>Ga0306921_10005712_pt1 | contig 12944 bp, 11 predicted proteins | sample sta12Cox44000080_FD_203760 | JGI IMG/M metagenome (GOLD analysis project Ga0306921, IMG submission 203760) | Lab enrichment of tropical soil microbial communities from Luquillo Experimental Forest, Puerto Rico - statoxic.12C.oxic.44.000.080 (v2)... | ecosystem: Environmental > Terrestrial >... | reverse complement strand
CACCAAGCTGGCAGATATCTACGCGCTCGGGCTAATTATCTACGAGATGGTGACAGGAAAGCACGCATATCCCGCTGGTACACCACTGGCCTCAGCGGCAAGACGGCTTTCCGATTCAATCCAGTCGCCCAATCGATTCGCGCCGCAATTGGGCGCCCATTGGGAGCAAACAATTATCCGATGTCTCAGGCGGGATCCAGGCGCTCGGTTTCATTCAGCCATGGATGTTACTAAAGCGCTTTCAGATCAAGCATCAGATGCGGCCATCCCTCTGCAGGTGGGCGCATATCCTGCGCCAGGACAACGACATTTCGGAGCAGGATTCGGCGTACAACATCTTCCTGAGAGTTGGAGCAGCACAGCGAATGCGAACGCAGTGCTGCAATTCACGATGAAAGACACCTTTCACGCCGGCGACGATTTTCTGGGCCAGGGAAGAAGAGAAACAATGCAGAACTGCAGCACATATTCGACTACAGCCAGCTTTTGCGATTCGCTCGGGCCCAAGGTCGTTACCTTGTCAGATCTCGCGTACCCGATCCGCAAATAGTATTGCGGCCATCAGAAAGATGTCTTGTCACCTTCGACCTTCTGTTCCGAGATGCCCTTAGATAGCCGTTCGTCTCACTTCGGTGCAAGGCGTAAACCCGTCACGGTCCCCAATCGCCGAGGGCCATGCCGTTGATCATCTTCTGCTGGCACGCCAAGCACTGGCCCACCGTCCTGTTTATCGGCTTTCTTGAATTCTTCTAGCGCCCCAGTCCTGTCTTCGTTCCTGTACATCCTTGAGGCCTTCCTGGTACGCCTTCTGTGCTTTTTCGCTGACAGGTCCGCCCTTTGAATCCTGGGCCGGTAAAGGGCGCCAGACACAACCCAACTGCCACAACTAAAAAGAAACAAAGGAATTCCCCAATGCCTCTCGTTTCTTTACATAGTGACTCGGGGTTTTCTAGCGACCCTGGCACATACTCCTGATCGTCCTAGTCCAAGGAGGACACATGAAACGCAACCTAATTCACCTGTCAGCGTATAGTGCAGTCAAAAACGCCTGGCCCTTCGACAGGAGTCTTTCTATGAAGACAGGAAAGACGCAGGGGTATCTCCTTACATTTCGCTGCATCAACTGCGGGAAACACCGAGTATTCGCGCAATATCCTAGCGGCCGCCTGGAGTCTGAGGCGCGGATTCGCGCTCGGATCTACCAAGTAAGCTGCAATTCGTGTGGTTGGAAGGGCGATGCTTGCGGTCTTTCTGCCATTCGTATTTCGCATACGACGGCACTCAAGGCGAGGGCTGCGGGACAGGGAGCAGGGTTGTGAAGCAGCGGCTGGCTCCGGATAGTGCAGCGAGCCAGCATCGCCAAGCGACCGGGCCGCTCGGCAGTGCTGTCTCCCACCCTCGTGACCTGTCCGGAAATTGTACTCACGGCCAGCTATCATGCGTGGGTTGGTTTCCTGGATGATGGTCATTCAATTCCACTTCGCGGCCGGGGGATAGATGACATCAAGGAAACAGAATCCAATATTGCCTGCAATTATCCTTGTCCTTTTCTTTGGACTCTTGGTGTTCATGGTCGTTAGCCGAAAAGGACAGAGTCAGGCGTCTCAACCGCAATCCGTAACCCAGAATCACTAAAGGGCCTATCCATCAGATAGTTTTCCCGCCTTCGCTTTCTCCCGAGAGCGAACTCGGCTGAGCTGATTTTTCCACAGTTCTTTGGGTGAATCTGTTGGGTTCAGAGTTACTCGCGCGAAAGGAATCGAATGGAAACGACCAGCAACCGCCAGTGCCGATGACCATTCATGAGATGTTTCAGCGATTGACGACCATCATGGAACAAGCGAGAACGCGAACCGCTCGAGAGAGCCTGGATCGACTTATCTCCCAGGTTTGACGCTGAAACGAAGCGGATGCAACAAGAGCGTTTGCGGAAACAACAATGAAAACGCGGCAGAGTTGCAACCCTACCGCGCTTCTGAACCATTTGTTGAAGAATGCCTCGGTCGCGTACCGCTGGCCCAGCATTCTTTCCGACACAACGATTCAGCGGCAGAATCGTCTCGGGATTGCCGAGTCCGGCGCTGGCCGGATGTCTGTTCTTACCTCAACTTCGGTCGTTTCAAGTCGAATGGAGCAAAAGAAACTTCCGAAAGTTGGAAGGACCAAATTTGTTTGTGAAGAATTGACTACAGGTTGAAGCAACTAGATTGAGGATTTTTCTTATACTCTGCGATCTGCCTACGAATTATGCATCCGGGACAACCGCATTTTTCGCGGTCGTCGGAATAGACCACTTCTGGGTCGGTTACGAGAGCATACATCGGGTGAACCTTGTCGGCAAAACGTTCCAATTGAGCAAACCACTCAGCTTGGTCCATGCTGAATCCTTCGGAGGGAGTTTATCATTCCCACTGGACATTTTCTTTTCTTACGTGCGCTTGTTGGCGCTGTGGTATTACCCTTCACGGATGAGCGTCAGGCTTTGCCACTACGAGTCTCGCGTTCTGGTGAACGGCCTGAGACTTTTACTTACGCCACAGAGGGCGTCACATTCCGATGAGCGCGAGACAATTTGGTGCCATGCTGCCTCGCTGTTTCCATGCCATAGATAACTTCTCCTTGCTGCTAACGCAGCATCTCTCCGTGCCTTCGAATCACGCAGAAAAACTCTTATACGAATGGAAGACCCGGAGTTTTGACGCCGAAAGCCGCCCATGCGGCCAACGGTGGACATGGAATCGAGACAACACTCGCAGTGCCCGGTAAAGTTGCGCTTATCGTTGCGGTCGCAGATGCCCACATTGGGTAGATCAACGCACCCGCTGGGGCCGCGCCTGGGCCAATGAACACCTGGGCGGTCATCGGCAAGTTTGAATCGGATAAGTATCCAACTAGCAAGGACCAGTCGTACGGGTCTGAGTACTTGGACACAACACATGAAAGTATCGTTGCTGTCTGACTCATCGACCGCACCGTATGGTGAAAAAATGCAAAATCCTAAGCTACGCTATTTCAAGCCGTTCGGTTAGGCGACACAGGATTCGGCCTTCCGAGTCTCTCGTTGCTCCTAATGCTCCTGGAGACATCGAGGAGTCGATGATCGAAAATGCAGCATAAGTCATAGAGCAGTCAAGGTCTGTGCTTTTTCGCTGACAGGTCCGCCCTTTGAATCCTGGGCGGGTAAAAGGCGCCAGACACACCCAACTGCCACAACCAAAAGAAGCAAAGGAATTCCCCAATGCCTTTCGTTCCTTTACATAGTGACTCGGGGTTTTCTACCGACCCTGGCACAAACTCCTGATCGTCCAGTCCAAGGAGGACACATGAAGCGCAACCTTATTACCGGGATTCTGACGACACTGACACTGCTTTTGTTAATCAGTGTTCCGAGTACGTATGCACAGGCCACAATAGAGGTGACCGTACCTTTCAACTTCATGATAGGAAAGGCCGAAATGCCGGCCGGGACCTACACCATCAACCGGCTCTCCTCGTCTGCGATTGAGATCAAGGGTAGCACCACGAAGAAGAGCGCGGTCAGCATCGTGTGGTCCGAGGGGCCCAGCGGCAGCGACAGCGCCGCGAAGCTTGTATTCAACCGGTACGGCGACAGTTACTTCCTGTCGCAGGTTACGCGCGGATCCGGCGCTAGCGTAATGCAGCTTCCCACTTCGAAACTGGAGCAGGAGCAGCGAATCGCGAGCACCAGCGGTCCTTCAGGACAAAAGGTGGTTGCTGCTAGATTGCAAAAATAAGACCCCAGCACAGTGGCGGCCCGGAGGTAGGCAGCTCCGGGCCGCCATGCGATCGAGCTTGGCCAAACCGCACGCGCGCCTAATCAGGTATGAACGCGGGAGGCCCGAAGTCAGGGGCGACTTCGCCGAACGCCGCAAACCGCATTTCGATCGGGCCGTCAAATTGACAGATGCCAAATGGCTACCAGAATCGATCTAGTGCGGATCGATATCATCTTCATCGATAAACATAGAATTGGTAACCTGGCTCCGCCGGTGGGATTGAACCTGCTGATGTCCTCTTATCGCTCCACAAAGCCGTAGCCCTCTTGCGAGCTACACTGCCAGTCATCTCTGTGCTCTCTGTCGCCGTCCTGCCGACCATTTCCATCCCTGAGCTCACTATAGCCCTGCCACATTGGTTGAGTCGCTAAGAATAGAGATCAAATGAACCTCATGCAATTCATATCCCCGTGGCTGCCACAAATAAGGCGGGTTGACGGCCGGCAGCTCCAGTTACCCCGACGCGGTCGACTCCTTCGAATCGATGTCGCGGCTGCGCGTTTTCTGGGAGGAAACCGATGGGGACTTTCTGCAACAGGGCCTTCGCTTCTAGGACTTAGCTCCGCTCGGGCTCGGCAACAAGGAACGCGAGAACCGGAGACTCTTCGGACTCATTTGGGTGTAGGATGTGAACAACTATTCCTGAGTTCTAATATGGAATATATTGCACTATCGGCGGAGGATTTGGTCCGGGCGTGTAGCCAGACCGGAGATTCCGCTGCCTGGGAGGAGTTTGTCCGGAGGTTCCACCGTTTGATTGCGACCGTGGCATTGCGCACGGCGCGACGCTGTGGCAAGACTTCACCTCATGTAATCGATGAGCTGGTACAAGAGACCTACGTAAAGCTCTGCTCGGATAACTTCCGCCTTCTTCGCAGTTTTGAGCCACGTCATCCGGATGCTTTCTACGGCTTCTTGAAAGTCGTGACGGCCAATCTTGTGCTTGATCATTTCAAGGCCACACGCTCCGAAAAGCGCGGTTCCGGCACGGCCGAAGTCCCCAGCGAATCGCCTGTCAACGCTGCCAGTGAAGCGGGTGGCGCGGATGTGACCGTGGAAAGCAGCGAGCGGCGGATTCTGTTACTGGAACTGGATACGATCCTTCGAGAGCTCGCGAAGGGCCCGAACCTGGATCGAGACCGGAGGATTTTCTGGTTGTATTACCGGGTTGGCCTAACCGCCAAGGCCATTGCCTCTTTGCCTTCCATCGGACTGACCACTAAGGGCGTGGAGAGCACGATCCTCCGGTTGACGCGCCTCTTGCGGCGGGAGATGCTTGCTGACCGTTTACGGCAGGGAGAAGGTCGGCCTTAGGCTAAAGGGATCTAGTCCCCGAAGTCGTTCTTCGAAGAGGGGGAGAAGGAATCAGCTTGATTCGAGATCATCTCAGCCTGCAAGAGATTGAGTGGCTCGCCGAGGGCCTGCGGGACGCTTATGGCATGCCAATGCCAGGGCGAGAGGCGCATTTGGAGGAAGCCAGGCGCCACGTGGGCGAGTGCGAGTCTTGCCATGAGCTAGTACAAGTGTATGAAGGTTTGCATCAGAGGCTTGGACAATTGAACGCGACTCGAGAGGCTCGCTTGGGACCAAACTGCCCTTCGGAGGACGAGTGGTGGCGCTTGGCCGCGGGCTTGCTGCCAGAGTCGCAAGCGGCTGAAGCTCTTGAACATTCCATCAACTGCGACGCCTGCGGGTTGCTCCTGCGTCAGGCAGTTCAAGACTTCGCAGAAGAGGCATCGGAGCAGGAGATCACGGAGCTAAGTGCACTTCCAAGTGCGCAGATAGAATGGCAGCGATCCCTTGCACAAAGACTCAGAACGGCACAATCCGATGGCGGAGGATCTCTGGATGCTGAGACTCGCATTGGCAGACGGTCCCGAGGCCTGGCAGATCGTTTCGCCTGGCAGCTACGAGACAGGTTTCGGTACACGTGGGCCTATGCGGCCGCAGCGCTCGTTCTTCTGATCGCGGTGACTTGGATCATTCAGAAACGGCGCGAGCCCTCGATTGACCAGCTGATCGCGCGTGCTTACACGCAACAGCGCCCATTCGAACCGCGAATCGCCGATTCGGCTTACGGTCCGCTTCGCCAGGAGCGGGCCGGGGAGCACTCGTCTCTCAGCCAGCCAACCGACCTGCTCCGGGCCAAATACCTTTTAAAAGAGAAACTGGCCTCGCGCCCGGACGATGAGGCCTTACTCGCAGCCAAAGGCAGAATCGAGCTTCTTGAGGGTCACTACGAAGAGGCGATTCGAACTTTCGGCCACCCACTGGATGCGGAGCCTGATTCCGCCCCTCTCCTGATTGACCTCGCCACCGCCTACTTCCAGCGAGCTGAGGCGGGAGACCGTGCAATTGACTACGGGCAGGCCGTTGAACTGCTAAGCCGGGCTCTGGAAAAGAGACCTGATGATCCAGTCGCTCTCTTCAACCGCGCCATCGCCTTGGAAAAGATGTACGTCTATAATGAAGCCATTCGGGACTGGGAGCACTACCTGCGTGTGGATTCGCGCAGCGAATGGGCTGCCGAAGCGCGTCGTCGCTTAGAAGAACTGCAGAAAAAGATGAAGGCGCGCGAGAAACCCGCTGCCCTCCTGAAAACTGATCCCGCCTTAGCCACGCCCTTGTTGAGGGCACATGCTGGCGGCCACTGGACAGATCCCGTACCGTGGGCCACCTCGCTCGACGAAGAGTATCTCGATCTTGCCGTGAGCGAATGGCTTCCGTCGCTTTACGTACCGGCCGGTACGGCAGAGCAGAAGAAGTGGCGGCGCGAGCCAGCCGTGTGGGATGCGCTGAATGCCACCGCCGACGTCCTGCGCATACACCACAACGATCGCTGGCTCGACGATCTGCTCCGGGAGGCGCCTGGCGAATCTGTGCCACCAAGCGTGGTGAGGCAGTTCGCCGCGGCGCTCGATTCTCTTGCTGGGGCATCGAAGGCCAATGCTGCAGGAGATCCAGACACCGCCTATCCGCTCGCTAAGGAGGCGGCTCGCTCCTTTCGCGCTGCCGGCTCGACTGCTGGTTTCTTGCGAGCGCGCGAGGAAGTTATCAATTCGCTGCTGGGCGCGAGGCGAATACAAGAGTGCATAAAGGTGACGGGCCAGCAGCTGGGAGAGGCGGCAGTAGAGTCTTACGTGTGGCTGAAGGGGCAGGCCATACTTTGGAATGCGACGTGTTGGGGTGCCGCCGGGGATCCTGGCCTAGCCCAACGTCTTAGCGAGCGTGCGCTGGAATTAACGAAAAATGCGGATTATGCGGACCAATATATGGAAAGCGTTCTTTTTGCCTCCGGCTTTCTTCAATCAGGTGAGCGCCACTGGCAACAGACTCTGGCCGGACTGCAAGACTACTGGGCAGATTTGCACAATCCATTAAACGGATATGAGTTCTTCTATGAATTGGGCATGCTAGCGGAGGATGCACAGAAGCGTCACTTGGCACGACTATCGCGACGCGAGGCCCTAGGCGCAATCGAGAGGACACGCCAACTCTTGTTTCAGGCAGTTGCTCACTACGATCTCGCTAGAACTGCCGAGAATGTGCATGATCTGCCCGAAGCTGAGACTGAACTAAGGATGGCAAGTCAGCAGTTCGCGGCACTTCGCAAATCTCCGACAAGTCAGTTGTACAGGATGGCGTGCGAAATTCACTTGGCTGCGGTCGAGATCCAACAGGGCAGACTCGATTCCGCAGCGGGGCGCCTGGAGCAGGCGAGACTGAATCTCACTGACATGTCAGATACGGCTACTACTTTCAGTTACTACGGCACGCTGGGTCAATTGCATCTTCGCGGCGGGAACCTGCCCAAGGCGGAGCAAGCTCTGTGGAGCGCCGTGCGCGTAGGCGAAGTCCATTTGCGTTCCCTGCAATCAGACACGGACAGACTTGCGTGGGAACGCGATACCGCCGCGGTGCATCGGGCTCTTGTCGAGTTGTATGTTCAATGGCGCGATGCCACTACTCGCGCGTTGGAGGTCTGGGAATGGTACCGCGCCTTAGCATCGCGAAGATCCGCACGATCACCCTCGTCACGAGAAGGCGGCACGGGGGAATCGAACCTGCGAACAGGGTCACTACCTCTCTCGCTGGTAAAGGGCACCCTTCCGATCTTGAACCACGAAACAGTCGTGTCTTTCGCGCTCCTGCCCTCGGGTGTTGCCGCATGGGCCTTCGACGACCGTAGAGTGAACTTCACGTGGGTTGCCATTACACAGGATGAGTTAGCGCGCCGAGTGAACCATTTTGCTTATCTATGTTCTGACCCATCTTCTGACTTAACCAAGCTCCGGCAGGAAGGCCGGAATCTCTACGATTTGCTCTTTCGTCCATTCGAGCCACATCTGGAGCCGACCCGCTTGCTGCTCATCGAACCCGACTCTGTCTTGAGTACGGTACCCTGGCCGGCGCTCGTTGACTCCAGCGGTGAATACCTGGGCAGCCGGTTTGCGATCGTTGTCTCGCCAGGTCTTGGCTACTGGCGGAACCTTCGCTCCCCCGCGACAATCTCCTCGGAGCAGACAGCCCTGGTTGTAGGTATGCCTGCGCTTGCAGCAAGGGTCGCCGCACGCTTTCCTTCGCTTCCGGACGCCAGTCGCGAGGCGCAAGACATCGCGGCCAGATTTCGGGACTCCCACCTGCTTTCCGGGAAGGAGGTCTCGGCATCGGCGATTCGGCAGGAACTGTTACGGAGCAAAGTGTTTCATTTCGCGGGCCACGCAGTCTCGGGAGCAATAGAAAGCGGCCTCCTTCTCGCCTCTCCGGACCTGGATGGCAATGACGATGAGCCGACGCTGCTTTCTGTTGGCCAGTTAGAAGAGGCGGTCTTACAGCAGTTGCAACTCGTCGTGCTTTCCGCTTGCGCCACGGCAGAGACGGAAAAGGAATTCACTGAGGCGGATACTCTGGTCGCTGGCTTCCTCCGTGCGGGAGTTCCGCACGTAGTTGCTTCCCGCTGGCCTGTGGATTCATACACCACACAGCAGACAATGACTGAGTTCTACGCGGCGCTCTTTGACGGACTAATGCCTGCCAAAGCGCTTCAGCAGGTTGCCAACCGGCTGCGCCTTAAGCCCCCCACAACACATCCCTTTTACTGGGCTGCGTTTGCTGTGTACGGGCGCTGACCTGGAGACGGCTGCTCGGGAGACGCACTCTTCCAGGCGCCGTGCGCGAAGAGAAACCACCGGCCGTCGTCCGTTAGGAAATTTAGCTCTCCGTTTTTCAACACTCTTATGGAAATTGCGCCTCGAACAGGGACTTCGGTCCCTTCAGCCAGCTTGACTACGTAATCTCCCTCAGCACCAGCCTCAGAATATGCTGTGTTGGTCTCATCTATCTGATTCGCCAATTCGTCAGGCCGCTTGCGTGTTCCAGGAAACCGTTTCCTCGTGCCGGGAAAGTGTTTGGTCCCAGTCAAAGAATTCTGACCGCTCTCGCCGTCTTGCTGTCGAACATTTCCGTTTCCCATGTGGACCTCCTTGTCTCACATTTTGGGCCCTCTTCTTTTAAAGCTACTTGACCTCAGGCTTTTGCGCTAAAGGCCCGATTTTCCTGGCGTGCTGAGTTAAATTTGGCCGAGTTGTCCCAATAGGCCTCCCAAAACGTCGACCATTTGGTTGCTTCGTTGAATTGCAGACCCTCGTACGCCTTCAAATCGACTTCAATGCCTCGCACGCTCCCTTCCAGATCGCGCGCCTTCGGAAAACAGATTGACACCGCACGCGAATCCTCAGTGTATTCTCGAGGATAATACTCCGAAAAATCCGTCTTATAGGCGAACTTCTCTAGAGCCGTGACAACTTTAGTTGCGGCTCCTCCGAGTTTGGCCAGCGCAGACTGGTAGTTCTGCCTGTCAGCTACTTGCTTGAGCTTAGAGCAAAAGGCATTTAAATCTACATACGCAATTTCATCGAGGTCTTCGGCGAAATCCCGTGCCTCCGTGATCGCCTCAGTCGCTTTTTCCGGACTTGCCTTCAGGTGTTCAATCATCTTTATTTTTAGTTCGCGAACGGCGTCTACAAGGTCCTTAGAGGACTCCAGGTTCAGGTTGCACGCCGAGAAGCTGACCGCGCTCTTGTTGTTCCGGTCGGAATACCACTCTGCGCATTTGACGACGATTGCCTTTGCGAGATCCTCTGGCGCTTTGTCGGGGTTCTTGCCGAGCCAAGTCAAGATCTCTTTGTATGGCCAACCCGAATCGGGTATCTCGTCGTTGGCCCCTACCGTCCAGGTCACATATCGACGAATTTCGAAATAGACTTCGACCATAGCCATCAGGCATGCGTCAAAGCCGAGCACGACGTGGTCTTTAGGAAGTTTCAATTCCAGATGCTCGACTTCCGCATGCAGTTCCTTGAGTGTCGTTCCTAGCTCAGCCACCTCTAAGGCACTTTCCGAGCCTGCCCATAACCTTTTGCCTGCTCCAAAGATATTTGCGCCATGCGGACTGTTTGCCAGGATCTTCTGCTTCCAGTCGATTCCTTCACCGTGTCCCCACAGCACAATCAGATAGTTCTCAGCAGGAAAATCCTTCACACAATCCGTAATGAATTCCAGTACAGATGTGTGACTACAATTTCTCGCAAGTTCGCTGGCGGTTCCGCTCTTGACCTTCCAGCACTTCGGGAGCCATGGAGAGGGAGCGTCCGCATGCACCACGACTTCCACCTTTCTCTCGTCAAACTCGGCCTCTGTCATTTGTGTGATGTTGTCCACCGCATCCTGATAAAAGCTGGCACCTGTGTCCGCCGCCATGTATACCAAGACCGCCCATTTCGGTTTCGGATCCATTTCCTGAGCCTCCTTTTGTGTTGTTTGCCTTAGGTTAGATAGGCTCCCTCCAATGAACATAACGGAACGCGCAAGAGATTCCCTTCGGGGAGATTGACCCGAGGACGAGCCAGATCCCCAAAGCGGGACTCAGCGCAACAGGGGTTGACTGACGCAAACTGCTCGTGGCTCTCTCGCCGGCCGAGAGGCCACCGCTAACAGGGAGTGTCTATCGTTAAGAGCTAGCGGCCTCCGTCCTGGAGTGGGTGTTTACTCCCACCGCGAAGCCAAGTCAACCGTTTTTTTAGTACATCGAGGGAGGAGGCATTGAGGACCAGATCCAGGAAATATTGCTGATTGAGCGCTTCGCCTTCGATCCTGCGCTCGGGTGCTGCCTTGGAGCTCGAGAATCTGCCCTTGCGCCACCAAATCGGCGTGCTTCAGATCCGTTGCAACAATCTCTTGCGCGTACACCCGAATCTCCAACAATCTGACGCCTACTCGACGTGGGCAAAATGAGAGTGTGTAAGCTCGGCATCTTGCCCAGGTGCCGGAATACATGCCGGGTTAAGATCCGGCGCGCAGCAAAGGAATTCCCCAACGCCTGTCGTTTTCTTTGGATAGTGACTTGGGTTTCTCTATCAACCCTGGCACAAGCTCCTGAAGGTCCTGACCAGACGTTTCGGCGGTGAAGAAATAAGACACGGCTAGCTTGGCGGTCATTGCGCTGATTTCTGGCTCCGACCCACCCTCAGCACCATGCGAGTGGTTCGAAGGTGAGCTGCGGGGGCGCCCGCCACCGCACTGACAGGTCATTTGCGGAACGGGCGCTCTCGCGCATGAGTCACGCGGAATGGAGGCCTTATAAGGAGGTTTGCAATGAACCAGGAAGCTGTTGCCCACGATTGTGATTTGAACCTCGATACTCGCAAAACGAAAGACGAAGCTATCTCTTGCAGCGGCTCCGAACGCAGCTTGAGCGAGCGCATCAGAAGTCTACTCTCGAAATTGGCCAAAATGCTGGAGGGCGATCACGAATTTCACAAATATCTTGGAATGTGATTGCCTTCGCTACCTATGCCTTGGCCGAGCACAGATGAAACCGGACATTTCTATTTACTCAACCGGGCATTCTCACTTTGCAGCTACACTCAAGCTTTCACTCAAGCTTTCATTCGTTGACTTATCGCAGGCCGCCACCTAAGATTTTCGTCAATGGCCACCCCTTCCGAACTCGTCGGCCAGATCTTCTCGCACTACCGCATTCTGGAAGAAGTTGGTCAAGGTGGCATGGGCGTAGTATTCCGTGCCCGTGATGAGCAGCTCGACCGGGACGTAGCGCTGAAGATCCTGCCTTCCAGAGCTTTCGCCAACGAAAATGCCCGAAAGCGGTTTCGCCGAGAGGCGCGTGTGCTGGCTCGTCTGAGCCATCCCAATGTCGCAATGGCTTTTGACTACGGCGAGCAAGAGGGCATCGATTACCTAGTGACAGAGTATGTTGGCGGAACAACCTTGAACAGAACGCTGGCCGAAGGAGCTTTGCCGCAGAAGACGGTAGTTTTGCTCGGTATCCAATTAGCTAAGGGGCTGGCTGCGGCGCATCGCGCGCAGATCATTCATCGCGATTTGAAGCCCAGCAATTTGCGGCTAAGCATCGATGGCGAACTGAAGATCCTCGACTTCGGGCTGGCTTGCTTGCGGGAACCTGTCACCGATTTAACGAAAACATTGAGTCAGGCGCCGGAAATAGCTGGAGGTACGTTGCCATATATGGCGCCCGAGCAGATTAGGTGCGAAGAAGCTGATCCGCGAACGGATATCTGGGGCGCGGGCGCAGTGCTATACGAGATGGCTACGGGCCATCGCCCCTTTCCGATGACTTCGGGCCTGAAACTAATTGAAGCCATCCAGCATCTTGATCCCCCCGCCCCCAGTTCACTGAATCGGGAGTTAACGCCCGCGTTAGATGCCGTCATCTTGAAAGCATTGGATAAGGATCCGGACCGACGTTACCAGTCTGCAAACGAGTTGGGCGTTGATCTGGCGAGACTGCTGCCTACGAGCGAGGTGAGCGGCAGGCTCTCAATTGCGGAATTCACGAGAGCAAAAAAAAGCCTGTCCGGTTATGCTTGGGTCTTGTTTGCGGTGGTCGCTTCCTTATGTGCTTATGGTGGATACCGTCTGTATGAGAAGTGGCGTGACAAGCCTCTTGGCAGTCATAAGCTGTTAGCCGTCCTTCCGTTTGATTCGACCGGACAGGATGAGAAGACGAACGCGCTCATCATCGGTTTGACGGAGACGCTGGCTGCAAGACTGGCGCAGACCTGGCGCCAGGATTTGCAAGTCGTCTCCGTACGCGACGTGCGAGAACAG
>Ga0306921_10005709_pt1 | contig 12951 bp, 8 predicted proteins | sample sta12Cox44000080_FD_203760 | JGI IMG/M metagenome (GOLD analysis project Ga0306921, IMG submission 203760) | Lab enrichment of tropical soil microbial communities from Luquillo Experimental Forest, Puerto Rico - statoxic.12C.oxic.44.000.080 (v2)... | ecosystem: Environmental > Terrestrial > Soil... | reverse complement strand
ATGCGACCAAGCACTTTCATGCCACCCGGCATCCGATCATCGAGGGCTACGACCCGCCCGAAGGCTGGGGCTGGTGTTACGTGGATGAGGAGACGCTCGATCTCACCGACCGCATGACGCCGCACAACGGCCCGATTCCGCGGTACGTATAAAGGATTCTCTGGACCGCTTCAGTGCGCCGCAGGCGACGATGGTCGCTCGCTATCCATATGCGCGAGCTGGGCCTCGGGATAACGCTGACCGGCCGCCGCGTCTGCCGGAACTGCCTGCTCGATTTCCGCGACCTGTTCCGGCGACAGTCTGACGGTCAACGCCCCAAGCGACTCGGCTAATCGATCGCGGCGGCGCGCACCAATCAGCGGAACCACCGAGGCTCGCAGAATCGCTGCCCGCGCAATGACCCAGGCAATCGCCAGCTGGGCCACCGAGACCTCGATGGTGTTGGCGACTGCCCGCAATCTCTCCACCAACACGAGGTTGCTATCGAGATTAGCACCCTGGAAGCGGGGCGCGCGCGAGCGAAAGTCACCCTTGTCGCTGTTCTTCTGCCAGTGGCCGCTGATCAAACCACGCGACAAGACACCGTAGGCGGTGATACCTATCCCCAGCTGACGGCAGGTGGGCAGGATTTCCTGCTCGATCCCGCGTGAGATCAACGAGTATTCGATCTGCAAGTCAGCGATCGGATGAACAGCCTGTGCCCGGCGTATGGTCTGCGCGCCGACTTCCGACAGGCCGACATAGCGAACGTATCCCTGTTTGATGAGATCAGCGATCGCGCCAATCGTCTCTTCGATAGGCACGTTGGGATCGAGTCGGGACGGACGATAGATGTCGAGGTACTCGACACCAAGTCGCTTCAGCGAATACGCGACAAAATTGCGAACCGCGGCGGGCCTCGAATCGTAACCGTGGAACTCTCCGACGCCAGGCCCGCGCAGTGCCCCAAACTTGACGCTGATCTGCACCCGGTCCCGGTTCCGGCCCTTCAGGGCCTCACCCAGCAGCATCTCATTGTGTCCCATGCCATAGAAATCACCGGTGTCGAGCAGTGTCACTCCCCGATCGAGAGCCGCGTGAATGGTCGCGATGCTCTCCGAGCGGTCCGCCGGCCCGTACATGTCGGACATTCCCATGGTTCCAAGACCGACCGCGGATACCTGCGGACCGTGGGACCCGAGCTGCTGGTAATTCATGTGGAGCTCCGCGATCTAGTCGAGTGACTTACTTGGGCAGGAAAAGGTTCAACTCAGCGCGGTTGACTGGAATCTACGAGACGGTGGATCGCAGTACAGTGGCCAACGAGGTTGCTGTGCGAGGTGACAAACTGCTTCAGCGGCGTCTCGATCGAGTAGAAATAGATATTGGCGATGAACCCGTAAATGCTCGCGTCGATACTGGTCGGCCCGGGACCAAACAGGTAGCCGTGCGACGGAACGAGATCCGCAAGCACCTGAAGATCCGCGAGTCCGCGGGCATAGGCGGCTGCGGGCGCAAAGCGACCGATTCCCTGGTAGTAGTAGCGCTGGGAATTGTATTCGCGCGCTTTCTCGAGAGCTTCAGCGCTGACACTCGGGTGCTCCGTGCGAAGCGCGTCCCGAAACGTGGGCCAAAACTCCTCATCCTTCCAGCGCGAGTAGGACATGACCCAATAGAGGTCATCGAGCATGCGGTTAATAAGGTGCGCAGTGTTCTGCTGTGCAACGCTGAGGCCGGCGTCGATGGTCAGGCCGTAGCGACGGATGAGGTGCGCGATTATGGTATCGCTGTCCCCCAGCGCCTGGCCGTCATCGACAATGTAAGGAAGTTGCTGTCGCGGTGCTTGCGAAGCATCGAAGGTGTGCTGATGAACGAACGGCACCTCGGCCAATTTGAGGAATGCAAATACCTTGAGGCCATAGCCGTTGTTGTCGGCGACGCCGAAAAGACTCGGATAGGAATAGAGGATCAGCACCGTGCCCAGTCCCGAACTTCACTTCCGAATCAGTACACGATAAGGCAAATGCTCGAGAACATCGAAGCGATCCGACCATTAGGCGCATTTCTGGCAGGCGAAAATTGATCGCGGCGCTCACCGTACGCTCCGAGCTCAAAAATCGCCTCGAATTCGAGGGCTTCTCACCCCGTTAATTAATTTATTTTCAATTGGTTACTAATTTGTTCTCTTATGCCTTCGAGTCACCGTGGGAGTGCAACCGCAGACCTTCAGCGTGCAATGGGCTCGTTTCAGAGAGGCAAGACGGGCTGCGCCGAAAAATGCCGGCTGGTGGACCCCTGGCCTGCCAGCGTGCACGACTGGCGCCCCCACACGGTTCCTGTGCAGTCGCTTTGCCGGTCGCAGCCGAGTTAAGCTGACGCTCAAACTGATAAACCATTTTTGAGACCGGGGCATGGCCGACGTCTTCGTTTCTTACTCCCGCAGCGATAGAGCGCGTGTCGCGCCGCTCGTGGCCGCGATCAAGGCAAAAGGCTGGTCGGTCTGGTGGGATCCGTCGATCGCGGCCGGCCAGCAGTTCGATGATCAGATCGAGGCGGAGCTTCTCGCGGCCAGCGCTGTGCTGGTGGTCTGGACTCCGACGTCCGTGCTCTCGCGCTGGGTACGCGGCGAAGCGCGCGACGCCGCGGAGCGCGACATTCTCGTTCCGGTGCGGTTCGACAACGCCCGTCTGCCAATCGACGCGCGCGCGATCCAAACGACCGATCTCGACAATTGGGGAGAAGATCCCACAAGCGCACCGTTCCAGGATCTGATTCGTTCGCTGAGCGCGGTGATCGAGCGTCAACGCGCGGCTAAATCGGCAGCGCCTGCCACCGCTTCCGGTCCAACCGCGGGCGCTTCTCGTGTCGCGATTTGTGTGCTGCCGTTCGCCAACATGAGCGGTGACCAGGAGCAGGAGTACTTCAGCGATGGGATCACCGAGGACATCATTACCGACCTGAGCAAGGTGTCCGCACTGTCCGTGGTTTCGCGCAACAGTGCCTTTATGTACAAGGGCAAGAACGTCGATGTCACGAAAGTCGCACAGGAACTGAAAGTCGGCCACGTGCTCGAGGGAAGCGTGCGCAAAGCCGGCGGGCGTGTTCGGATCACCGCGCAACTGGTAGACGGTTCGACCAACGATCACGTCTGGGCCGAGCGCTATGACCGCGACCTGAACGACATCTTCACTCTGCAGGACGAGATTTCCGAGGCCATCGTCACCGCGCTGAAGTTCAAGTTGCTGCCGAATGAGAAGAAAGCAATCGAGCAGCGCGGCACAGACCATGTCGAAGCCTACAATCTTTATCTCATGGCCCGGCAGTCCTACGTCACGGGCTACGACGCCGATCCCCGGCGCGCAGAGGCGATCGTGCGCCTGTGCCGGCGCGCGACTGAAATCGATCCGAGGTATTCGCGGGCGTGGGCGCTGCTGGCAATTGGACAGATGATCCTGCATTTCGACATCGGCAAGAGCGTCGACGACGGCTTGGCATCCGCTGAACGGGCGCTGGCATTCGACGCCAATCTGCCCGAAGCCCATGCGGTCAAGGCCAAAATCCTCGCGGAGCACGGACGTCACGATGAGGCGGCGGCGGAGATCAATATCGCCCTGCGTCTGAATCCTGACTCCTACGAAGTCAACCGGGCGGTCGCGTATGTGAGATTCAGGCAGCAACGCCTGGAAGAAGCCATCCGCTATTACGAAAAATCGATGTCTCTGATGGAGACGGATCTCAATTCTGGCTCCATGTTGCTCACCTGTTATAAAGCCGTCGGAAATTCCGCAGCTGGCCTGCGTACTGCGCGCACTACCCTGGCCCGGGTCGAGAAGATGCTCTTACAGGATCCGAACAATGCAACGGCGATGGGCTACGGCGCCCTTGCTTTGGGGGCACTCGGGGAACTCGAACGGGCCAAGGAGTGGATCAACCGGGCGCTGCTGATTGATCCGGACAATATGAATGCCCGCTATAACTTTGCCTGTAGTCTCGCGTCGCTTTTCAAGGAGCCGGACGTCGACGCCGCCCTGGAACTGCTCGGCCCCGTCTTCGAGACACTGGCTGCTGGCTTCCTGGACCACGCCAAGGTGGACCCGGATCTCGATCCGCTGCGCGGGAATCCGCGTTTCAAGTCGATGGTCGCGGCCGCGGAGGCTCGTCTGGCAACGGCTAATGGAGCGGCCTCCTCCGCTCGGTAACTCCCAAGGCTGCGCCTCTGCTCACGCCCGTGATCGGCGCGCCTTTTCTGCTGTTTGGACCTGTCGAAACTGCCAGGCAGTGAACCACTGGGGCCGTGCCGCGCGCTATCCTTTATGCGGTGTTGGTACCATGTTCTGCGCACTGGGAGACTGCCATGCCCGCCGTGACGACTGGGCTCCACCTCACGACCCGCCGGCTTGCCGCAGGGGCCGCGCTGCTACTCACCGGCTGCGGCCATCATGCCCCGCCGCCGGCCTCGGCACCGCCGCGAGTCTCCGTGGTCACCGTGCGATCCGAAACGGTCCCCATCACGACCGAGCTCCCCGGGCGAGTCACCGCCTATCGAACCGCGGATGTGCGGCCGCAGGTCAATGGCATCATTCTGAAACGGTTGTTTGTCGAGGGTAGCGAGGTACGAGCTGGCCAGCAGCTCTACCAGATCGATCCGGCACCCTACAAGGCCGCCTATGACAGCGCGGTCGCGGCAAACGCCTCCGCGCGCGCACTAGCGCAACGTGACAAGTCTCTGGTGGAAACCAATCTGGTGAGCAAACAGGACTACGACAATGCCGAGGCCACCTATCTGCAGGCGCAGGCGGCAGTGGAGACCGCACGCATCAACCTGATCTACACCAAGGTGTTGTCCCCCCTCACCGGCCGCATCAGCCGCTCCTTCGTCACCGAGGGCGCGCTGGTGACTGCTAACCAGGCGACAGCGCTCGCGACCGTCCAACAGCTCGAGCCTGTGTACGTGGACGTCACTCAGCCGGCCACCACGCTCCTGCGGCTGCGGCGTGAGGCCGATGCCGGGCTCCTCAAGCAGAACGAGGCGGGTAAGACGCAGGTGCGGCTGCGGCTCGAAGATGGCACTAATTACCCGCACCCGGGCACGCTGGAGTTTTCCGAGGTGACGGTGGACACGGGCACCGGCTCGGTCACGCTGCGTGCGCTGATGCCTAATCCCGAGCGTCTGCTGCTGCCCGGCATGTTCGTACGCGAGCAGATCCAGGAGGGCGTGCGCCAGGATGCAGTCCTCGCCCCGCAGCAAGGTGTCAGCCATGACCAGAAGGGTGAGCCCAATGCCTTGGTCGTAGGCCCCGACGACAAAGTGGAGCTGCGGACTCTGCAGGTCGACCGTGCGATCGGTGATCAATGGATCGTGACCACCGGGCTGAAAGCCGGCGACAAGATCATCGTCGAAGGGATCCAGTCGGCGAAGCCCGGCAGCCAGGTTGTGGCGGAGGAGTACCAGGCACCGCCGACTGACAAGACCGTGCGACAGGCGGGTGCGCCGCCTCATACTGCGGCTGAATAACCGCGGTCATGGTCAATTTCTTCATCGACCGCCCGATCTTCGCCTGGGTGCTGGCCATCGTGGTCATGCTGGCGGGTGCGCTGGCCATCAGGACTCTCCCGGTCGCGCAGTACCCGAGCATCGCCCCGCCGGCCATAGCCATCTCCGTGGTCTATCCAGGCGCATCGGCTGACGATGTGCAAAGCACCGTGACGCAGGTCATCGAGCAGCAGTTGAGCGGCATCGATCACCTCTTGTATTTCGGCTCCGAAAGCGATGCCGACGGGAGCATGACCATCACGCTCTACTTCGAGCAGGGCACCAATCCCGACATCGCGCAGGTGCAGGTGCAAAACAAGCTGCAACTGGCTACACCGCTCCTGCCGATCGAAGTCCAGCAGGAGGGCCTGCGCGTCACCAAGGCCACCCGCAATTTCCTGCTGGTGATCGGGTTCTACTCGACCGACGGCTCCTTCAGCAGCGAGGATGTGAGCGACTACATCGCTTCGCACGTACAGGACCCGATCAGTCGCACACCCGGAGTGGGCGACTTTCAGCTCTTCGGTACCCAGTACGCCATGCGCGTCTGGCTGGATCCCGCCAAGCTCAACAACTATGGGCTGACGCCGGCCGACGTCAACATCGCACTGCAGGCGCAGAACCTGCAGGTTCCTTCCGGTGAGCTCGGCGGGTTACCCGCCGTCAGGGGACAGCGTCTGCACGCCACCATCGTGGGTCCCCGGCGCCTGACCAATGCCGATGAATTCGGCCGGGTTCTGCTCAAGGTGAACACCGACGGCTCGCAGGTGCGGCTGCGGGATGTCGCCCGGATCGGCCTCGGCGCTGAAAACTACGCAGTCCACACCGAGTACAACGGCCACCCGGCCGCCGGCCTCGCCGTCAAGCTCGCCACCGGTGCCAACGCTCTGGAGACCGCCAAGGCGATCCGCGCCACCATGGACAGGCTGGCGCCGTTCTTTCCGCCGGGCCTGCAGCTCATCTACCCCTATGACACCACGCCGTTCGTGCGCGTCTCCATCGATGAAGTCGTGAAGACACTCTTCGAGGCGATCGTGCTCGTGTTCCTGGTGATGTACCTGTTCCTGCAGAATTTCCGCGCTACCCTGATTCCCACGATTGCCGTGCCGGTGGTGCTGCTCGGCACCTTCGGCGTACTGGCCGCTGCAGGATTCTCCATCAACACGCTGACCATGTTTGGCATGGTGCTGGCGATCGGCCTGCTCGTCGACGACGCGATCGTGGTTGTGGAGAACGTCGAGCGCGTCATGGAGGAAGAGAAGCTCTCACCCAAGGAGGCGACGCGCAAGTCGATGACCGAGATCACCGGGGCCCTGGTGGGCATCTGGCTGGTGCTGTCGGCGGTGTTTTTGCCAATGGCCTTCTTCAGTGGCTCCACTGGTGTGATCTACCGCCAGTTCTCCATCACCATCGTCTCCGCGATGAGCCTGTCGGTGATGGTGGCCTTGATCTTCACTCCTTCACTGTGCTCGACCCTGCTGCGGCCGCGAGTTGCGGAGGCGCACGAGCGCGAGCGCGGCTTCTTCGGTTGGTTCAACTGGGGTTTCAACCGCGCCAATCTGGGCTACGAGCGCGCGCTCGGGAATGTCACGCTACGTCGTGGCCGCTACCTGCTGGTGTACCTGGCCATCGTCTTGGCGATGGGCGTGTTATTCGTGCGTGTGCCAAGGTCCTTTCTGCCGGATGAGGATCAGGGCTTTCTCTTCGTCCAGGTGGCAGCGCCCCCCGGTACCGCCAGCGAACTGACACAGCGGGCGCTGGATCAGGCGCGCGATTACTTTCTCAACGACGAGAAAAACCTCGTGAGCGGGGTGTACACGGTCAATGGTTTCAGCTACGGCGGGCACGGACAAAACGCCGGCCTGATATTCGTTCGCCTCAAGCCGTGGTCCGACCGCCCCGGGAAGAAGAACTCGGTCTTTGCGCTCGTGGCGCGTGCCAACCAGCGCTTCCACCAGCTCCGTGGGGCGTTCGTGATTTCCTTCGCGCCCCCGCCTGCACTGGAGCTCGGCAACGCAACGGGATTCGATTTCGAGCTGCAGGACCGCGGCAACATCGGCCACGAAGCGCTGATGCAGGCGCGCGGTCAACTGCTCGGGATCGCCAGCAAAGACCCGGCGATTGGCCTGATACGGCCGAACGGACTGAGTGATGAGCCGCAGTACCATCTCGACATCGACTGGGAGAAAGCAAGTGCGCTCGGTCTCTCGATCGGTAACATCAACGACACCCTCGGTGCGGGCTGGGGCTCAGCCTTCGTCAACCAGTTCATCGACCACAACCGTGTCAAGCGCGTGTTCCTGCAGGGCGATGCCGAGTCACGCATGCTGCCGCAGGATCTGGATCGCTGGTACGTACGCAACGGCGCCGGCCAGATGGTGCCCTTCTCGACCTTCGCCACGGCGCACTGGACCTACGGCTCACCGAAGCTCGAACGCTATAACGGCACGTCCTCCGTGGAATTCCTCGGCGCCCCGGCACCGGGCCGAAGCACCGGGGATGCGCTCGCGGCGATGGAGGCGGCGGTCACGAAGCTCCCGAAAGGCCTCAGCTACGAATGGACCGGCCTCTCATACGAGGAGAAGCGCTCGGGCTCGCAGGCGCCCGCGCTCTATGTCCTCTCGCTGACGGTGGTCTTTCTGTGTCTGGCGGCGCTCTACGAGAGCTGGTCGATTCCGTTCGCCGTGATGTTGGTGGTACCGCTGGGCATCATCGGCACGATCACCGCGACACTCCTGCGGGGGCTCGCCAACGACGTGTTCTTTCAGGTGGGCCTCCTCACCACCGTCGGCTTGTCGGCAAAGAACGCGATTCTGATCGTCGAGTTCGCCATAGAAAACGTCGACAGCGGCATGGAGCTGGTTCCCGCGACCATCGCCGCGGCCCGCCAGCGCCTGCGACCGATCCTCATGACCTCGATGGCGTTCGTGCTCGGCGTGCTGCCCCTGGCCATAGCCACCGGGGCGGGCGCCGGGGGCCGCATCGCGATCGGTACGGGGGTGATCGGCGGGATGCTGACGGCGACATTCCTCGCGGTGTTTCTGGTGCCGGTGTTCTTTATCAGCGTGCGCTCGTTGTTCCGTGCCCGCCGCGGGCGCGAGGAGCCGCCGCGCTCCCAGCAGCCGCTGCCGCAGAGCTGAGGAGATGGAGGGCAGGCCAGTGCACATCAGCCCGACGAAGACCGCAGATGCAAGGAGCGAACGGCCTGTCGATGTCGGGCACTCGTGGGTCGGGGAGGTGTTGCTGCGTCTCCTCGGCGCGGCACTGCAGATCCTGGCGACGCTCGCCATCGTTCGCGCCCTGACGCCGGACGATGCCGGTGTCTTCTTCCGCGGGTTCGTCATCGCGCTCGGCCTCAGCGCGCTCCTGCGGGGGAAGTACGAGCTCTACATGGCGCAGCACATCATCGGCCGGCGCGCCGCAGCCACGGGCTGTTCCGATGGAGCACTGCTGATGCAGCTCGCGCGGCGCATGCTGCTGCGCTCGAGCCTGCTTTGCGGCGTGCTGCTGGTGGTGACCGCCGACCTCGACATCCAGGCACCGCAACTGCAGACCGTTTTGCAGACTTACCTACCGTTCGTGCTTGCCCTCCCCTGCGTCAGCCTGTCCAGCTTCTTCGGCGAGGCGCTGCGCGCCGCCAACCGCACCCTCGGCATGGTGGTGGCAGCCTATGCCGTCAACGTTTCGCTGTTGTTGGCGGTGGCAGTCGCACCGGCTGACGCTTCGCTCGCGTTTTACTCCTGGGCGTTTTTGCTTGGCAGCCTCGTCTCCGCGGCCGTCGCCTTCGTACTCGCGCGCCGGGCGCTGCCGGGGACACCAGCCGAATGCTCGCGCCCCATCTCGCTCGCGGCACTGCAGACGGTAGACTCCCGGGAATTTATCGGCCTGGCCCGCGGCGTTTTGCTCTGGGGACCACTGTGCGTTCTGTCAGTCTGGGCACCGCCGTTGGAGATGGCCCAATACGCGGTAGCAGCGCGCACGGCACTGATCGTCGACTTCTTCCTGCCGGCGTTGAACCTGACCGGTTGTCGCGAAACACTCATGGCCACGCAGCCGGTGCGCGCATCGCGACGGCTCCTCACCGGACAGCTTGGTGCCGCCCTGCTCTACAGCACGGTATTGATCCTGCCGCTGTTGCTGTTGGCACCAGAGACTCTGAGGTTGTATGGGGATCCTTACGATGCGCAGTTGACCGTGTATGCGCTGCTGCTCGGCGTGCAGTGGGCAAACGGTGTGGGGCGGCCGGCGGTGCGACATGCGGTCGTGGAGTGGGATGCGCGGCGGATCGGCATATCCGTGGGCTCTGGCGCCATAGCGGTCATGGTCATTTGCTCCCTTGGAGTGGGTAGCTATGGCGCGCTGGCTGCAGCCGCGGCTTCGCTGATTGGTGCCTTGATCGTCAACGGGCGCGCGATGACCATGGCCTTGAGGACCGGCACCTAGGTCAATCGCACGCCGGATCGCCGATTTCCAATTTCCCTAGCACCAGCGCCTAAAAACCAACCCCGGCCGAAATCTGCAGCGAATAACCCTGGTAGGTCCACTGGTTTGAGAACTCATCAAAATATTTCAAGCTCAGAGTCACTTTGCGGGCCGGTAGCACGTAATTCAGGCCCGCGCCGACGGCATTGACCCGATAGCGCTGCGCCTCCTCTGCCGGCGTGATCTGTGGTCCCGTCTTCGCTGTCGTCTGCCATGCTCCGTAGCCGACCAATCCAACCTGCAGGCGCGAGTCCGCAAACGTGAATGCCCGCATTAACGAGTAGTCCAGGTCGAGTGTCTCGCCCGGATGGATGTGTGTTCCCGACTGGGTGCTGTGGAATTCGTACATCTCAAAGGCAGAGAGGGTGGTCGCCTTATCTGCGGATAAATAGACCGTTTCGCCTGCGGCAAAGACCGGCGTCCAGTAGCCATTGCCTACATTGTCGGTCGCACCAGCGTTGAATTTGCCGGTCGGTGCCAGGAAGCCGAAGATGCCGCGAAAGTCGACGCGCTCCGTGCGCCAACCGAGAATGACGGGTTGAAAGTAGAAATCCCCTAATCCGCCGCCGCCGCTGATAGCGCCCTGGGCACTGGAGCTCAGCGAGTTATTGGCGATCGGTATCGTCACCGCGGACGAGAATCGGGCACCGCCCAGCATCGCTATCTGAGCAGTGCTCGCCCAAAGAAGCGTGTTCATGTCGAGGAGTACCGACTGCTGTCCTGTGGCGAGAACCTCGCCGTCGGCCCCCTTCTGCTCGCTGCGTGAGTAAAACAGGAAGGCGTTATTGTAGGTAAGCCCGGGCTCGGCGCTGACGCCGGAATTGATCGCACTCAGGCCGAGCGGGTAGACGCCGCGATTCTGTGCGTGCGCTGCGGTCGCATAGAACCAGATGAAAATGGCGACCAGGATCCGAATGTAGTGTCCCGCTGCACGCATGCGGCATTTTTCACTGCCCAGGGGTCGATGCACGCCTAGCGGACTGCAGTCGTCGCTCTTGCGGCCGCCAGGCGGCGTAAACCGTCAAAGGCGGCGTACTTATACGCATAGCTGTAGGTGGGAGTGTTGAGCGACATGTTCGCGATGGTGTTCAGTGTACCGCCGCAGCGAATCACCATCTGCCCAAGACCGACGATCTCCGAGGCAATGTCCCCGATGCAGTGCACGCCGATCAGTTTCCGATCGGCCTTCAGGAAGATGAGCTTAAGGAGTCCGCCGCGGCCAGCAATGGCGCCGCGCGGAGTCAGGGCAAGGTCGGCACGACCTACCTCGTACTCCAGCTTCCGTTCGCGGCACTGCTCCTCGGTGAGACCTGCGCCAGACACCTCCGGCATCCCATAGATCGCGGATACGGGACAAGGATCGACCGTACCCTCAAACGGTATGCCGAACGCGTGACAGACCGCGACTCGGCCCTGCTCCATCGCGATCGAGGCCAGCGTTGGTCGAACCACATCGCCCGCCGCGTAGACCGCTGGTACGGACGTGCGGAAGTTCTCATCCACGATGATCCGCCCGCGGGAATCGAGCTCCATCCTCAGGGCCTCGAGGCCAAGGCCCTGCGTATTTGCGATGCGGCCGGCAGCAAACAGTAGTGTGTCCGGAGTGAGACGCTGACCGGTCGAGAGCACCACTTCCAGGCCGGCATCCTTCGCTGCGACGCTTTCTACCGTCGCGCCGAACTGGACCGCAATGCCCCACTTCCCGAGAAGCTCTTCCATGTACAGGGATATTTCCCCATCCATTGCGGTAATCAGGTGCGTCCCGCGATCGACCAGGGTCACCTTCGCACCGAGCGCACGGCAGATCGTGACAAACTCGACTCCCACCGGGCCGCCGCCTGCGATCACGATGTCCTTTGGCACCCAGCCACGTTGCAACACCGTGTCCGTGTCGCAGACACCTGGGATGTCGAATGAGATGCCTTTTGGCCGGAAGGGCCGCGAGCCGGCTGCGATCAGGAGCACCTTGGCGCGTATTCTGCGCTCGGGTTGTCCGCCGTTGGATACGATCAGGTTGCCATCAGGCTCGAGCCTGGCAACGCCATGGATATAGTCGACCTGCCGCTTCGCGATGTTGTCGGCGGTCACCTTTTGCAGTAGTTCGCAAACGCTGCGAGTCCGACTGCGGATGATGTCGATGGCGACCGCAGGCGGGGCCGTCATTCGCAGTCCGTATACGTCGCCTTCAGAGAATCCCGTGAGATAGAGTGCCGCCTCGCGAAGCGTCTTGGTCGGCGCACCGCCGGTAGTCGTTACGGTTCCACCGGGCTGCGCTCTCTCGATCAAAGCCGAGCGGTGGCCAAAAAATGCCGCGAGCTCAGTGGCACTCTCCCCGGCCGGCCCTGCTCCGATAGCGACAAAATCGTAAGTGTCCGTCATGCGCGCCAGACCAGGGTTTATTTCATCAGAGCCACATTTCGCCAGAAGGTTTTCAGACTCTCGGTGACACCGAACAGCGTGGTGAAGTGCGTCGAGTCCACGAGCACGATGTCTCCCGCGCGTTGCTTCTCGGGTGGCATCCACAGCAGACAGTTGAACTCCGAGTTGCCGGCCGCGGTGAACGGATGCGGACGCTCCGGTTCGATCGGCTGGCGTGCCAGCACGTGGACTGCCCGGCTCTGCCTATCAGTGATTTCGTAGTGCGGAAGGTGCCGGTGGAAACTCAGGGTCGTGACGCCCTTGAGCAACCCGAGCTTATCCAGGTCGGGGAAAGTCGTGAGCGGCGCGGTCTCCTTGGTGCCTTTGACCAAGGCGGGACAGAGGCCCCAGATATTGTGCACGGGTATCCCGAGCGCCTTCATCAGTGAGCGACCGTACTGCGTAAATCGCTGCTGGCGCGGTACGAGGCGATCACCATGGTGGAGGTATTCCATCTGGCGCTGATTCAAGTCATCGGTGAAACCGACGTCGTGGTGTGGCGCGAGCAGCAGGCAGGTGCCTTCACGTTCAAGCCACTT
>Ga0306921_10005708_pt1 | contig 12953 bp, 11 predicted proteins | sample sta12Cox44000080_FD_203760 | JGI IMG/M metagenome (GOLD analysis project Ga0306921, IMG submission 203760) | Lab enrichment of tropical soil microbial communities from Luquillo Experimental Forest, Puerto Rico - statoxic.12C.oxic.44.000.080 (v2)... | ecosystem: Environmental > Terrestrial >... | reverse complement strand
GGGCCGTCGTCACCCGGGCCCCCCAGTCGCCGCCCTGAGCGCCGTAGCGCGGGTAGCCGAGCCTGGCCATCAGCTGATCCCAGGCGTCGGCTATGCGCTCCTGGCCCCACCCCGGTCGCGCGGGCTTGCCGCTGAACCCGTAGCCTGGCAGCGACGGGCAGACCACGTGGAACGCGTCGGCCGCGCTTCCCCCGAACGCCACTGGATCGGTCAGCGGCTCGATGACCTTGTGGAACTCGACGACCGAACCGGGCCAGCCATGCGTCATGACCAGCGGCGCGGCGCTCTCGTGCGGCGAGCGGACGTGCACGAAGTGAATGTCCAGGTCATCGATCGTCGTCCGGAACTGCGGGAAGCGGTTGAGCCGGGCCCGCGCGGACGGCCAGTCGTAGTCCTCCAGCCAGTACCGGCACAGCTCGCGCGCATAGGCCAGCGGGGTCCCCTGCGACCAGTCGTCCACGGTTTCGGGTTCCGGCCAGCGGGTCCGGCGCAGCCGCTCGCGCAGATCGTCCAGGACCGCATCGAGAACGTCGACCCGGAATGACATGATTTCATCGCCCATGCCGCCAGTCTGGCCGGCGGCCCCGCGCTCACGCCGTCGTCGTCACCAGATCGCGAGCGTAGTGGCAGCGCCACTCGGCGACCTTGCCCGCGGCGTCTACGCGCATCGAGTCGGCCCCGTGCCCGGCGGTCCCGTCGGGAGACTGGTACGTGTAGACGAGCACCACCGTGTCGTTCCCCACGTAGGTCCCCTCGACGGCGTACCGGATGCCGGGGTAGTGACGCAGCGCGTAGTCGACATAGGAGCGCAGCGCGTCGTATCCGCTGATCGTCGTCTTCGCGGGGTCACCGGCCAGCGTCGGGACGAACGGCGAGCTGAAAACGACGTCCGCGGCGAACGGCGCCATGATCGTATCGAGGTCTTCCCCGTTCCAACCCTGTTCCCAGTGCCGTCGCAGCTCCGCGGCTGTCGCGTCGTCGAGCATCAGGACCGCCTCCTGTCCCCAGCCGGGCACGCCGAGCTATAAAGTAGCAAGCACTTACTTTACTATGACCAGGCGGCGCGAGGCCAGGGCTCGGGTCGTTCTCGCAGAGCGATAACCCTCCCGACTTATGACGCAAGTCCCATGGACAAAACGGTCATAATGACCCGAAAAATGCCGGACTTGCGCCAGAAGTGCCTAGGAGTGTCCGAATCGTGAGACAACCTCCCGCGGCCGGGCGGGCGCGGGGACGTGTGAATCCGGCTGCCGGACGGGATGCTGGCTATCGCGGCTGGGCTGGCACGACCTTCTCGATGGCCTGGGCCAGCAGCAGGTGCCCGGCAGCCGAGGGGTGGATGTTGCAGGTCCCGTCGGGAAGCTTGATCAGCAGTCCCGCCTTGCACGGAGAGCCCCCGGCGGCCTGCGACGGCCCTTCGAAGGCCGCGAAGCCGTCAGCGACCTTCCCGCCGAAGGCCTTGGTTACCGACGCGATCGCCGAGTTGAGCAGCTCGGTGCCGGCCACCTGGGTCGGATCGCTGTAGCTGAGCGAGTAGTAGGTGAGCGCGACCAGAAGGCCCCGGTAGTGGGCGACGTGACGGATCTTGGTGTAGATGGTCGTCAGGTTCGCCGTGATCTCCTTCAGCACGGCCGTCAGCTCGGCCTGGCTCGTGCAGTGGTCTTTCGTCGTTTCCTGGCAGAGGAACACGTCGTTGGCGCCGATGTTGATCGTCACCAGCCGGGTGTGACGGTGCCTGGCCAGATACTTGAGGGCAAACCGCAGCTGGGTGCCCTTGTAGAACACGTGCAGCGGGTACTGGGTGCGATAGCCGGTGGATGAGCCCGGGCTGTTCTCGCAGCCGTTGCTCACTACTCGGGGCATGAACATGCTGGCCGTGGTCTCGCCCGGGCAGGAGGCGTTCGCCACCCGGAGGCGCAGCGCCCGGGCCACGTCCTCTGGGTAGCCGACGAAGGAGCTGGCGTCGTGGTAGTTCGGCGGCGGCACCGCCTCGGGCGGCACGTAACCGAACGCTACCGAGTCCCCCAGCGCGAGATAGGCGCCCCTGGCGGCCGGGCGATGATGGGCCGGCGCGGTCGAGGCGGCCGAGGCGGGCAGAGCCGACATCAAGCTCGCCACGAGACCCAGCACCGCCACCGCCGCACCGGCCGCGCTACGGCGAATCAGACCATGCATCGTTGCCCCCCAAGCCAGTGGTGCTGACGGTTTCAGCGGTACTGACGGTGAGCTTGGCATGAACGACAGTCAGCGTCAATACCAACCAGTAACAAACGCCGCGCTCGCAGCCGGGGCGGGACTGAGCTTCGCCGACGCCGGCCGCTATGGCTGGCGGCCGGATTCGGTCCAGCGCCGGAACACGTCCACCCTGTCCGGCGGCCAGGCGCCGTCGCACGGCATCGTGCCGGCGCGCAGCCGGTCCAGGATGTCCGCGGCGTGCGCCTGGACGTCGGCGAGCGCCCACAGATCGAACGCGAACAGCATGGACTGCCGGTCCCTGGCGCGGAACAACGGCTTGACGTGCGCCTCGAAGCTCACCGCCTCGCCCGGTCCCGGCAGCGTGACGGCGGGCTGTTCCGGCCCGGCGGCCTCGGCCGCCTCGGCGCTAACCTCCGGGGGCGGACCGGCCGGGCCCCAGTCCCAGCGCGGCATGGGCTCGTCAGCGAGCGCGCCCGCCGCGCCCGCCGCACCCGCCGCACCCGCCGGAACCGCCTGAGCCGACTCGGCCGCGGCCATCCGCGAGCCCCAGTCCAGGTATCCCGCCAGCGCGGCGCGGAACTCCGGGTCGGCGGGCAGCCGGGCGTCGTCGGCCGCCCGCATGGCCAGCGCCACCCAGCGGGCCCGCTGTTCCTCGGTGAACTCGCGGCCCGCATGCGCCCGCCGCGCGGCCGCCGCCCCGCCGGACCGCTGGCTGTACCCCGCCGGCCCGCCGAACACCTCGGCTAGCCACATCGCCTCGCGCTGCGCATGCCCCGGCGGCGTCGCGGCGAAGGCCGGCGCGAGCAGGTCGTCGGCCGGCACGTGCTTCTCGTACAGCAGCCGGGTCATCCTGGTCAGCGCGGGCAGCCCGCCCGCCCACTCGAACAGGGTCGGCTCGCCGCTGAGCACAGGATCGCGGAAGTCGACGTACCAGTGCATGCCGCTGCAGAACGGCTTGTTCTGCGAATGACCGCAACGGCACAGCGCGTAGTGCTCTGGCGACGAGCCCGCGGCCCGGGTGACGTCGACGCCCTCGGCCCCGGCCAAGGGGATCCCGCCGGTCACCCGGTACGGCCCGTCCCGTGTCACCTCGATCGCCGCCTCGCGTTCCCCGTTCCAGTCGACGAACAGCCGCGCCTCTTCGCCGCCCAGCGCCAGGCTGAGCGCGCCGGACGGGCAGTCCCGCACGGCACGGATGATCTCATCGAGCCGGCCGCCGCTCGGCGCCACGAACGGCTCGGCATCGGTGCGGAACACCGTGGACAGGCGGTCCGTGCACAGCCCCGAGTGCTGGCAAATGCCGCGATTGTCGAAGACCGTCACCTGCTGGCCCTGGTAGGTATCCCGCCGGTCCGGCACCCGCTTGGGGTCCTTAGCGCCGCTGAATCCGGTCCGCGCGCACTCCCCGTCGCAGAACGGCTTCATGGCTGACTGCCCGCACCGGCACAGCGCGAGCTGCGGCGGCACCGCAAGCCGCTCGCCGAGGTGGGTGCGCACCGCCGGGACATTGGTCGCCAGGTACGGCCCGTCCCGCGCCACCAAGATCCCCGCCGGCAGGCCCGCCTGGAGCCTGCTGAGTTCGGCGATCCGGCCCGCCCGCTCCCCCGCGGGCACGAGCTGGCAGGCGAGGTCCTGCAGCGCCGCGGCCGCCTCAAGCAGTCCGGGCGGCGCCGCGTCGGCCAGCCGGGTTCGCAGCCCGGTCGCGAACAGCGCCGCGTCCCAGGTCAGCCCCGCCAGGTCGGCCGGTGCCGCCTCCCGCGCGGCCGGGTGCAGCCCCTCCCCCGGGCCCAGAGCGGCGGCGAGCGGCCGCAGCACGCTTGCGACAAGGCGCGCCGCCGCCGCCGCTGAGGTCGTCGTGGATTCGGAACGGTCGCGTGTTTCAACTATCAGGTACACCCGCTCGAACAGGTCGGCCAGCCCCGCGGAGGTGGGGTCGGCTGGAGAGGAAGCCGCGACCATTCGGCACAATTCGGAGGCCTCGGCCAGCAGCGGCCCCAGCTCGGCGGGCGGTGCCGCGGGGGCTGCGGCGGTCCGGCCCGGGATGTGCTCGGTCATCGACCGGGCGATGTCGTGCAGCGCCTGGCGGACGTCCGCCAGCTTCGCCGCCATCTCGGGGCCGCCCGACTCGCAGAACGCGGCGGCCTCCTCGATGCGCTCGGCGAGCAGCGCCCAGGCGGCGTCGCGATGCGGGAGCAGGTAGTCGCTCTCGTAGAACAGCTCGAAGCTGGGTCCGGCGGTCCGGCCCGGGTATTCCGGCCCGGCGGGCAGCGCGGTGATCATGTCGCCGAGCGGCCCGACAACCTGCGTCATCAGCGCCACGGTGGCGTCGGCGAGCACCTTGAGCTGGGCGTCGGTCTCCTCGGTGTGCGCGAAGAACCGCTGGAACATGAGCAGCAGGATCTCGTAGCAGACGTTGAACACGTCCATGACCTGCTTGGTCAGCGGGTCGGTGACCAGCAGGCAGCCGGGGTCGCGTTCACTCGGCCGGACGTTGGCCGCGACGACCGGCCGGACCGGGTCGAAGGCCCGGTTTGCCTCGCGGAACTGCTCGAACTCATCCAGGATGGCGACGAACTGGCCGAAGTGCGCGTTCCGCCAGTCTCCCCGCGGGCCTTCGCCCTGGTCGAGGATCTGATCGACCGCCCGCTGCGCGGACGCTACGTCGGTCACCGCGATGAGCTCGGGCCAGTTGAAGTACTTCGCGGTCGCCTGTGCCCTGGGCGGTCCCACGAACAGCCAGTCCTCGCCGTACTTGTCGGACAGGTGGGCGATGCCGGCCTCGATCGACCGGTACAGGTGCCCGACCGTGGCGAAATCCTGACCGCGCGGGACGATGTCGCCGGCCAGCACCATTGGCTCGGCCCGGGAGAAGGCAGCCAGCCCTTCCGCGTCGTGCAGGGCCATGCCCTCGGGGCGCTCGAGGAACATGAAGTGGCGCAGCGCCTGCTCGCCGAACGGCAGCAGCGCCAGGTGGACGCCGGCCGGGTAGTGGCTGGCGGGCTGCGGGAAGTTCGGCCGGGACAGGTGCGGCGCGGCGCCGATCGCGGACAGCAGGTTCTGCACCAGCGCCAGGTGCAGCATCTCCTGGGCGGCGATGTGCGAGATCTGCCCGTGCCAGCGCCGCGCGGCGGCGGCCTCGGCGGCGGTCAGCCCCTCGTCTTCCGACTGCTTCAGCGAGAACGCGGCGAACAGGTACTGCGCCATGATGCCGTGCTCTAGTTCGGCCGCCTGGCACAGGATGTAGATCAGCGCCTCGCGGTGCTCGATCACGAACGGCGCCTCGGGCGGCGCCTGACCGCCCCTGGTGGCGATCACCTGAGCGAGCCGGCCCTGCGGCCTGGCCGGACTGTCCTGGGCTTCGGTCATACGGCTAAGCTCCCTCATAGCGATGAACATCGAGTTGCGGCACCTGAGATACTTCGTGGCGGTCGCCGAGGAAGCCAGCTTCACCGCCGCCACGCAGCGAGTCCACGTCGCCCAGCAGGTGCTGAGCGCCCAGATCAGGAAGCTGGAAGACGCGGTGGGCACCCAGCTGTTCGAGCGCAGCAGCCGCGGCGTCGCCCTCACCCCCGCGGGCACCGCGTTCCTCGGCGCGGCACGGGAAACCCTGGCCAGTGTCGACCGTGGCGTCATGGCGGCACGCAACGCGGCGCGAGCCGTTTCGGGCCGGCTGTCCGTCGGGCTCAGCCTGGCCGCCAGCGGCGACACCCGGACCAGGCTGCTGGCCACGTTCGAGCGGGCGTCCCCGCAGGTCGACCTGCGGTTGCTGGCCTTCGACCTCACCGAGCCCGCCTGCGGGCTGCTCGACCGCAGCAGCGACGTCGCGCTGCTGCGGCCGCCGGTGGCCGCCGCCGGGATCGCGCTGCGGCAGGTGGACTCCGAACCTCGGGTCTTCGTGCTCCCGGCCGGGCATCCGCTGGCGGCGCGGGAAGCGCTCAGTCTCGCCGACGTGGCCGGGCTGCCCTGGGTGGCCGCGGACCTGGCCACCGACGGCTGCGAGCCCGTCCGGTGGCGGGACGACTGGCTGATCAACCCACGCCCCGGCGGCGACGTGCCGGTCATCGGGGCGGTGGCGCGCACCATCGAGGAATGGCGGGAACACATCGTGGCCGGCCACGGGATCAGCCTGTGCCCCGCGTCGGCGGAGACGCACAACGCGCGGCCGGGCATCGTGTTCGTCCCGGGCAAGGACACGCCCTCCACCGCGCTGTGCGTCGCCTGGCGCGCCGATGACAACCGGCCGGCGGTGCGGAGCTTCGTCGAGTTCGTGACGAACGCCGCGGCGAACAGCTAGGACCACCCTCATCATCCTCGCGGGTGCCGTCGCCTTCCGGCCAACACCTGTTGCGGATGGCGCCACAGCCCGTGGCTGTGGTGCTTTCTTAACGCAGCAACTCGAGGGCGGGTGCGAAGTGCGCCTCCGCCAGGGGTGTCCGCTCCAGCAGCTCGATCACCGTGCCCCGGGCTTTACCGCCGTCGAGGTAGGCCCACCGCACCGGGTTTCCCGGTCCGGTGCCGTCAATGAGCAGGTTCGTTTCCGGATCGGCCGCGCGTATCGCCGCGAGCTGCTCGTCGAAGTCCGTCACGAGGAAGGCGAGATGGTGCAGGCCCTCGCCGCGCTCGCCGAGGAACTCCGCGTGCGGGGAACGGTCGTCGAGGGGCTCCAGCAGCTCGAGCAGCACCCCGCCCAGCGCGCCGAAGGCGACCTTCAGCGCGAACGGCGTCGGCTTGCCGTGCACGAGCGCCTGGTCGAAGCGCGACTCGTCCCCGAAGCTCACGAACGGGCCCGCGCCGAGGCGCGCGCTCAGCTCCTCTTGCGCGGCGGCGCAGTCGCGCACCACCCAGCCGATGTGGAATAGCTCCGGGAGGCGAGGCGGCGCTTTCATCGTGGGACCTCGGCGGTCTCGACGACGCAGACCGGGTCCCCGACCCTGACGTCACTGCCTTCGGGGACGGCATGCTCGACCATGACGCCGTCGCTGGTGGCCTCGACCTCCTGGCTGATCTTCTCCGTCTCGATCTCGTAGAGGGGATCGCCCTTGCGGAACGCCTCGCCCGGCTGCCTGCAGAACCGGACGATCGTCGCCTCCTCCATCGTCATCCCGATCTTGGGGAGCTTGACCCGCACCCGCAATGTCATACGGGCACCTTCTGACCCAGTGCCTCGCGGACGGCGGCGGCGATGCGGGGGCCGTCCGGGATCACGTGCGCCTCGGCGTTCGGGGCGTAGGGGATCGCCACGTTGGGCGTCGTGACGCGGCGGATCGGGCCCTGCAGCCAGTGGAAGCCCTGCTCCGCCACCACGGCGGCGATCTGGCTCGCCGCCGAGCAGCACTCGCGAGCCTCGTCCACGACGACGAGGTGGCCGGTCTTCTTGACCGAACGCAGCACGCGGTCCGCGTCGAAGGGCACGAGCGTGCGGGGGTCGAGCACCTCGACGCTCACGCCCTCAGACTCGAGCGCCGTCGCCGCGGCGAGCGCGGGCTTCAGCATTCTCCCGATGGCGACGACGGTGGCGGCGTCGCCTTCGCGGCGCACGGCGGCCTTCCCGAACGGGACGAGGTGCTCGCCGTCGGGCACGTCGCCGAGCTCACCACCGCGGCCGTTCGGCTCGAGGATGAAGGACGGGTTCCTGCTGCGGATCGCGGTCTTCACCAGGCCCTTCGCGTCGGCGGGCGTGGCGGGGACGGCCACGTTGAGACCGCCGAGGTTCATGAGCACCGGGTAGGCGGTGTCCGAGTGCTGGGCGGCGTTGGCGGAGCCGCCGCCGATGGTGGCGATGATCGTGATCGGGAGCTCCAGCTGGCCGCCGGTCATGAGGCGGAGCTTGGACATCTGGTTCCCGATCGAGTCCATGCCCGTGTACATGAAGTTCGAGAACATCATCTGCACGACCACGTGGTAGCCGGCCGCCGCGAGGCCGACCGCCATGCCGGTAAGGGTCGCCTCGCAGATCGGGGTGTTGCGGATCCGGTCGTGGCCGAACTGCTCGTGGACGCCGCGCAGGTCTCCGACGATCGAGAGTTCGACGTCCTCGCCGTAAACGATGACCTTCGGGTCGCGCGTCATCTCCTCGACGATCGCGTCGTGGATGGCCTGGATGAGCCGGATGCGGGCCATGGCTCACGCCCCCTCAGGTGCGAACATCAGCGTCTCGGCGAGTTCCGGATCGGCCGGGTGGCCGGCCTCGGCGTACGCCACGGCGTCCTCGACGCGCTCGAGGACCCCGGCCTCGATCCGGTCGAGGTCGGCCGCTTCGGCGATCTTTTCTGAGATGAGGTGGGTACGGAACCGGGCGATCGGGTCTTTCCGCTGCCAGGCCTCGATCTCGCCGGTGTCCCGGTACCGGCCGCTGCCGAGCACGAAGGCCTCGGCCTCGAAGTGGCCCTGGATGCGGTAGGTGCGGGCCTCGATGAACGACGGCCCGCCGCCGTCACGGGCACGGCGGACCGCCGCGCCGGCCGCCCGCCAGACGTCGGTCACGTCGTTGCCGTCGACCTCGGCGGCCGGCATCTCGAATGCCCGGGCCCGGTCCGCGATGCGGCCGGCCGTCACCTCGGCGGCCGGCGTGAACTCGGAGAACCCGTTGTTCTCGCAGACGAAGATCACGGGGAGCTGCCAGAGCGTCGACACGTTCAGGGTCTCCATGAGCACGCCCTGGTTCGAGGCGCCGTCGCCGAAGAAGCAGACCGCCACCTTGCCGTCCCCGTCGAGCTTCGCGCCGAACGCCGCGCCAGTCGCGATCGACAGCCCCGCGCCCACGATCCCGTTCGCCCCGAGGATCCCCTTGGAGATGTCGGCGACGTGCATCGAGCCGCCCATGCCCCGGCAGATCCCCTCCCGCTTAGCCCAGATCTCGGCCATCATCGCCCGCACGTCACCGCCCTTGGCGAGGAAGTGGCCGTGGCCGCGATGGGTCGAGGTGGCGTAATCGCGATCCCGCAGGTGCGCGCAAACCCCGGCCGCGATCGCCTCCTCACCGATGTAGAGGTGGACGGCCCCGGGCAGCTTGCCCGCGGCGCTGTCGTCTCGCAGGCGCTCCTCGACGCGCCGGATCAGCACCATCGACTCATACAGCCGGAGCGCTTCGGCCGGCGGCGGCTCGCCTATTCCTGTCGTCATCGCGCCTCCCCTGGAGTCGTCATCGACCTGGAGTCGTCATCGACCTGTAGTCGTCATCGACAGGCTCAGCATCGCACCTGGCTGGCCGGTTGGGCAGTCCCAGTTATGAGACGCCTAGGTCAGGTGGCGCTGACCTCGCCTCCGACGGCCAGACCGCCCGCAGCGACGACATCCCCCGCGCGAGGTAACTCTTCACCATGCCCCTGCGCGCTCCCATCGCCGCGGCTACCTCAGCCTCGGAAAGGTTGCCGTAATACCGCAGTACGATGGCTTCCCGCTGCCGTTGCGGCAGCCCGCGCAGCGCGGCCACGATCTCGGAACACTCAAGCAGTGCGCTCCCGTTGGCCTTGATGCGGTGCTGCCGGACAGAACGCGAATTGCTGACCACCGCCCGGCGCAGGCAAGACAGCGCCTGCTCGCTGTCCCGCGGCCGCCGCCGGCTCCCGTGCAGGGCGGCGAACGCGTCCCCGACAATCTCCTCCGCCGTCTCCAGATCAAGTACCAGCAGCACGGCAAGGCGCGTCAGTGGCCGGTACTCACGAGCGTAAAGCTCAGCGATCAGGCGATCCGCGTCCCGCGTAGCCGGGAACGGTGAACTGGCGTCAGCTTGCAGCATGAGATCACGAGATACCCCGTAGCGGCCCCATAATGCCAGCATTCCCCGGCCCGCTAGCGCCAGCGTAGCGTCTCGGTAGGACCCCGGTAGGATCCCAGGTCAGACCCCCTGGCCGATGTCCTTCTGTCGGCTGTCGTCTAGGTATACCGGGGTGCGGCGGTCCTTGCGCGCCCTGATCATCTCCTCGAAGTTACCGGTCAGGTTCCGCACGTACAGCTGGGCCACGCCCTCGTGCCGCATGTGTGCTTCCAGGCTGGCGGCGTCCAGGCCCGACCATAGCAGCCGCTTGGCCAGCTCCACGCCTACCTGGCTCCACCCGGTGATCCGCGCCGCGATGTCATAGCAGGTACCAAGCAGCTTGTCGGCGGCGGTGACCTGCGACACCAGGCCGATGCGGGCGGCCTCTTCGGCATCCACATCCCGGCCGGTGAGCATGATCTCGAAGGCGCGGGAGGCGCCGATGGCGCGGGGCAGCAGGTAGCTGAGGCCGAGCTCGGCGGACGACAGCCCGTTGTTGATGCCCGCCGCGCGGAAGCGGGCGCTGTCCGCGGCGATCCGGATGTCGAAGGCGAGCGACAGGCACAGGCCCCCGCCGATCGCCGGGCCGTTGATGGCCCCGATAACCGGCTGGTGCATCTTCCTGATGGCGAGGACGACGTCGTCGAGCAGCTCCATGGCCCGCAGCGAGATGCCCGGGAGGGTGAGTCCGTCGATGTCCGGTATGCGGCCGGAATCCACCAGGTCCGCACCGGAGCAGAAACCGGCTCCGGCGCCGGTGACCACGACCACGCGGGTGTCGTTGTCGCGGCTGATCTCCTCCAGTGCCTGCCGGAACGGGATCATCACGTCGAACGACATCGCGTTCATCCGCTCCGGGCGGTTCAGCGTGACCAGCGTGACATGCGGCCTGGGCTTGGCCACGAGAATGAACGGCATACCAGGCGACGCTAGAACGTGTTCTAGTCTTAGTCAACGGCGCTGCGTGCGGGGGCGGCGCGGGGGCGGCGGGCCTCGCCCTGTGGGCGGCCGGCACTGGCGTCCATATCATCCGGATCGGCATTCACGCGCGCACCACGTTATTTCCTGGTGTAAATAATTCACCGCGTTAAGGGCTCCGTCACACATCTCTGGATGATAACGGAGCTCCAACGCCGGCCTCCTGCCGTGTTTATCCCTGCAAACGCCCCACGATCGAATTAACGCGAAAGATCCCTGGCCCTATAGCGCAATGCCGTTAAGTTAGCGGGCGGCATGTGCGCTCTGCGGACACCGTGCCGCCGTGCCGCCGGGGCCGGTGGTGCCCGGGCGGGCGGTGTGGCGGGTGTGGCCCGGGTGCGGATGCCGGGAGGCCCCGCCCGCGGGAGTTTGTCTCACGATTCGGACACTCCGGGGCACTTATGGCTTGCGTTTTAACCATCGGGGGTGATGTCAGGCGGCTTTCTTCATGACGTCGTGGCGTTCTGCTGGGGGGCTGCGGCGGCCCCGGGGGCGGCCGGGGCCGGCCTTGGAGGGTTTCGGTGCCCTGGCCGGCGTGCCGGCCAGGGCGGCCAGGCGGGTGAAATCGCGGCGGACGCGGCCGGGGCTGAGCTTGCCCTGGCTGCGGCGGCGTTCCCAGCGCTGCTTGTGGTCTTCGGCGATGGGGCGGGCGAGGCGGAGCTGGGTGATTGCCGCGATGATGAGCCATGTCCAGCGGGCCAGCTGCGCGGGGTGGCGGAGGGCGGCCTTGTCCCAGCCGAGGGTGTGCTTGGCGAGGCGGTAGGTGTGCTCGATGTCGAAGCGGTGCAGGTAGGCGCGCCAGATGAGGTCCAGGTCGGGGGTGCCGGGGCCGGCCCACCACAGCCATAGCGGGCCGGGGACCTTGCGTCCGTCCGGGAGCCGGGTGACGGTCACGCGGATGAGGTGGCACCTGACCAGGGGCGGCCTGGCGAGGCCGGCGAACCGGCCCTTGCGGGTCAGCTCCGGGTGCAGCCCGCCCCAGGACTGCACGGTGACCTGCCCGTACTTCTCCTCGTCCAGCCTGAGTTCCTGGTCCGGGGCACCCCAGGTGGCCGGGTCCTTGCACGCGAGCCGGGGGCCGTGGATGCGGTTCGCCCCGGGCGCGCCCGGGGCGCGGGGCGGCGGGTCGCGGTACAGGACCCGGTCGTTGCGGATCCGGACCAGGACCTGCACGCCGTCGAGGCGGCGGCGCAGGTCCCAGGTCAGCGCGGCCTCGTCGTAGCCGGCGTCCAGCACATACAGCGGGATCCCGGTCTCCCCGGCTGCCCGCAGCCGCTCGGAGTGCGCCATGACCTGCAGCGCGGCCTGCCGGGTCGGGTCGTCCCCGGATCCGACGCGCGCCTGATCCTGGGGCGCGGTCCATGAGTCATGCGCGAAGGACAACTGAGACAGCCACTGGAACGCCCACCCGGCGGCCACCGCGTTCTCACCATGGCTGCCCGCGCAGGAATGATGATGGAACTCACGGTCCGGGCTGGTCTCCGCCCCCGGCCGGGGATAGGTGGAGGCGTCGATCGCGAAGACCAGGGGCCAGTCCCGCGGCCGGGCCGCGACCAGCAGGTCCCGCAGCGCCTCCTCATCGATCCCGCCCTCGGCCAGCCCCTGGTAAACCATGCCATGCCCGCGCCGGAACGCCGGCTCCAGGCTCAGGTACGGCAGCGACGCCACCGGCCCCGGCGCCCCCAGCACCGCGTCCGCCAGCTCGAACAGGGAATCGGGACGCCGCCACAGGCACGCGTACAGCCCCCGCCGGAACCACGCCAGCCCCTCCAGCGCGTCCCCGGGACATGACCGGCCACCACGCGACATACTGGATGCCACGGCCGCCGCCTTTCTCCGAAGATCTGTGGTAAGACCTCCGAAGATGCGGCGGCCGCACCCGTTTGTCACGGCAACACGCCGTGACAACCCGACATCACCCGCTCCATCCCGTAAGGGCGCAAGCGCCCGGCAACAGCCCCTCTGCCCGACTCAGGTTAAAACGGAAGTATGGCGCTGAACCGGCATTTTCGCCGTCATTTTG
>Ga0306921_10005706_pt1 | contig 12953 bp, 15 predicted proteins | sample sta12Cox44000080_FD_203760 | JGI IMG/M metagenome (GOLD analysis project Ga0306921, IMG submission 203760) | Lab enrichment of tropical soil microbial communities from Luquillo Experimental Forest, Puerto Rico - statoxic.12C.oxic.44.000.080 (v2)... | ecosystem: Environmental > Terrestrial >... | reverse complement strand
CGGCTTTGCCGAGCGCTCCGGCTACACCGCTATCGGCACCGTGTGTAACCTGGCCGCTCGGCTCTGTGCTGAGGCGAGGGATGGCCAGATCCTGATCGCCGGTCGCGTCGCCGCAGCCGTAGAGAAAGTGATCGCAGTCGAAGACCTCGGCAGCCTGGCATTAAAAGGTCTCACCCAGCCGGTATCCGCCTTCAATGTGCCGCTCGCGGCTACCCCACCGGCCCTCCGTGTCGTCGAAGGAGGCCCACAGAGCGTTTGAATGTGGTCGTTGCACCCCCTCGCCGAGCAGCTCTCCAATGGCGGAAATGGGGCAGGAAGAGCGGTTGCCGTCGTCACGGTTGAGTGGCTGCTGTCCGTTCAGTTAAGAGACCTTCGCGGGGACGCACGGCAATGGCCGAGACGCGCCGATTCCGGTCGTTCGGGAGGCCGCAATCGAACCGCCGGGTTTACCCCTAACTGACCTTCAGGATCGCGGGAGCACGGCGGCTCACCCCTCCGGCAGGCCAGCCAGGCGAAAGCCGGCGACGTAGAGTTCGAGAACTTCCGGGGCCAGAAAGTGGGCGTACTCGCGAAAGCCGGCGATGGTCAGATTGGTGGGGTCGATGGCAAGCATCCGACTAAGTTCGGCGCGTGCCTCGTCGAGATGGCCGAGATGAGCATTGGCGACGACTTTGACCCACATCGCTGCAACTACGCGGGGCTGGTTGTGCAAGGCGCAGTCGGCCCATTCGATCGCCTGTTCGAAGCGCCGCGCGGCGAGATGAGCGACAGCGATGATAACGGCGCGGACAAAGGTATACTCGAACGGGCTCAAACGGTGCGCCCGTTCGATGGCTTCGATCGCCGCTTCGGGCTCGTTGCGATGCGCGTGGATATGCCCTCTGCACAGCCAGGCGTGCGCCGCGTTCGGATTGAGGGCCAGGGCGCGATCGAGAGCCGCCGCCGCCGTCTCCGCCTCGCCGGCCAGGAAATACAGCGTCCACGCAGCCTGGTGAATCGTTTCAGCGTCATTGCGCCCGGCTTCGAGCGCCTGTCGGGCAAGGCGGCAGGCTTCGGCGACGTCGTCAGCGGACAGTGCGCCCCAGCCTCGAAGCCGCTGCAGCCCCCGGCAGAAGCCGATCAAAGCCGCTGCCGGCGCGTAGGACGGATCGATCGCCAGCGCCTGTCGGGCAAAGACGACTGCCTCGGCTAGACCGGTATAGCGGTAGGCTTGCGCCAATGCGCGCAGATAGAGGTCGTAAGCGGTGAGATTCGCGGTCGGCTTGCGGCTGGCGCGCTCGATCTCGGATTGGCGCAGCTTTGGTTCGATCGCGCCGGCGACGCTGGACGCGACCTGGTCTTGCAACGCAAAAATGTCGTCGAGCGCGCCGTCGAAGCGGTCGGCCCAGATGTGCGCGCCGGTTGTTGTGTCGATCAATTGCCCGGTGATGCGCACCCGGTTGCCGGCTTTGCGCACGCTGCCTTCGAGCACGTAGCGCACCCCCAACTCCTGCGCCACCTGCTTCACATCGACGGCCTTGCCCTTGTAGGTGAAGGCGGAGTTGCGGGCGATCACGAAAAGCCACGGCAGCCGCGCGATTGCCGTCGTGATCTCCTCGACCATGCCGTCGACGAAATACTCCTGCTCGGCATCGCCCGAACTGGTTGGGGCGCTTCGGGCGCAAAAAGAACGGCCATTCACTCTGAATGCGGCTGCTATTCGATGACCTCGTCGGCGCGGGCGAGGATAAGGGGTGGGATCGTCAGGCCAAGGTCCTTCGCGGTCCTGAGGTTCACGACGAAATCGAACTTGACCGGCTCCTGGATCGGCAAGTCTCCGGGCTTGGCGCCCTTCAGGATGCGATCGACATAGTCGGCCGCCCGATGGAAGTTGTCCGGAACATTCGCCCCATAGGCCATCAGGCCGCCGTCGTCGGCATAGTCGCGCTCCGGATAGATCGCCGGCAGATGCGCCTCGTTGACCAGCGCTACGACGTCCTGGCGAAAATGATAGAACACGCCGTCCGGAAGAACGATTACAGCGTCGGCTCCGGAAAAAACGGCTGGGCGCAACGTGTGCAATACCGCGGCGCTCTCGGCCTCGACCCTGCGGAGGTTTCCCAGACCAAGCGCCCGCGCGGCCGTCTCGGTTTGCTCGAAAGATAATTTCGACGTCCGGTTCGCTGGGTTCACCAGAGCGCTGACCGCGGTGATCTGTGGAAAGGCCGTGCGCAGCAGCTCCAGACGCTTGCCGTTGAGCTCGGTGTGCATGAGGGTAAAGCCGGTGATATTCCCGCCCGGTCGCGCGAGGCTTAGAGCAAAGCCTTCCTGCACCGGGTCCATCAGTGTCGGGCTGACGATCGGGATGAAGTCGGTCGCGGCCACCGTGTCGGTGGCGAAGCCTTCCGACACTATGACATCGACCGGCAGAGCCACCAGTTCCGTCGCCAACTCCAACCCACGGGAACGATCGCCCCCGGCGAAGCGAAATTCGAGGATGATGTTGCGCCCTTCGACATAGCCGAGATCGTGCAGCCCCGCTCTGAACGCATCGAGGGCTGGAGTTCTCTCGTTGTCGGCGGTCGTCAATATGCCGACGCGCGGGATTTTTGCCGGGGCTTTCTGGGCCAAAGCCTTCTGCTGCGCGCCGAGGCTGCCCGTCGCCGTCATCGCGCCGGCCAGCAGGAGTACTAAGTCGCGGCGATTCATTCACTCACCTCGTTTCCGCCGCAACTTCACACGGCATCGGGGTGTCGGCAAGGCCGCCATTGCCTTGGGCTCTACGGCTGACGCGGAAGGACCATTCCTATAGTCAGCGGTTCAAATGTCGATGATGGTTAGTTATGACGAGCGGCAAGTACGCTTGCATCACCCCGAAGATGAAAGCCGTGCTTATGCCGAAGAGTAGCATCCCGTCGGCCGCCTCTAACGCGCCCATCATTCGCCAGGGCTGTTCCAGCATTAACCCCGCCGCGCCTCGCGTGGTGATTGAGTCGACAGAGTAAAGCAGCGCCTCTCCAGGCGAGCGGAGCGCGCTAAGCCACCAGTAGATCGCTGCCCAGATCGCAGCTTCAATCCCGTGCAGCACAGCCAAAAGCAGCCCGGCCGCACCGATTAAGCTGATCAAAATCGCCAACACATGTCGCGGTGCGACCGCGCGTTGCATCCGATCCCTGATGCTGTGCAGCACGAGGATCATAAACGCTATGCCCGTTGCGTGGATCATTATCGTCAACGCGATGAGCGACAGACCCCAAGTCCAGTTCTCCATATGGGCCTCCGGTTGCTCCTCTGGTGGCGATCTGGTGCAGGTGGTGCCGTGGCGACCGCTCGGTGATTGAAAGCGTCACTCCTTGGATGTGAGGTTCAGGACAGCGCAGCCCGGAATATGCTATGAAAGCGAGGCGGCGCCTCGGTTTGTGCCCGAGTCACCGCCTCTGACCACTAATCGAGGGAGCCTCGATCAATGGCTACCAGACAAGTACGACCTTCCCCCGAATCGCTCCAGCGGCAGCGCGCGCCGGAGCCGCCGAAATGACGCCGCCGCGTCTGGTGGCGACGATCGTCGGCGGCACCCTGCTCGGGCTCACTGGCGCGGCAGTCATCGCCGGCTTGACGGCGTGTCGGGCCTTCCGGCGGCGGGCGCGACATCGGCGCCGCGCAGGCAGCCCAGACAGGGCCGACTCGAAAATTTCCTGGGTGTGATGGCCCAAGCCGACCGCATCGCCCAGGATTGCACCCGCGGTGTGGACTATTGCGACGAGCGCACCTTGCGGCAGGCCAAGCGTGCGTGCTCGGCCTTCGGGCCGATGGGCGAACGACGGCCATGATCCTCGACCTCAGCGACGAACAAGCGCGGGCGCCGCTCAACCTGCTGATCGACACGATCGAGGCCGACCGCTTCCCCAACTCGCCGCGCATCCGGCTGTTGCGCCAGATCCTCGGCCAGTGCGGCGAGGTGGGCGGATTGCCGCCTGAGCTCGCCGCGCGGCTGCGTCGGTACGGCCCACAGCCGCCCGCTCCGCCCCCGACGCCAGAGGAGCGCGACCCCGCTCGGCGGCCCGGTCAGGGCCGACGCGGGAAAGGGCTGGCTCAGTACCTCTACCCGTCCCCACCGCGCCGGAAGTGAAGTGGCGCGCTATCAAAAGACCAGTGCCAGTCACACCGGACTACCGGAAGGGGCCCTCCTCGCCTCGATAGCGAGCCCCCGCCGCTGCGACCGGCCTGGGCACCACGCGATGAGCACTTGAAGTGAGGCTGCTAGCCGCCGCTGTGCTGTCGACATTGATCGGCGCTGCGCCCGCCGGGGAGGCCCAGACCAAGGGACCGTCGCCGCCGCCATCGCGATTCCGGGAGTCCGCGCCACCGCGGACCTATGTGGCTCCGACGCCTGCGCCATTGGCACCGCCGACCAATCCGGGCCAAGCCATTGCGCCGCCGGCCGCCCTGTCGCCGTTGCTGACACAACCCAGCCAAATATTCAGGATCCCCGAGCGAGCAGGCCATCCTATCCGGCCTCGCCCGTTCCCGCTCCGGTAGATCAGCAGAAAATTCAAATCTTTCGCAACGACCTGATCTACCAGCGCTTTCAGCTCGACCTGCAAGGCGTCAGCCCGGCCAACGAGCGTTACCGCGAGATACAGCAGCAGCTGAACCAGCCGCAAAAATAGCCCGCGCAGGCGGGCCAGAGGTGGGCATCTCCGAAATTTCCGGAGTGCGCTAGCCCAGGACGGAAAAGGGTGCCCTGGCGGGCCTCGGCGGGGTTTCTGACGGTTGGCCCGATATATCAATTTTTTGGCGCAAATTAACAAGTCGGTGGCCCGACAGCGCCCCACCTCGTCCGCATGAGCAACCGCAGCACATTCCTTCCACAGAGATCCTCGTGAAACGCAAACCCGCGAATATCGACATCCGGGTCGAGCCGCAACTGGTCGAGAGGATCGACGCCTGGCGAGCGCGGCAGAGAGTGCTGCCGAGCCGATCGGGAGCGATCGTCTACATGCTGGAGGAATTCCTCGAGCCCGACCCCCCGGTTTTAAACATTGGACGGAGCGCGTGATGCAGGAGCTGGGCACGACCAAGAACCGGCTGCGAAATTTGCTGCGGTACACGGACGAACTGCTCTCGTTTAACGAAAAGATCACATTCGACCTCGCCCGCGAGCCCTACCCACACTTTCACGAATTCGAGGTCGCTGGGCTGGAGGGCGTCGCGACAGGCCCCGATGACGACACTTGGCTTCGGGTCCATCGCCTTCGCGAGACTCCTCCGCCAGAGATTCATCCGGACTTCAAGAATTGGGTCGAGATTGGGCCGCATCCGTCGCCGGATCTCCCGCCGCAGATTAAGCCGCAACGCTGTCTCAGCCTCGCAATCGAAGACATTTCCGATCTTGTCGAAGCGGGACTTCTTCCGGATCCCGGAGACATCATACGACCGCTAGATGCTAGTGAGCGGCTCCCCGAGCGCATGGACGTTATTCTCCATCTAAACAATCTGCCAGAGTTCCAAGCGTTATGGAGAGACTACGTAGACGGTCCATGGACGAATTGGGCTGAAATCGAACGACCACGCCGACGTTCAATAGATTTCTACAATAAAGTTTATCAGATCTACCAACGCATGATTGCGCTTGGCGATGATACGCCAATTGAACTTGTATGTGGGGTTGGGGTTGCCCGATGGGCGATCGCCTCGCAGCGAGTCAATGTTCCCGTCATTGAACAACTTGTCGAGATCGAGCTTCAAGAAGATGGGTCGCTCGACGTGCGGTCACGCCAAACACCGCCGCAACTGATTCTCAAAGTGTTCCACGCTCTCGAACTGGAGGGCAGTAAGGCGGCACAGCGGGATCTCAGTGAGGAGTTGGAGCGCACGTTCGAGGACCCAGAGGTTGGCTTCTCGCCATTCGATAAAAGGAGTTTCGAGAAGATCTTGAGAGCATGCGTGGCTAGACTGTCCGCGAGCGGCGTCTATCATCCCGACATCCTGACCGATCCGCAGGACCGAGCGGTCCCTCATGCCGATAGCCCTGCGGATAACCGATACCTGGGTGATTTATATACGGCAGCGCAGCGCGGATTTTCGGCGGGAGGATCTGGCGCGACTCATTAAACAGGTCGAAGAGGCCGAGGAACCGAAGGAACTTCCCGCACCGGGGGTCCGCTTTGTAGTCGAGCCCTCCGACGAGATAATCGATTTGGGAGACCAGGGCATCGATCTTGGCAGCCGCGATCTGAGGTTACCCGACATTGAGGGGGGTCGGAGACCTCCACTTTCGGGCAGCAACGGTCGGAGTGAACGGTCACATTTCATTGCTCAGCCCAATACTCAGCAGGGCGCTTTATTCTTTCCGCTTCCCTACAATGATGAGCAGGAGGAGATAATCCACCGGCTTGAGGTCGAGGATAGTCCGGGCGTCAAAGTACAAGGCCCTCCCGGTACGGGCAAGACGCATACGATTGCGAATATCATCTCACATTTTCTCGCCACGCGACGACGGGTGCTTGTTACGGCTAAAACGCCTGAGGCCCTGAGGGCGCTCCAGGAAAAGATCCCGGAAGGAATCCGGGATCTCGCCATTTCTGTCATTCACAATGACCGCGAGGGCGCGCGACAATTACAGCATGCGGTTCAAATTCTTGCTGATGAGGCAAAGTCAATCGATGTGCGGCTCGTAACCGAGCAGATCCGAGACAGACAGGCTTGGCTGGAGGATGTACGCGATCGTATCAATGAGATTGAACGACAGTTGCAGCATCATGCCGAGCGGCACCTCGCTCACCTTGTCTATGAGGGCCACGAAGTCAATCCGATGGAGTTGGCGCGTTTGGTCGGTGAACAGCGGGGACAACATCGCTGGTTCCCCGATGATCTCACTTTTGACCAGTGCTACGAACCACAGTTCACGGCTGCCGAGATCGGCGAGGTCAAAGCTCTGCGTCGGCTCCTGTCGGCTGACCTCGTCTATGACACCGATACGTTACCCGATCCAAGCATCCTTCCGGATCTCGCTCGCGTCATTGCCGCTCATGGCGAGCTTGGACGCATCGACGAGTTGGAGACTGCCACCAAGTCAGGCGCTATTCCTTATATGCAACCCGATTTGCAGACTGCCCGGTCTCTCCGAGACTGGGTGCTCGGATTTGCTGATTTCATGCAGGAAGTCGAAAAAGAGCCGTGGTTGCTCGAAGTCTACCACCTCCTGCTTGGATTGAAGCGGCTCGATCCGGCGCCGCTAACAGCCCTCACAGAAGCTCTGGTCGTCTGGGTCGAGATCCACCGCCAAGGGCACGAATACGAATTACAGGCGGTGTTCTGCGACTACGTCCAGGATCTTGCGCTGGACAAGGCTTTGGAGGATTTGGCGTCTGGTCGGAGGCCCTTCGGCATTTTTTCGATGTTCAAAGGTGGGCTGAAAGCGAAGGTCGACAACACGGCTCTCGAAGGCAGACGCCCATCTAGTCCGGACGACTGGGAAATCATCCGACGATACCGTTCATGGCAACAGGAGGCACACCGCTTCGTTGGGCGCTGGAGCGGCATTGCCCGGGCCATCGAGGCACCGGTCCTTCCAACAGAGTGGGAGCAGGCACGCTCGGAACTCCTTAGACTAGGTCGCCTCGTTGAGCGACTGTATGGGTTACACAGCGATGTCGACGTATACCGGCAGGCAATACTTACCTTATTCCCCTACGGGATCGATGCTGACGAGGTGCTCCATCACGGACGGTGCGCCAAGATCCTTGAGGCGCTCAACGCCCATCTGGAGAAGGCCGGATTAACGGAGGCGATCGATCTGCGCTCTAAGCTGGGCGCAATCAGCGGCAAGAAGCGCTTACCGTTTCATACCGCACTGTGCGCCTTCTGCCGGAACCTCGGCAGTGCTGAAGTGGCTCAGCGCGAGATTGCAGAAGCATGGCAGCAAATTGTTGTCGAGGCACAGCGGCTCGATAGCCTCCGGGCGAGTTTTGCTCGCCTGAACGATATCACAGCAATCATCGCCACCTCGGGTGCGCCTAACTGGGCCAAGAACCTCCGTGATGGCGTGGTCGTCAACGACGATCCCTGGACCCCCGCGACCTGGCAAGCCGCCTGGGAGTGGGCACGAGCTGACGGTTACCTGAAATCGCTAGGAGATCAAGAACTAATCCGGAGCCTGTCCGACGCTCGGACGAGCGCGGAAGCTGAGCAACGCAAGCTGTTTGCTGACATCGTAAGGCTGCGGACGTTTCTCGGAATGAAGAACAGTCTAAGTCAGAGAGTCGAGGCAGCGCTTGCAAAATTCACTGTCGCAATAGCACGGCTCGGGAAGGGAACCGGAAAGTCCGCTGGGCGATTCCGCCGGATGATCCAAGAGGCGGCACTCGATGCGGCACGGGCAGTGCCCTGTTGGATCCTCCCGGAATGGCGGGTTGCGGAGCAATTACCAGCCGAACTGGGGAGCTTCGATCTGGTCGTCATTGACGAAGCGTCGCAATCCGACATAACCGCTCTTCCGGCAATCCTGCGAGGGAAGAAGGTGCTGATCGTCGGCGATGATAAACAAGTGTCGCCGACCCCGGTCGGGATCGAGGATCGAAAAGTCCTCCAGCTCAGAACGACTTTTCTCAACGGCAACCCGTTCGCGAATCAGTTGGATCCGGCCACGTCGCTCTATGACTTGGCGGGCATGGTCTATGCGGGAAGAACGATCATGCTCCGAGAGCATTTCCGATGCGTGGAGCCGATCATCAACTTCTCGTCACGCTTTTATCCGAAGCCCCTAATCCCACTACGGCTGCCCACTGCATCTGAGCGCCTCGATCCCCCCTTGATCGATGTGTATGTGCCGCACGGGAGGCGGGTCAGAGAGGTAAACGAGGCGGAAGTCGATGTGATCGTCACGGCGATCGCAAAGATGGTCGCTGACCCGGCGTTCGAAGGCCGCAGCATCGGCGTGATCTCTCTCATCGGGAACGCTCAAGCAAACAGAATCTACACCCGGCTTATTTCAGAACTTGGAGCGGAGGTCATCGAGAAGCACAGGATCATGTGTGGGAACGCGGCCACATTTCAGGGCCAAGAGCGCGACATCGTATTTCTTTCGATGGTTGCCTGCCCTGAAACCGCGGTGGCGCAAACCTCGCGAGTATTTGAGCAGCGCTTCAACGTAGCGGCCTCTCGCGCACGCGACCGACTCGTTCTTGTCCGCTCGGTCGCTGCCAGTGATCTCAGGCCCGGCGACCTCAAACTCGCTCTCATCGAGCACTTCCGCTCACCCATGGAGGAGGGCAACCTAATCAAGCCGAACGCGGTTCTGGACGCCTGCGAATCTGATTTTGAGCGCGAGTTCGGCCAATGTTTGCTCGATCTCGGTTACCGCATCCGTCCGCAGGTTCAGGTCGGGGGGTATGCGATCGACTTTGTCGTTGAGGGTTCCGATGATCGAAGGCTGGCGGTTGAATTGGACGGGGACAAATATCACGGGCCTAGTCGATGGGCCGACGATGTAAGGCGGCAGAGGGCGCTTGAGCGGCTAGGTTGGACTTTTTGGCGCTGCTGGGGCTCTGCGTGGGTATCCGACCAAGAAGGAAGCATAACGGACCTTAGGACTACGCTCGGGCGTCTTGGCATTGAACCCATTGGCATGGGCGAGACAGGTGGGGTCTTCACTGAGCACATCGAGGTGCGGGCGGTTGCGCCGGCTGAGCCAGTGATTGAAGAGAGTTTTACAGTTGACCAGACCTCGGCGCAGCCTGCTTTTCAATTCGGTCAAGCGGTAGCGAAAAGGAGCTTGTCACGCCGTGATCGCTCGATTGTGCAGCAGGAGCTCCTTCCGGGTTTCTCAGCGTCCCAGTCCGACGGACCTGCTCCCGTCACCACCGGGCCAATCGTTGAGCCGGCAACCGAGGACGCATCATCTCGATCGCGTGCTGAACTAGCTTCCGAGCCAGTGATTGATCAACATGTGGAAGACTCAGGCGTCATCTTTGCAGATCTGGATAGCATCGTTGTCGAAGTCGGGGATCTCGTTTTTCTACGCTACGACGATCAACCGGACCGGAGTCTCAGCGTCCGGCTGAGCGACAATGAGAATAATCCCCGCGATGGGATTGTACATCTGCGTCAGCCGTTGGGGGCCGCAATTCTCGGAGCGTCTCTGGACGAACAGGTGACGATAAAGATTGGTGATCGCACCCGGACTGCTGTGATCGAGAAAATCGAGAAGCTCCGACCTGTAGCACCACTGGCAGCCGAGTAAACGAAAATCCTGCGCCTCCGGAGCGGTTTATAGCGTGCGCGGGTGGGCCTGCCCATAATTGCCACGCTCGGTGGTCAACGGCTCAGAGCAGCGGTGCCAACTGCTCCAACTGAAATGCCCAAATGCTCACGTTCGTTAAGTGGGAGCGGCGTCGCGCCGGAATGACCCATGGATCACAACCGGAAAGCGCCACGCAACCAAAGTACAAAGTGAGCAACTTGAGCGACACCACGACAGCTTCAATTGCCGCTCTCATCTCAAAATTGGCGACTGTCGCCGTTTCTGCTTTGGAAAGGCGAGTGGGCCCGCGGCTGTTGACGTTTTGTGCGGTCGAGACCAGCGTGATATTGGCGGTGTTGGCTGGAGCACGGCAGGGACCTCTCCCGTGCACCGACGGCCGGTCAGATTGCGGGCCTGGTTGGCGATCCATTCGCGGGCGCGGGAGAGCAGGCTACGGGGGAGGTTTCGCCCGAGTTCGAGGAACACATCGTCGGGCAGATTGGTCAGAGCGATGATGAGATCATCGAGCAGCTCGGCGGCGTTGTCGCGGCTCTCTGCCGGCTCGGGCGAGCTGCCGGGGCGAGGGGCGTGCACGCTGCGTCGCCGCTCCTGATTTCATCGACGGTGAGCTGACCGGACGCCAGTGCGAGCTCGCCCCAGCGGCGCAAGGCGGACCAGAATTCGTTGCGGTGTTGTGTTGAGCAGAAGCGCTGGGGAGCCGCCCCGGTGGCCCTGGAAGGGGTGTCCGCACCACATGCAGGTGCTGTCGCCGGGTGGTGTTACCGTTGCCTCGACGGGCGGGCTCCACGGCGCGGGTCGACACAGCGGGTGGCGGGAACGTGGGGGTGGTCTGCGGTCCGCTCATGGCGGGCGGTGTCTCGACCATGGTGTCGCGTCGTCGCGACCGCTGCGGGTTCTGGCAGAGGTTCCGCAGACGGGGCTTGCGGCAAACCCGAGGCGGCGAGCGCAGCAGGGCGGTCATGGTCGCGAGCGAGGACGCCGCGCAGCCACCCGTCCCCGTAACGCTCGGATTTGGGGGCTAGAACCGCCCCGAGGAACGGCGCAAACAGCACCGGCATGCTCAGCGGGGGATCCAGCGTGATGGCAATCAGTACCCAAGGCTCGCGTTCGAGAACCGCCTCCTCCCCGCCGCCGCCGAGGGCCATCTCCAGGTCATCGGTGAGCAGCATGATGGGGATGGGCCGGTGGCGCACTAGGTATTCGCTGCTGACATCGTTGACTTGGCGTCCGGTGTCTGGGTGGTAGACGCACTATGCCTTGTGGACCATCATGAAACGATGCTGCAGCGCCTCGCCTCGTCGTCGAACCTGCCGAGCCGGCGACCGCGGTCATGTAGCTGTCGACGGCCTGGCGCAACCGGGATCTCCGGCCGCCGCCATAGGTTGCCGGGATGCACCACAAGCTGACCGACGAGGAGACCGCGGTGCTGATCACCGCGCGCGATGCGATCGTCCACAACGACTGCTACCCGCTGTCGCCGCGCATCCGGACACCTGCGCGCGATCCTTCTCAAGCTTCGACCGGAGCCGCCCCAGCCCGGCACCACCGTCGCCGCCCAATGTCTACGCCTCGCCGATCAAGCACAATCACCGGAGGCGTGAATGAAATGAACCCTATCACGGCCCCCGCTGACCTTGGGAGGCGTTGCGGCGGCGCGCGTCCGACTGATCGTCTGGTGCAAGGAGTGCCAGCACCAGGTCGAGCCCGACCCGGCCGAGATGGCCGAGCGTTACGGGGCCGATACCACGGTACCGGAGTGGCAAAAGCGGCTGGTCTGCGGCAACTGTCGCAGCCGACAGGTCGACTTCTCGCGACCGGCGCGAAGCGCTGCCACCTGATGGCGCTTCCTCGGCTTCAGCCGATCATCCCGACCTTAAGAAAAGAGCCGTTCGACGATCCCGGCTGGCTGTTCGACGGCAGGTATGGGTTCCCGGCGCTGTGCTATGTCGAGCGGGGGCGCGCCCGCTTTGTCTCGCGCAACGGGAAATCGCTCGACCGTTTCGCCGCACTCCGCGCCGAGGTTGCGGCCGAGCTCGCGGTCGACGAGGCGGTGCTCGACGGCGAGGTGATCGAGGCCGACGCGACCGGCCGGCCGCAGTTCTACGATCTGCTCTGGCAAACGGTGCGGATCTGCGCGCTTTGCCGCTGGGCGAGCGGCGGTCGGCGCTGCGGGGCATCCTGCCGGCGCAGCCTCGCCGGCGATCACCGAAGCGGCGTCGGTCGAGGGTCGGCGGTGCGAGTTCTTCGATTGGATGTGCGCGCACGATCTCGAGGGATTGTGGCCAAGCGGCTGGCTGATCCCTATGGCCCATGCACGCGGTGGCTCAATCAAGAATCCCGACTACACGCAGGGAGCGCGAGGCATCTTGCTGGTCGCCCCCTGCATCGCGAATGCAAGCGATGCACATTTACGGCGAGTTCATAGGGGGCAGGCGAGGCGGCGGGGGCAGCACGATCGACGTCTAGCGCTACACCGGCAAGAGCCGCTGAGCGCCGGAACTCCACCTGACGACTGGGTGCGGCGAGTTGGCGCAATCCGCCGATTTTTAAGGGAGCGATCTGCTACCCCAGGCGCTACCCAAGCCGCGAAAACCGCCTCCGACCGGCCATGTTGTTTCTCGTAAGTCTTTGAGAATATTGGCGCGCCCGAGAGGAGTCGAACCCCTAACCCCCAGATCCGTAGTCTGGTGCTCTATCCAATTGAGCTACG
>Ga0306921_10005704_pt1 | contig 12956 bp, 10 predicted proteins | sample sta12Cox44000080_FD_203760 | JGI IMG/M metagenome (GOLD analysis project Ga0306921, IMG submission 203760) | Lab enrichment of tropical soil microbial communities from Luquillo Experimental Forest, Puerto Rico - statoxic.12C.oxic.44.000.080 (v2)... | ecosystem: Environmental > Terrestrial >... | reverse complement strand
TCGTCTTGCATGGAAAACGTCCTCTTGCCTGAGAATCCAAGTTAAACCATGATCGGCAGCGGCACTATAGGTGTCGACGTTGCTTTTGCGAGATGAACCTGGATTGCAAGCCAGCTGGTACGGACTCTGTATAATCACCGAGTTCCGAACGGATTGCAATCGGAGCGGAGCATGAGCATTAGGGTACTAAACGAGCTCGAGTAGCATTCTTGCAGAAGCTCCCCAGATGGGTGATGGGTAAGCCGAGCTACTCATCCTCCGCAATTCAGGCTCTTCGGTGGTGAAGTTTGCCGGCTGAAAGCGATATCTCTACGCCCACCTTGCGCGCCAGTTGCTGTACCTAGACAAGGATTCTGCGCCGTTATTCAGTACAGCCTTGCCAGATCAACCGAGCGAACCGCAAAGGGTAACCGGCTAACTTCGCCACTCCCGCGATTCATGAAAAAAACCTGCCCGCAAGACCTGTGCTGGGCGGCGCGGCGAGATCGCCGTAGTTGCATCAACTGCCTTTTGCCAGCGTAAGGAGCGTCGGCGGGATCTTGTTTCCATCGACCGTCTTCAACATTGTCGAGCTTCGCAATATCCTCTACCGAAAACCGCCCATTAAATGTCGAACCACACAGGGCGGAGAAGTTTCACCGCCAAACCAGCGAAGCCCTGGCGCCCCATTAAGCTCCGGATCGTCTACCGGAAGTCATCGCCAATCCCCAATTGCTGGCCCTGTCGCTGGCCTGAGTTTGTATTATGTTGTGATCGCAGGAGGTGCACCGATGGCGCGCCGACGGATCTTATCGATTGTGTTCTCGGCTTTAGTGTTTGCAATTGCAGTTCGGTATCCGGCCTTCCCTGCCCAGCGTGTTGTCGATCTCACCGCGGCGGACGGCATAAAGCTCAAAGCGACATACTTCAGTGCCAGCTCGCCGGGGCCGGGAGTTTTGCTCTTGCATCAGTGCAACCGTCAGCGCAAAGTCTGGGACGGGCTGGCCCAGCAGCTTGCGGCGTCGGGAATCAACGTCCTCACGCTAGACTACCGGGGATTCGGCGAAAGCGGTGGTATTCCGTTTGACAAAGCCACGCCGCAGCAGGTACAGGAGGCCCAGGCCAAGTGGCCGGGCGACATCGATGTCGCTCTGCAATACCTGGAACAGCAGCCCGGCGTGAAGCGCGACACTATCGGCGTGGGTGGCGCAAGCTGCGGAGTCAACAACTCGGTGCAGACGGCGCGGCGACATTCCGAGGTAAAGTCTCTGGTGCTGCTATCCGGCAACACCGACCTCAATGGCCGCAACTTTCTGCGCAATGACCGTACCGTGGCGGTGTTTTTCGCCTATGCCGACGATGATCCGTTCAAGCCCAGCATTACGGCCATCCAGTGGATGTACAGCATCACCGCCGATCCCAGCAAGAAGCTGGTTCGTTACCCAAACGGCGGACACGGCGCCGACATCTTTCTTGTGCATCCGGATCTACCCAACCAGATCGTGGACTGGTACGTAACCACCTTGACTTCGACAGGGAGGCGCGTGCCAGCTCCGGAGGAAGCTGTGGCGGTACCCGGGAACATCCGTGTTCTGGAAGATATCGATCAGCCTGGCGGTGCGGCGAAAGCCGAGCAGATGTTGGCGGATGCGCGTAAGCGAGACCCCAAGGCCACACTGTTCGATGAAGCCACGGTCAATTTCATCGGCTACGAACACATGCAGGCAGGTGATGTGGAGGGCGCGATTGGCATTTTCAAGTTGAACGTGATGGCATTCCCCGGCTCGCCCAACGTTTACGACAGCCTCAGTGACGCCTACGTTGCCTCCGGACAGAAGCAACTGGCACAGGAGAATGCGAAAAAAGCCCTGGAATTGCTGCCTTCGGACACAACCGATGACGCCCAGCGGAAGGACGCGATCAAAGCGAGTGCCGAGCAGAAACTGAAGCAACTGGGAAATACCCCCCAGTAGGGCGGAAGAATGCTCCGGCGATCCGTAGGACCGGCAGGTACATTCGGCGGCATTGAGCGCTCACTGAGGGAGGCGAGGCGCGTTTTCCTGAATTGGGCCCGGGAAATCTCCGCCGGCCGGAAGAACTAGTCGGGCCCAGGTGGCTCTTCCCGGCAGTCTGCACCATTTGCGTCAGTGAAACCGGGCTGCCGGCACTTCGGCCACGCTGTCGCCAAAAACGTTCACCCACATCGAAAGGTTGGGCTGGCCGAGGGCTCGTGCCGGTGCCGGGCGTCGACGGAGTTCGGCACGTAACGGCATGGTTCGGTGTGCCTGACTCGACAAGACTTACGTTAGAATGCGGGCGGAAACTTAAGTCCAGCTGTACCAATGACAAGCCCGCAGGCCTCTACCGCGAAACAATTCGAATCTCTCTGGAGGCTGGGAGGGCTGACTCTTTCCCACCTGGGTCGCGACGTTTTCGAGGAGATGATCGCGAATAATGTCTTCGGACGGGCCGCCGAGCTGGCGTTCTATTTCTTATTCGCTCTTTTCCCGCTGCTTCTGATAATGATGACGCTGTTCGGGCTGTTCGCCTCGCACAGGGGCGAACTTCGGTACGAGTTACTGTCTGATTTTGCAGATGTTCTCCCGCCGGCGGCATTCCAGCTCCTGGGAAGGGTGGCCAGTGAGCTGGCCGAGCACGCTAGCGGAGGAAAGCTGACCTTTGGCATGGTCTCTGCCCTCTGGTGTGTCTCCGGGGGTGTAACCTCAATGATCTCCTCCTTGAACATGGCCCACCGCGTCCGCGAGACCCGGTCCTGGATCCGAGTTCGCGCGATAGCGCTCGGATTGAGCCTGCTGCTCTCGATTCTGCTTCTCGCTGCCCTGTTTATCGAGCTGGTTGGCAGCCATTTTGTTCGCTGGTTGGGGACGGGACTTCGCGGGCATCCCGGGATCGTCCTCGCTTGGAAGGCCATTCAGTGGCCGGCTGCTATCTTCTTCGTCACCATAGCTTGTGCGTTGATTTATCACTGCGGTCCCAATTTGAAGGAACGGCGTCGCTGGCATTGGCTTACGCCGGGTTCAGCATTTGGTGCGCTTATATGGCTGGCGGCCTCGTTTGCATTCCGCACATATCTGCATTTTTTTAACAATTACAGTGCCACCTACGGGTCACTCGGCGCGGTCATGATTCTCCTGGCCTGGCTTTACGTAGCGGGACTGGCTTACCTGATCGGGGGACAGATCAACGCAGAAATCGAGCGCGCGGGAAAGCGAGGGGGGGTGGAGCAATCTCCGCTGTAAAGCTGCGGAGGCACGCCTGTGCTGGCGCTGCGCGCCGGTTCCTTACGATACTGAAGGATGGCATCTCGGGTTACGTTTCGTGCACAATCGACGATCTGGTTCGACACACGCCCGCAACCTTCACATTTCCCCGGTTGAGGCGAGGCGGTACGCCGAAGAACGCTTTTCGAAGGAGCAAATGGTGAGAGAGTACCAGGCTTTGTATGCCCGAATACTCAGCGGCTCTCGCGAACCGAGTCGCCAGGCCTAAGAACGTGGCGTATGCCATACCCCTCTTCTTACTTACCTCGCGGTGTGGGGCGATCGCGCATCCCCATGTCGTGGCTGGCCGCTCACCTCTGTCACCGGATCTTCGGGTTCGTGGAGGAAGCTTTTGCCGTGGTTCTCGCGGCCGAAGATGAGCAGCAGGGACAGCCCTGCGATAACAATCAATTCGAAGGACGTCAATGCCCAGGGATAACCGAAGCGGTCCCGGAGGGCGTATTCAACCGTCGGCGTCGAGGCGGCCAGCAAGATTCCAATCTGATAGGTAAACCCGGGCAGCAGACCGCGGACGGGAGCAGGAGAAAGCTCGTTGAGATGAACGGGGATGATTCCCCAGGCGCCCTGGACTCCCATCTGCATCACGAAGGCACCGAGTGCAAGCATCGGCAGGGATCCCCCAAAGGCCCATGCCGGCATGATGAGCAGTGATAATGCCATACCACAAAGCATGCTGTAGCGGCGGCCGATCCGTTCGGACAGGGAACCGAAGATGACGGCGCCCACCAGGGCGCCGAGGGTATAGAACATGGTGACGTAGGCAGCCGTGTTCGGCGCAATGCCATGTTGATGCTGGAGGAAGTCGGGGTAGAGGTCCTGAGTTCCGTGCGACAGGCAGCTCATCAGAAACAGGAGTGCAATCAGATAGAGGACGAGGCGCTTGTGTTGCCACGCGATCCTGGGACTGTCGATGGTTCGGGCGAGACGGTTCTGCCGCCAGGCCTCCGACTCCGGAACCTTGCTACGGATGTAGAGCGCCAGAAGCGCCGGAACGCCGCCAATCCAGAACATAGCCCGCCAGCCGAGAGTGGGCAGAATTACGCGGGCGGCAATGGCTGCCAACAGGTAACCGATGGCATATCCATTCTGCAGGATTCCGGAGAGCACACCACGCCAGCGAACCGGGGCGTGCTCCATGGCGAGCGACGCGCCTACTCCCCACTCGCCTCCCATGGCGATGCCGAACAGAAGTCGCAACGCGAAGAATACGGTGTAGGTTGACGCGAAACCGCACAGCACCTCCACCGTAGAGAACAACAAGACATTGGCCATCAGGAGGCGGCGGCGACCGTAGCGATCGGCCAAGGCTCCGAATACCAGCGCGCCGACCGGGCGCATGGCCAAGGTGCCCGTGACCGTCAGAATGATGGCGGTTTTGGTAACGCGGAAGTGGCTGGCGAGGACATCGAACAAGAAAATCACGACAAAGAAGTCAAAGGCATCAAGCGTCCAGCCCAGGAAACCGGCCAGCACAGCGTGCCAGCGGTCGGACGATTGCGCGGCTTGAGAGGTGATCAAATCAGCCATGTCGTTGCGCCAGCGGCGCAATTAAGAATTGAGAGAAGTTAGCAGAAGGGAAAGGTAGTTGACTACCAGTGGTGTGGTTTCAATCCCAGGCAAACTGGTTTTCGGAAACCCGTTCTCGATTGCGGGTGCTAGTAGCCGGCATGTTTGTCGACGGTCCAAAGCAGCGGCTCACCGGCGAGGTAACGGCGCAGGTTCTCGGTATAGTTAAGGTAATGCCGCTCCCACATTGTTTCCGCGAACCCGGCGATGTGAGGGGTGATGAAGACGTTGTCCATCGTCCACAGGGGAGAGGTCGTCGGCAGGGGTTCCTCAGCCGTGACATCGAGGGCGGCACCCGCCAACCGCTTATCCCGCAAAGCGCAAAGCAAGGCTTCTTCGTCGATCAGGAGCCCTCTGCCAACGTTGATCAGGTACGCGCCGGGCCTTAGCCGAGCGAGACGATCGGCGTTCATCAGCTGACGGGTCCTGGGGGTCACGGGAGCGGCAAGGACAACAAAGTCTGCCTCGCCGAGCGCCTGTTCAAGGCGGTCAAACCCGTACATCGCACAGGCCAGGTCACTTCCCTTCTCCGGGTGCTGGCGCACGCCGATCACGCGCATGCCAACCGCCTTCGCGAGCCTGGCAAGCGACGTCCCTATGGCCCCGAAGCCCACGATCACGATGGTGGCGTCCCGGAGATCGCGGGGAAGAGGTGGCGTTTCGCAGATCTCCTGCTGCGCCCAGTGGCATCGCGCCTGGAACCGGGCTGCCTCCGGCAGCCGTTTAGCCAGGGCAAAGACCAGGGAGATGGCGTGCTCGGCGACCGTTGGCCCATGCACGGCGCGGGCGTTGGTTACGATGATGTCGCTGTGTTGGAGCTCGGGAGTCATCAGAGCGTGCACGGCGGCAGCAGTGGAGTGAATCCAGCGGAGCCGTTTGGCGGCTTTAATCTGGTCGCCGCGGATAGACCAGGCGATGGCGAGGTCGGCATCGGCAATCTCGCGGGTGAGGCGTTCGTAGCCGGGGAGTTGCACGACCTCGACCTGGGGAAAATGTTCCCGCAAGCGGAGGGAGAACCACGGCGGGGCGACCCAAGGCTGAAAGCGGTGATAAAGGACGATGAGGAGTTTCATCAGAACAGCTTCAAACTTTCGCTTTCGGGTTTCAAGCGGAGGAAGTGGGGAGCCGCCGGTTGGAGGCCGGGCAGAACCAAGTCTTGGTGGAGACTGGAAACAGGACGTTGCGGCACGGCTAAGCTAAGGGCCTAAAGTTGGATCTTCTCGAAACGCCCGGCAGTGCTGAGGTTTCCTCAGCGCTTGGACTCGTCGGCGACGACGCGCAGGTCATGGCCCGTCATCTCCTTGGGCTGGGGGATGTCGAGGATAGCCAGCATCGTCGGAGCGATGTCCTGCAACGCCCCGTCGGGCTTGAGGCTGAAGCGCCGGCCGTCTCCCTTGAAGCTAGCAGCCGGGACTGCGTCTTCGGAGGCGACGATGAAGGGCACGGGATTCGTGGTATGCGCTGTCTGAGGACCTCCCGTGGCAGGGTCGATCATCTGCTCGGCGTTGCCGTGGTCGGCGGTGACGATCATCGCCCCTCCGGCCCGCCTGAGGGCGGCACGAATCCGGCCGAGGCAGTCATCGACGGTTTCCACCGCCTTGATGGTGGGCGGGATTTTGCCGGAGTGGCCGACCATGTCGGCATTGGCAAAGTTCACCACCATGACGTCGAAGGTCTTGTCCTCGATTGCCTTGACTACGGCATCTGCGATCCCATGGGCGGACATTTCCGGCTTGAGATCGTACGTTGCAACTTTGGGGGATTGAATTAAAACCCGATCTTCGCCGGGAAAGGGCTTTTCGACTCCACCGTTGAAGAAGTAGGTGACATGCGCGTACTTCTCGGTTTCCGCGACCCGCAGGTTGCGCATGTTCAGGTCGGCCATGATATTGGCGAGGATGTTGCCCAGCAACTCGGGCGGGGACACGATGGGCAGAGTGAAATGCTTGTCGTATTGCGTCATGCACACGTAGGTCAGATCCCGGGGCACGCGATCGCGGGGGATGGTGTGGTCGAGGCCGGCAGCGCCTTGCAGTTCGGCGCCCTCCTGGGCGGTGAAATGGCTATTGCGCGCCAGACAGCGAGTGATCTGGCGGGCGCGATCAGCACGGAAATTGAAATTGATGCAGACATCGCCGTCGCGAATGGTGCCCACGGGTTCGTTCCGGCTGTCGACCACCACGAAGGGAACGATGAACTCATCAGTCACACCGCGGTTGTAGGACTGCTTTACGCCTTGAACTGGGTCGGTGTAGCGGCCGGCTTCTGCATCGCCGGACACCATGGCGTCGAAGGCCTTTTTTTCCCGATCCCACCTCTTGTCACGGTCCATGGCATAGTAACGTCCGCTGACGGTGGCGATCTTCCCCACACCGTATTGCCGCATCTGCTGCTGCAATTGCTCGATATACATGGCGCCGTTGGTGGGGAGCGTATCGCGCCCATCCATGAAGCAGTGCACGAAGACGCGTGCCACGCCGATCTGCTTGGCCATGCGCAGGAGTGCATAAAGATGGTTCTGATGGGAATGCACGCCACCGTCGGAAAGCAGACCCAAGAGGTGCAGGCGACGGTCACCGGTGCGCGCCCTGCTCATAGCATCGACCAGCGCCGGGTTTGTCTGAAACTCGCCGTTCTCGATCATCAGGTCGATCTTGGTGATGTCCATGTAAACCACGCGCCCGGCACCGATGTTGAGATGGCCCACTTCGCTGTTGCCCATCTGCCCGGTGGGGAGACCGACATAACGGCCGCTGGTATGAATCAGCGTGTTAGGGAAATCGGCCAGCAGCCGGTCGTAATTCGGTTTGCGGGCAAGGGAGATGGCATTGGAGTCCGACGACGGAGCGTAACCCCAGCCGTCCAGGATGATCAGAACCAGCGGCTTCGGTCGCATTATGCCGGCGCCTTTTCCACCAGCTCGCCGCGGTAGTTCAGCGCTTTGAGCCCGTTGAAGCGGGCGGCCGGCCCCAGCTCTTCTTCGATACGCAACAACTGGTTGTACTTGGCGACGCGGTCCGTCCGCGAGGCGGAGCCGGTCTTGATTTGTCCGGCGCCGGTGGCGACGGCGAGGTCGGCGATGAAGGAGTCCTCGGTTTCGCCGGAGCGATGCGAGATGACGGCGGTGTAGTGGTTCTCGCGCGCCAGGTTGATGGCGTCCACGGTTTCGCTTACCGAGCCAATCTGGTTTAGCTTGATGAGGATCGAATTAGCGACGCCGGAATCGATACCGCGCTGCAAGATTCCCATATTGGTGACGAAAATGTCGTCACCCACCAGCTGAATTTTGTTGCCCAGTTTGCGGGTGAGTGTCTTCCAGCCCTGCCAGTCATTCTCATCGAGGCCGTCTTCGAGCGATACGATCGGGTATTGGCGCACCCACTCGGCCCAGAAGTTGACCATCTCCTCGCTGGAGTGTTCGCTGTTGTCGGAACGCTTGAAGACGTACTTCCTTTTGTCCTTGTCGTAAAACTCGCTGGCTGCGGGATCGAGCGCAATAGCGATCTGCTCTCCCGGCTTGTATCCGGCTTGGGTAATGGCCTCGAGCACCAGGTCGATGGCCTCGGTGTTGGACTTGAGCGAGGGAGCGAATCCACCTTCGTCGCCGACCGCCGTGTTGTACCCCTTTTTCTTGAGTACGCCCTTGAGAGTGTGAAAAGTCTCGACCCCCCAGCGCAGCGCCTCGCTGAAGGAAGTGGCGCCCACCGGCATGGCCATGAACTCCTGGAAATCGACGTTGCTGTCGGCATGCGCACCACCATTGAGGATGTTCATCATGGGGGTGGGCAGCAGGCCGGCGGTAAACCCGCCGAGATACTGGTACAACTCGACACCGAGATGATCGGCCATGGCACGCGCCGCCGCCATGGAGACAGCCAGCACGGCATTGGCTCCCAGCTTGCCCTTGTTTGCCGTGCCATCGAGTTCGCGCATGGCGGCGTCGAGCTCGCGCTGATCACTGGCATCCATACCTTCGAGTTCGGGGGCAATGATCTCGTTGACATTGTCGACGGCCTTGAGAACGCCCTTGCCGACATAGCGCGACTGGTCGCCGTCGCGCAGCTCGACCGCTTCATGTTCGCCGGTGGAAGCACCACTGGGAACGGCGGCGCGGCCCCGGGCGCCGCTGGCGAGTATGACATCCGCTTCGACGGTGGGATTTCCACGGGAGTCGAGAATTTCACGGGCGATGATCAGTTCGATATCAGTCATAGGTATGAGTCTTCGTCTCGCACCGTCGGATTTGCGTTCCAGCTGGCAATCCCCAAAGGCGACCTTCACGAACGCTGGGGCCCAGACCACCCTTCTCCGGAAACGAGGAATTGCACAACGAGAATGCGGCGGAGACTTACGAGACGTTTTATTATACGGGACACCATCCCTGGCAAGGAGTTAGCGCAAACCCCGCCGGGCGTCAGAGGCGGCGGAAACCCCGGAGCGGCGGCCAGTTAGTCACTCCCTGGAGCGAGTTATGCTGTGGAAAAATGTTGGCCGTCAGCCAGTCCTTCGGTATTCTCTTGGGAGCAGCTTGGGGACGTCGCCAACTGTCCATACACCAGCGGTATCGCTGAGTTACGGGCGCCACGGAGATTAAATTTATGTGGAAAGCACGCAAGGAAGACGACATGCCCCCCTCCGCTGCTGAGCCGACTCCCGTCAGGGCGACACAGGTGGTGCCGGCTGCCCCCGCAACGGAGTCCCCCGGTGGGGAGGTCGCCACCATTGGAAAGTCGGTGGTGGTGAAAGGCGAGTTATCGGGCAGTGAAGATCTGTACGTCGATGGCGAAGTCGAGGGCTCAATCTCACTGCGCGGGCAGAGCCTTGTGGTTGGCCCCAACGGACGGGTGCGTGCCAACATCGAGGCCCGCGATGTGGTCGTGCAGGGCAAGGTGGATGGAAACATCATGGCCAGCGACCGGGTGGACCTGCGCCAGAGCGCGTCACTTACCGGCGACATGACCACGGCACGGGTGGCCATCGAGGACGGTGCCTACTTCAAGGGCACCATTGACATCATGAAACCCGAATCGGTTGCCCGATCCGAGGTAAAGCCGCAACCGGTCCCCGCGTCCACAGGGCCGGCAAGCGTTGGTTCTTCGAATGTCGAAGGCACGCTACCGAATAAGTTTTAGCCTTCGAACCGCGGCAGCTCCTGCTCGCCTGGCCAGGTTCCGCGGAAGACAACATAATTCAGCAAAAATGCGTGTAAATTGGCGCGGGGACTTCACTACCCTTAGAATAGGGTCTAATGTCGCCGAGCATGTTCAGCAGAATCTTCGGCAACTCTGGCCAGCAAGATCCTGCAGGCGGAGCTGTGCCTGGCGAGCGCGTGCACCGGCGCTCTACGGGATTCAGCGAGTTCATCAAGTGGCTGGTGCGAGAGGAGGACCTGCGGGTTCTCGATCTCGGTTCGACGTCGCCGGCGAACATCACCTTCTTCATCGGCCTGGGACACCGTTTTCACCAGGAAGACCTGTTACGTCTGGCATCGGACCGCTCGCTGCTGGTGTCTAACGGCAACGGAGGCACGACGATCGACGTGGACCGCTTCCTGCGAGAGAACCTGCGGTTCGAACGTGACCAGTATGACGCGGTGATGTTCTGGGATTTGGCTGACTATCTGCCGGAGCCGCTGGTGAAACCGGTGATCGAGCGCATTCAACTGGCCATGCGGCCGGGTGCAATTCTGTTTTCCTTTTTTCACACCAAGGATGCCGGTCCGGGTGCTCCCTTCTACCGTTACAACATTGCCACCAGGGACACCCTGGAGTTGCAGCCCTCCACTCCCTACCGGCTGCAACGGGTGTTTAACAATCGCCATGTGGAAAACCTCTTCCGCGATTTCAATTCGATCAAATTCTTTCTGGGGCGCGACAACATTCGCGAAGTGCTGGTGATTCGCTAAGAGGCCTTAAGCGGCTCGGCGGGTACGGCGGACGAAATAGGGGAGAATTCCGGGGGTTCGCAGTAATTCGAAGACCATTTTTTGTGCCGGCTGGGGCCACGACAGCAGGGCGCGGATGCGTGACGCGGCGTCGATGAGGGGCACGAACTGCTGTTTGTATTGGGCCCGGTAGCGGTCAACAGCGGACGGCAATGAGACCGTGCCGCGAACAAAGGACGCGAGCTCGAAAGCGGCCAGCCGCCCGCTGCGAAGGGCGATGGAGATGCCGTCGCCGACAAACGGATCGATGAACGCCGCCGCGTCGCCCACCTGGATCAGGTTGTCACGGCCGGGCTGGGGAACTCGATAGATAAGGGGCGCCGTAGATATGGGCTCGCCAACCGCCTGCCAGGCGAGGGCCCGCTCGGCAAGCTCCGAGTGCTGGGCGAAGACCTGGTTGAGCGAAGTAGCCACGTCGGACCGGATCATGGCGCACACGTTCACCACATTCCCTGCTACCCTCTGCACCCCGCAGTAGCCCAGGCGGAAGAAGTACAGGTCGGCGGAGGCAGGAGGTTGGCATTCATAGTAGTGGGTTTTCAACCCCAGCCACTTTGGCCCTTGCGGCTGCCGGGAAGGGGTGAACCTCGACCAGCGCCCCGCGGCGATGATCACCGAAGATGCGCCAATTTTTCCCCAGGAGGTGTCCAGGCGGAAGGGCCCTTTACCTTCCACCGCCCGAACCTCGCAGCGGGGATAGGTGCGGGCCCCTGACTGCGACGCCGCCTGCCACAACAGGAAGTCCAGCCGGTAACGTGTGATGCTGAGTCCGGTGGGCGAGATGGCTATGCGTATCGACCGGCCGGAAAACAATAACCGTGCCTGGTCGATGACCGGGGAGGCATCGACCACGGGCCTGGCCGCGGGTTGAAGAAGATCACGCAGGACATCAATCGATTCAGCAGAGACGAACTCCCCGCATACTTTCTGACGCGGGAACTCGCCGACATCGAAAAGCGCGACCCTGGCGCCCAGGCGCGCCGAGGTAATGGCCGCCGAGGATCCAGCCGGTCCAGCGCCGATGATTGCGATATCGAAGTCGGTTCGAGCACCGGGCATGGTTCGCTACTTCCAGATCAATATTCCCATGCGAAACAGAAAGTGGCGGGAGACTTCGACGCGCGATGTGGGAAGCCGCGCCAGCAGGGAGCGCATTTCAGCCACGGTATAGGCACGGCGCACGGAAGCGGGAGCATCCTTCCAGGTGATGCTGCTGCGAAACAGCGGCAAGCTTAGATAGACCAACCCCAGATGCAGCCGGCTGCGGAGCAGATCGTTGATGAGGACAGCCTGCCGCGAGACGCGCAGAGCCTCGCCCGCTACCACCGCCAGCTCCTGGGGATCGAAGTGGTGAGCGAACAGGGATGAACTTACCACATCAAATGTGCCATCGCCAAAGGGCAGGCGCAGTGTATCGGCGGCGACCGCCGACACACCGTCCTGCGGCAGGTGCGACCACATGCGGTCGAGCAACGTGATCTGCAAGTCGATACCCAACCGTCGCAGGTTACGCTTGGCGGCAAGGGGCACATCGCCCCGGCCGGAGCCAACCTCCAGCACAGAAAGGCAGGAGGTGTGGGTTTGCTTCGCGATCCGACCGAGGAGCGCAGCCGTGGTCCGGGTTCCGCCAAACCAGTCATTGATGTGCCGCAGGTCGCGGAGCGAGAGGGCAATCTCACGCGGCGTGCCCTGGTCGGAATCGAGCAGTTCGTCGGTGACGCGGCGCTTCATCTAAGCTCTTAGGGTCTGCTTGCGAACCGTCAGTTTCTCGATGAGGTGCGGGCGCAACTGGTAGCCGCGGCCGAGCTTGTCGGAAACCGTGATGCTGCCGCGGGGCGACACCTCGACCTCGGGCTCGATGATGTCTTCCTTCCAATAACGCCGGGAGGCGGAAACGTCGCCCGGCAGCTTGAAATTGGGCAAGGTGGAAAGTGCCACATTGTGGGACCGCCCGATCCCGGATTCCAGCATGCCGCCGCACCAGACGGGCACCCCAAAGCGTTGCGCGACGTCGTGCACGGCGACGGCATCGCTAAAGCCGCCAACTCGTCCAACCTTGATGTTGACGATGCGGCAGGCACCGAGCTCGAGGGCAGCTTCGGCATCGCGCGCACTGCGGATGGCTTCGTCGAGACAAAGTGAGGTCTGGATGGCTCTCTGCAGCC
>Ga0306921_10005701_pt1 | contig 12958 bp, 8 predicted proteins | sample sta12Cox44000080_FD_203760 | JGI IMG/M metagenome (GOLD analysis project Ga0306921, IMG submission 203760) | Lab enrichment of tropical soil microbial communities from Luquillo Experimental Forest, Puerto Rico - statoxic.12C.oxic.44.000.080 (v2)... | ecosystem: Environmental > Terrestrial > Soil... | reverse complement strand
TCGACGACGCCGTTTGCCTCCGCCGCCAGCGTGCCTCCGATGAAGCATTTGGAGTAGCGCCAGAGGTTGCGGTAGTACACGCGCGGCCGGGTACCCAACTCGCCTTTCATCACTTCGAGGCCCTCATCGCGCGCCATGCGCGCCATCTCCTCGTCCTCCACCTTGAGCGCGCGCATGGCCCCGGTCGGGCAGGACTGCTGCCCGCGCGTCTGCTGCCACCCCTGATCGAGGAGGTGGGCATCGAACGGCCAGATCTGGGGAAGCGCAAGCTCCTCGTTCCACCAGATGTGCCCGTAGGGGCAGGCCTCGACCAGGTCCTTGCGCCCCTTTGCCTTCTGCGGATCGATGAGCACGATGCCGTCCTCGCGCTTCTTCACCGCGTCGCCGCCCTTGGCCTGGCAGGGCGCATTGTCGCAGTGGTTGCACATGGTCGGAACGTAGGCGATGTCGATCATCGGCAGCTGCCCGCGCTCCTTCTGCAGGATGTTGATCCACTTGTGGCCATGCCTGGGCATGGGCGCGGCATAGCCCGGCCAGTCGTTGCCCACGTATTCGTCCATGGCGGCGAGCGCGCACAATTGGCAGTTCGTGCATTCCGCCACGTCGATGATCATGTTCCATTTCTGCATGGCGCACTCTCTTCGATTTTCCTTACATCAGGATCATCGGGTCTCGCCGCTTCGCGGCGGCCCGATGATGACCGCTGTCGCGGTCACTTCGCCGGCACCAGCGCGGGCGCCGTGAGCGTCTCGCGCACCGCCTTGTCCTTTTGCATGCGCGCAAACGTCTCCGACATGTGCTCGCCACGGCCGTCCCAGATTTCGACCTGCACCAGCGAGTTGGCCCCGGCGATGGAATGGGTGGTCTTCGTCTGCGTGCGCTCGGGGGTAAGCAGGTTGAGGCACCCTCCGCGGTCGACGGACTTGCCGGGCTCGCCCATCGGATCGTACACGGCCGAGGATTCGTAGCCGTGACAGACGCCGCGCGGCAGGCGCTGCGTCGGCAGCGCGGCGCAGATCACCGCACCGCGGTCGTTATAGACCTTCACCAGATCGTGCTTCCTGATGCCGCGCTCGGCCGCATCCTGCGCGTTGAGCCGCATGATCCAGTAGTAGTAGCCGTCGACCTTGACCCGATGGTCCTCGATGTTGAGCAGGAACGAGTCCTTGCCGTCACCCTGGGTGTGGAACGAATATTTCGAATGCGGCGTGAGCATCTGCAGCGGGTAGCGCCGGTACATCTCGCCGGAATGCGGCCCTTCCCATGACGGCTCGTATTTGACGATCGGGGGCCGCTCAGGATCGTTGAACCGCTTGAGGCTGCTGCACTCGAACTCGAGCTTGCCGGATTGCGTCTGCAGGCCGCGCAGGTACTCCCCGGCGTAATCGGAGGGAAGCGGCTGCGCCTCCGGCACGTCCTTCTTGCGGTTCTCGAAGAACCAGCGGAACGAGACCGGCGCGCGCAGCTTTTCCTTCTCGGCCGGCACCGCGTAGTAGCCGCGCCTGATGAACTTGCGCCACGAGATCGCCTTCGGCATGTCGGAGGCGAGATAGAGGCGCTTGACCCAGTCGATCTCGTTCACGCCTTCGGAGAAATAGTTGGCAAGCCCGAGCCGCTTGCAGATTTCGTTGAAGATCCAGAAGTCGGATCTCGACTCGCCCAAGGGCGCGATTGCCGGCGCCTGGAAAATGATGACGCGGTGGTTGAGCTGCTGCTGGCCGTGATGGCCGTAGCCGCCGAGCCCGGCCCATTCGCTGATGTCGACGCGCTCGAAATTGGTGCACGCCGGCAGAATGACATCGGCGAACTTCGCCTCGCCTTCGAACCAGATGGACTGATTGACCACGAACTCGAGATTGGGCGACTGATACATCCTCACCCAGCGGTTGGTGTTGTTCATGGTGGAGAGGATGGAGCCGCCGTATTTGTACATCATGCGCACCGGCGCGTGTCCGGGCGCCGGATAGGCGAATTTCGCGAACTGGTGCTCGATCGATTTTCCGATCCAGGGATAGCCCTCGGCCTTGCCGTCGGCGATCGCCTCCGGCGTGCGCAGCCGCGGGATGCGCTGAAAAGGCGTGCCCATGCTTGGGAGCTGCGGCATGCGCTGGTAAAGCGAGACCGGCAGCGCGGTGCCTTCCAAGTCGCCCGACATTCCGCCTTCGGAATAGCCCGGGAAGTAGAACTGGAAGTCGAGCGGGCAGCCCCATTGCAGGTTGCCCATGTTGACGCCGGGCTTGCCGAGCCCCTGCATGGCGGTGAGGCACACCATGACGCGCGCCCACTGGATGCCGGTCTGGTTGCGGCAGGCGCCGCCGTGTCCGTTGCCCCAGCCTCCCGGCGCAAGATAGACGCGCTTGCTCCCCCACTCGCGCGCCAGCGCCCGCACGTCCTTCGCCGGCACGCCGGTCTCCTGCTCCTGCCATTCCGGCGTCTTTGCGATCCCGTCCTCTTCGCCGGTGAGATACGCCTTCCATTTGTCGAAGCCGATGGTGTGGCTGGCGACGTAATCCTTGTCGTAGAGGCCCTCCTTGATCCAGACATAGGCGATGGCCATGGCCATCGCGACCGAGGTGGTCGGCCGCGGCGCCAGCCATTTGCCGGGCAGGAATTGCGCGGATGCGTTGTAGTAGGGATCGACATGCACGACCTTGATGCCGAGCCTGGGATTCTTGAGCCACTGCCGGCGCACCGTTCCCTCCTGCGCGCCGTATGAGCCGGATGTGGACTCCGGATCCGCCGCCCAGAACACGATCATGTCGCAGTTTTGCAGGCAGTCCTCGACCGTGCCGTAGGTCTCGGACTGTCCGACGCGCAGCGTGTAGCCCCAGTGGTGCACCGCGCCCCAGTACCAGCCTTCCCAGCTGTCGGGATTGTGATGGATTTGCGTGTAGCCGACGGCGTTGCGAAAGCGGAACAGCGCGGAGAGGTAATAGCCGATGTTGCCCCAGGTGTGATGCGAGCCGTGCGACACCGCCATGACGCCCGGACCATGGGCGCGCTTGAGCCGCTTGATCTCGCCCGCAACCAGATCGAGCGCCTCCTGCCAGGAGATTCGCACATAGCCTGACTTGCCGCGGTTGTGCGGATTGCGCTCACCGTTCGGATCGAAGTCCACCCGCTTCATCGGATAGAGCAGCCGGTCCGGCGAATAGATGATCGACTTGGCGTTCTGGCCGTGCGGCGCCAGCGTGGTCTTGCGCGGCGGCGTGAACTTCATGCCGCGCGCCTCAATGGTCCACGGCGGCGGATCGTCATCGGAGAAATCGATCGGCGTCATGCGCACGATCCTGCCGTCCTTGACATGGACGAAGACCGGGCCGCCATTGGTCATGTTGCAATAGCGCATCGTGCCGTCGGCAAGCCGGGTGCCGATCTTGAATCCCACGGACTGGCTCATCATGATGGTCTGCGCGAACCAGTTGGTGAGGTCCTCGGGGCCCTCGACGGTAAGCTTGAAATCCTTCTGCGCGTTGATCTGATCGAGCCAATTGATTGGCGGCATCAGCAGACTGACGCCGAGCGCAGCGTTCTTGAACGCCAGGGTCACGTCGGCATCGGGGCGCGCACCGGCGCCTGAAGCGACGCGTCCGTCGCGAATCGCGAACCAGCGGCCGATCTCCTCGTCGCGCGCCCTGATCTGCGCCACCAGGTTGCGTTCCTTGAGGCGCGCGCGGAATACCGGATGCCGCCAAGCCGTGTATCTGAGAAGCTGCGCCAGGCTGAAGAGGATGAGCTGGAATCGCGTGGCTGCAAACATGGCTTCCTCCTCGACCCGCATCCAATTCGCCGCGATGCGTTGTGTTTAACCCATTTTCCGCCGTTCGGCCGAATGACGCAACATCCCTATCCGTCGTACCCCGGATTGAGCGCGCTGCCGCGCGCGCGCCGCGAACGCGCTGCCTGTGCGCGAAATCCGTGAGGGACCCCGCATTTCGCTTCGCTCAATGCGGGCTACAGTCCATCACCCCCACAGCTCGCGGGTGGCAAACCGCGCGCCTTGCGCGAGCGCCTCGAGCTTCGCCCACATGATGGTCGGGTGGACGCGGCGATGGAACGGCCCCTGCGCGAACCCGCAGTCGGTGCCGGCGATGACGTTGTCGCGCCCGATCAGGCGGGCAAGGCGCGTGATGCGCTCGGCGACAAGCTCGGGATGCTCGACCACATTGGTGGCGTGGCTGATGACGCCGGGAATGAGCACCCTGTCGCGCGGCAGCTTCACCTCCTGCCAGACCTTCCACTCGTGCTCGTGGCGCGGATTGGCACCTTCGATCACATAGGCGCCCACGTTCACCGACAGGATCAGATCGACGATGTCCCTGAGCGGAACGTCGGTCGTGTGCGGCCCCGGCCAGCTCCCCCAGCAGACGTGATAGCGCATGCGCTCCGCCGGCAGGCCTGCGATGGCGTGGTTGAGCACCTCCATGTGGCGCGCGACCCATTTGCGATAATCCTGCATGCCCGCGGGCGGCACCATGCGGTCATAGGTGACGGCTGCGCGCGCATCGTCAAGCTGGAGCAGGAAGCCTGCCTCCACGATCATCCGGTACTCGGTGCGCATCGCCTCGGCGATGGCAAGGAGGCAATCCTCGTCGGATTTGTAATATTCGTTCTTGCGGTCCGGAATGACGCTTGCCGGCGCGGCAACGGGCAAAAATGCCTCCTCGATCTCCACGCCCGCAAGCGCAGCCTTGAAATTCTCGATGTCGCGGGAGAGCGCACCCTGGCCGGTGTAGGCGATTGGCCCCACGCAGACCGAGTCCCTGGTCGTGGCGAGACCGTCGTGCGCATCGAGCTCGGCATAGAACTCGGGAAATCTTTGCCGGTCGGCGCCACGCGTGAACGGATTGGCGGAAGGCTCAACCGGCCGGCGCTGGAAGCCGCTCAGGCGCTCGAGCGCGTATTGCGACCAGCTGATGGATTTCCCGAACTCGCCGTCGCTGATCACGTCGATGCCGGCCGCGGCCTGCCGGCGGACCACCTCGGCAACCGACTGGGCAAGGCAGCGACCATAATCCGCCTCCTCGAACGGCTCGCCCGCCTGCTGGGCGCGCAGGAACTGCTGCAAAGCCTGCGGCCGGACCAGGCTGCCGACATGGGTCGTGAGGATGCGCTCGGTGCTTCGCTTCATGTCCCCTGCTATCGGGCTGCAGGCGCACGCGCGATTCTAGATCAGGACCGCCTCCGGCGGAACCGTAACAAGCGCGAATTAAATGAGTTGTGAAGCGCGCCGTTGCTCGGCAAATTGGAAACCGCTGCGTCATGACCCGCCCGCTCGCCGAGATAACAGCCGCGGAGCCGCTCTCCCGGCGGCCGGCAATTCGCGTCCACGACCTGCACAAGACATTCGGCGAGCTGGTCGCCATCGACGGGGTATCGTTCGAGATCGCGCAGGGCGAGTTCTTCATGATCGTGGGCCCGAGCGGATGCGGCAAGACCACGCTGCTGCGCGTTCTTGCCGGCCTCGACACCATCACGTCCGGCACCATCGAGATCGCGACGCCGAATTCGCAGCGCCCGGTGAACTCGATGATCTTCCAGGGCGACTCCATCTTTCCGTGGATGACGGTGTGGAGCAACGCAGCCTACGGCCTCAGGATGCGCGGCGTGAGCACCGCCACCATCAGGGAGGTGGTCGCCCATTATCTCGCGCGCACCGGATTGACGCGCTTTGCCGACTACTATCCCCACCAGCTCTCCGGCGGCATGCGCCAGCGCGTATCGATCGCGCGCGCCTTCGCCAACGATCCGGAGATCCTGCTGATGGACGAGCCGTTCTCCGCGCTGGACGCCCAGAACAAGCTGCTGCTGCAGGAGGAGCTGCTGCGCATCTGGGAGGAGCACAAGAAGACCGTAGTCTTCATCACCCATTCCGTGGACGAGGCGGTGTTTCTCGGCGACCGCATCATGGTGATGACGGCGCAACCGGGGCAGGTGAAGACATTCGTGCCGGTCCCGCTGGCGCGGCCGCGCAACATCAGCGAGCTGCAGAAGGCGCCGGAATACGGCGAGCTGATCGCCCATATCTGGACGAGCCTGCGCGAGGAGGTGCAGCGCGCGCGGCGCCGGGAAGAGGAGATTAGATCATGAGCGTGCAGACCATTGCGAACGCAGCGCGGGCGCCCACGCGCATGTCGGCGCGAGCGCGCGACCGGCTGCTCAACGTGGCCTCGCCGCTGGCGCTGCTGCTGGTGTGGGAGCTGTGCGCGCGCCTGCATCTCATCGATACCCGCTTCTTCCCCGCCCCGTCGAGCGTGATGGCAACCCTGATCGACATGCTGCGCAGCGGAGAGCTCGTCACCCACACCGCAATCAGCCTGCAGCGGCTTGCCTACGGAACCGTCCTGGGCGCCCTACCCGCCCTCATCCTTGGCATCGCCATGGGGCTCAACCGTCCGATCCGGGCGCTGTTCGACCCGCTGATTGCCGCGACCTATCCGGTGCCGAAGAGCGCCATTCTGCCGCTCGCCTTGCTCATCTTCGGCCTCGGCGAGGCATCCAAGATCTTCATGGTCGCCGTCGGCGTGTTCTTTCCAATGGTGATCAACACCACGACCGGCGTGCTCGAGATCAACAAGATCTATCTGGACGTCGGGCGCAACTACAAGGCAAGCCGCTGGAACACGTTCTGGACCATCGCGCTGCCCGGCGCGCTGCCGGTGATCATGACCGGTCTCAAGCTCGGCATCGGCATCGGGCTGGTGCTGATCGCGGTGGCCGAGATGGTGGGAGCAAAAAGCGGGCTCGGCTATCTGATCTGGACGGCGTGGAGCACGTTCGCAGTGGAAGAGATGTATGTCGGATTGTTCGCAATCGCGATCATCGGCTTTATGATCACGCTCGGGCTCAACGAGCTTGAGCGCGTGATCATTCCATGGAAGGCGGAATGAGGACGTGCTTGCCGCGCCGCGCCGGCGAATTAGAGCCGACGTCGGGCGGACGCGCTATGCCTCGCCCCTGCGTTTCGGGCTTTGCAGGGAGCGCGATCCACGGCTACACCGCGGTCTGCGCGGGGACGGCGATCGCCCGCTTGCCGAGGCGGTCCCTGCCACGCAGCAGGAGGTCGAGGGTCGCCACCTCGACCCGGTTCCTGCCGCGCTCCTTGGCGTGATAGAGCGCCTGATCGGCCTGCGCGAGCAGCTCGGGAACGTCGAGCGGCCCGTCCTGATTGATCACCACGCCGATGCTCACCGTTGCCTCAACCGGACGCCCGTCCACTTCGACGGCCGCTTCTGCAAACCGCATGCGAATGCGCTCGGCCACTGCCAATGCCTTGTCGCAGCCGATATTGTAAAGCACGGCGGCGAACTCCTCCCCGCCCAGGCGCCCGATCAGGTCGCAGGAGCGCAAATTCGCCCTGACCGCCTCCGCGAAGACCTGCAGCACCCGGTCGCCGATGGCGTGCCCGAAGCGGTCATTGATCGACTTGAAGTGATCGAGATCGATCAGCAGGCCGGCGGTGGGGCATGGATCGGAAGCGTGCTGCCTCATCAGGTTGTTGCCGTCCTGCAGAAAGGAGCGGCGATTGGCCAGCCCGGTCAACGGATCGACCATGGCGGCGGTGCGCTGCCGGTACTCAGTCCGCTCCTTGGCCATCGCCAGCAGAATGAATGCGATCGCGATGGTGAACAGCAGGGCCTCGAAGCTGAGCACCGCGAGCCATACGCTGTCGATGACGTCGGTGTCCGGCGACCACGGCAGCATTAGGGCGAGCGGCGTGCGCAGCAGGAACAGCGCGCCATGGGCGAACAGCATGAAGATGGCCGGCCAGCGCGAGACCAGCGGCTCACCGCGGCCGCGCCAGAACTCGTAGGCGGTGAGCCAGATATAGCAGGCGATGATGCCCGAAGAGAGCAGCAGCCTTATCGTGAGCTCACCGCTGAAGCTTGGCAGGTGAGCAACAATGACCCAGGCGATCGGACCTGCCGCAATGTACATGGGCCGCGGCGGCCTTCCGTCGAATACGCGCGCGCCGCTCCAGGTGACGGCAAAGCTCAACAGCAGCACAGCATTGGCGAGATCGATCGTGATTGCATCGCTCACGTTGCCGTACATGCCGAACAGCGTGACCGAGCCCGCCCGCAGGAGATGCGCGAAGCCCCACCAGGCGACCGCCGAGATTTGCGTGTTCTGCGCCCAGGCGAAGAGCAGCAGCAGCCCGAGAATGGCCTCGACATAGATGGTGACCATGAACAGCGTATTGACGTCGAGGCTCATCTTGCTACCCCGGAAAGAGCGCGAACTTCACCCGTTGAGGTTCCCCGGTGCGATTGATAAGGCCGTGGCAGCAAAGGAAGCGTGAATGCCTTTTCGAAACGCCGTGCCACCCGACCAGCATGGTTTCGAGAACGTTTCGCCCGCGCGCGGCATTTGACGAAAATCAACGAATTTGCTCATGCTGGCGAGTGATGCCGGGCAGCGACCCTGCCCCGCATGACGCCCGTGGAAAAACCGGTCAGCGGCAGCCAGATGCAATCGTGCGAGGGAATAGTCGAGGCGATCGGCAATACGCCCGTGATCAAGCTCAAGCGCGCCTCGGAACAGACCGGCTGCACCATTCTCGGCAAGGCCGAGTTCATGAATCCGGGCCAGTCGGTTAAGGACCGCGCCGCGCGCCAGATGATCCTGGAGGCCGAGAAGCGCGGCGAGATCATGCCCGGCGGGCTGGTGGTCGAGAGCACCGCGGGCAACACCGGCATCGGGCTCGCGCTGGTGGCGAATGCGCGCGGCTACCGTACCCTGATCGTCATTCCCGAGACCCAAAGCCGCGAGAAGAAGGATACGCTGCGGCTATGCGGCGCCGAGCTGGTGGAGGTGCCGGCGCTCCCCTACAGCAATCCGGACAACTACCAGCACATCGGCAGGCGGCTCGCCGACGACCTGCGCAAGAGCGAGCGCAACGGCGTCCTGTTCGCCGATCAGTGGAACAACCTGGATAACCGCAAGGCACACTTCGTCTCGACCGGCCCGGAGATCTGGGAGCAGACGAACGGCAAGGTCGACGGCTTTGTCTGCTCCGTCGGAACCGGTGGGACCCTCGCCGGCGTGTCGACCTATCTGCGCAGCAGGAAGAAGGACATCGTGATCGGCGTCGCCGATCCCAGAGGGGCCGCCATGTACAATCTGTTTGCGCATGGCCAAGCCAAGTCCTCGGAAGGCGGCTCCATCACCGAAGGCATCGGGCTTGGCCGTGTGACCGCCCTGATCGAGGACATCAAGGTCGACCGCCCCTACCTGATCCCCGACGAGGAGGCGCTGCCGCTGGTCTTCGAGCTCCTCGAGCACGAAGGCCTTTGCATGGGAGGCTCGACCGGCATCAACGTCGCCGGCGCCATCCGGCTCGCCAGGGACATGGGACCGGGCCACGTCATCGTCACCATTCTCGCCGACTATGGCACCCGCTACCAGTCGAAGATGTTCAATCCGCAGTTCCTGCGGGAAAAAGGGCTTCCGGTGCCGGACTGGCTCGAGCGCAAATCAAATCTCAAGGTACCGTATGTGAAAGCCTGATTGCCGGACCCACGAGAGATTACGACCTGATGTCGACGGACTGCCTGTTTCGCGAGAAGCCTCGGCTGCCAGCAAAATCAAGAGCTTCCAGTGGCAACCCTCATCTCGCGCACGTTCTGACCCGCAAAGGTTATTTGGCGCCTTGGCAAACCTCGGCATGAGCAGCACCAGCCCGTCGAGCACTGACTACGTCGTCGACGTGATTCTCCCGGACAACAGGCGTTGTCGGGGTCAGAACGAGAAGTCGCATTTTTTGGGCTTATGTCGGCTTCGGCCGGGTGCGGACATTGACCCGGAAATCCGCGCTTACTGAACGCAAGTCCGATCCCTTCCATGGCGGATCATGGATTTTGCACCGCTCCCTAAAGGCAGCCTCGCGGTAGCGCTTCGTACATAGCCTCGGGCCGGTAGAGGCTGGAATGGACAATGTGTCGGGAAAGGACATTGAGACATGAGAACTGGCGAGACCGTGTGCACGCTTCTTGAGGACGTCACGATGGCATTACTGCGGCGCCCCAGTCTTGGCCCGGCAGTGAAGGGGACCGGTTTACGCGAGCGACATTTTCCTCGCGACCTGCGACCCGCATTCAACATCGCGATGACGATGTCGCAAGACGAAATCCGACAGCTCGTTCTGGCCAGGGACCCTCGCATCTGGCCGCTCTACGGAAAAAGGATCACCGAGTGGACGGAAGGGTCAGGCGCGAGCGGCGGCGCGACAGCTCGTGAGCAAGGGGTGCAGCGAGGACTACAACCCCGTCAGCGCCGACTACCGGGACGATAGTTCCGTGTCGGCTCCAAAGGTGAAGCCCGCCCCAATTCACGAGCCGCCAGAGCAGCGGGCGCTCTTCGAGAAGACACTCGCGGCGATCCGGGACATCACCGGTGACCTTGAGGAGATTTCCTCGAAGCGGCTCGTCGACGAGCTGGCTCGGATCGAGGGCGGTCCATGGGTCGAATGGGGCAAGGGCAGACATAGGAAGCCCATCACCCAGAACGCGCTCGCCCGACTGCTCAAACCGCACAAGGTCTTCCCGGTCGACGTCGGGCCCGAGCACTCCCGCCGCAAAGGCTACAAGCGCGTGCAGCTCGAGCGACTATTCCAAGCTTATCTGAATGGTGCCTAAACCACGAGGGCGGTTGTCCCAAGCGTGGGTGGAAGCTTGTATTCTTTCTTGGCACTTCGATTCCGATGCCACCGGATGGACGGTCCAAACACCAAAAGGCAAATACATTACTCCGCCGACGGTCAGGCAAAGCGAAGAGAGTTTTCTGAATCTGGCGACCAGTAACTGAGCCGAGTAGACTACTTCCTGATTCGGGGTGCAGCTAAAGCAATGAGTATTTCCTATCTGGAAAAGCTCAACCCGCAGCAACGTCGCGCGGTCGAGCACGGTGGATCGTCTTTACACGAGGCGGGACCTCTTTTGATCATCGCGGGCGCAGGCTCAGGCAAGACGAACACGCTTGCCCATCGAGTCGCGCATCTCATCGTGAATCGCGCTGATCCTCGCCGTATCATGCTGCTGACCTTCACGCGCCGCGCTGCTGCGGAGATGACGCGACGGGTTGAGCGCATTGCGGCGAGCGTCATGCGCGGGCAGGCCGCGGCGGTAACTGACGCAATCTCCTGGGCGGGAACATTCCACGCCGTTGCTGCGCGCCTCTTGCGCGAATATGCCGAAGCGATTGGCCTGGATCGGGCCTTCACGATTCATGATCGCGAGGATTCCGCCGATCTGATGAATCTCTTTCGCCACGATCTCGGATTCTCAAAGACGGAAAAGCGCTTCCCGACTAAAGGCACCTGCCTTGCGATCTACTCGCGCGCCGTGAATGCCGAAATACCGCTACACGAGGTGCTTGGGTCGTCCTTTCCGTGGTGCGCGGACTGGGAAACGGAGCTGCGCAAGCTGTTCGACGCTTATGTCGAGGCAAAGCAGCGGCAGCATGTGCTTGATTATGATGATCTGCTTCTCTACTGGGCGCAGATGATGCAGGAGCGCTCGATCGCTGCCGATGTCTCCGATCGCTTCGATCATGTGCTCGTCGATGAATATCAGGATACGAACAGACTGCAGGGCTCGATTCTGCTTTCGCTCAAGCCGGACGGCAGAGGTCTCACCGTCGTAGGAGACGACGCGCAATCAATCTATTCATTCCGTGCCGCTACGGTGCGCAATATACTTGACTTTCCAGGCCATTTTAGCCCCCGCGCAGAGATCATTACGCTTGATCAGAACTATCGCTCGACTCAGCCGATCCTGACGGCTGCGAACGCCGTGATCGATCTCGCGGAAGAGCGCTTTACCAAGAACCTTTGGTCGCAACGCGCCTCGGCTGAGCGGCCCCAGTTGGTCAGCGTGCGCGATGAAGCAGATCAAGCGCGGTACATCGTTGAGAAGGTCTTGGCAAACCGCGAGGCAGGGCTCGCGCTGAAATCGCAAGCTATTCTCTTCCGTGCCTCCCATCACAGCGGCCCGCTCGAAGTGGAGCTGACTCGGCGCAACATCCCATTTGTGAAATACGGTGGCCTGAAGTTTCTCGAAGCTGCGCACATCAAAGATGTTCTTGCCTTCCTGCGCTGGGCCGAAAATCCGCGCGACCGCGTTGCTGGATTCCGCGTCATCCAGCTTTTGCCCGGCGTCGGGCCGGCGACTGCCGCACGTATTCTCGACCGAATGGCGGAGCAGAGCGCCCCGATGCGTGGACTGAGCGAATTTACGCGACCCGCAGCCGCAGCAGAGTCCTGGCCCTCGTTTCTTACGGCAATAAAGCTTGTCTATGGGAAATCGGCGGGATGGCCCGCCGAGCTGGACCTCATCTGTCGCTGGTACGAGCCGCATCTTGAGCGCATCCACGAGGATGCCGCCGCCCGCCAAGACGACCTGATACAGCTTGGGCAGATCGCGTCCAGCTACCCGAGCCGAGAGCGATTTTTGACTGAACTCACCCTAGACCCGCCGGATGCTACGAGCGACCGAGCCGGCACCCCTCTGCTCGATGAAGACTACCTCATCCTTTCGACCATTCATTCGGCGAAAGGACAAGAATGGAAATCAGTCTTTATATTGAACGCCGTCGATGGCTGTCTGCCCTCCGACCTTGCCACAGGCAGCTCCGCGGAAATCGAGGAAGAGCGCCGCCTCATTTACGTCGCCATGACGCGGGCGAAGAACAACCTGCATCTGATCGTCCCGCAGCGGTTCTTCGCGCATTCACAACGCCGCGGTGGCGATCGCCATATGTACGCATCGCGGACGCGATTTATCCCGGCTGACATCCTTCATCACTTTGAGGGTTGCGTGTGGCCGCTGGCGGCGGAGCCCGCAGACGGACCGGCAGTTTCACGCCAGCGCACTGACATTGGCGCGCGACTGCGTCGGATGTGGAAATGACCGAAGTAGGTACTCAGTCTGGCCACCGCGCGCAGTGATCTGCACCAGCA
>Ga0306921_10005700_pt1 | contig 12960 bp, 7 predicted proteins | sample sta12Cox44000080_FD_203760 | JGI IMG/M metagenome (GOLD analysis project Ga0306921, IMG submission 203760) | Lab enrichment of tropical soil microbial communities from Luquillo Experimental Forest, Puerto Rico - statoxic.12C.oxic.44.000.080 (v2)... | ecosystem: Environmental > Terrestrial > Soil... | reverse complement strand
GTGGGGCATCCCGAAATTCATCGAGGAAGTCGAAAAGAAACTCGCATTTCCTCTCGTCCGTTTTCCCTTGGAGCAATGTGAGCAGAGAAACGTTCCGTTTTCACACGGTCATATCGGAGTGTTCAAACAAGCGCAGCGAGGGCTGAACTATATAGGCGCCGTGATTACGGTAGGGCGCATGAAACCCAGACAGATGCGTCGTCTTGCGGACGTCGCGCAGAACTATGGTTCGGGAGAACTGCGGCTAACGGTTTGGCAAAATCTTCTGATACCGAATATCCCTGATGCTTACGTCGAGACGGTAAAAAAGAATCTGGTGAAGATGGGATTTCACTATCAGACTACAACGATCTCGGGCGGTCTTGTCGCTTGCACCGGTAATACGGGTTGCCAATGGGCGTCAACAAACACCAAAGGTCAGGCTGTTCTTCTGGCGCGTTATCTTGAGAAGAAGGTGCAATTGGACCGGCCTATCAACATTCATCTGACCGGATGTCCGAACTCATGCGCTCAGCATTACATGGGCGATATAGGGTTGCTAGGAGCTAAAGTTAAGCAAGGTGGTGATATCGTCGAAGGCTACCATGTGGTAATGGGTGGCGGCTTTGGAAACAAACAGGCAGTAGCACGCGAAATATTTAAGGGTGTTCCATTTAATGAGTTGACCGGCCTTCTGGAGCACGTGCTTAAAACTTATCTCTCGAAGCGCAAATCCGGCGAGAGCTTCGTTGAGTTCACTCGTCGCCACTCAGTCAAAGAGCTCCAGGAGATGTTCTCCGAGTGATTAACAGCTGCTAAACGCGATAGGATCTAACAATCTCAAGTGCCTGCCTCCAATGGCTGCAGGTGCCGACTGCGCAAAATGACACAAATACAGACAGTTCCTTTCGTTCCTGACAACGCACCATTCACCCCCGCCCAGCGAGCCTGGTTGAATGGATTCCTGGCCGGACTGTTTGCTCGGGCGCCTTCTTCCAATGGTGCGGCAGCGCAAGCCACGTCCGCAAAACCAAAGCTTAGCGTTTTGTTCGGCTCGCAAAGCGGAAACGCGGAGTCGCTGGCGAAAAAGCTTGCGAAAGAGGCGAAAAACAAAGGATACGACGCAACCGTCACCGCGCTTGATAAAGTCTCTCTTGCCACCCTGGCACAGGAAAGATGCGCGTTAGTCGTTACAAGTACATGGGGAGAAGGGGATCCACCCGACAACGCGGTTTCTTTTTGGAAAGCGCTGCAGGAACAGCAAGGCGCCACCCTGACAAAACTCAGCTTTTCGGTCCTCGCCTTGGGTGATACAAACTACGAGCATTTTTGCGGGTTCGGAAAAAATGTCGATAAGAGACTTCAGGAACTTGGCGCAACGCGAATTTTTGAGCGCGTCGATTGCCCCGTCAATTTCGAGGAAGGGGCTTCTCGTTGGCAAAAAGGCGTCTTTGAGGCAGTAAGCAAGTTGGCGGGCGGAAACGACGCGCAACAATTGAATGGCTCGAATGGGCCGCTGTTGGAAGAATCCGCTTCGGCTGCCGCCGAAGAAAAACCGGCTGGATACTCCCGAAAAAATCCGTTTCGAGCCCGTTTGCTTGCGAATCGCAAGCTCACGGGAGAAGGTTCGGAGAAAGACACCCGTCACTACGAGATTTGCCTCAAGGACTCAGGACTTACATATGAAGTTGGCGACGCTTTGGGAATCGTGCCAACAAATTCGCCGGAGCTCGTCGAGGAAATTCTGAAGGCCTTGGGCTTCGCCGGGGAAGAAGAGGTCAATGGCCCTGAGGGTGACAAGATGCCGATTCGCCTGGCGTTGCTGCGTGAATATCAAATTCGCGCGCCGCATCGCGACTTTCTAAATGCGATGGCGGAGCATGACGCGGCTGATCAGTACCTGAAGGAATTGATTAGCGCAGACGTACGCACGGAATTGGATAAGTTTTTATGGGGCCGCGAAATCATTGATTTTCTCATCGAATCGCCAAGCGTTGGTTTCACTCCTGCGGAATTTGTTTCGCTTCTCCAAAAGCTGCAGCCGCGTCTCTATTCGATTGCGTCAAGCCTCAAGGCGTACCCCGAACAGGTGCATCTGACCGTCGATACTGTCCGGTACGAAATTCACGGCAGAACACGGAACGGCGTTTGCTCAAATTTCCTCGCCGATAGGGTTGGGCCTGGAATGCCGGTGCCTGTCTTTATCCAGCCATCAAAGCATTTTCGTCCGCCCTCAAATGGTGATCTCGGCATGATCATGGTGGGTCCGGGTACGGGTATCGCTCCATTCCGTGCGTTTCTTCAGGAGAGGAAGGCGACCGGCGCAAAGGGCGGCAATTGGCTCTTCTTCGGTGCGCAAAGATCGAGCTGCGACTTCTTCTACAAGGAAGAGCTCGAAGCGTACCAGCGCCAAGGCGTGTTGACTCGGCTCGATACCGCATTTTCGCGGGATCAGGATTTCAAGATCTACGTGCAACATCGCATGGTCGAGAATGCAAAGGAGCTTTGGAATTGGTTGGAGCAGGGGGCTCATTTCTACGTCTGCGGCGACGCAAGCCGCATGGCCAAAGATGTCGATAAAGCTCTGCATGAAATGGTCGAGGCAGACTGCTCATCAAAGACTTGCTTTATGAGCAGCAGTTGCTCACGCCGGTTGCAAGATTTTCCCGCAAACACGAATCCGGCGACCTTCCCGCTCAGGCCAAATATTATCAGGATCTCATTCCGCTTTCAGCACCAAAGCAAGGCGAACAGTATGCGTTTGCGGTTGATCTCGACGCCTGCACAGGCTGTAAGGCCTGCGTCACTGCATGCCACAGTCTAAACGGTCTGGATGATGAGGAAACCTGGCGTGATGTAGGCGTTCTGTTTGGTGGTACGCTCGCTGAGCCCGTCCAGCAAACGGTAACGACAGCGTGCCATCATTGCGTGGATCCCGCGTGCATGAACGGATGTCCTGTCAATGCATACGATAAAGATCCTACGACGGGAATCGTGCGCCATCTCGATGACCAGTGCATTGGGTGCCAGTATTGCATTTTGAAGTGTCCCTATGATGTACCCAAGTATTCAAAGAAACGGGGTATCGTTCGCAAATGCGATATGTGCTCGAGCCGGCTTGCCGTGGGCGAAGCGCCCGCCTGCGTACAGGCGTGTCCCAACGAAGCAATTCGAATCACAATCGTTAACATAGAGCAGATAGCGGCGGAGCGCAGACAAAAGAACAGCTTGCTACCAAGTGCCCCGGATTCGAACTATACGCTGCCTACGACACAATATCTCACCTCGAAAAATCTGCCGGCTAACATGCGGCCGGCAGATTACTACAAAATCAAACCGGAACACTCGCACCTGCCGCTAGTCGTGATGCTTGCACTCACTCAGCTATCTGTCGGTGCATTCTCTTTTGCCATTATTCTGCGGATGTTCTTTCCGGCTGACCTTATGGGCGCCGTTACTCCATTCCACTCGCTGGTAGCCCTCTTACTCGGACTCGTTGCGCTCGGCGCAAGCACATTGCATCTCGGGCGGCCTTTGCATGCATGGCGAGCCTTCGTCGGCCTCAAGACTTCCTGGTTGAGTCGTGAAATTATCGTGTTCGGCTTGTTTGCGAACCTTGCCATGATCTATGCGGGGCTGTTCTGGCTTCCGGCTATGAGTAGTTTTACGGGGATACATTTTTGGCCCCGGCTCTCGGATCCATTGTTTCAAAACGCTCTCGGCGTTGCCGTCGCGATTAGTGGCACAGCGGGAATCTATTGCTCGATAATGATTTACCAGGATACCCGGCGTACGTTCTGGCGAACAACGGTGACCTCCCTTAAGTTTGCGGGCACTACGCTGCTGCTTGGCGTAGCGACGATCCTTTTTTCATTGCTGTGCCAATCGAAATTTGAGCCAGGCATCGCGCTGCAGAATTCCTTTCACCAGGCTGTAACTCTGCTGTGTGAATTTCTGCTACTCATCACGATCGCAAAACTTCTTGGTGAACTCACCGTGTTTCTCCATTTGAAAGACCGTGAATGGACCAGCATGAAACGGACAGCAATCCTGATGGCGCGCAACTTGCGGGGCGCAACCTTAGCTAGATTCCTGTTGGGAGCGATCGGCGGTATTCTGCTGCCGATCTGCGTGATCGGTGGTCTGGAGTACGCCGGAGTTGCCGCTATCTTCTTTTGCCTCCTCGGCGAGCTTCTCGAACGATACCTCTTCTTTAAAGCCGTCATTTCACCCAAGATGCCTGGAGGGATTGCGTCATGAAGAAGGCCAAAGCGAAATCCCGGCGGCGTTCGCTGGTCCGGCGATGGGACGGAAAACTGACGCAGGAACTAGTGCTTCACCCGGGCGATTTCGGCTTGGGAAAAGTGCCTAAACGCCTCATCCCTGACGACGCGACCGATGTGGTCTGCGGATTTTGTTCAACGGGGTGCAGCCTTCGAATTCACCTCAAGGACGGACAGGCCATTAACCTCAGCCCGACGTCGGAGTATCCCGTCAACCTGGGAATGGCCTGTCCCAAGGGCTGGGAAGCCCTTACCCCCTTGCGATCACCCGACCGCGCAACGACGCCGCTGCTGCGGAATCAAAGCGGCACGCTCGAACCCGTGGATTGGGATACCGCCTTGCAAATATTTACGCTTCGCTTCAAGGCAATTCAGGACCAATTCGGCAGCGATTCAGTCGCGTGGCTCGGGACCGGACAAATTTGCACCGAGGAATTAGCATTCCTCGGTGCAATAGCGAAGTTTGGGATGGGGATCGTCCATGGCGATGGGAATACCCGTCAATGCATGGCGACCTCGGTGACGGCTTACAAGCAGTCTTTTGGCTTCGACGCGCCTCCTTATACCTACAAAGACTTCGAAGAATCGGACGTCCTTGTTTTCGTTGGCTCAAACATCTGCATCGCGCACCCGATCATGTGGCAGCGTGTTTGTCGAAATAAGAATCGGCCGGAAATCATCGTCGTCGATCCGCGTAAGACCGAAACCGCGATGGCTGCTACTCAGCACTACGCGATCATTCCAAAATCGGACCTGCTCTTGCTCTACGGTTTGGCAAGCATGCTAATCGCCAAAGATTGGGTGAATTACGATTTTATTCGAGAACACACTTCCGGGTTTGATGATTTCGCGGAATTTGTCGCCCAATACACGCCCGAAGAGGTGAGTCGCGCGACTGGATTGTCTATCTCGCAGCTGCAAAAGTTCGCGGAGACGATCCATGCCGGCAAACACGTTTCCTTCTGGTGGACCATGGGAGTCAATCAGGGGCACCAAGCCACTCGCACGGCGCAAGCGGTTATCAATCTTGCCCTGATGACGGGCAACATTGGCCGACCGGGCACCGGCGCAAATTCTATCACCGGTCAGTGTAATGCGATGGGGTCCCGGCTCTTTTCGAACACCACAAACTTGCTGGGCCGTCATGATTTTTTGAATGCGACCGATCGCGAAAAGGTCGCGCAACTCCTGACAATAAGCGTTGAAAAGATTCCTTCCCAGAGCAGTTGGGCCTACGACCAGATTGTCGAAGGAATTGCAGAGGGAAAAATCAAGGGCCTCTGGGTCGTTGCGACAAATTCTTCGCACTCCTGGATTAACCAGCGCGAATTCAACGAGATCGTCAAAAAGCTCGATTTTCTCGTTGTGCAGGACATGTATCACACGACAGAGACGGCTCAGCGAGCGCACCTGATTTTGCCTGCGGCTGGTTGGGGTGAAAAGACAGGCACCTTTATTAACTCGGAGCGCCGGATCGGACTTGTTAAGAAAGTCTCTCGCGCGCCTGGGCAGGCTCTTTCCGACTTCAATATTATTAAGCTGGTTGCCCAATATTGGGGTTGTGGAAAGATGTTTGACAGGTGGTCCTCTCCGGAAAGCGTTTTTAAAATCTTGACGGAGCTTTCGCGCCATCAGCCTTGCGATTTTAGTGGGATTCGCGACTACAGGATGATCGATGAAGCAGGCGGCATTCAATGGCCGTTTCCGGCCAGCGCCATACTTGCTCCAAATGATCAGTCAGCCGGGCATCACCCGACCGAATTAGCTCAGGAAAGACGCCTGTTTGAAGACGGCGTTTTCTTCCATCCGGATCGCAAGGCAAAATTCTTGTTCGAGCCGCCATGTGAACCACCCGAGTTGCCGGATGCCGAGTATCCATTCCTTTTGCTGACCGGAAGAGGTACGTCATCCCAATGGCATACGCAGACGCGAACGGGAAAATCGGCGGTGCTCAGAAAGCTTTATCCTGAAGAAGCTTATGTGGAGCTCAACCCGAAGGACGCGGAAGATCTGGCTATTTCTGCCTATGAAAAAATCCTAGTAGCATCGCGTCGCGGGAAGGTAACGGTAACCGCCATCATAACCAACACGGTGCAGAAAGGTCAGGTATTTATTCCGATGCATTACGCAGTTGCGAACGAGCTTACTTTTCCGGCTGTCGATCCCTATTCGCGCCAGCCCGCGTACAAGGCTTGTGCTGTTTGCCTGCGCAGAAGCGCTTGAGTCATTCCTGACCTGGAGGGCTGCGGCCCCTCGCAGCCGCGGAACCCGATAAAGCCAACGTTGGACACATACCTTGTCCCGGCCAAACAAAGATACTATCGCCTTACGCGGCACCGAGGGACCGGGCGCCCTCCAGATCGTGATCAAGGCTTCGATAGTCGCTCCTGACCTGCCGCTTCCCAGGCGGCTGGCCGGGGCGAGTGCCTTCGCGGCTAGGCGAGCCCCCGCCGAATCCCGTACATCGTCAACGAATCTTGTCCGCTGGCGTCCCAATCGCCTCCCGGGAGGACGAACCCTTTGGTTGCGGCTTCGCCACGCTATGATCTCGTGCAAGAATGGGAGCCCACCGCATGCATCTCGAAGGAACCTCTCCATCCTTACATGAGCCTTGGTGGCGACGCGGTTGGCGCGCCTTTCTAGAGTTGCTTTCAGAACCGGATGTCAAGGATTTTGCCTGGGGCGAGGGTCTGCGGGCGGCCGTTGGAATTACATTACCCGCTGTCGTTGGGTGGACTTTTGATCATTTGTCCTGGGGGATCCTTTGCTCGTTCGCCGCGCTCTGGACGCTATCCTGCGACGTTGGAGGTGCCTATCGGCAGAAGGCTATCGGCCTGGTCGGGTCGGGTTTGACGATGCTTGGCGCTTACGCCTTTTCAGGCTTGATGGTTCAGTCCGTGCCAAATTATGTCTTCGGGACGTTTCTGTGGGTCTTTGGCGGGGCGCTTGTTGGTGTCACCGGCAACGCCGCCGCGCAAGCAGGCCTCGTCAGCTCAACGATTGTCGTTACGTCCGTGGTGCTTTTCGTTCCGAGCGAATTCGGTGTGCGGTTTTTCCTGTGTTTGCTCGGCGTCTGTTGGGCCCTTGCGCTCTGTCTTGCGCTGTGGCCTTTGAAACCGTTTGCACCTCTGTTCAGCGCGCTCTCAACAAGCTGCCTCAAGCTTGCCAATCTGGCTGATTCATTTTGGCTCGGGACGCCTGCCGCCGGGGGCGCCGCGACAAATCTGCAGTTTGCACTTGCTTATGACGCTTTGATGAACAGCCTGGAGCCGTGCCGAAGTATCTGGGGTGCGGTGCGCGCCCGCCGTGGCGGCCCAACGATGCGGAGCATGCAGTTGTTAACGCTCATCGAACAAGTCGATGATGTCGCACGTACTTTGGTTGCGTTGCGCGAAGTCGTGAATCTTGCGGGAAGAGATAAATGGCTCAACGACGCGCGTGTTTATCTTCTGGATTTCACGGGTTCGCTTTCCCGGACATGTCGTGAAATCGCTGGGGCAGTGGCTGTTCGAGGGAGAAGCGTGTCTACGGCCGATCTCGAGAGCGCACTTCAACGAGTCGAATCGTTTCTTGTACCCGAATCGGGTTCGGACGCGCCGCTCCATTCAGGGCAACAGGAACTGGAGCGGACAGTCAGGCATCTGGCAAACCAAGTGATTACGCTTGCCGAAATCGCGGGCGAGTTGAAATCGGGAAGCGAGATCGTCAGGCAACCTCCCGAAGCCCGATTTGCGCCGAAGCATAGTGGCAGAATTAATCCTCTTTCCGAAGTACGAAATAACCTGACGTTTCGCTCCGTCAGTTTTCGCCACGCGTTGCGGCTTGGCGTTGCCACAGGACTAGGAGGCCTGCTTGCCTCAGTTTTTCATCTGACACGCGGCTACTGGATTCCGATGACAGTGGTGCTCGTGCTCAAACCGAATTTTGGCGGAACTTTGCAGCGCTCGGTCCAAAGAATAACCGGAACAGTTTGCGGCTCGCTTTTGGCAGCTGTTCTTCTCTTCTTTTTGAAGGATCCAATCCTCCTATTTCCGATTCTCGCAGGTCTCACCTTTGCGACATTTACCCTGCGAAATCGGAACTACGGCTTGTTTGCTTTGGCTTTGACGCCAATGGTCATGGTGATGTTGGATGTCGCGCATCCCATAACATCTGCCGACAGTTTATTCCGGATTCTCTATACCGTCATCGGGAGCATCGTTGCTCTTGTCAGCGGTTACTTGCTGTTTCCGACATGGGAAAGACACCGTCTGCCTTTTCACATTGCCGAGGCGCTCAGATCAGAAGTCGCTTTCATTCGCGCTCTTCGCGCAGGGATTCAGCACAAAGAGGAGAGGCCGATTTCGGAGTTTCGCCGTGACGCGGCGCTGGCCGTGTCGAACGCCGCGACGGCCGGCCAGCGATTGTTGGGGGAACCGCCTAACCGACGGGGAGACATCGAAGCTGCGCTTGCTGCAATTTATTACACACGCCGCATCTTGCATGGACTTGCAGCGATTTCTGACTATCCGACACGCGTAAGCATCCCGGTTGAATCGAAGGAAGCTTCCGTGATAGTCGATGCGTTGGCCAAAGCCCTTCAGGATTTGGCTGTGAGCCTGGAAAAAGGAGAGGAACCGCCACGTCTCCCGTTCATCTCGGAACGAGTCAACCAGCTGGAAGTGGCGTTTCGAGCGCCTCTACGAAAGGGTGCTGCCGAGCCGCGTATCAGGGTCGGCAAAGAGACGTTAAACCAGACGGAAGAGTGGTTATTCTACCATCTGGCAAACGTGTTGCGGCTCACCCTTGCTACGCGTGAGGCCTTTGCCCGCCTTGTGCGGTCCGAGCGAAAACTTTCCGCAGTTCAAAGCTAGCGAGGCCGCGCCTCAGACCGGCGAGATCTAAGGGTATCATGGTGGCATTGGGAGCAGCGCTGATGGGCCGAAGCGGCCTCGCTACAGCGGGACCAAAATTTGTTAAAGCTCTGGGTCATCGCCTGGGCGTTCTCAGCATACCGCGTTGGTTCTTGGTTCGCACGTGCATTTACTGGTCGTGAGGAAAGCCGATACCTTTGCCTAGCTAGTTCCGTGGTCCCGCATATAGAATCCTTGAAAAGCAAAGGGGCGAACGATAAATGCGTGATTCCGAAAAAAACTTGACTCATCTGCAACGAGTTTTGCATTTCAAGGATTCTAGTGCAGGACATGAAAGGGAAGAATGGAAGGATGGAAGGGTGGAAAGATGGAGAGCTGCGGTCCCGGGTTTTGGTGTTCGCGGTTCGGAGTTCGGAGTTTGGGGTTCTATATTCTGACTTCTGATTTCTGTATTCTGACTTCTCGTGGTGCGGTCCCTCGCAGCCGTGGTTTTGGGACAATTTTCCCATCACAATCGCCGGCCACTGACCCGCCAGAGCGACGCGTCGAATATCCAAACCACGGCATATGTTAAGAACATCAGCGCGCCGAGTGGCTGCACCGACATTGTATAGGGAGTCTTTTTGAGTCCAAAGAACGCGTTAAGTGTGAGTCCGATCAACAGCACTGCGTACGATGAACAAATCAGGCACCGCATCCAGCCGGGGATTCTTTGAGTTTGCACCAGGGCCAGTGTGATAGGTGGTGCGATCATCGCGTAGGTGGCATCTTCCGTTGACGGCCCGAAAAGCAGCATCCAACAGGTTCCGATGGTGAAGACGGCAACCAGTAGACGATCCTCGGACCAATTCTTTATTCGGCCATATATGCACACACACGCTGCTGAGACTGCCGCGAATAACTGCAGAACAAGAAATAGCCGGCTACTGAGATTGATGTGAATAGCCTTCAGCAACATCGCGAAATCTCGAGGCGCGATATTCATATTCATCCGGCGATCGTCTGCGCCTCGCGTACCGAACCATCTCTGATATTGCTCAAGAACGTAGCCTGGCTGTTGAAGAAGAAATGAGAGGATGCCCATCAAAAGCAATGTCACAAGGAGGCGCCACGCCAGTTGACGCGGATACAGCAGCACAAGCAGCAATGCAACGGATAGCGGATAAATCTTGAGGTATGCTGCCAGTCCAAGGCAGATCGCGGAAATCGTCCATGACCTTCGATGCGCGGACACAATAGCGATCATGAGTAGCCCGGTGATCAACGGATTCACTTGTCCGTTGTTGAAGTTTCCCAGCGACAAAGGCAGAATCAGCAGAAATACAAGCCAGTATCGCGATTTGGGAACTGTTGATTCTTCTTTCAGCCAGCAAAAAATGCCCGCAAGGAAAACTGACGCCGTCAGCAGGCGCCAGAGAATCCCTCCCAACCAGAGCGGAAACCATGAAAACGCCCCGAACAATGCCGCGATGAGCGGGCTGTAGACAAACCCCCGGGTATAAGAGTAGAGGGGTTGCGAGCTTATCCACTTCCTTCCTGCATCAGCATACGTCGCGAAAACATCGTGATCTCGCGACACCAGTCCAATTCGGATACAGATCCCCAACAGAACAGCGGCCCAGAGGACAACGACGATCGCGTTCCGCAAGTTGCTTCCTCTCTGAGTCTCTGACGATGCAAGCGGATGAGTCATGGAAAGTAGTTGGCCAAGGCTCCAGGAACGGGTTGTAGTAGCTACTGATTCGCAAAGAGTCGAACCTTCTTGAACCCGATTTGACAATCTGTCAACGCGGTCGAACTTCGAGGCCCATCTCCGAAAGACCATTCTTAGCGAGGTTGGATGGCTGGTTGGACCGGTAGGGCCGGATCTCTGAGCCGGCCGTTCTCAGGAGGCAGATTCGTAAGGCAAGGGCGCTATTCTCGGCGGTCAGCTCGGAGATCTGACCCTACCGCGGATCCCTCTTGCGTTGCCCGGACCAATGCACCTGGGAGCCAAAAAACCAAAGTTCCCTCGGCACGTCGCAGAACCGCAGGTATTTTTGGACCCTAGCTACCTGTTAGCGGACCCGCTGTCCGTGTCCGGCCAATAAACGTCGTTGAGCAGCCATGCCAGGCTGTAGCCCAGAAAAATCAGTGCAGAAATCGGTAAGATCGCCAGTATCCAGAACGGCTTGAAATGAGGCATGAAACTAGCCCTTGCGACGGCCAGAAATTGAAGGGAAAACGAAAGCCAGACCCAGAAGCGAATCCAAAACACCTGATTTAGATGCAATGATTCGATGAGTGCAAAAATGGCTGGGGCTGCGAGAAGCAGGTATGTGTACGATTCGGTTGCAGGTCCGCAAAGCGTCATCCAGACTGCGGACAAACAAAAAACCCCGACTAGCACACGGTTCGGATTCCACCTTCTCCAGACGCTGTACACGCAGAAAGCGGCGATTGCAGCCGCACTCCCAAGTTGAATCAGCGTGAAAGCCTTTTGAGATATCGGCAAATGTAAGAGCCAATGGACGATGAACCATAGATCCAACGGCAGTTTTTCGACGGGCCAGTTTCGGCGATTGTCCGCTATCCTCGTCGCAATCCACGCGTTGTATTGCTGCGACACAAACGACCAGTTTTGAAACAAAAAGGGCAAAAGTGACAAAAGAAAAAGGGCAATGAAAAAACGCCATGTGAAACGGCGCGGCGCGATGACACAGATTAGTAAAGCTACCGCAATCGGGTAGATTTTGAATAAGGTCGCAATTGCAACGCAGAATGCTGCCCAATTCCAGTGCTTGGTATAAACCGCAGCGATTGCGAGCATGATAAGCCCGGCAACCAGGGGATTGGCTTGGCTGATATCAATATTGCCGAGGGCGAGCGGCAGCATGAGAAGAAAGACGATACCGCTCCGCTGGGGTTTAATGCCCGCAAAGACATTGGACCTCAGCAGCGCAGCGAGGCCACCCAGCAATGCGGCTGCATTGACAAGCCGCCAGAAGATGTTGGCAAGCGGCGTCGGAAGTAACGCGAACGGGGCAAAAAATGTTGCAACAACCGGGCTGTATACAAAACCCATCCATTGTGCGTACACATTCTCACCATGCAGCCAGTGCGACCCCGCGATATTATAGGTGTCGAAAGAGGTTCCTCTTTGCGAAAGGAGCAGTGGGCGGGCAACGAGGATGAGTAAGGCGATTGCCCAAACAACCCAGGCGGCAATGTTCCAGAAGCTTGTTGTTTTTGAAGGCTGTATAGTCACTTTTACGTGATTTGCGGAGCTCAAACCTGCCAAGAAATGGCGTCCTTAGACTCCCGCGCGCCCGATCCAGACGGACGGCAGCGTAAAACGGGCGTCCCCACCCGTTATTGCTTGGAAGCGCGGGCGAGAACGCCCGCGCTACATTTGAGCATGCTGCGTTTGGATTATTCATTCGTTGAAGCCAAAAAGTTCGCGGAAAAAAACGGGGTTGCCCAAGCCGACGAAAGAATTTAAAGGTCTCTCCTGCTCGGTTGGCGCGCCTTCTCCCGCTCGCCGGCAATCAGTTTCTTTATGGGACCCGCACTCGACACGCGCAAGCTCCAGTTTATCGATCGTTGGATCGGCATGATCGTTTGCTGGATCCTGAGTCGCCTGAGGGTGTTGATGGATCGCCGACGCGGCGGCGGAGCGATGAGTAAACCTTCAAAAATTCTTTTCGTTAAATTTGCCGAACAGGGATCGACGGTTCTCGCCTATCACGCGATAAGGCGCGCAATTGATATGGTCGGGCGCGAGAACGTTTATTTTTTGGTGTTCCAGGAGAACCGCTTCATTCTCGACGTAATGAATCTGATCCCGAAAGAGAATGTCATTACGA
>Ga0306921_10005699_pt1 | contig 12960 bp, 14 predicted proteins | sample sta12Cox44000080_FD_203760 | JGI IMG/M metagenome (GOLD analysis project Ga0306921, IMG submission 203760) | Lab enrichment of tropical soil microbial communities from Luquillo Experimental Forest, Puerto Rico - statoxic.12C.oxic.44.000.080 (v2)... | ecosystem: Environmental > Terrestrial >... | reverse complement strand
GCCCTCGGCCGAGATCGTCAGCGGCTGCCCGAAGCCCAGAAGATCGAAGAAGCGATTTTCCAGCGCGTGCCATTTATCTTCGTCAAGCTCGGGATGGCCGAGGTCCAGCTGGTTGAAAAACGGCAGATCGGAAAAAAAACCCGAGTCCGGATCTGCCGACGGCAAGATGAAACCGGCGAAGTCCATCTGCGTCTTGCCGTTGGCGATCGTGATCGAGGCCTCGGTATCGTCCTGTTTCGGCGACGCGCCCGGATAGACCGCATCCATCTCGAAATGCATCCCGCAAACGATGTGGAATACTGTCTTGCCACTGGTGTCGTAATAGCCCAGCGATGGGCCGCGGCGGTCGATCTCGAATTTCCAGGAGCCTTTCCAGACATCGCCAGCGGGGAGTGCCTCGGATAGACCGAAGCCGGACATAACGGCAACAATTCCAAGCAGTCTTGGGTACATCCACACCGTGGAACCTCAGCGCAGCGACCCGATTTTTTTCGAAAGCTTGCGGCTTTGCTCTGTGGGGCCGCGCCTTTGCATTTAAGGTTTCCGCAATAGCTCCGGTAATTTTGCCACGTTGGCAGCAATGCGTCTCGCCTCATCTTTCGTGAGTAACTTCGCCGCCGAACCCGCCCCGGTTCATCCTCAAAATAGACGTAGGCGAGCGCTTGGCCACCGTGATCGCGCACGACAAAGCAGGCGTCCAATTCCTCGACGGACCAGGGCGGCGGGAAGCGGCGCTAGCCACGCCTGATGGCGTTCAGCAGAAAATCGCGCACCCCGCGGTCGATGGTGAGCAAGTGGCAATCGGTCGAGCGGTCGAAGGTCAGCCGCTCCAGGCTCCAGGCGAGGTCGCTTCGCGTCATGCTCTCGTCGAGCCGCAGCGGCTCAACCTTTGAGAACACCCCGCCGGGAATCGGCTTGCGCTCGGAGCGTCGGCCTGCCGGTTGCGGAAGGCGACGTGGGGTCACCGCCGAGATCTGAACCATGTGGGGCACCTCCCCCGTTGCCTTCCTTCCACTCGATCCCGATCCAACCAACCAAGGAGCCCCAGACCCGCGAGCCGGTCACCGTTGACGACGGGGGTTGCGGACTAGAACGCTCCCCATTCGTCCAATCCCGACCACCCTGTACCTCACCTGCCCCCACCCCCCAAAACCGCGCCCTCGGCCGTCCCTAAGCCGTTCCGACCTGTCTACGTGTCGAGGGGTCGAAAAACCCCCGCAGGGTCAAACCACCCTCTACCCCCTGTCCAGACCGATCTTTCCGCCCCACCCGTTCAAACCCCCTACGATCGCCACCCATTCGTTTTCCCCCTGACCCCTGCCCGACCTACCCCCACCCCCTAAAACGCGCCCACGGCCAGCCCTACCCTACCTGTCGACCCGTCGAGCCCTCGACCGGGGCCGGACCCCCCGGGTAAAACCCCTCCCAGACCCAATAGGAAGCCCGCCCATGCGTCCGACCCGTCGGGGCTGTCCGGACGCCCCGCGTAAAGGGTCCGTCAACCATTGACCTATAGACACCTCGACAGGCCGAGAACCCTGACTGTCGAGCATGAAGAGACCCGCGCCCAAGCCCTCCAGGGCCGCCAAGCGCCAGATCGCCGGGTGGTTTCCGCCCGAGGTTTCCCGGGCGCTCCGCATCCTGGCCGCCGAGCACGACACCTCGGTTCAGGCCTTGATGGCCGAGGCCCTCGACCTTCTCTTCGTCCGCTACGGCAAGCCCCGCATCGCCGTCCCGACGCCGCGTCGAAAGAGACCCAAGACCTAAAACCCAAGACCTAAATCTGTGGACGTGAAATAGCGCCGTCTTGACCACTTACGCCCGATTTGCGGAAATAACCCGCAGACATGACGGGCCAAAGTCGGCAAGTGCCCGTCCTCGGCACGTGGATCTCGCCGTGATCTTACGGCACCGCGCGACGTCCGATGCGAATTCGATGCTGGCACGCGACCAGCTCGCAAGGATGCTCGCCCATGGCGTCGTCAACCCCGCGATCAGACCGTCCGGAAAAGAAAAAGAAAACGGGACGTCGTCCCCGCGATCAGACATTCCGCAAAAGCGACGTCGTCCGGGCCTACCGGGCCGCCGTCGACGCCGGCGTTAAAAATCCCATCGTCCGCATCGACACCGTCAACAGACAGATCACCATCATTGGCGGCGCGCCGACCGACGACGATCCGGTGAACGAGTGGGATGAGGTGACCGCGACCGCGCCCGCAACCAAGAGCGCAACCGGCAGAAAGGGCGCGTCGAAATGAAGACGAGAGGACCGCTGGCTGTCATTGGGCCACCCTTGTTCGTCGAGCGTCACAAGGCGGCCGCGACGAAGGCGCTCGCACGCCACGCCAAGGCGATCCGGGAGCTTCGGCGGCGCACGGCGCGGGACATCATCAAGATCGGAAAGCATCTGACCGACGCACGGGACATCTGCGGTCACGGCAACTGGCGACCCTGGCTGCAACGGGAGTTCGGATGAAGCGAGAGCACTGCTCTCAATTTCATGCGGGTGGCTGAGCTGTCAAAAGCACAACGCGTTACGGATTTGGACCTTCCTCTGCGAAGCCTTTACCTCGTCGCAGCACCAAGCACGCCCGAGGCCGTGCGCCGAGAAGTCATTGGCCAGGCAGAAGCCGGCGAGCCGCCGTCCTACGACGAGATCAAAGATGTCGTCGAGGAGCAGAAGCCCGAGAAGCAAACGAAGCGAGCGCTCCCCACTCCGGCTCCCGCTCCCGAACCTCCGACACCCGACGAGATCAGTTCTCAGATGAGCGATCTTTTCGGTCAGCTCGACGACCCGCAGGCGCGGATCGACTGCGTCATCGACCTGTTCAAACAACTCAGCCGGCACGAGCAGCAGGAGTGCTTTCTCAAGCTCCGCCAGATTGCAGCCGGCAGCGCATGAGCCCACTATGACAGCCACAGCAGGCGGCATCCTCGGCATTGATCCCGGCTTGGGTGGTGCGCTCGCCCTATGCCGCGGGCTGCGCCAGTGGGTCGCCGTTCTCGACATGCCGGTCTTCGGCGATCCGCCCGAACTCGATGCCTATGCGCTGCGTGACTTGCTGCGCCAATACAAGCCGGACCATGTCAACCTTGAGCTGGTCAATGCCATGCCGTCTATCCCCGGCAAGGACGGCAAACGGCGCGGCATGGGGGCAACGTCCGCATTCCGCTTCGGCGGCGTGTTCTACGCTATCAAAGCGGTCCTGATCTGTGAGGAGGTGCCTTTCACGCCGGTCCCGCCAGCGGTCTGGAAAAAGGCGGCCGGGCTGCTTGGCTCCGGCAAGGGCAGGAAGGCTAAGGAGGCGTCACGGCAACGGGCGATGGTCTTGTTTCCCGATCAGAGGCCGAACCTCCTCCGCAAGAAAGACGAGGCGCGCGCCGAGGCCATGCTGATCGCTGCCCACAGGCTCATCGCCGAGCAGCAACGGATGACGCCGTTGTCAGCGCCTCAAGTTTCGACCAACGAGGAGGAGGACTGCCGATGACCGACCTACATCAAGCCGCCCTTGACGCCCTGCGCCGCGACGGCAACCCCAGCAAAGCGTTGCATGCTTTCGTTCGAACGCTGCAGCGGCGCCGCGATTTGCTGAACGCGCTGGCGCTCGATTATCTGAAACGGATTGGCGGCCACGGTAGATTTGAAACCCAGGTGTCGGATGCCGCCAAGCCGGGCGGCGGCGACCAGATAACGTCCGAGACCCAATCGTCACGTGTCGCCGCTGTCCCGGCCATCAAGGTCAAGCCGTACAAGGTGCCGCAGCACCGCCGCCGCACCCATGAACAAAAGCAAGCGGCCATCGCGGCCTGGAAAGCCAGCGCGCAGGCGATCTACGAGGCGCGCCGCATCGACGACAAGCCGATTGGCGACCTGAAATGGCGCGAGCTGCGGGCGCTGATCCATGACAACGCCGTCGGTGCCGTCAGCCACCTGATGCTCGGTCTGGCGCAGACCAGGGACGTGATCCTGATGCAGAAAATCTACAACCACGCCACGGTAAGCGATGACGAGGCGCGCATCCGCGACATCGTCGGCCCCGAAGTGCTGCAACGCTATGACGACGAGGCAAGCAACGAGGCGCCGATCCGTATTTCGGAGAACATGGAGCTGGTGCGCGCCAATTTGGAGCGCCTGCAGGCCGGACCAACACCGATTCGAGCGGCCTAAAGGTTATTGAACTCCGTTCATCGCATGCCGCTCGCGCCGCTGCTCGGCCATCGCACATCTGATGCCCATGGAAAATGTGCCGGGCAGCGGCACCTTATTTTCGGAGCAAACAAAAAATGACCGACCCGACCACGATCATCGTCGACCACCATCGTCGCCGCCGCTTTGCAATGAAGGTGCAGCAGAAGCTCGACCGCGCCTTGGAGAGCTTTCTGCGCGCCAACTTTACTGCATGGTCACCCGATCTCGGCGACGCCGAGCGCGACAAGTTCAACGCGCAAGTGACGGCCATGATCAAGGCAGCGCGTGATGGCACCGGCAATCCCGATGTGGTCGAGCTGGTCAAGGCGCTCGATCAGTCACGCGAACCGTTCGATGCGATCCGCGCCACCGCCGAGAAGGCAATGGAAAAACTGGCCAAGCAGCTCCCGGTCTATCCGTGGCTGGAGACGGTGCGCGGCGCTGGCGCGCTCGGCCTCGCCACCATCATCGCCGAGGCCGGCGATCTCTCCCGCTATCCCAACCCCGCCAAGCTGTGGAGGCGGCTCGGCTTCGCCCCATTCGATGGTCACGCCGGATCGACGTGGAAACGTCAGACATGGCGGCCGCGCACGCTGACGGCCGACGAATGGATCGACAATCCGTTTTCAGGTCAGCGTTACGCCCTCATGCATCAGGTCGGCGTCTGGCTGGTCAATGCCCAGTGGATCGGCGCGGCAAAGTCGGACACCGGCCAGGGCAAACCGAATGGCCCCTATGGCGAGGTCTACGCCAAGCGCCGCGCCCACACTGCGTTGACGCACCCCGACTGGAGCAAGCAACATTCTCGAATGGACGCGCTCCGCATAACCATGAAATCTTTTCTGCTCGATCTATGGACGCAATGGAATCGGACGGCCAGAACTGACGTGAAACCCATTGCGCACGTGCCGTCCGTAGCGGCGGGCCAGCGTTCGAGTGATGCCCAGCACGTTCCTGCCCGCCGCACCAAACGCGAGCGCCCGAAAGTCAGTGATGACCATGGAGCATTTGCGCTCGCCACCGACGCCGCCCGATGCGGTCTGAAGCCCAGAGGAGCAATGCGGCGTCGGCACCCTTCCAAACGGACGGCCAGCCGGGCTCTGATGCCCAACGCCAAGGTGCCGTCCGCCCGTGCGGCGGGCCATTCTCATGGCGATAGTGCCCGCCGCACACTCATTGACCGAGACGCTCACCAATGACCCGCATCAGGCTTCGCTATGTCAACAGCTTCGCCAATCGCAGCCGCAGAAGCGCACGGCTGCGCTACTACTTCCGCCGTCGTGGTCACAAGGCCATCCCGCTTCCCGGTCTCCCCGGCTCGGAAGAATTCATGGCCGCCTATTCCATGGCCCTGGCCGCTCTCCCCGAGAGCATCCAGGTCGGAGCGAGCCGTACGTCCCCGGGCACCATCAACGCACTCGCCGTCGACTATTACCGCTCTCAACAATGGAAAGACCTCGCCGCCGACACCCGCAGGAAGCGCTGGCGCATCATCGAGCGCTTCCGTGCCAAGCACGGCGACAAGCGCGTTGCCTTCCTGCGCCAAGCGCACATCCAGATCATGCTCGCGGCCATTCCCAAACTGTCCGTCAAACGCGACTGGTTCAAAGCCATCCGCGGCCTGCTCCGGTATGCCGTCCCCACCATGCTCGCCGTCGATCCCACCCAAGGCATCGCCAGCATCAAGCTCCCCAGAAGCAAGGGACACCACACTTGGACCGACGACGAGATCGAGCGCTATCGCGCCCACTGGCCGCTGGGCACCCAGCAGCGCCTCGTCATGGAGTTCGCGCTTGAGACCGCCTCCCGCAAAGGCGAGGTCGTTCGATTAGGTCCACAGCATGTCAGGAATGGCCGCATCCGCATCGAGCGAACGCACGGCAGCGAAGATGTCGACATCCCCATATCGCCACAGCTGCAAGCCGCCTGCGACGCGATGCCCAAATCGCATCTCACCTACATTGTCACCATCTACGGCAAGCCCCGCTCCAAATACGGCCTCGGCAACGACTTCGCCCAATGGGCGACCGCCGCCGGCCTGCCGCCACGCTGTCGCCTCCACGGACTTAAGAAAAGCGCCATGCGCCGCCTGGCCGAGGCTGGTAACACCGCCCACGAGCTCATGGCGATCTCCGGTCACAAGACCCTCACCGAAGTCCAGCGCTATACCGCCGCCGCCGACAAGAAGCGGCTTGCGGAGAGCGGCATGGCCAAGATGCGGCAGGGAACAAAAAGAGACGAGACTTACACAAACATCGGCCCCCCATTACACAAACAATCAAACAAACCGTTGAAACCAGTGGGCTGACGCAATCCCATGGCGCTCCCTAGGGGACTGCAAGGGCGGAACGATTTCAATGGCTTGCTCACCCGGTTAGCCACAGATGTTTCCCGCCCGTTCTCATAGCGTCTGGCGAACCCATGCAGTGGGTGTTGTCGCCCTTGTGACACGAAACGCCAATGGAACCTTCACCCACCTCGTTCGGGACCAGGGGGGTCGCAGGTTCAAATCCTGCCACTCCGACCAGCTTTCCTAGCACTAGAGTCCGTCACGGGGAACGAATGGGGAACGAAACCGCCGGGTGTGGCCCACGCGGTCGAGTGCCTCGTCATCAAGCAGCGTAAAGCGAAATATCCGACGGGTTGACGAGCGACCTCGCTTCCAAAAGACGAAGTGCGATGCGTTCCTGCACGACGCGCAGTTAGGAGCGCCACAATGCAGGCACTCGAAAAAACACGATGGCATGACCGTGGAGCCGGGCCAGCGCAATTCCACATCCTGGATCGATGACGGCGAGAAATATGCCGTGATTGGCCTAAGCGTGAAACTCGACGACCCTATGCCGCTCCAGGAGATGACGCCGCACCATTGGGCATTTGCGGATGCGCAGTTCGATATACCAGCGCACTGGCGCGAGTGGCTCGGCACGATCCGCACCAAGGAAGTCGAAAACAGCAAATTGTTCCTGCTCAGCAAGATGCGGTCCCAAGCGCCGGAAATCGTCGATGCCGAGACTGCCAAATTGAAACGGCATGTCGGGCACTTCTATGCCGGGCTTCTGCTCGCAAGCCCGTTCGCGCCAGCACACAAGCCGGTGATGCTTGTCGGCTACCGCCAAAACGGTGAGATTAATGTTCGGTCACAGGATGACTACGAGCCTGCCGTTCCGAGTGCAGTACGGCACTATCCGCCCGTAACGCTCGCTGAGCTGCAATTGGCGGCCAAGATCGCGAACCAGATCGGCATTATTGAAACAGCGCGACTGGCCGGCGGTCATTGGCGGCTCTTTCGCGTCCTGCAACTCTACCTGGAAGCGCGCACTATCCGAGACAACATGGACCGCCTCCACCAGTATTGCCGCTGCATCGAGGGTTTGATCGTACCCGACATCGCGAAGACCAAAAAGCAATTCAAGAGCCGAACGGAGCTGTTCATCGGTCCTCGACATCACGACATGATGGGGAAAACCTATGACGTGCGCAGCGACGTAGAGCACCTGCACGAGAACAAGCACCTGGAGGCTTTCGACCGCGCGGCGCGACTCGAACTCGTGAAAAAGCTGGAGATGATGGAATACATAACGCGCAGCGCGCTGGTGAGGATCGTGCTTGAAGCCAAGCTGTGGCCGCACTTCGCGAATACGCCCGCACTGCAAGCGTTTTGGGCGCTGGATGACAAGCAGCGACGCGCGCTGTGGGGGGCGATCATCAATCCGACCGATGCTCTTGCCGACTTCGACCCGAGCTATATTTCGGACGCTCAGTTAGGCGGCCCTTGATGTGCGCGACATCACACTGAGAGCAACAGCAATGGCAAAAGATTTTCCGCTCATCCATCTCACGGTCGATGAGGAGCGGCTAAAAGGGGCGAACAACCGCTTGCGCAGTCAGTTCGTTGGCTGCATGCACGCGCACAATGAGTTGACGATGCTCAACCGCTTACTGATGTTCACCATGAACGACACCGGCGACGGTGAGCTGCACAATTCTGCGCAGTCAGTCCAGATGTGGTGCGTGCTGCAATTATTGGCGGCCAAACTATTCGAGACTTGGCTGATGCTTAATGAGCGGTTCTTGCAGTCAAATCCACCCGATGTCGTGGCGCGCCTTGAGCCGGCGCATCAAGCGAGCCTGCAATGGCTGACCGACTATTTCGGCAGGGACAAGCCGTTCAAGGAAAGCGCGCTCAAGATCATCCGAGATAAGAGTGCATTTCACTATGACCGGCTCAACCTCACCGAGGCGGGCAACAACTTGGCTGCCGGTGAAAATAGTCTTTACCTCGCTCAGCATCCGGCAAACTCTACTACATGGGTTCCGCACTCGTGTTTCGCGCCATCTTCGCCATGATCGCGGACAACCCGGATGGAGCGGCCAATGGCAGTCATGAGGAGCGCGTGAGTAATGGCACCAAGATCGCCCTGGACGATGTAAACAAGGCCAACTCGCACATGCACACGCTGCTCTATGGCCTGATCCAGTTGCTGATGGATGACGTGCGAGGCCAGCCGACCGAGAACGAACAACAAGTCCGCATCAATGTGCTGGACGCCCCTGCACCCGAGCGCGTCGGCATCCCGGCCTTTATCGACATTGGTCCGTGACCGGCAGGCCTGTCGAAGCGCCATTTGGCGCAATAAGGGCTGGCTGACCCAGCTCCGCGCCGGGACCAACTAAACCATGGATGAAAGCCTTATCCATGCTGCGCACCGCGACCGTCGCCTTAACGCCTGCGTTATCACTCACCTACTCGGCCGAACTCGCATGGACTTCTGATGTAAAATAGTGACAGCATCTCACGTGCGAGAAGATCCAGAAATTTTTCACTGTCCGACTGAGTCATCGCAAACGCCACTTCTACTGGCAGGTCGCCCGCCAACTCGAAAAAGGATTGCTCGTGCAGCCGGTCGTGGCGTCCGTAACCGGCAATCTCGCGGAAAGCCGCACCGCCCGTGATCCCCATCTCGCGGGCGCGACGGAGCAACCAATCGTAAAGCAGTTCACCTTGGTGACGCTGCCCTTCGAGCACGAAGATACGAAGCAGCACGCCTTGCGTCATGACCACAGCCTTCGAGATGTCGCAATCCCGAGGACGGTCAATATCAGCGATCCAACTAAATGGCTGGTGATGTGACAAATCGCCCAAATATATTGTCCTCGGATGAGGAGTGTGACGGCCTCGGCCGAAAAGGTCGAGAACGTGGTGAGAGCGCCGAGGAATCCCGTAATCACGAAAAGCGCGGCTTCCGGCGGGATTTCGCCATGCAGCGAAAACAGCTCAGCGAAAAATCCGATTAGATAACCGCCTACGAGATTGGCGGTAAGTGTTCCGGGTGGCAATGACGGCCACAGGGCGTTGAGGAGATAGCTCAGTCCCCATCGGCTCCATGCGCCCAGCACACCCCCGATTGCCACTGCTATGGCGCCCGTCATGTTCACGGCAGTCGCCCTGGCTCGCCAATCCGCATACCGTTCTATTGACAGGCTTCGCGCTCAACGCAAGCGCGAGCAAAGACTATCGACAATGCTCAGTGTCCGATCATCCAGGGGCGTGACGACTGATGAAAGTGCGACCCGTGGCTACCTGTACCAGCATGAGCGTGTGCACGGTGGCCATGTTTGTTGTCTCGCCGCACCACCCGAGGTTCGTGCGCGCTCTTTTCGTTGCGCATATGCGCATCGCGCACACGCGCGTCCATTCCCAGGATAGTGGGCGCGCTGACCACGCGGCGAGAGACCCTTCCGCAATGCGGACAAGCAGCAGATTGATCGCACGCCGTCATCGATTGCCATTCCTGGAAGTCGCCACAACTTTCACAAGTGTAAGGGTAGAGTGGCATTGTCTTGCTCCTGACCGGACGACGCCTAATGCCAATAGCCAGCGAAGTGCCGATCCACCTTGACGGCTTTCATGTCGCGCTTACCCCAGGCATCATGCCGGTGACTAGGAGATAGCCGGGTATCCAACCAGTGTAGATACCTTGTGCTGTGCACAGCCCGCCAGTGAAATTGCTGAGTTCCGTCCGCCCGCGCGCCAGAATCAGATAGAACAGGAACCATAGAACGCCCCAGGACGCCCAATTGATTGCCAACCAGATCTGCCAGAAGTTGCCATGGGACTCCATCAGTGTCTGGACAAAGATTGGGAGGCAGGTGATGGCGACGAAAAGGCAGAACCAACCAAGACCGCGACCGTCCGCACCATTCCAGCGATTCCAGGCCACCCAGAAATAGGTGAAGGTGAACAGCAGGATGAACGTGGCGCCCCTGATTGATTCTAGGTTTGCGCCAGGGCCGAACGCAAGGTACAGGGCGACCAAAAGCGTCAGCGAGCCGACGAAAACGTCAATGACACTAATCTCTTTGTCGCCGATTTTACCTAAGACCCAAAGACCGTTACAGAACAGAACAGCGCCGACCCAAAAAAGTGACAGTCCCAGAAGCATGCTGCCCTCCGCTGACCAGTAATTGCCCTCAGATGAAAGGTATTGCGGGTGCGATACACGTCGCACCCGCTCGCTACTTTTGTTTCAGCTGGCTCCGGACACGCCCATACCAGCGGGGACTGAGTGCTTTGGACCCGACGCATTTGGAAGGATGTCAAAGTCGAAAATCTCTGTCGGTATCGCAAGCGTGCAGCAGGCGTTCGGGATGTCGACGATGCCGCTAATGCGCCCTTCCACCGGAGCGGTGCCTAGGATCATGTAGGCCTGCTCACCGGAATACCCGAATTTCTTGAGATATTCGATAGCATTTAGACAGGCACGCCGGTACGCGATGTGAGCGTCCAGATAGTGTTGCTTGCCCGTCTGTTCGTCAACCGAGATCCCCTCAAAAACCAGGTATTCCGAGAACCGTGGCTCGATTGGGCTCGGTTTGAAGATGGGATTGATAATGCCGTACTTCTTGATACCGTCCTTGATGAGATCGACGCCGATATCAATCCAGCCAGCCATTTCGATGGCACCACAGAAAGTGATTTCACCATCGCCTTGCGACCAGTGAATGTCACCCATCGAGAGGCCCCCGCCCTTCACATAGACGGGGAAGTAGATGCGAGAGCCACGCGACAAGTTCTTGATGTCGCAGTTGCCGCCATGCTCGCGCGGCGGCACTGTCCGCCACGCTTCCTTGGCCGCGTCCTGCGCCTTCTTTCCTGTCATCTGCCCCATTAGGGCGGTGTCGGCGTACGGCGGCGCCAATAGCGGCGGAACGCGGTTGGGATTGGTGGCAAGCAACTCTGCTTCACGCTTGTTGGCGCGTTCCAGTAGCTCCCGATTGGGGAGACACCCAATGAGCCCCGGATGGATCATGCCCGCCCACCGCACGCCAGGAATATGGCGAGAACTCGTATATATCCCGTGGAAGTCCCAGCAGGCCTTGTGCGCCTTTGGATAGTGGTCGACAAGGAACCCGCCGCCGTTTTCCTTGGCGAAGATCCCTGTGAACCCCCACGGCGAATCCGGCAGATATCCAATATCGAGCAAGTCAACGACCAGGAGATCGCCGGGCTCAGCGCCTTCGACGGCGAAAGGACCGCTTAGATAGTGCACCTTGGTCAGGTCGACATCGCGAACGTCGTTTGCGCTGTCGTCGTTAGCGATCTGCCCGCCTGTCCAGTCGAAGCACTCAACACGAAACTCAGCACCCGGCTTGAACGTTTCCACCATGGGAATGTCCGGATGCCACCGATTGTGAGTTTTGACGTGGGCGTCTTCAGGTGGCTTCTTCAGATTAAGTTGAAACGCAGTCTTCGGCATGACGACCTCCCAATCACTAACGCTGATGGAGCGTGCGCGGGCGCGCAGTGGAATTCTGCTTCGATTATGGTGACATTGTCCGGCCCCTTCCGGGCAGCCAAGACCTCAGCTAAGTCTGCCTGCAGTGTCCAAAGTTGTAAAGAGACGATCCGACCATTTGTGCCTAATCCATGAGCAACGATGAGGGGCCCTCTGAGGGAGCAGGATGCTTCTGCCTTGAGTGAGCTAAATGGATTTTCCGTGGGCGCTCATGTTCGTTGTGGTTATAGGATGTCATGCCAAGGGGACAACTCCTGTCATCGTTTGGTAGTGTCTTTGTCATTTCGCGACGGCCCGCTGAACGGAAAACTTCTGGAAGGATTAACTTTCTAAGCGTCTCGCATCAAACGACAACTCAGTCCGACCAGTGAGTGCCCATCCGCGGTGGAGCTGGTCGCCGAATGCGTGCTGATTTAACCGGCGGCTCCTCGTAAGCGATTGCCAAATACCCGAATGCATCTGCCGCATGGCTCGACCAACCGTGTTCCGGGCCCAGACCGATGCTGCGCTTCTCGTCCTGACGCTCGTGGTAGTAGCCCAGCGCATCGCGTCCAGCTTCAGTCGTAGAGTCATTAAACCAGCATCGCGGAAACACGCGACGCGCAGCTTCTATGCGCATCATCGCGGCACCGGCTCCGGTATTCTTGATAGGAATGCCGCACTCGAAGCCGGCTTCGGTCCAGTGATCGATGTAACGCTTGCCGGTGATGTTGTTCGTTGCCACACCGTCGTGCGGTAGGTAGACGATCACATCTTTCCAGCCGCGCCGGCGCAGTTCGTGTGCGTAATACGCGAGCGGCTGTCCGACGCCTTCGATGTAATCCAACAACCTGATCTCGCGGCCCACGAACTGCGCGATCCAGATCGCCATCGCGTCAGAACTGTGCCCCGCTCCGCCGATGTCGAAGAACGCCTTCACCGGCAGTATGGGATCAACCGCAACACGACAAATCCTGCCTTCCTGCCTCGCCT
>Ga0306921_10005698_pt1 | contig 12961 bp, 13 predicted proteins | sample sta12Cox44000080_FD_203760 | JGI IMG/M metagenome (GOLD analysis project Ga0306921, IMG submission 203760) | Lab enrichment of tropical soil microbial communities from Luquillo Experimental Forest, Puerto Rico - statoxic.12C.oxic.44.000.080 (v2)... | ecosystem: Environmental > Terrestrial >... | reverse complement strand
ACGTTCCCGTGTACCAGTATCTTTTCGCCCAGACTCCCGCCTATAAGCCCGACGACAAATTTGGTCCGCTTCCGAAGAGTGCCGCCGGCGCCCGCCACGCCGGCGAAATCGAATACGTTTTTGGAACTTTGAAATCCCAGGAGGGGGTGCCCTGGACGGACGGCGACCTCAAAGTCTCCGACGCCATGGGCACCTACTGGACAAACTTCGTCAAAACCGGAAATCCCAACAGTACCGGCCTTCCCGACTGGCCGAAGTCCGATCGCCAGAATCAGTACCAGGTTCTTTATCTATCGGGTAAGGACATTCACGCCTCCGCCGATGAAACGCGGGCTCGTTACGAATTTCTCGATGCCCATGTCCCCGGCAGCCAGTCCATGCCAGGTGCCTCGAAGTAATGTCTGCTGACGTCGACTACCGCGCCATGCTCCACGTTGCGCTCGCGGAAGCACGTCTCGGCCTCCAGGAAGGTGGTATCCCCATCGGGGCCGCAATTTTTGATTCTTCCGGAAGCCTCATCGGCAAAGGTCACAACCGCCGCGTACAAAACGGCGACCCCTCGATGCACGGCGAAACCGACGCCTTTCGCAACGCCGGCCGCCAGCGCAATTACCGCAACCTTATTATGGTCACTACGCTCGCCCCCTGTTGGTATTGCAGCGGGCTGGTCCGCCAGTTTGGTTTCGGCACCGTCGTTGTCGGCGAAAGCAGGAATTTTCAGGGTGGAATCGATTGGCTACGCTCGCTCGGTGTACGTGTGATCGATCTCGATTCGGCCGATTGTATTTCTCTATTGGCCGGCTACATCCACGCCCATCCGGCGGTCTGGAATGAAGACATCGGCGAAGCGTAGATTTGTCGCACCGCTCTTTCACCGCGGATTTCGGTTTTGGGGCGGGAGACACCTGAGCTACGATGAACTCCATGCCGCGACGCATGACTGCATCCTTTTTCGTGCTGATTTCGATTCCTCTTCCCGCTGTTGGTGCCGCCCAAACCGGCGCGGCGGCCTCGCTGAACACCAGTGAAAATGCCGCAAAACTGACGCTCCGCGAAATACGCTCCTCTCCTCTCGATTTGGAGGTTACCGGAGCCCTGGCAGGTCTGCCGGTCGGTACTACACGCTTCGTCCGTCGCGACGATTTGTCGCAGCTTCCCCAAGTCAGCCTCACCGTCACGGACGATCCCAACTTCCGCAGAACCGTCAATGTCCGCGGAGTGGAACTGGAGCTCCTGGCCCGCGCGCTCGCCTCCAGCGCCGAAAAATCCGTCATTGTCGCTCTTTGCGTTGACCGTTACCGCTCGTATTATCCGCAGTCCTACCGCGAGATTCACAAGCCCGTCCTCGTTTTGGAAATCGATAACCAGCCGCCTACCGCCTGGCCCCAGAATCCGGAAGTTTCCGGCCTCTCCATGGGGCCGTATCTGGTCACGCAGTCCAATTTTGCTCCCGCTTTCACGGTTCTCGGTCATGCGGACGAAGCCCAGATTCCCTGGGGTGTCGTCCAGTTGGAATTTCGCAATCCCGAAACCGCTTTCGCCTCGATTGCGCCCCATGGACCTGGTGCTGAAAACCCCGCCGTTCAGGCGGGTTATCGCATCTCGCAACAGAACTGTCTTCGTTGTCATGGTCCGGAAAGCGAGGAACCGCTGAAAGGCAAGCTCACCTGGGCCGGAATCTCGAGCTTCGCGGCCCAAGCGCCCAAAAATTTCGCTGCCTACGTGCGAAATCCGAAAGCGCTATCCCAAGATGCCAAGATGCCGCCCAATCCGAGCTACGATGCCGCCACACTCGACGCCCTGATCGCCTATTTCAAGACCCTTGTCGCTTCCGGAACTCCATGATCTTCCGTCTTTCGAAAGCCCTTCTCGTTCTCGGCGTCGCTCTCTATTACAGCTTCGTTGTCCTGAACAACCTCACCGATTACGACTCCAATTACCAGTTTGTCCGCCAGGTCCTCATGATGGATTCGACCTTCCCTGGCAACCATGGCATGTGGCGGGCCCTGAACAGCCCTCTCTGGCACACCTGGTTTTATCTCGTCATCATCCTTTGGGAGATTCTCACAACGGGTCTCTGCTGGTGGGGCGGCATCCGTCTGCTACGTGCCTCGGCCGGCCGGGCGGTCCCGATGGCAGGGGCCGCCACGATCGCTGTTGCCGGGCTCACCTCCGGCCTGTTGATGTGGCTCGTCGCGTTTCTTGCCGTTGGCAGCGAGTGGTTCCTCATGTGGCAGTCCAAATCGGCGAATGGTCAAGAAGTCGCGTTTCACATGTTCACGGTTCTTGGAGTCGTATTGCTTCTCGTGGTTCAACCGGATTCGCGGGAATAGCGCGGCTCGCCTTCCCTGCCGGGTATCCTGCTATCCTCTTCTTCATCCCGAACGAGGGTCCCACCCGGAGAGGGGGGCAGAGATGAAACTTGATCGTGCCGTCATCCAAGGTCTCCCGAAGGTATTGCTTCACGAGCATCTCGACGGCGTGCTTCGCCCCCAAACCATCATCGAACTCGCCCGCAGTGAAGGCTATCAACAACTCCCCACAGAGAATCCCGTCGAACTCGCGAAATGGTTCCATCAAGGCGCAAATCAGGGCAGTCTGCCGAAATATCTCCAAGGCTTCACACACACCATCGCCGTGATGCAGACCGAAGAGTCGCTCGCACGCGCTGCCTACGAACAAGCCGAAGATTTAAGTAAAGACGGTGTGGTCTATTTTGAAACGCGCTTCGCCCCCATTTTCCACACGCGAAAGGGTTTGACACACCAACAGGTGGTTGCCGCCGTGCTCAGGGGCCTCGAAGGAGCTCGCCAGGATTTCGGCATCACTTCCGGCCTCCTCATTTGCGCCATGCGCAATATGGATGTCTCTCTCGAAATGGCCGAACTGGCCGTCGATTTCCGCGAACGCGGCGTCGTTGGCTTCGATCTCGCGGGCGAAGAAGGCGGCTTCCCTCCCAAAAAGCACGTCGACGCATTCCATTATATTCAGCGAGAAAATTTCAATATCACCATTCATGCCGGCGAAGGTTTCGGCAAGGAATCCATCTGGCAAGCCATCCAATACTGCGGCGCTCATCGCATAGGACATGGCACGCGTCTCATCGACGACATGGCGGTCGCCGATGGCGGGCAAGTCATCAAACTCGGGGATCTCGCTCAATACGTTCTCGACAAACGCATCCCCCTCGAAATCTGCCTCATCAGCAACGTTCACACCGGAGCGGCCCGCTCCCTGGCCGAGCATCCCTTCGGCATTTTCTTCAAAGAAAAATTCCGCGTCACCCTCAACACCGATAACCGTCTGATGAGCGACACCAGCATGAGCAGGGAATTCCAGGCCGCCGCCGATACCTTTGGTCTCACCCTCGATGATTTCGAAAAAATCACCATCAACGCGATGAAGAGCGCGTTTCTACCGTACAACAAGCGCATCGGCTTCATCTACACGGTAATCAAGCCGGGTTACGCGAAAGTGCGCGCCACTCTCGCGGCCCGGTAGTCATCCAGCGATTTCCCGCTTGCGTCAAGCGGCCAGCGTCGCCAGCGTTTCCGCCAGCACCATAACTCCCGCCTCGATATCTTCCGGCGCAGCAAACTCGTCCGGACGATGGCTGTACCCGTTTTGGCAGGGAATGAACAGCATCCCGACCGGCGCGATGCGCGACATAAACAGCGAGTCGTGATACGCCCGGCTCACCATTGGCATGCTCGCGAAGTCGTGTTTTGTGCACGATTGGGAAAGCGCCTCTCGTATCTCTCTTGCGCATTCCGCGGGAGCGTCGGCATTCAACAATTCCTCGCGAATCGGCACCTGCCGTTTGGCACCGAGCGTCTCGCACCACGTTCGAATGGCCTGCAAAACTTCGTCGCGCCTCTGCAAATCGGTGTCCCGTACGTCCAGGCTCAGTCGCACTTCGCTCGGTATGCTGTTGATCGCCCCGGGAAACACCTCGCACATCCCGACGGTCGCCACCGTATCCGCCGCACCAAGCGTACGTGCTTCTCGCTCAATCGCCAGGATCAACTCGGCCGCCGCGCACAGCGCATCTCTGCGGTCGGCCATCAACACGCCGCCTGCATGTCCTCCGGAACCTTCGACGGTAATCCGCAAACTCGCAGGCGCCGCGATGCGGGTCACAATGCCAAGCGGGATCTTTTGCTGTTCGAGCAGCGGCCCCTGTTCGATGTGCAATTCGACGAACGCCTTGTAGTAACCGCTCCGCAAAGCCACGTTTTCCAGAGGCCCCGGCATCCCCGCATTCCTACGCACTTCCTCGATCGTCGCGCCGGTCTTGTCCTTCAAGCGTTTCGCCGCGTCAGCGCTGAGACTTCCTGAAAGCAGCCGGCTGCCCAAACACCCAATCCCAAACCGGGTCGGTTCCTCCGCCGTAAACACCAGCAACTCGATGGGAAGCCGGGGTTCGAACCCGCTCCGTTTCAGCGTTCGAATCGCTTCCAGTCCGCCCAGGACTCCCACCACCCCGTCGTACTTCCCGGCGTTCGGAATCGCATCGATATGCGAACCGGTGCCGACCACCGGCGCATTTTTCGCGGATCCCTCCCAGCGCACAAACAGGTTCCCGATCGGATCATGCCGAATCCCCAACCCGGCCGCCTCGCAGCGCTCCTTCATCCACGCCCGCGCCCGCAGGTCCGTCGGCGTAAACACAATTCGTGTCACGGCCGGTGCCGGCGCATCCGAAATTCCCGCCAGCTCCTCGATCTCCAGCAGCAGCCGTTTTCGGTCGACTTCCAGCTTCATCGCACTTCGCTCGCCAGCGGATGCCGGTTCCAGTTTTTATAGATTAGATATTTCGCCGGTTTCTTGCCGATTGCGCCGAACCACTGCGGGCACCAGGGTCCCATCCAGATGAAATCGCCGGCTGTCACCGGATACCAAGAATCGCCCAGCCGGTAGATGCCGCCGCCTTCCAGCATCAGCAACCCGTGCTCCATCAAGTGCATCTCCACCATGCCGAGCGCCGCGCCTGGCTGGTACACCATGGTATTTACCGCAAAATCGAAACTCAGGGTGTCCGGCAACAGGCATTTCACCTGCAAATCCGGATCGTCTCCGAGGGCGTGGGATTCGACCGCATGCTCGCTCGATACAATCAGCCGCGGCGGTTCGGCCAACACCACCGGCTGGTAGGCCTTCTCGATCACCGCCGCGCGCGTCACGCTCGCGGCTACCACGCGATGGGGTAGGCCCTCCGGCAAGTACGCGTATGCCTGCTTCTTTAATTCGTGCTTCCGTCCTTCCACTTCGATTGTGACATGCCCTTCCAGCACATAAATCAACCGCTGCGCCGACGTCTCCCCCAACTCGCCGCCCACCTCGAATTCCGCTGTGTATTGGGCGAATTTCGCGCCCATCGCCGGCCCAGCGTGCACTACCGCCGCGCACCTCTTCATTCCAGGCAACACCGTTCGCACAAACGTGTCGCCCGTCAACAACAAATGGTTCTGCTTCTGCGAACTTCGCGTGTCCCCCAGATTATGCACGGCGGATCCTTTTCTGAATTTCCCGGGAACCCGCAAGCTGCTCCAGCAAATACATTCCGCACTCCAGCGCCTTCGCGACATCTGCCACTTCAACCGTTTCCGCCGGGTCGTGGCTAATGCCTCCAGGTGTCCGCAAGAAAACCATTCCCGCAGGAATCTTTTCCGCCAGGATCATGGCGTCATGTCCGGCTCCGCTGGTCATGCGGTGCGGCTCGCAGCCCGCGCTTCGAATGGCGGCTTCGATTTCACCCGCAAGCAACGCATCCATAGCCACCGCTTTTTGATCCAGGGTTGTTTGGTACTCCAGCGACAAATCGCGCCGTTTCGCGATTTCCTTCGCGGACGCCACGATCGCCGCCACGGCCTCATCGCGAATCCCGTCGGATCGGTGCCGCAGATCCAGGGTAACCCGCGCCAGTCCTGCAATCACATTCACCGCCCCGGGCCTGGCCTCAATGTGTCCCGTCGTGGCAACCAGTTCCCCCACGTCATGCGCGATCCGCTCTACCGACACGATCCACTCCGCAGCTCCAACCAGCGCGTCGCGCCGCAGGTCCATCGGCGTCGTTCCGGCATGATTCGTATGCCCGAAGAATGTGAACACCATGCGCGTTTGCCCGGCAATCGCTTCCACCACGCCAAGCGGTTTCCGCAACGCGTCCAGCACCGGCCCCTGTTCGATGTGAAATTCCAGATACCCCAGCGCGTCGTCTCGCAAACCCGCCCGCCGAATCTCGCCCGGATTTAACTCGAATTGTTCCATCGCCGCTCGCACCGAAATTCCGTTGGCATCCCGCCGGTTCAGCAACTCTTCATCCACCCGACCCACCAGCGCCCGGCTGCCGATAAACGGCGTCCCAAATCGAACCCCTTCTTCTTCCGAGAAGCCGATCACCTCAATTCCGAACGGCAGTCTTCTTCCCTCGAGGGCCTCGACCAGTGCGACACCCAGCACCACTCCGAGCACGCCGTCATACGCTCCCGCATTCGGCACGGTATCCAGATGGGACCCGACCAGCAGCCGCGGTCCGTCCGATGTCGCTCCGGCATAAACTCCACGCAGATTCCCGGCCGCGTCAACACGGACCTCGGCTCCCGCCGCTTTCAACCATCCGGAAATTTCCGCGTGACATGCCCGCATCGGTGCCGACAAGAAAGTCCGCCGGAGGCCTGGCCGGTCTTCCGAAAACGTGGCCAGCCTTCGGCAGCGAGCAATCACTTCCTCCGCGCGAATGGTCATGTTTCGTAACGCCAGCATGCGTTTATGTGTCTCGCCGTAAACGAGCTTCGATCGATCCATGCGGCTCATCGATCGGCACGAAGATTTCGTTGGGATTGTCCTGCCCGAACCGCGAAAGGTCGACCGGAACACAGTGGATGTTGGGCATGGTCAGCTGGATATCTTCCACGTCCGGAACGCTCTCCAGCACCGCCCGCCCCATGGCGTACAGCGTGTGTTGCACCGACTTGCTCCGATGCTCGGCGAAAACCTGCAGCAGCGTGTTTCGAATCTGCTGCCGCAGTGACGCAAACGGCAAATCAACGTACGTATAACCCCACGCCGCCCGCGCCGCCGTGCCCAGCAACCGGTCCGTCGCCTCCGGCAGGGTGGTCAACTCGTCCTTCAAAAATCCCACAAACTCCGACCCTGCGGTCTTCAAAATCACCAGATTTTCCAGCCCCGAGCGCACGCGGATCCGGCCGTCCCGCGCGGCGCTCACTTCCGTCGTTTGGCGTTCCCCGCTCGACTGCACAAACGTGCTCGGATGCGGCTTCCCTCGAACCGCCAAGCGCTCCCAGCACTTCTCCTCTATGGTTACTTGCCCGCCGCACACCTGCGGATTGCGCCCCAGCAAAAAGCCCAGCAATTCCTTCGCAAATTCCTCGATGCTTTCCGCGCCGGAATTTCGCGCCAACGAATACACCGTATTCTTCATCGTATCCGTCGGCAGAATCTTGCGATTGTTGCCCTGCGTGAAGCAAGAGTCAAAATCTCCCTCCAGCAAAATCTCCACGGTCCATTCCCGGAAATCGTGACGGTCCGCGTGCCTCCTCACGCGCGCCAAGCGCACTCGCGACTTCCCGTATTTGTTCTCCGCCAGCAGGATCATGAACTCAGCTACCTCGATAGGTCGTGTATCCGTAGGGACTCAACAGCAGCGGAAGATGGAAATTCACGTCGCCCTCTCGCACCTGAAACGTAATCTCCACCACGGGATAAAACATGTCCACTTCTTGTGCGCGCTGATAGCTCGCCACGTCGAACACCAGCCGGTACAGCCCCGCGCGCAGCGCCTCATTTTCCGGCAGCAATTGCGTGCATCGACCGACGGCGTCGGTCTGCGACGTTCCGAGCCGCACCCAATCTCCTGACAATTCCCGCCGCTCCAGACGCACCGGTACTTCCGCTGCGGGTTTGCCTTGCGCCAGGTCCAGAATATGGGTCGAGATTTTGCTCATGAGTGAAGCCATTTCTTCAGCCGCAACTGCGTGATCTGGCGCTGCTGTTCGGCGGCCTCCCGCAATTCCGTTTGCTCATCGTTCCGCAATCGCCGTTGCAGAATTTCCAGCATTTCCACGGGTGATTTTCCCGTTGCGCACACAATAAAAATCCGGCGGAAGCGCTCCTCGTACCTGCGGTTTCCCTCCGCGAGCGCACTCCGAATTTCGTCCGCAGCCAGGTCCAGGCCGCGCTGCTCCTCTCCCGACCAGTGCGCGGACCGCGCCGAAGCTGCTTCCCTGCCTGCCGATTCTCCAATGCGCGGATGGCTGCGAAACGCTTCGAGCCAATCCGCTTCGGATAATGTCGCCCAAACCCTATCGCTGGCCGTCAGCAACATGGCTTCGTCCGCGATCGGCCGCCGCTCGGCCATTTCTTTCGCCCACGCTTTCGAACCGCCGCACGCCAAAATGTCCTCGGCAGCCTCTTCCGCCGGCAATCCGTTCCACCGCGCCAGCGCGCCGCTCATCTCGCGGCTTCCGTCTCGGCGAGCCGTTCCAGAAATTCCGCCACCAGATTCCCGGTCACCGCCGCGCGATACTCCGCTGTCGAGCGAATATCATCAATTGGCCGAATCTCCGTCGACGCCCACTCCTTCGCCGATTTCAGGAGCGCCCCATCGATCCGTTTGCCGTTCACCCTCCGTTCCGTCGCCGACAGCCGCAGCGGCACGGGGGCCACGCTTCCAACCGCCAACCGCACATCGGCCATCACGCCACTCGCGATTTTTCCCAATGCCGCGAGACACACTTTCGAAATCGCCTGCGCCGTCCGCGCGCCCACCTTCCGCGCATGGGCATAATACCCCGAAAATCGTCGCTTCAGGCAGATCGCCCGGATCAACTCATCCGGCGACAGCAGCGTCTTCCGATAGTCCAGGTGAAAGGTCCCGTACGGCAGGCGACGCTCTCCACGCGCCGAAACCAGAAGCAGGTCCGCGTCGTACGCCAGCAGCGCCGGCAACGAATCCGCGGCCGGCGACGCATTTACGATATTCCCGCCCAACGTCCCCCGATTCTGATTCGCAATTCCGCCCGTCCATCGCGCCGTGCTCGCCAACAATGAAAATTCCCGGCTCACCACGGCATGTTCCCGCAAGTCGGTGTACGTGCACCCCGCCCCGATTCGAACTTCATCTCCGCTGACTTCGATCTGCCGCAGCTCCTCGAGGTTCCAGATGCTCACCAGTCTCCGCGCCGCAAGCTTCCCGGCCGCATATTGCACCATCACGTCCGTGCCCCCGGCGATGGGAAGCCAGCCACCCGGCTCCTCAGCGAGCAGTGTCAATACGGCTGACAACGTGCCGGGTGCCACCAGTTCGTATTCAGCCGGATTGGCCCTCATCCCGTCGCGCCTCGCCGCGCCGCTTCCTCTACCGCCTCCAGGATTTGCGTGTACCCGGTGCAGCGGCAAAGATTGCCGGACAACCACTCGCGGATTTCATCGATATTGGGACGAGGGTTTTTGTCCAGAAGCTGGCACGCCGCCAGGATCATTCCCGGCGTGCAAATTCCGCATTGTGCTCCCCCGCACTCGAGGAACGCTTGCTGCAGCGCATGCAGTCGCCCGCTCGCGCTCAGGCTCTCGATCGTGCGCACTTCGCTGCCCTGCGCCTGCATCACCGGAACGAGACAGCTGTTCACCAGGACGCCGTCCAGCAGCACGCTGCACGAACCGCATTCCCCCTCGCCACAGCCTTCTTTCGTTCCCGTCAGCCCGAGCTCGTGCCGCAGCACGTCGAGCAGCCGCTCCATGGCATGAGCATGCACCGTCACGCTCCGCCCATTCACCTGAAACGAAATGTCCCGCTTGCCGTGCTGGTGTTCTGAATCGCGCATCACTTCCCTCGGGAACTCCCCGCCGCGGTCACCTCATTCTCGTGTTCAGCGAGCGCCCGGAAAATATCCTCGGGCAGCAGCGGAATCGAATCGAACGGCATGCCCAGCGCGTTCTCGATGGCATTAACGACCGCCGGCGCCGGCCCATCCATCGGCAATTCCCCGATACCCTTCGCGCCAAACGCGCCGTGCTCGTTACCCAACTCCTCGAAATACACCCGGATCGGCGGCAGATCCGACGACGTCGGCATGATGTAGTTGGTCATCTGCCCGTTCTGCATCCGTCCCTTCTCCCAAATCACTTTTTCGTACAATGCGAAGCCGATGGCTTGCGCCACGCCGCCGGTAATCTGCCCCTTGGCCAAAACCGGATGCAGCACTTTTCCGACTTCCTGCACGGCTACGAAGTCATCCACCGTGACGCTGTAGGTGGTCAAATCGACGGTAACTTCCGCAACGTATACCGCCCATGCGAACGCGGCATACGCCGATCCGCGGTACGTCTTGTCATCCCAGACCACGTTGCCGGGGGGCTCGTATCGCGCCAGGGATCGAAACACCCCGTGCTCGGCAACGTACCTGCGGCAGGCTTCGCGAAATTCGTCCGCGGTGTAATGCTCCCCGAGCGAGCCGTTCCGAACCAGCGTCCGCTTGACTCCCTGCGCCGCCGCCGTCACCAGTTGCCCCACGATCATCGCCGTACGCGAAGCCACCGTCGGTCCGCTGTTCGGCACTTCCTGCGTATCGGGTTGTGCGATCTCGACATCTTCATAGCGCACTCCGAGCGCTTCCGCTGCGACCTGGCACAGAATCGTGTTTGTCCCTTGCCCAAACTCCGCGCTGGACACCAGCACACGGACCTTGCCATCCCCGCGCGCTTCCGCAGCTACGACCGAACTCAAATAACGTTCCCCCGAACCGGTAAAGCCGGCACCATGCAGAAACGACGCGAGCCCAATCCCCTTCTTCCTCTTGCTCCCGCGATTTGTCCGCGCAAAGCGTGCCTTCTTCGCGCGGTATTCGGAAAGCTCCAGTGCCCGCTCGAGTAACTTCTCGAGATCAATCTTTTCCCGCACCACCTGTCCCGTCGTGGTGTCCTGACCCGCCCGCAATAAATTCCGTCGCCGCACTTCCTCCGGCGCAAGGCCCACTACTTGCGCAATCCGTTCCATTTGCCGTTCCAGCGCAAACAGCGATTGTGGCGCCCCAAATCCGCGAAAAGCCCCGTGCGGCGGTGCATTCGTCGCTACCGCCTTCGCTCGAATCCGTACGTTCGGCCAGTAATAGGCGCCGCCCGCATGGATGGTGCCCCGCGACAACACCACCGATGACAACGTCGCGTAGGCCCCGCCGTCAATCGTGAAGTCGATCTCCCCTCCCAAAATCTTTCCTTCTTTCGTCACCGCGGTGCGGTGCCGCGTCCGCGAGGGATGCCGTTTTGTCGTGGCCGTCATATCTTCCATGCGGTCGTAAATCATTTTCACCGGCTTGCCCGACTTCATGGCCAGCAGTGCCGCGTGCCCCGCGATCATCGATGGATATTCTTCCTTGCCCCCAAAAGCGCCTCCCGTTTCCATTTGCACCACGCGGACGCGCTCGGCGTCCAACCCGCTCAATTTCACCAGCGCCTTGTGCACGTAAAACGGGCACTGCAACGAGCCCCACACGGTCAGACCGCGCTGCCCATCAAACTCCGCAATCATTCCGTTGTTCTCGATGTACAGTTGCTCCTGCGCGCCGGTCCGGTATTCCCCTTCCACAATGAAATCGGCCCGCTCCCACACGCTGTCGACTTGGCCCTTTTCGATCAGGTAACTCTTAAAAATATTGTCGCGGCCGCAGATAATCTCAGCCGCGCTCTCGCTTTCCTCGATACTGAAAATCGCCGGCAATTCCTGGTATTCGATCGCAACCGCCTCCACCGCCTTCGGCAATGCATGCCGGTTCGCGTGCGCGATCAACAACACCGCCTCTTCCGGATGATTCACCACTCCATCGGCCAGACACGGCTGATCGTCTTCAATCAGCGCAATACAGTTTTTTCCCGGGATATCCTTCGCAGAGACTACGACAAACTCATGCCAATCGATTTCACCGCCAAAGTGGATCTTCTTGATTCTTCCACGCGCCACCCGGCTTCGCACCGTGGCCCCGTACAGCATCCCCGGCAATTCCATGTCGTCGACATAGCGCGACTTGCCGGTGACCTTATCGCGCCCCTCCATGCGCGGAACCGACGTTCCCACGATGCGTCCCGCAGTCATCTCTGAAACTCTCTCCCTGCGGGTCCCTCCGCGAACTGCCTGTCCCGATACACCGCGGCGCCCCGCAAATAGGTCGCCTTCACCCTGCCGCGAAGCCGTTCCCCCATGTACGGCGAAACGCGGTGGCGGAAATGCAGGTGCTCTTCGCCGACCACAAATTCGGCATCGGTGTCGAACGCCACAAAATCTGCATCGTAGCCCGCAGCAATCCGCCCCTTTCTCCCTGCGCATCCCGCCAGTTTCGCGGGCCCCTCGGCCATCCAGCGGGCAATTTCCATAAGTCCGAATCCTCGCCGCCACGCCTCCGTGTGCATCAACGGCAGGGCCAGCGACAAACCCGCAATCCCGCCCCAAGCCTTCCCAAAATCGCCTTCCTCCAGCCGCTTCATCTCCGGAGGGCACGGCGAATGGTCCGTCGCCACCAAATCGATGGTCCCCTCGCGCAGCCCCTCCCACAATTTCTCGCGGTTTGTCGCAGAGCGAATCGGCGGCGCGCACTTAAACAGGGTCGCTCCCGCCGGTATCGCTTCCGCCGAAAGATGCAGATAGTGTGGGCACGTCTCCACACTCACAGGCAGCCCTTCGGCGCGCGCGGTCCGCAACATCGGCAGCGCTTTTGCCGTCGACAAGTGCACAATGTGCAAGCGAAACGCAAACTCCCGGCACAGCGTCAGCAGTAACTCGATCGCGCTGAGCTCCGCCTCGTCCGGCCTCGATTGCAAATACGTTCCGTATGCCGTCCAGTCGTTCCCCGCCAAACGCCGCGTCGCCCCGTCAATAGGCCCCGGCAGCTCCGCGTGCACCAGCAACGGCAATCCGCTCCGCGCCACATGCGGCAGCGCGGCACGCAAT
>Ga0306921_10005693_pt1 | contig 12964 bp, 13 predicted proteins | sample sta12Cox44000080_FD_203760 | JGI IMG/M metagenome (GOLD analysis project Ga0306921, IMG submission 203760) | Lab enrichment of tropical soil microbial communities from Luquillo Experimental Forest, Puerto Rico - statoxic.12C.oxic.44.000.080 (v2)... | ecosystem: Environmental > Terrestrial >... | reverse complement strand
TGTTGGGATTGTGCTTGCCCAGCACCTTGGTGATCGCCGCCGTCAACGTCGTCTTGCCGTGATCGATGTGCCCGATGGTCCCTACGTTCACGTGCGGCTTGCTGCGATCAAACTTTTCTTTCGCCATAACTCCGCCTAGTAGTACCGGTAAAGTTGTTTGAACCTCTCGCGCAGAGGCAAGTCCACCACCTCCAGCGCCGTTAAATAAAACTCGCGGACCTGCGCCTGGTCTCCCACGGGAAGCGCGTCATACCATTGCTGCGCGCTTTGACCGCTGTGGCCCAGCTGGCGGTCCGCCTGCTCCAGCAACTTCTCACGCAACAGGCGATCGAAATCGCGAATCGGAACGCCCTTGCGCGCGAGCAGCCGCAGAAATCCCGGGACTACGTCCGCGCTGAACACCCGCTGGAGTGCCGAGTGAAGCTGGTTAAACTCCTCGCCCTTCTCGACGCTTATTCCCGCCTGCCGAAACCGAACCCGCGAATCAGGCTCTGCCATCGCTGCGTTCACCAACCCGGCCTATCTCCTGCTCAATCTCTGGAGCTGATGATCGGGATTGAACCGATGACCTCTCCCTTACCAAGGGAGTGCTCTACCAACTGAGCTACATCAGCTTCACTCGCCGCCAAGCATCCCACGGCGAAGTGGAGCGGGAGACGGGAATCGAACCCGCGACCAACAGCTTGGAAGGCTGTGACTCTACCACTGAGTTACTCCCGCCTATCCTTCTCGCCTTCGCCTGGGCGACCGCCTTGCTCGCTCTCCAACTTCCTGCTGTGGCTCCAGGTGCGAATCGCAAACATTGCCAGAATGGCCAGCGTCGCCAGCCTGAATTTCTGATCGTCGATGGTGATCCACGTCAGAAGCATCAGCGCGGCAATGGCGCTCAGCGCCACCCATAACCTCTTCATCAAAAATCCTGGTGCACAGGGGAGGATTCGAACCTCCGTAGCCCGCTAGGAGCGGCAGATTTACAGTCTGCTGCCATTAACCACTCGGCCACCTGTGCACGCATGCCGAGCATTTCTTTGCCCGGTGCTGCCGGCTGTCCGGGAGCGGCCCACCAAGCGTCGGTTGTCGCATCAGCAAGAGTCTCCAACAGCCGCGCGCTATGGCTTCCGCGCAAAATCGGTTCTGGGAAGCTGTTGCTGGGGTCATTCTCTCGGAGAGTTCTGCGACCTGCTTGGCTTGCCTCTGCTGCTATGCCACGCAGCGTGCTCATGCCTTCAAACCTGGAGCTGGCGAAGGGACTTGAACCCCCGACCCTCTGATTACAAATCAGATGCTCTACCAGCTGAGCTACGCCAGCGCGTCGCCCGATGGGGCCCTTGACCCCGCCGCGCATAGTACTCCCTGCTAACCGGGACAATTCCAAAGCATAGCATAGGGGGCACGCGCCTTGCAACCCGCGTTCCATTCCGCGTAACGGGCTCAAAACAATTGACCTTACCCTGGCGCCGAGCGCCTGCCTGGGCGCTCCCGCGCTGCCGCGAACCGCTCCCGCCGGGAATTGTGCACAGGCGCCGGCTGAGGGCAAACGCCTCAAGGCGTCCCCGTTCTCTCCCGCCAGCGCAGCCGCAGTTGGGCAATTCCCGCCACTTTCTCGTATCATCGAATCTCATCCATGCGACATCGTCGGCGTAACCTCTGGGTCGCCTTCGCCGTTCTGCTCGTTGTCGGCGCCATTGCCGCCGCCGTATGGTTGCGCGGGCGCGCTGCTCCCGATGCCGTCCGCCTGCTTCCCAACGCGGAAGCGGTGCTATACGTCAACCTGGAACCGGTTCGCCTCCTTACCGACCTCGGCAAAAATTCCCCACAACATCGCCAGCCGGAATACGAAGACTTCGTCCGCCAGACCGGCTTTGAGTTCGAGCGTGACTTGAACCATGCCGCGCTGGCCATTCACTTCGAACACACGGCCGGCAATCCGTCGAGTGAAACCCGCTACAGCGAGATCATGCAGGGACAGTTCGACAGCCAGCGGGTGAGCGAGTATCTCCGCCAGCAATCGCAGGGCGTTGAACGCTACCACGACTTCGATATTTATGTCATTCCGCTGGAGGGCCGCACCTTGCGCGTCGTCCTGCTCGGGATCGGCACCGCCGCCGCCTCCAACACTGACGGCTCCGATGCAATTCACGGCATGGTGGATCGCTACAAACGGGCGGCACTGCCATTTTCCGGTCCCGATCTGGTGCGTGAATTTTATCGTCGCGTGCCCCTGGGAAGTGTGATTTGGACCATTGCCCGCATTCCATCCAGCGGTAAGCCCCAAGACCGCAACGAACTGCTGCTCCCCGGATCCTGGAGCAGCCTGTTACCGCCAGGCAGCACGGTGATTGCCTCGGCCCGTCCTCTCAACGACGTTCATCTGCGGGCGCAGGTCATCACCCAAAATGAAAGCCAGGCACGGGCTTTTAGCGACCGCATGAATACTTTTCTCGCGCTGTTCAAGACCATCGATATTTCGCTGGATGGCGGTGGACCCGATCCCGACGTGAAGAAGGCGTTCGACAGCTTCGAAGTTCGCCAAGAGCGGAACGAAGCAACCCTTACTGCCAGCGTCCCTTTTGCCTTCTTTAAGAAGATCGTGAATCAGACGCCAGTCGAGTTCGGTGCGGCAACCGACGGGCCGCCGCAGAGCGCCCCGCCGGCAACTTCCCATCTGCCTAAATCGAAGTAGACTATCCTCCGGCCGCGAACCCGCCGTTGGCGGTGCGAAGGTACTTGTGGGGATTCACCGGCGTATCGTGAATGCGCACCTCGTAGTGCAGGTGCGCTCCGGTGCTGCGTCCGCTCAGGCCGACGTAGCCGATTACCTGGCCGCGGCGAACCGATTGCCCGTCGGTTATCGTAAACCCTGACAGATGCCCGTAGCGCGTCGTGATGCCGTTGCCGTGATCGATTTCGATCAGGCGTCCGTACCCGCTGTAGAAACCAGCGTAGGTCACGACACCGTCAGCAGGCGCCAGGATGGGCTGACCATAGGGAGAGGAAATGTCCACGCCCGAATGGAACGCGCCCTCCCCGTTGAACGGGTCGATCCGCCCGCCAAATCCGCCCGTGATCGGGCCGGTCACCGGCCACAGTGTTGGAGCGGTCGTCACTGCCACCCAGTCGGATAGCGATGCCTGCCGATTCAGGCCCATACCCAGTCCGGCAGCCGTGGCGCCGGTCAGCGCGGACTTCTTCAGAGCATAAAGGCCGTCGATGACATCGTTGACCTGCTCAGCTTTCAGCGGCTGGTCGGCTTCCGTCAGGAATTTTGGGTTCGGCTTGAGACCATAGATGACAGAAACTTCGTTAGCGATCGAGCCCAGGGACGCAACCTGGATGTCTTTCTCGTGTGTCGCCTGCTCCAATTGGGAATACTTGGTCTGGAGTGCCGTTTTTTCGGTGCGGAGCTGATTAAAGCTCGCCACCTTGAACAGCATGCGAACATAGGAGCCCGCCATGCCGGTAATGGTGAACATCCCGATCAGCGCGCCGGCCAGGAAGACGTAGAGATAATGCACAGGGATGGGGATTTTTCGTAGCTGCCCCTCGGCGTCCCGAGCTACGAAAAGAATATAAAAACGCTTCCGCAATACGGTGACCTCAGTTCAAAGTAGCGCCGGAATTGATGTTGCCCGAGCTATGAAATACCGGAGCCCTTGTTCCCTGTAGGCCCAACGTCATACTGCCGGGGCCCGGAAGAGCCGCGAGGTGTCGGGCTCTTCACCTTGGCGCTGTAGAACGAATCCGCCCAACGGCTTGGTTCGACTACGTAGACGTACTAAAGACACCAAACCGTAACAGACCGCCAAACCCTAAGTCAACGACTTCGTCACAATTGTGACAGGAAAGTGGCATCGAAAGGCGGCGGCGATTCGCCAACCCAGACTCCTCAGCCCAGGGCCACTTCCGCGAGAGATTACACTCCTCCCCCTCCAGCGACCCCCGAAGATCGCGCTATAGTGGCAGTCAAGTCGAGAGCTGCTACAGCGTCCAGCAACGTGCCGGTCAAAGAACTCCAACTCATCGAGCGCATCCGTCGGGCTGCAGCACAAGCTCGCCCGCGAACCGGCAGCGGTATCGGCGACGATTCGGCCGTGCTTCGGATTCCGCGGGGAGAGGAAGTCCTAGTAACCACCGACTTTTCCCTGGAAGGTATTCACTTTCGCCGCGCGTGGCACGCCCCCGATTCGGTTGGCCACAGATGCCTGGCGCGCGGACTGAGCGATATCGCCGCCATGGGCGGAACTCCGCACTGGGTGTTTCTGTCGCTGGCACTTCCCGCCGATTTGTCGCAGAGATGGGTGGATGCATTCATCGGCGGATTTCTGAAGCTGGGGCGGCGATATTCGGTGCAGCTCGCCGGCGGCGACACCGCCCAGTCTCCGGGCGGAATTCTGGCTGACGTTATTGTGGTTGGGAGCGTTCCGCTGGGCAAAGCCGTGTTCCGCTCGGGGGCGGGCGCAGGAGATGTCATTTATGTCACGGGGACGTTGGGCGCATCGGTGGCAACGTTGCAGGAATTGGGGAATGGCAGGAAGCTGCGATCGTCATCGCATCGGCGCCATTTTTATCCCGATCCGCGCCTCGCTCTCGGCCGACATTTACGGGAGAAGCAGATCGCGACGGCAATGATCGACACCAGCGACGGGCTCTCGACTGATTTGCGTCACCTCTGCGAGGAGAGCGGGGTGGGAGCCGTTGTCGAAGCCGCCGCCCTGCCCGCCCTCCCTGGCGACAACCGGCTGCAGTTCGCCCTGCACGGCGGTGAAGACTACGAACTACTTTTCACGGCTGCGCCGAACCGCCGTGTGCCTGGCAAGATCGCAGGCGTTCCCATCACCCGCATCGGGGAAATTACCCGCCGGCGACAAATCAAGCTGCAGATGCCTGACGGCGAGTCACGGCCGATGCTGCCGGGAGGTTGGGAGCACTTCGCCGGCTAGGGATGCTCAGTTTCGCCCTCTGTTGGCCGGCCACCCAGAGCCCTTGGCACCTCGATTGAACCTCGGGCGTTGCCCTAAATCGCACCGCGCAGACGCGCCAGTCCGATCGCGACCACTGGGGCCGAGACCAGTGTTTACGTACAGCGGCTGACAATGGCGCAAACCGGCTCGTCTTCCGCAACCGCTGTTTATAATCCGTCGAATGAACCTTGAGCAGAAGCTGGCTGAGTTAAAGCGCCGCAACTCGCTTGCCGAAGCCGGCGGAGGGAAAGAGCGCCGCGCGCGCGAACACAAGCAGGGCAAAATGTCTGCCCGCGAGCGGGTTGAATTCCTGCTCGACGAGGGCACCTTCGAGGAGACCGACAAGCTGGTCACCCACCGCTGCTCCGACTTCGGCATGGACGAGCAGAAGATTTTTGGCGACGGCTTTATCACCGGCTACGGCCGCATCGAGGGCCGCCTGGTCTTCATTTTCGCCCAGGACTTTACCATCTTCGGCGGTTCGCTCTCGGAGACCAATGCCGCCAAGATCGTCAAGATCATGGATATGGCCATGCGCGTCGGCGCCCCGGTCATAGGGCTCAACGATTCCGGCGGCGCCCGTATCCAGGAAGGTGTGATGTCGCTGGCCGGCTACGCCGACATTTTCTTGCGAAACGTTCTTTCCTCAGGGGTCGTCCCCCAGATCTCAGCGATCATGGGACCATGCGCCGGGGGCGCGGTGTATTCGCCGGCCATGACGGACTTCATCCTCATGGTGGAAAACACCTCCTACATGTTCATCACCGGGCCCGAGGTGATCAGGGCGGTCACGCACGAGGAGGTCAGCAAAGACGAGCTCGGTGGTGCCCTGACGCACAACCAGAAGTCGGGTGTGGCGCACTTCTTGGCGCACGACGATGCCGAGTGCCTCAGCATGGTTCGCGAGTTGCTCGGCTTCCTACCGTCGAACAACCTCGAGGATCCGCCTCGCAAGGCGTGTACCGATCCCCTCGCCCGGGCCGACGAAGTTCTCGACAACCTGGTCCCAGCCGAGTCCAACATTCCGTACGATATCAAGGACGTCATCCACCACGTGGTTGACGACAGCTACTTCTTCGAAGTTCAGGAACACTACGCGAAGAACCTCGTGATCGGCTTTGCCCGGCTCAACGGCAAATCGGTGGGCATCGTGGCCAACCAGCCGAACTTTCTCGCCGGAGTGCTCGACATCAATGCCAGCATCAAGGGTGCGCGTTTCGTTCGCTTCTGCGACTGCTTCAACATTCCACTTATCACCTTGGAGGACGTGCCGGGCTTCCTGCCCGGCACGCAGCAGGAGTACGGGGGCATCATTGTTCACGGCGCCAAGCTGCTCTATGCCTTCTCCGAGGCGACCGTGCCCAAGATCACCGTCATCACCCGCAAGGCCTACGGCGGCGCGTATTGCGTCATGGCTTCGAAGCACATCCGCACCGACGTTAACTATGCCTGGCCCACCGCCGAGATTGCCGTCATGGGGCCGGAGGGAGCGGTCAACATCGTCTATCGTCGCGAGCTGGAAAAGTCGGACAACCCCGAGGCCGAGCGTGCGGCAAAGATTGAAGAATTCCGCGACCGCTTCGCCAATCCTTACGTTGCCGCCGAGCGCGGATATCTCGACGCCGTCATCCGCCCGCGCGACACCCGCGGCAAGCTGATCCAGGCGCTCGACATGCTGGAAAACAAGCGCGACAAGAATCCCCCCAGGAAGCACGGGAACATACCGCTGTGAGGCGCCTGCGGCCAATCCCTTGGGCTTGGTGGTGTTTCAAGAAGGCCCATGCCTTAGACTGCGGGAATTCAAGCTCAAGCGAAAGCGCACGCGGTTAGCAAATCAGAGGAGCGGGAAAAGGGTCAACGCAATCTTGTGGAGGGGGCAAGGAAGCATACAATCTCGGGCGCCATCATCTGCGACAGCGTCCGAGGGAAATTCGCTGAATCGGATTTAGGGAGAGTGGAGTGGGGAGCGCGATAAAAAGAATCCCGAGGTGATGTTGACCTGTTTTTCTCAACCAGAGATTCGCTTTAGACCCTTGCCGACCTGCGGTCGCCGAGTACTTTCGTACGCGACGGTACGATCTTAACTTGGGTTCCGGGCTTGCCTCTAACCGGAAAAACCTTTCAACGCCTCGGGACTCTATCCTGCCTTCGACTCGTTTCTTGTTCCCTCAACCAGCGGTTTGCTATTGACCGTTGCCGTCCCTCTGCCGCCGTTACGCTGCAGGCGCGGAGCAGTGAACTAGCTTCAGCCCCGGACTCGCCGCCAACTGGAAAACCTCGGAAACTGTCAAAGAACGAATGTTTTTGTACTCCTTGTTGAATCGAAGTCAATCGAAATTATGGCAATTTATCACCTTTGTTTTCAGCAAAGTGCAGCACATGCACAGGACCATGCCCGGAAATGGGGCAAGGCCGTTCCCGAGGGCTGTGCCGGCCTGCGCTAAAGCCGTGTTTTGCTGGTGCATAAGAACCGCGCCGGCAACCAGAAAAAGTAGAAGTGCCCCAGGCATATTGTGAAAATCAGGCAGCCGCCCTGTTTCATGCGGCTCACACGCAACCTGCGGACTGGGCACTTTCGCCATTTGTTACCATCACGCTATGTCATTGGTGCAGGCCGAACACCTGATAAAGTCCTTTGCCTCAGGCCACAGCGTATTCGGCACCGCCTCCGGCGACCGGATTCGGGCGGTCAATGACGTGTCACTCAGCATCGAATCCGGTGAAACGGTCGGTCTGGTAGGCGAGTCCGGCTCCGGCAAGAGCACTCTCGGTCGAGTCCTGCTGCGGCTGCTCGAACCGGACTCGGGAAGCATTCGGTTCGCCGGCCACGACTTGCTGGCGGCCGATGGCAGGGAGCTGCGGCGGCTGCGGCGCGACATGCAGATCATTTTCCAAGACCCCTACAGCTCCCTGGATCCGCGCATGACGGTCGAGCAGATCGTGTGCGAGCCGATCGCGATTCACGGGGGCGACTTGCGCAGCGCACGTCGTTCTCGTGCCGCCGAGATGATGCGTGCCGTTGGCTTGGATGAATCCGCCCTGCAGCGCTATCCGCACGAGTTCAGCGGAGGCCAGCGCCAGCGAATCGGGATTGCGCGCTCCCTCATGCTGCGGCCGCGCTTCATCGTCGCCGACGAGCCGGTGTCAGCTCTGGACGTCAGTGTGGGCGCGCAAATCGTGAATTTGCTGCGCCAGTTGCAGAAAGACTTTCGGCTCACTTACTTGCTTATTTCCCATTCCTTGCCGGTGGTGCGCTACCTGGCAACTCGCATCGCCGTGATGAAGCAGGGGAAGCTGGTGGAATTTGACACCACCGAGCAAGTTGTTACCGCGCCTCGACGCGAGTACACCCGCACCCTGCTGGCGGCAACGCCCGAGTTGAGGACCGCAGTTAGTTGAACGTTAGCGGTTCTTGAGGTTCCCGGGCGCTCACCGGGTCGCGAAGGCTAGTGGTATGTCCAACAAATAACTGGACATAAAAGATAGAATGGGCTATGGTTGTTCATGCCTACTCCAGTCTCCGCTCTATCCCTCAGCGAAAGTGACCAACAGCAACTTCGGGAATGGGCTTCTGCCCACGGTACGCCGCAGCAAGTCGCCTTGCGTTGCCAGATCGTATTGGCAGCTGCTGCCGGTCAGTCCGATAGCTCCGTCGCGCAGCAATGCCAGGTCAATCGCAAGACGGTGCTGCTATGGCGCACTCGCTTTGCCCAGCAGGGCTTGCCGAGTGTGTGGGAGATTGCTCCCGGTCGGGGGCGCAAACCCACCTATGGCGTGGAGAAAGTGCAATCCATCATCGACACCACCTTGCTGTCCAAACCCAAGGGCCGAAGCCACTGGAGCTGCCGCTCCTTGGCACAGCAGATGGGCGTTAGCAAGTCGACAGTGAACAATATTTGGCGGAGTCACAATCTAAAACCACATCGCGTGAAGACTTTTAAGCTCTCGCGCGATCCGCACTTTCTGCAGAAATTAACCGACGTGGTGGGTCTGTATCTGAATCCGCCGGAGAAGGCCATCGTGCTGTGCGTCGATGAAAAGAGTCAAATTCAGGCCTTGGATCGTACGCAACCCGGCTTGCCGATGAAGAAGGGGCGTTGCGGGACGATGACCCACGACTACAAACGCAACGGGACCACCACGCTGTTTGCCGCTCTGGAATTAGCCCAAGGCAAAGTCGTGGGAGAGTGTTATCAACGGCATCGACATCAGGAATTCCTGAAGTTCCTCCGTCGCTTAAACGAAGAATTTCCCGGCCCGGTCGCTTTGCATCTGGTGATGGACAACTATGGCACCCATAACCAGCCAGAGGTGCGCGCCTGGCTGAAGAAGCATGGCCGTTTCCGGTTTCATTTTGTGCCCACCAGTTCCAGTTGGCTGAATTTGGTGGAACGCTGGTTCGGAGAGTTGTCTAGCCAATGTATTCGTCGGGGTGCGTTTGGCAGCGTCGAGGATCTGAAAGAAGCCATCTCGGAGTTTCTCGCCGCTTGGAATGAAAAGCCCAAACCCTTTGTCTGGACTGCCACGGTTGAATCGATCATGGAAAAGCTGTCTCGCTGTCGGCAAACGCTCGAGAAGATTCAGCCCGGCTGTACCCTGCCGCGCAGTAAGAAAAAGAAGGAATAAAGTGGTCCACTTATTTTCAGGACACTACACTAGATGGTTTTCGGTGCACATGGGTCATGCCAAGTGTATTCGTCGCGTGACCAAGCTTGTTGGCGGCAGCCTTAACGTCGCTTTGGCACTGCTGTTATTGTTGGATGGGGATGCGCACTCGACTCTTCTCGGCCCGCCTTCTCCTTTCTATCCCCCATGCTGCAAGCTGTGGCGCAATGGATGGCCCGCGGCCATGCGCAGCAATTTCAGAAGGTCGAACTGCTCGGCGGAGCCACTAAGCCTTCCGACCTCGAGGCCAAGCCCGCAGAGATCAGTCCGGAACCCGGTGGCTCATTCAGCATATTTGGCGCCTACATCGTGGGTAGGCAGCTCGAACTTGTGCCCAAACCAGCGAATTGTCCAGGCATGGCGTGAGATCAGTTGGGAGCCAGGTATCTATTCAATCGTAAGGTTCGAGCCGGCGGAACAAGGTTCCGGAACCAGGCTCGATTTCGATCACACAGGCTTCCCCGCCGGCGCTGGCGAACACCTGGCGGTGGGATGGAAATCTCACTATTGGGACCCGTTGGAGAACTTCCTGAGGTAACAGCGGTCCGGAATTCAGCGAACTCATCAGGCAACAACTGACGTCGGTGGTCACTTGGACGTGTAGTCGGCAAACCGCCGACTCAGAGCGGACGGCACGCCGTGGGTCACAAGAAAGGATAGGGCGTTTTTCGTCCAGGTGGATTACTTGCGAGTTGCCCGTGACCCAGGCGCAATCCGCGGCTCGGGTCCATTCGTTCCGTCCGTGTTCCTGCGCAAGTGCTAGTCTGACGCAGTGACCATGAACAACCGCGACGTACAGGCAACGCGGAAATATCACGATGACACCAAGCACTCCCCTTGGAGTGTTCGTAATAATCCTCACTTCCTCGACTTTGCGAATCGGCCGTTGCCTTTCAAGCTTTATCCGACTATAGAGCCGCGTCGGCTGCCACGGAACCTCCCCCAAACAGGGGTGATTGCGCTCTCAGCGATCGCAGAGCCCGTGCGCTCGCCGCGAACCGAAACAGTTCCTGATTTCCGGGATGTGGCGCGCATCTTCTACTTTTCCGCGGGGATCACCAAACGGCGTGCTTATCCAGGCGGCGAAATCTATTTTCGCGCCGCGGCCTGCACTGGAGCTCTTTACGAGATTGAGCTTTACCTCGTGACGCGAGATCTCCCTGGACTTGATGGCGGCGTGTATCACTTCAATCCGGCGGATGTGTCACTTCGACTTTTGAGAGGAGGCGATTTTCGGGGAAACCTGGCACAGGCGACGGCAATGGAACCTGCCGTCGCCCATGCGCCCGCGATCATCATTTGCACTGGAACCTACTGGCGGAACGCGTGGAAGTACCAAGCGCGCACCTATCGTCATTTCGGATGGGACAACGGCACGCTGCTGGCAAATATGCTGGCGGTTTCCGCAGCTTCGGGGCTGCCGGCCAAGATCATGCTCGGCTTCGTGGACGCCGAGGTGAACCGCCTGCTGGATCTCCAGACCCGGCGTGAGGTTTCATTGTGCCTCGTGCCCATCGGGTGTGTACCGGCGGGTTCGCTGCCGGCGCCGAGACAAGCTCCGGCGCTCGGGCTGGAAACGGTCCCGCTTTCACAGCATGAGGTCGAATATCCCGCGATGCTGCAGATGCACGATGCGTCTTCGATTGAGACAGAAGAGGAAGTACGACATTGGCGCGAAAGGCGCTCGGCCGATACCTCTTCCGCCCCGGTCGGAGAGGAGATCCGCCTCCGGCCCCTGTCGGAAGAAGAGCAACCCAAGGATACGATCGAACAAGTGATTCTGCGCCGAGGCTCTACTCGAACGTTTGATAAGGCGGCATCCATTACCCTGTCTCAGCTCGCCACGATTCTCGATTGCGCCACGCGAGGTGTGGCCGCCGACTTCCTTGAACCTCCCGGATCACAGCTGAACGATCTTTACCTTATAGTGCACTCGGTGCAGGGGCTCAGTCCGGGGGCATACTTCTTCCAGCGTGATCGAAACACTCTCGAGGTTTTGAAGCCGGGGGACTTCCGCGCTGCGGCGTACCATCTTGGGCTGGAACAGCAATTGCCGGCGGACGCCTGCGTGGCAATCTTCTTTCTTGCGGATTTGGAACGGATCCTCGAGCAATACGGGAACCGAGGCTACCGGGCCGTCCAGCTAGAGGCAGGCGTCATCGGCGGCAGGATGTACCTGGCTGCGTATGCCCAGCGCCTGGGTTGCACAGGGCTGACCTTCTTCGATGATGACGTAACTGCCTTCTTTTCTCCACACGCGAAGGGAAAAAGCGCCATCTTCTTGCTCGCGATTGGCAAGCCGCTAAAAGGCAAGGCGCAGTAGAACCGGCGGGGCCGTGACCTGGGGGCATGCGTGCTAGTATTGCAGCCCTGCACGTGCTCCATGAAGCTAACTGACCCGGTGGACTCCGTCCTGAAGGGAAAGGGCAGCCAAGTAATCTGGTCCGTAACCCCCGAGCAGTCTGTGTACGAAGCGATTGAGAAGATGGCTGAAAAAGAGATAGGATCCCTGCTTGTAATCTCCGAAGGCAAGTTAGTCGGTATCCTCTCAGAGAGTGACTACGCCCGCAAAGTCGTGCTCAAGGGACGCTCTTCGAAGGAGACTCCAGTCCGGGAGATTATGAGCAGCCCGGTTATCTTCGTAACTCGCCAACAGTCAGTAGATGAGTGCATGGCCATTATGACCGTCCGCCGCATTCGCCATCTTCAGGTCATGGAACGTGAAGCCGTGATGGGTGTGCTGTCTATCGGTGATCTCGTGAAATGGATCATCTCCGGTCAGGAACATACCATCCAGCTGCTAGAAGCTAGAGCGCTATATAACCGGAAGATATCCGGGCTGAGGCGGCCCACTCTCTGCGGTCGACCAGTTCGCAGTGGATTTAGCGATTGTGGACGAGTGGTCGGCGATCCATAAGTAATCCACATGGCCGTATAGTCGGCATGTCGGACACGTGAATCGTGAGACACCCAAATCTCCGCGTAGGGCGTTATACGTCAAGTTGACGGCTCCCTGCCCAACTTGAGGTTGGCCCGTTACTCGGGGACCGCGCGTGCTTTAGAAGCCCGTGGTGTAAACAGGTGATCTTTGAGACCGGCAGCGCAGTGGTCGATTCTGCGCAGTCGCGGAGTATTTCACACGGAACATCGAAATTCGGCCGGAGTAGAACCAAACTGGACCTTCATGGCACGCAAGTAGCGAATAAATGAGCCAAAAAAGCATGACGCCCCGGTTCTTCCACTCCCGTGGCGTGCCCGCGCCCATCAGCTTGCGCAGGATCAGGCTCAGGTTGAAGGCTCCCACGTGGATCAGTTGCCGCTTCAGAATGTTGTTGTGT
>Ga0306921_10005691_pt1 | contig 12965 bp, 9 predicted proteins | sample sta12Cox44000080_FD_203760 | JGI IMG/M metagenome (GOLD analysis project Ga0306921, IMG submission 203760) | Lab enrichment of tropical soil microbial communities from Luquillo Experimental Forest, Puerto Rico - statoxic.12C.oxic.44.000.080 (v2)... | ecosystem: Environmental > Terrestrial > Soil... | reverse complement strand
CCTCGCCGCACGGCATGGCCGTCGACGGCCACGGCAACCTCTATGTCGGCGAACTCTCCGGCCGGGTCTGGCCACGGTTCTCGAAGGAACGGCCGCCCAAGCGCATCCGCGTCATCCACAAGCTCGTCAAGATCTAAGCAGGCAGGACCGCCGGCAGGCGGGATTGCCGCGCCTGCCGGATGACGAGAAATCCGATTACGGCCAAGTTCGCGAGGTTGAACAGGGCGCCGGCGGCGAAGGCCGGCCCGTAGAAGCCGAGATGGTCGTAGAGCGCGCCGGCGAACCAGCCGCCGAACGCCATGCCGCACATGCTGATGAACAGCAAGGTCGGAACCCGCCACGAGGCCTCGGTCGACGGAAACAACTCGCGGACCGCCAGCACATAGGCCGGGATGATGCCGCTGAAGCCGAGCCCGTAGGCGGCCGAGACGGCAAACAGCCCGGCCTCGTCCTGGGTGAAGGTGAATGCGGCGATCGCCAGGGCTTGGCACGCCGAGCCGGCGAGCACGGTGCCGAGCCCGCCGATGCGGTCGGCCAGCCACCCCCAGAACAGCCGGCTGACAAAGGCGCTGCCGAGCAGCACCGACAGCATCGCCGCCCCATGGGCCGCGGGAATCCCGAGATCGGTGCAGAACGCGACGAGATGCCCGGCCGGTATCGCCATCGGCACGCAGCACAAAAATCCCGCCGCGCAGAGCAGCGCCTGCACGAGATTCGACGGCAGCCCCAGCGCCCTGGTGTGACGATGCGACCGGGCGCCCGCGGCCTCGGCGTGTATCGGCTGCGGCAGCGGACCCAGCAACACGGCGAGCGGCACGATCGCGGCCGCAACGACGGCGGCGAACCCCAGCATCGTCGCTTGCCAGCCAAATTGCATCATGCCGCGCTCGAAGACCGTCGGCCACACCATGCCGGCGATGTATTGCCCGGATGAGATCAAGGCGACGGCCGTGCCGCGCCGCCGGTCGAACCAGCGGCTGACATAGACCACCAGCGGCGGGAAATGCGCACTATTACCCAATAAACCGATCAGAATGGCGTGCCCGAGAAAGAGCGCCCAGACCTGACCGACCGCCGAGACCGCCAGGCCCAGAGCCGCCATCAATGCGCCGAAGACCACCGTTGACCTGACGCCGATCCGGTCGGCTACCCAGCCCATGACGATGCCGCCCATCCCCGTCCCGACCCAAACCAGCGCGCCAGCCAGCGCGACAACTGACCGATCGGCGCCGAGGGTGGTTGCGATCGGCTTGAGCCCGACGACGACGAGCAGCGGCGCCCCGTAGGAAATCGCCAGAATGGCCGTCGTAACCAGTGCTGCCACCCACGACGAGCGGCTTTCGATACTGTCCGCTACGCGGCCGGCGCGCTGCGTCTCACGCCGCGTCACCGCCATCGCATCCGACATCCCGGCGCTCCCCGTTGTGGCCGATCCCCCACCCTAACAATTTCGGCTCCTCGGCAGCACCGCCGGAATGTGGACGCGACTATGCGTGAGGTTGCGATGGCGCGCGCGCCGCGGCGCGCCTAAACTTGGCGCTGCGAGGAAAAGGAGGACTCATGAGCGCCTTCAAATACGACCACGTCCATCTCCGCAGCCCCGATCCGGAGGAAACCGCCCGCTATTACGAGAAAATGTTCGGCGCCGAAATCATTCGCTCGGTCCAATCCGACGGGCGCGACCGGATCGACCTCAATCTCGGCGGATTGACGGTATTTATCGCCAAGGCCGACCCGGACAAGGTCGGCGCGCCGCCCGAGCCGCCGTTTCAAGGACTCGAACATCTCGGACTGGCAGTCCACCCGATCGACGAGGCCGTTGCAGAATTGAAAAAGAAAGGCGCCGAGGTCACACGAGAGCCGACAACGATCCGGCGCGGCGTGCGCATCGCGTTCATCCGCGGCCCGCAGAATGTTCATATCGAGCTGCTCGACCGCCAAGCCGGGTAGAACTGCCGCTATCAATGGCGTGGGACGGAGGTCCTAAGGGCCTCCGCCCAGCCCAGCTGCAACCGGAGCAAACGATGGCTGCCTATGTAGTCGCCGACATCCAGGTGACTGACGCCGCCTCCTACGAGCAATATCGGCCGCTTGCCGGGGCCAGCATCGCCCGGTTCGGCGGACGCTTTATCGTGCGCGGCGGCGCCGTCGATCTGCTCGAAGGCGAGCCCCGCCCCGAACGGATCGTAGTGATCGAATTCCCGGATCTGGAGACCGCTCGCCGCTGGTATCGCTCCGATGAATACCAAGCTGCGCTGAAGCTCCGCCAGGCCGCCTCCCGCGGCCGCGTATTCATGGTCGAAGGGGCGAGCTAGCCCTCACTTCGCGGCGTGCTGGTCGGCGGCCGAGCTCAAGAACAGTTGCGTCGGGAAACCGGCTGCCACGAGCGCCGCGATCAGCACCTCGACATGGCGCCGGTTCTGGGTTTCGACGACGACGTCGAGCTCGGCGCGTTTGACCGAAGTGTCGTGAAACAGACGCTGGTGGTGGACCTCGACGATGTTGCCGGCATGCTTGCCAACCACGCCCGACAGCCGCGACAACGCGCCGGGTACGTCGGGCAGCTCGCAACGCAGGCGGACCAGCCGACCCTCGCGCACCAGACCACGCATCAGGATCGAGGCGAGCAGCCGCGAATCCATATTGCCGCCGGTGATCACGATTGCGACCCTCCGGTCGCGAAACCGCCCGGGTGCAGCGAGCACAGCGGCGAGCCCGGCCGCACCGGCGCCCTCCACGACGAGCTTCTGGCGCTCCAATAAGGTCTCGACCGCACCTTCGAGCCCGACCTCGTCGACGAGCCGTATTTCGGATACCAGCGCCCTGACGATTTGGCGAGTCAGCCGTCCCGGCTCTTTGACCGCGATCCCCTCGGCCAATGTCGCGGCTGCGGCCGGCAGGCCCGGGTCCTCGCCGTGCATCAGGCGATACATCGAAGGATACAAGGTCGACTGGACGCCGATGATCTCGATCCGCGGGTTCACCGCCTTGGCGGCGACTGCGATGCCGGAAATCAGGCCGCCGCCGCCGATCGGGACCACGAGCGTGTCGAGATCCGGCCGATCCTGGAGAAGCTCGAGCGCGATCGTCCCCTGGCCGGCGATGATCGCCGGGTCGTCATAGGGATGAACGAACACAAGCCCCTCATCGCGGGCAAGCGCGTCGGCCGCTTCGCGCGCGCCGCTGAGGCTGTCGCCCCTCAGCACAACCTTGGCGCCGAATGCCTCCGTCCGATCGATCTTGATGAAGGGGGTGCCTTCGGGCATCACGATCGTTGACGGGATCCCGAGCCGCCGCGCGTGGTAGGCGACGCCCTGCGCGTGATTGCCGGCCGACATTGCGACCACCCCGGCGCCGCGCTCTCGCGTCTTCAGCGTAAGCAGCTTCGTGAGCGCGCCCCGTTCTTTGAACGAGCCGGTGCGATGGAGGGTCTCGAGTTTGAGACAGATGTCAACGCCGGTGAGTTCGGAGAGCGCTGGCGCCGCGATCGCCGGGGTGCGCGCGATCGCACCCGCGATCGCCGCGGCTGCATCGCAGATATTGTCGAAGTTTACCGGTAGGTCGGTCATTGCACAGGAGCCAATACGAGCGTGGAAACGGCAGTCGAGCGGCTGGGCACGAGCCAGTCGAAATCACGCCAGCCGCGCAGCAGATCGGCGTAATGGGCAGAGAGCGGGTTGCCGGATTGACCCGGGGTTATGATCATCTCGGCATCACCGGGTGCGGCCAAATCGGTGATCATCCGCAGTCCGGCACCAAAGCGTTGCTCAAACGGGCTTGCGTCGTCCCGGATCGTGCTCGGGCCGCGGTTGAGCGTGTCGTAGGCCCCGGGGGTTGGGATTGAGACCTCGAGCCAGTCCCGCAACACCGGAATTCGACTGAAGACTTGGTTCGCAAAAACCGCGACATGCGCTCGTCCCCATTGCCATTTCTTCATGTCGGGGCCGTAGTCCCGGCGGAGCTCCGAGAGCGCCAGGTCGAGAGCCTCCGCTAGCCGCGAGCCGCAGCTGTCTTCTCCCGGCCGTTTCGGGTCGCCGCACCATTCCGGCCGTTGCGTCAATACTGCCTCGATCACCCGGGGCCGCAAATCCCAGTAATCCGATACCACGTTGCCGAACCTGCCGAACAGGATCGAGCGGCTGAACTGGCGGAGCCACGCGGTGAACAGCAACGGCTCGCTTTTGTCCAGATCCATGCGAAAGTCCCAGCGCCGCATCCTTTCGATAGCCTCATGCCTGGCTTCGCTCCGGTCGACCATCCCCGTCATCAACGGCACCAAGCGCTGAGCCATCGGCGACAGGGTATCGGCCTGGATCGCAGCGCTCGTTCGTGAATTTTGCACCGGGGTCGCTGCGAGCAACGCCTCGATCCGCTCGGCGCGGTTCGGCAAATCCCAATCGCGGCTTATAAAATAGGGATAAGTGTCAGGCACGATCTTGTTGTTGGCGCTGACGAAATGGCCTGAGGGCGGATCAACCGCGCTCGGCAGCGCCGCGAACGGGATGAACCCAGTCCAATCGTATTCGCCGGTCCAGCCCGGCATCGGGAGCCAGCCATCGCCGTTGCGCCGGATCGGCACCAGCCCGGGCGCGATAAAGCCGATCGTCCCGTCGACATCGGCGTAGGCGATGTTCTGCATCGGCCCGACGAATTTCTCGAGGGCAGCGTGGAAGCCGGGCCAGTCGGAGGCGCGGTCGATCTCCCAGATCGCTTCGGCGCTGCGGTCATCGGCGACCGTAAAGGTCGCGGCCAAGGCAAGGACGAAGCCTGGGTCCGTGGGGCCCGGCGGCAGAACATCCGAGAGCACGGGACCGTGTCTGGTCTCGCGGATGGCGATGTCGACGGGCGGCGCACCTTTTACAAGGACCGTTTCATGCCGGGTTGTGAACAGTGCGCTGCCTTGCGGGGTCAGGTAGCGTGCTGGGTCGGTAGGATCGACCTTTTCGATGAACAGGTCCTCGACATCGGCGGTCGTTGTCGTGAATCCCCAGGCGATCCGCTCGTTGTGGCCGATCACGACCAGTGGCACGCCCGCGACGGTTCCGCCCGCGATCTCGTGCCGTGGCGTCTTCATCCGGGCGAGATACCAAAAGCCCGGTGCGCTGAAGGCGAGATGTGGATCGTTCGCGAGGAGGGGCTTCCCGCTCGCACTGTGCTTGCCGTCGACGACCCAGTTGTTCGAGGCATAGTTCGGCCCGACGATCGGCGGCAGTGCCTCGTAAAGGGCATCGATCGCCAAACGCCGGTAGATCGGAAGCATTTCCGCTAGCGTCGTTGGCGCATCCTTCGGGTATTCGGGGTAGAGGAAAGCGAGATCGGCCGCGGAGATTGTCCGGGCGAGGTGGGCGCGCAGCAGCTCGCCGCGGTAATTACCGCCGAGCTGGACTGCCATCAGCTTGCCCCAGACTAGGCTGTCCGCCGGCCGCCATTTTTCGGGCGCGAAGCCCAGCAGCAGAAATTCGGGCGGCAACGCCCCCCGCCGCGATGCCAAGAAGGCATTGACCCCGGCCGCGTAAGAAATTAGCGCGCGGTTCATTTCCGGCGACAGGAACGGGATTGCAGCTTCGGCCGCGCGATAGAGGCCGAGCACGCGCATCTGCCGGTCGATCGTGACCGCTTGCGGCCCGAAAATCTCGGCGAGCTGCCCAGCGCCGTAGCGCCGCTGCAGCTCCATCTGAAATAGCCTTTCCTGGGCGTGAACAAAACCCAACCCGAAAGCGAGATCATTATCGTCCTGGGCGATGATCTGCGGCACACCGTCGGGATCGCGCTCGACTCGGATCTCGGCCTTCGGCCCCGAGAGAATGATCCGGCCTTCCGTCTGTGGAAGCGCCGAGCGAAGATAAAAGTAGAACCCGCCGCCGAGGGTGAGCAGCAACGCCAGGAGGCCGGTGAGGATACGGCGGATCATCGACGCTTCGGACCGCGGGCGGTCCCATCTCAGAGGCCAAGCTCGCGCAAAATCTTGTCGCGGTCGGCGTCGGGATCAGGGGCAGGCGGGCGCGTCGGCGGATCGGCGAAGCCGGAGAGTTTCATCGGATTGCCGGCGAGCTTGAGGGGGCCGGTGATCGGGTCATCGACCGAGATCAGCATATTGCGCGCAGCGGTCTGGGGATGCGCGAGCGCCTGCGCGACATTGTTGACCGGGCCACAAGGTACCCCCGCCGCTTCCAATACGCTGATCCAGTGCTCGGTGCTCGCGGTCCGGAGCACGCTTTCGATTTCGGCGCGAAGCGCTTCCTGATGCTGGTTGCGCAGCGCATTGGTTGTGAAGAGTGGGTTCGCCGCGAGATCCGGGCGGTGGAGCGCATCGGCGAGCTTGACGTAGAGCCCGTCATTGCCGGCGGCGATGATCAGATTCCCATCCTCCGTCTGGAACGCCTCGAACGGCGTGATCGAGGGATGGCGCGCGCCCATAGGTCCGGGGATCTCGCCCGTCGTCGTATAGCGCATGACGGCATTTTCGAGCAGAGCCAGCTGGCAATCGAACAACGCCACGTCGACCTTGGTCGCTTCGCCGCTGCGCTCGCGGTGCAACAGGGCGGCGTTGAGCGCAACCGCTGTATAGAGGCCGCCGGCGAGGTCGCCGACCGAGGTACCCACCCGGGTCAGCGGCATCCCCGGATGACCGGTGATGCTCATGATGCCGCCGAGACCCTGCACGACCATGTCGTAGGCCGGATGGTGGGAATAAGGGCCGCTGTGCCCAAAGCCCGATGCGGCGGCATAAACCAGCCGCGGATAGCGCGGATGCAAGCTCTCCCAGCCGTAGCCGAGTTTCTCCATCGTCCCCGGGCGAAAGTTCTCGACAAGCGCATCGGCTTTGTCCAGCAACCGTTCGAAGACCTCCCGACCGGCCGGCGATTTTAAGTCGAGCGCAATCGACTCCTTGCCGCGGTTGACCGAGACGAAATACGCCGATTTGCCGTTCCTGAACGGGCCGTAGTGGCGCGCGTCGTCGCCCTGTCCCGGCGGCTCGACCTTGATCACCCGCGCCCCCAGCTCAGCGAGCAGCAGCGTGCAGTAGGGGCCCGCCAGAATGCGCGAGAGGTCTATGATCGTGATGCCGGAAAGCGGCCCCGCCTGAGCCATTGCGATTGATCCCTTGGCCGTGAGAGGGCGTCAATAGCGCACAGCAAGAGAGCCCGCAACCAAGCTCGGTGGCGCGCATGCCCGACCGTTGCCAGCCGTGGCGGCTGGCGGCTAAGATCGGCGCCACGCACGGCGATCTCTTTAGTACCAGGCGATGAAGAGCAGCTCCGAGGACGGAGATCGAGAAGCCGACGAACGCAGGTCGGCGGCGCTGATCGGCTTGATCATCATCTTGGCGCTGGCAATCGCCGGGGTTCTGCTTGTCCGCGAGCTGAGGGAGAAGTCGCGGCTCGAGGATTGCCTGATGTCGGGACGTACCAATTGCGCGCCGATTGAGGTGCCGTTACGCCACTAGCAAGGCTGCGGCAAAAAATCAGGGGAATGAATCCCCGCATGACTCATATAGAATGTCTATGATAAATCTCCGACCTGATCGGTCCCCCTGGATGAGGAAACGCACGGCATGGTGAGGCGTGCGATCGGCGTAGCAGTTGTCCTTGTGTTAGCGGCAGTGGTGGCGGTCTGGCGTTTGAATTCCGGCGTCGAGGCGCCGCAAGCGAGGGCGCAGACGCCGCCCCCGGGTATCCCGGTGACCGCTGGAACCGTGGCGATCGAGGATGTCCCGGTGTTCCTGCACGGCATCGGCACGGTTCAGGCCTACAATTCGGTGGCGATTAAGAGCCGGGTCGACGGCCAGATCGTCAAGGTCGAGTTCAAAGAAGGCCAGGACATCAAGGATGGGGACCTGCTCTTTCAAATCGATCCGCGCCCCTATCAGGCAGCGCTGGAGCAGGCGCAAGCGGCAAAGCAGAAAGACGAGGCGCAGTTGGCCGGGGCGAAACTCGATCTCGAGCGCTATTCAAAGCTGCTCGGCACGGGCTACCAGACCCGGCAGAGCTACGACAATCAGACCGCACTGGTTGCCCAGCTGCAAGCCGCAATCAGGGGTGACGAGGCACAGATCAATACCGCTAAGATCAATCTCGGCTACACCGACATCCGATCGCCGATCGACGGGCGTCTAGGGGCGCGGCTAGTCGACAAAGGCAATATCGTGCACGCGAACGACAACACCGCACTTGTGATGATCACGGAGCTGAAGCCGATCTTCGTCAGCTTTACACTGCCCCAGGAAACTCTCGACGACGTCCACGTACAAAATGAGCAGGCGCCGCTCGTCGTGCGCGCTTACAGCGGCGATGGCAAGAAGCAGCTGGCCGAGGGCAGGCTGACCCTGATCGACAACATGATCGATCAGTCGACCGGCACCATCCATTTGAAGGCGCGGTTCGATAACGAGGACGAGCGCCTGTGGCCGGGCGAGTTCGTCAGCTTGCGTGTGGTCCTTTCGACCCGCCGCGGCGTCGCCACGGTGCCACAGCAGACCGTCCAGCAGGGTCCGAGCGGCCATTACGCCTATGTGATCAAACCCGACAACACGGTCGAGCGGCGCAGCGTCGAAGTGGCCTCGATCCAGGACGGGATCGCGGTGATCACCAAAGGGCTGGCGGCGAACGAGCAGGTCGTGGTTGACGGTCAGTTCAGACTGACCGAAGGAGCCCGGGTCAACCCGACGGCCGCAACGCCAAACGGCGCAGCCGGGTGAGAACGCCCGGCGAAAGCGTCCTCCCGTGAGCCAAGAGCGGCCCTACACCAGCACACTGTAAAAACGGTCATGTGCAGCCCTGAAACCGTCGCCCCGGCCGCAGTGAATCGAAAAACCGGGGTCCAGAAGCCGTCGACATTGCCGGATTCCCGGTTTGGCGCGAATGACATTGCAGTGCGCCGTGGGCCTGTTCCAACACCGCTCGGGCGTTTTTCCGCGCCCGCTAAATTCTTGGGCAGCTGCCGATGAGCATTTCGGAACCGTTCATTCGCCGGCCGATCGCGACCTCGCTAATGATGCTGGGGGTGCTCGTCTTCGGCATCGGCGCTTATGCCCTGTTGCCGGTGGCCGCGTTGCCGAAGGTGGACTTCCCGACCATTGTGGTCTCGGTCAATTATCCCGGCGCCAGTCCGGAGACGATGGCCTCGGCCGTCGCCACGCCGCTCGAGCAGCAATTCGCGGCGATCCCCGGGCTCGATCAGATGACCTCGACGAGCGGGATCGGCTCGCTGTCGATCACCCTGCAATTCGATCTGGAGCGCAATATCGACGCCGCTGCGCAAGATGTCCTGACCGCGATCAACGCCGCCAGTGGCGTCCTTCCCAAGGACCTGCCGACCCCGCCGACCTACCGAAAGACCAACCCGGCCGATCGCCCGGTGCTGATCTACGCCATCTTTTCGAAGGCGATGCCGATCTACAAGGTCGATGATTATGCCTATACGATCGTGGCCCAGAAGCTATCGACGGTGGATGGCGTCTCGGAGTCGCGAATTTTCGGGCAGAAGCCTTTTGCGGTGCATGTCCGGGTCAACCCCGGCGCGCTCGCCGCCCGCGGTATCGGCCTCGAGGACGTGCACAACGCGCTGACCGCGGCGACGGTCAACCGTCCGAAGGGCACCCTCGAAGGCGCGCATCAGGTCTTCACCATCGACACTAACGACCAGCTGTTCAACGCCGATTCCTTCAAGGACGTCATCGTCGCCTATCGCAACGGCGCGCCGGTTCGCCTGAAGGATGTTGCCCAAGTCATCGATGCGACGCAAAACGAGCGCATCGGCGCATGGTATTATGATACACCGGCCGAAGGTCTGGCGATCCAGCGCCAAGCGGGCGCCAACACGATCCAGCTGGTCGACACGATCAAGCGCTGGATCCCGCGCCTCGAGGAGTCGATCCCGCCCTCGGTCAAGATCGATCTCGTCTCCGACCGCTCGCTGGTCGTCCGCGCCGCGGTCCACGACGTGCAGTTCACGATGATGCTGACCGTCGGCCTCGTTATCGTCGTGATCTTTCTGTTCTTGCGGACATTGTGGGCGACGGTGATCCCGAGCCTTGCGGTACCGCTCTCGCTGCTCGCGACATTCGGGGTCATGTATGCGGTCGGCTACAGTCTCGACAACATCTCGTTGATGGCCTTGACGATTTCGGTCGGCTTTGTCGTCGACGACGCGATCGTCATGATCGAGAACATTGTGCGCTACATCGAGCTCGGCGAGCGGCCGTTCGAAGCCGCGCTCAAGGGTGCAGGCCAAATCGGCTTCACGATCATCTCGATCACCTTTTCGCTGATTGCAGTATTCATCCCGCTGCTATTCATGGGCGGTATAATCGGACGCCTGTTCCGCGAATTCGCCGTCACCGTATCCGTTGCGGTGGTCGCCTCGGCGTTTGTTTCACTTACGCTGACGCCGGTCTTGTGCTCGCTGTTTTTGAAGGAGCAGACCCTGCACGGAAGGGGACGGTTCAACCGGATCGCCGAGCAGGGCTTCGATTGGATGCTGCGCGCTTATGACCGCGGCCTCGGCTTCGTCTTTCGCCACCAGCTCCCCGCGCTGCTCTCAACACTGGTCCTGATGGTGGCGACAGGCTACCTTTACGTGACAATCCCGAAAGGCTTTTTCCCCGAACAGGACACCGGCTTCATCTTCGGCCAGGCGGATGCGCGCCAGGACATATCGTACGCCGCGATGGCCAGACTCACTCAGCAGATCGTCGATGTCGTAAAGCAGGATCCCACCGTCTCGGGCGTCTTTTCGTTTACCGGCGCCAGCGCCTACAACCCGACCGAGAACACTGCTCGCGTCTTTATCCAGCTGAAGCCACATGATCAGCGAGATCTGACTTCCAACCAGATCATCCAGCGCCTGCGTCCCAAGGTAGCGAAGGTCGAGGGGGTCAAATTTTACATGCAGTCGGGGCAGGACATCAGCATCGGCGGGCGGCTGAGCCGCACGCTCTATCAATACACGCTGACCGACACGAACGTAGAGGAACTCAATCACTGGGCACCGATCATCGAGGAGGCGATGAAAAAGATGCCAGAGCTCCAGGATGTCGCCTCCGATCAACAGATCGCCGCGCCGCATCTGGCGATCGAGATCGACCGCGACGCGGCCGCGCGGATGGGAATCTCGCCCTCGCTGATCGACGAGACATTATACGATGCGTTCGGCCAGCGTCAGGTCGCAAACCTGTACACCTCGACCAGTCAGTACAAGCTCATTATGGAAGTCCAGCCCGAGTTCCAGGACGATCCGACGGCATTGTCCAAAATTTTCGTGATCGGGCCAGGTGGTACGCAAATACCGTTGAGCGCGTTCACGCATTTCGCACCGAAAGTAGAAGCGCTGTCGATCAACCATCAGGGTCAGTTTCCTGCGGTGACCCTGTCATTTAACCTGGCACCGGGCTTTTCTCTTGGCCAAGCGGTCGACAAGATCCGTGCGATGATGACACAGTTGCGCGTGCCGGGGACGCTCGATAGTTCATTCCAGGGCACGGCTCAGGCCTTCCAAGCCTCGCTGTCCTCGACGCCACTGCTCGTCGCCGCCGCGATCCTCGTCGTCTACATCGTCCTCGGCATGCTCTACGAGAGCTACATCCACCCGATCACGATCCTCTCGGCACTGCCGTCGGCCGGTGTCGGCGCGCTGCTGGCACTGATGCTGCTGCATTACGATCTCAGCGTGATCGCGATGATCGGCGTCATTCTGCTGATCGGCATCGTCAAGAAGAACGCGATCATGATGATAGACTTTGCCCTGCAGGCCGAGCGCCTCGAGGGCAAAAGCCCACGCGAGGCCATTCACCAAGCCTGCCTATTGCGCTTCCGGCCGATCATGATGACGACTTTCGCGGCGCTGTTCGGCGCCATGCCGATCGCATTTGGACAGGGTGCCGGCTCGGAGCTGCGGCGCCCGCTCGGCATCGCGATCGTCGGTGGGCTCCTGGTATCGCAATGGCTGACACTCTATACGACGCCGATCATTTACCTGTATCTGGAACGAATGGCGCGCTGGGTGGGCCGTCCATATCGCCCCTCACGGGTGCAGGAGGCCCTTACGGATATTCCGAGGCCAGCCCTAGCCGAGGGACGCCATGGCGCGGAGTGAGCTCGAGCCGGTGGCCGAAGGCGCGAAACCCGCCGTCGTGGCCGGCTGAGCCTCGAAACTTGAACAAAGAAGCGGGCAGCCGCCAGTGAGCATTTCGGAACCGTTCATCCGGCGGCCGATCGGGACATCGCTGCTGATGTTGGGGGTCCTCGTATTCGGCATCGGCGCATACAACCTGCTTCCGGTAGCGGCCGTCCCCAATGTCGATTTCCCGACAATCAGCGTGACCGCGCAGTACCCCGGCGCCAATCCGAGCACGATGGCGTCGGCGGTTGCGACGCCGCTCGAACAGCAATTCACCTCGATCCCGTCGCTCAGCCAGATGACATCATTCAGCGGCGTCGGCGTCACCTCGATCACCCTGCAGTTCGATCTGTCGCGCAATATCGATGCGGCGGCGCAGGACGTGCAGCAGGCGATCAATGCGGCGAGCGGGTTGTTGCCCAAGGACATGCCGACTCCGCCGACTTATCGGAAGATAAACCCGGCCGACTTTGCCATCCTGATCTATGCCATTCACTCCGATGCGCTGCCGCCCTACGAGGTCGACCAGTACGCCAACAACGTCATCGCTGAGCGGCTGTCGACAGAGCCCGGGGTCGGGCAGGTTTTCGTGTTCGGTTCCATGCCCTACGCCGCCCGCATCCAGATCAACCCAGCGTCGCTCGCGGCAAAGGGCTTGGGCATGGAAGATGTCCGCAATGCGCTTGTCGCTGCCACCGTAAACAACCCGAAGGGCGAGATTCAAACCGAGCATCAGGCGATCGCGCTCGATACCAACGACCAACTGTTCGACGCCAAAAGCTACGGCAACATCATCATCGCCTACAAAAACGGCGCGCCGGTGCGCATCAAGGATGTCGGGGACGCTG
>Ga0306921_10005690_pt1 | contig 12967 bp, 12 predicted proteins | sample sta12Cox44000080_FD_203760 | JGI IMG/M metagenome (GOLD analysis project Ga0306921, IMG submission 203760) | Lab enrichment of tropical soil microbial communities from Luquillo Experimental Forest, Puerto Rico - statoxic.12C.oxic.44.000.080 (v2)... | ecosystem: Environmental > Terrestrial >... | reverse complement strand
CCCTTGTAGTACACGTGCGGACGTTTCCGATCGCGCACAAGCTGGTATAGGCGGCTTCGAAAAAGGAAAGCTCGAGCACGACGGCGCGAGAAAAGAAGTCGCGGCACAGATCTGCGTGCGCCGGCCGACACGGTCCAACTCCGTGCGGGGGAGGTCGTACGAGAGGGAGTGAAGATTCGAATTCGGCTCCCTCCAGCGAAGAGTCCGCAAACTTTTGGTTCCTGGGGACCGCTTAGCTTGCGGGGCGCCGAACTGACCGAAATCGACGCCGTCACGACCTGCGGTCGATGCTTGTGCAGTCAATCCCGAGTTCGTGAGGACGGTCGCCACGACTGCTGAGCGGCTCGGTTTTTCGACAATTTGGGCACCGGAGCATGTCGTATTGCTCGAGGAATACGCGTCGAAATATCCCTATTCGAGCGGTAAATTTCCCGCACCGCCAGACGTCCCAATCGCCGATCCCTTTACGACGCTTGCATACGCGGCGGCATGCACAACCACGATTCGTCTCGGGACCGGGATCTGCCTTGTGCCCGAACACAACCCGCTCGTGCTCGCCAAGACCGTGGCGACTGTCGATCGTCTCAGCGGCGGGCGGTTCATATTTGGCGTCGGCATCGGATGGCTGGCGGAAGAGTTCCAGGGGTTAGGCATCTCCTTCGACCGTCGCGCTCAACGCACGCGCGAGTACATAGAGGTGATGCGCAAGCTCTGGACCGAGCGCCGCAGCTCGCATCAAGGCGAGTTCGTGAATTTCACCAGTGTCCTGAGCTATCCAAAACCGGTCAGCGAGAAGGGTGTGCCGGTTTGGTTCGGCGGCGAAAGCGGTCCGGCGCTCCGACGGGTAGCCGAATACGGTGATGGCTGGATCGGCTTCAACCTGTTGCCCGATCAAGCAGCCGCGAAGATCAAACGCATCGAAGAACTGCTTAGGGCTAACGGCCGCAGCCGATCGGACGTCCACCTCGCTGTGTCGCCCTACACTAACCCGATCAAAACCGACGACTTGAAGCGCTATCGAGATGCCGGAGTCGAGGAGATCGCTCTGTTGTCAGGCAGGCTGGGAGCCGAATGGGAGATGGTTGCGGGGCTCGAGCAAATGGCGAAAGAGTTCGTTGAACCGGCGGCCAAACTCTGACATGTGCTCGCGTGGCCGAGGAAATTTGTCAGGATGAGGGACTGATCACGATAATGAGGTGACCGGCGACTGCGGGTTGGGCACGGGACGGCGCACCTCAGTCGGATCTTTGTCCTCCCTCAGACCCTCATAGGCCACTTGGCGAAGCAGATTGTCCTCAGTCCAGGTCAGATACTTAACCTCGACGACCAGCTCAGGCCGGACCCAATGCACGCGGCTCAACACCAGCGGTGAGCCAAACCGGTTCGACCGAGGGGGAGCCTGATTGAGCGGCATCGCGGGGACCGCGAGCGGTTGCAGGCGATGCCACAGCCGGCCGAGCTCCGCATGGTCAATACCGGCCCCGACGCGTCCCGCATAAATGAGCCGGCCGTTCGGATCGTAATAGGCGAGCAAGAGCGCCCCGAGCCGGGGCCGTCTGCCCTCGGGATCGGTCCACCCGACGACCACGAACTCCTCCCGCTTTTCGCACTTGACCTTGACCCACACGCCGCGATCGCCGGGCGAATAGGATGCGTCAGCGCGTTTGGAGATGATGCCCTCCAGCGACAGTTCACAAACCTTGGCGTAGAACTCCGGGCCCTGTCCGATCTGGTGATCGCAGAAGTGCAGCGGAGGGCTTGTATCCGACAGAAGCTGCCGGAGCCGCTCCTTTCGCTCACGTAGCGGGCCGTGCTGATTGCATCTCCATCGAGATAGAGAAGGTCGAACAGAAAGAGGATCAGCGCGTCGGGGTTGCCGGCATCAGAGGCGGTCTGGATTAGGCTGAATGAAGTCTTCCCATCCGAGCGAACGCCGCACAGCTCCCCATCGAGATATGCCTGCCTTGCCGGCAGAGTGGACACGGCCGTGGCTACCGGCGGGTATTTTCCCGTCCAGTCGAGGCCCGAACGTGTCAACAGCTGTACTCGGCCGCGGTCGAGGCGGGCATGCATGCGGTATCCGTCGTGTTTGATCTCGTGCAGCCAGTCCTGACCCCGCGGAGGCGTATCGACCAGCTTGCAGAGCTGCGGCTTGACCCACTTCGGAAGCCCGGGCGATTGGTCTCTAGGCTTTCTAGGCATTGATTTCGGCATCACGGCCGCTCAAGGATCGTCGATACGAGTGGAACCGTCCACGGAGGTCCGATATGCCACGGGCAAGTTGGAGAGGTCATCTCCGTCTCTCTTTGGTGTCCTGCCCGATCTACCTGTCGCCTGCGGCGGCGCGCACGAAGCCCATTCGGTTGCACCAGGTCTGGGAGGCAACTCCGGCCGGGGAAGCAGACGAGCCACCGAGCCAGCACACAGAACGTGAGGTCACCGGCCTACGCGCGTCGAGGCCTCATTCAGATCAGGTCGAAGATGCGGCGGAACCATTGGGCCCCGTTTCTCGGATCACGCTCCGGCCTCACGATCCGACCACCGGCGAGGAAATCGAGAAAGACGAAGTCGTCAGGGGATACGAGTATGAACGCGGCCAATACGTTACCTTCACACCGGACGAGTTGAAGGCGCTCGATTTGGAGAGTTCCAAGGTTATCGACCTTGAGATGTTTATCCCTCGAGGCCAGGTCGACCCAGTCTATTTCAACAGCCCCTACTACCTCTATCCCGATGGCCAAATGGCGGTCCAGGCGATCCGGCTGATCGGCGCGGCGATGGCTGAGGCAGGGACCGTCGGGATCGCGCGCCTGACAATGAGCCGGCGCGAGCGGATGGTGATGATCGAGTCCCGCGGCACCGGAATGGCGCTGATCACGCTGCGCGCCGCCGATGAGGTTCGGGCACCGCAGTTCACCAGCCTCGACGGCGTGATCGATGCCGAAATGGCGGCAATCGCCCGTGCAATCATCGCCCAACGAACCGGGAAATTCGACCCGAGCAAGTTCCGCGACCGTTACCAGGAGGCGTTGCAGGAGCTAATCGAGGCCAAGATGAAGGGGGTCGCGATCAAACCGCGAGCAGTTTCGACGCCGTCCCCCGTGATTGATCTGATGGCGGCGCTGAAACGCAGCCTCGCGCAGGAGGCGCCAACTGCAAAGGGCGCTGTGGCTAGGAAGCGCGCCAAACTGGCACCCGATCGGCGTCAGCGAGCGTTGCTTCTTCCCGTGTCCGGCGGCAGGAAAAAGAAGGAAGAACCGACGACCGAGCAAGCCACACTCGGCGCGAAGCGACGCAAGAAGGCTTGACCACGGATTGGGGCGGAAGGCCCACGCGCTGAGTTTTGGCCGGCGGATTTTGGAGATTGCCAGCATTAATGTACCGGCCCCGGAGGTGTTGTGTTCGCGAGCTGGCCGACTGCATCGATGATCCGCCGCCAGACAGCCCTCGCCGTCGTAATCACCGGCCTCCGCGAGTTCGTCGACCCGTCTAGCGCTTTCCACCTCGGCGTTGTCGCCGTAGCCTTTGCCCCGCCCTCCCAGGCGGCCAAATTGCCCGCACCCTCGACCTCGATCATGGTGTTCGGCTCGCGCGCAGCGGTCATAGAGGCGCCTTGCCTCGGTGACTAAAACGCTTTCATCGGCCGTCCCTCGGAGGATCATCACCGGCACGCCGATTGCCACCGATCAACGCCTCGAAATCGAATTGATCGGTGAATAGCAGCCGGTACGGGAGAGGCGGCCCGCGCAGCTCGAACAAACGCAGCACCGAGGCATAAGGCGCGTTGAGAGGACTCCGGCGAACGACATTGCGGTTGCCCTCGCGCTCACAATGCTGAGACTTACCCAAACGACATGAATTTTCTGTAATGAAGGGGCCAATGACTTTCTATCGCGCCGTCGCCGTCACCGCGCTGGTCTGCATCTCTCTGCCGGCTGCGGCCAGGGAGCACCGCTCGGCAACCGTCTAGCGCGAGTTCCAGCTTGCGCACCCGTGCCCGTCGACCGGCAGCCCGACGGGCGCGTGTCCCGGCTACGTCAAGGACCGCGTGATACCGCTCGGTTGCGGCGGCCCCGATACGGTCACGAATATCCAGTGGCAGGCCGTCGCGGACGCACAGGCTGTAATCCCGGTTGACTGCCTTAGCGCCGCCGCACCGTGATTCTGTGCCGGGTCCCGATCCGGTGCCTTGGGTCAGCAGCGAGCTCGATCGTATCGTCCAGGAATCGAGCCGCATTCGCGTGAGGTGACGTTTTCCCCTTGCGGGCTGGCCCGTTTCCGACGACAAGCCCGCCCCTTCCCGTGCCCCGGGGTGTCAGGGGCAGGAGTAAGCAGAACATGACGAACCACCATCCGAACCGTGCCCGCCGGCGCTACGGGCATTTGCCCGGCCATATCCGAGACGCATTCCTCGAAGCCGTCGAATCTTTCGAGGATTGGAATCCTTCGGGCCCTCTATCGCCCGCGCGAGTCGGCTACGAAATTCGGCATAGACCGCGGCAGATCAGCGTCGCCGAAGCTTGCGGCCTTGTCTGGGGCTGCACCGACATATTGCCCGGCATGGTGTACCGAACCCTCACGAGAGACCTGGAAATCGATTTGAAGCGCCAAACCTACGCTGCCGCCGCGCATGCGATGCTCCATTACCTGAAGGGCTATGCGGCTGGTGTCGACTCCGCAGCGGATGCAAGGCTTAAGCGCCTATACGACAAGCGCGACAAGCTTTGGGATCGTCTCGAAATCATGCTCGGCGTCCGAGATCTGGGCAAGCCGCCGGCGGCGCTTACGTCGGAGGAGCGCTGGCAGGTCCGCTGTATGGCCGACAAGGCGATAGAATTTTGGGAAGAAAACTCAATTGATGAGGACGTTCGAGAACCCCGAGACGCAATTGAGCGGTACGCCAAGGCCATATATGAAGCTGCTGGGCGTATCGCCGCGATCGTGGATACCGAACATTTTGGCGAGGGTGACGAGGCTTACGAATCGTCGCATTACTTGCCGGCCATGGGGCGCCCCATGGAGCACGAGGCATGACGGAGCAGAAAGCGACTCAGCACCAGCCGAGCCACGCGAAGTTGCTCATATGGGTTGCTCTACAGAACAGAGGGCCACCGACGCTCGACACCATAATGCCGAACGGCAAGAAACTCGGGGACTGCACAGGCACTTATTGCGGCCAGCTTAACGAACGGCTCATAAGGATTGGTCGGGGCGTGGAGACGGGCCAGCCATGATCGAGACCAATGCCATTCCGGCTTCGATCGGTCGGCTGTTCGACATTCTCGACGAACTGATGGCCGGGACAATCACGCCTTCGAGGCGGAAGCGCGGAGCGGTGCCGAGGAGAAGCTTCGCCGCGCGATCATGAAGGAAATCAAACCGCGATGCCGTTGGGCTGACCCACCAAACCATCGCGCAGAGAGCCTACTTCGGGCACTCTCTTCTTTTACGGCCCGTCAATCATCTTCGGGCAGCATCTCCGGATGTCCGAAGACGCCCGCCTTGCGGCGGCCCTTTCGGTCGTCCTGATGAAGCTGTTCGGACTCGCGTGACACGCTGCGGATTTTTTTGCGGAAATACCTCTTATGTATGCAAAAATCTAAGATTTTACGCCTCTTCTGGCGGAAGAGGCAGGAGTCGAACCTACCGAGGACGCTGAGCGCCCTCCAACGGATTTGAAGTCCGCGCGAGCCACCGGGCCCGATACTCTTCCGCGTTCGGTTTAGCCGAAGACCTTGCGGCCGTGCAACACGATGCGGGCATCTCCCGCGCGGCGGGTCACCGCCATTGCGTCGAGATACTCGAGAATCTGGATCGTCAGATTGCGCCCGACGCCAGAGCGGTCCTTGAATGTCGCGGCGGTGAAGGTGCCCTCGGGCGAGCCTTCGGCGAGCTCTTGAGCGATTTCGGCGAGGCGCGCCAACGTCTGCGGCAGAAAGAACCGGTTATCGGCGACTCTGGCGACGCGGCCCAACCGCTCGGCCCGCTTCAGCAAGCGCTCGACCGCCTCGGGCTCGAGGGCGAGTGCCGCGGCGAGCTCGCGCACCCGCGGCGGGCGGAGATCCTCGACGGCGAGCAGCGGGTGAACGCGCTCCCACAGCCGCTCATCGGCTTGCGTCAGCCGCGGCCGATGCTCGGGCAACCGCCACGCCGCACCTTCGCGCGCGACGCGGCCGGCGGCGGCGAGCTCGGCGAGTGCCGCCTCCAGCGCCGCCTCGGGCGCCAATGCCCGCAGCTGAGCAAGGAGGGCGGGCCGCGTGGGACCGAGCGCGTCGGGCTGTGCCCGATGCGATGCGGCCAACGCGGCAACGACTTGGTCGCACAATGCAGCCAAACGATCGGGAGTGAGTGCTACCGGGGCGCCCGCCGGCCCGACACGCAAGAACGCGCCGGCTCCAGTCAGACTATCGAGCTCGGCCGGGGTCAGATTTCGCACCAGCGCGAAATCCGGCAAAGCGACGAGCCCGTCGACGTCCAGGATGCGGAGGAGCGCCCGCGCGGGATCGGCTTCGGCGGTTGCTTCGAGCACTGCAAGCCGTGCGGGAAGCCGCCGGCCGCGCCGGGGCGGAAACGGATCGACGACGCGTCCGCCGGCCAGAGTGTGCCGGGCGGCATGGTCGCGCAGCACCGCACGGTCGCCATGGAGTGCGCCGATCGGCTGTTCGAAATCGACTTGAACAAAACCGGGCTCGCCGGGGAGGATCGAACGTCCTCCGAGTACTGCGACGCGGCCGACGATATCGGCGGTGCCGAGATGGAGATGGACGGGCAGACCGTCGCGCAGTGGCGCCTCAGCGAAGCGCGAGGCTCGCACAAAAAGATCGAGCCGCCGCGCCGGCGCATGACGTTCCGGCGCCACGATCCAATCGCCGCGGCTCGGCTCACGTCCCTCGGGAAACGAGCCCGCGACATTAACCGCGCAACGCTCGCCGGCAGCGACATTCTCGACCACCCGGTTTTGCGAATGCAGCCCACGAACCCGCACCGCGATGCCGCTCGGGCTGATCAACAGCCGCTCGCCGACTGTTACGGTGCCGGCGGCCACCGTGCCGGTCACGACGAGCCCGATCCCAGGCAGGGTGAAGGCGCGGTCGATCGGCATGCGGAAGAGGCCCGCTACTGGCGCGGCGGCGCGATCGCGGTCGGCAATGCGCGCGCCTTCTCGAAGATGATCGGTTAGGGCCGAGACCCCTTCGCCACTGCGGCTCGACACCGGAAAGATCGGGCTCCGGGCGAACCCCGCCGCGGCAAGCAGCGCCTCGACCTCCTCGACGACAGCCGTGGTCCGGTCGCGCTGGACCCGGTCGATCTTGGTTACAACCCCGGTGACCTCGGCGACCCCGATCAGCTCGAGGATGTCGAGGTGCTCCAAAGTTTGCGGGCGTGGCCCGTCATCGGCGGCGACGACCAGCAATACCCGGTCGATAGACAAGACACCGGCCAGCATATTCGGCAGAAAGCGCTCGTGCCCGGGCACGTCGACAAAGCCGAGTTCGGTGCCGTCGGGCAACCTCGCATAGGCGAAGCCGAGATCGATCGTCAGCCCGCGCCGCTTCTCTTCCGGCAGGCGGTCGGCGTCGACGCCAGTCAGCGCGAGGACCAGCGCGGTCTTGCCGTGATCGATATGGCCGGCCGTCGCCAAGATCATGGTTTCGCCCTGTCCCCCACCCTAGCCCTCCCCCGCCCGCGGGGGAGGGAAGGGGAGGGGGCGCAGCAGGCCGGCGAGCGTGGGGAGCTGGCCGAGGAAGACCGCCTCATCTTCAAGACAGCGCAGGTCGAGCAGCACGCGGCCGCCCTCGATACGCCCGATGACCGGGACCGGAAGTGCCCGCAAGGCGCGGGCCAATGCCTCGACGGCAGCGCCGGACCGGTTGATCGGACGTAGAGCGAGGGCGGCGCTCGGCAACAGCGACACCGGCAATGCGCCGCTGCCAATCTGGCTTCGAGTGTCGACTAGGCCGACCTCGGCGATGCCCTCGACGGCGTCCTCGACGGCCGGCAGCAGGCGTTGGCCCGATGCCGCGATCTCGCTATGGGGACGGGTGAGCAGGCGCAATGCTGGCAGGCGCTCGGCCAGCCGCGCGGGATCGGCGTAGAGGCGCAGCACCGCTTCGAGCGCCGCCAGGCGGATCTTGTCGAGGCGCAACGCACGCTTTAGCGGGTTGCGCGCGAGCCGTGTGACCAGATCGGCGCGGCCGACGACGAGCCCCGCCTGCGGACCCCCCAGCAATTTGTCGCCGCTGAAGGTGATGAGATCCGCACCCGCTGCCAGAGCCTCCGCCGCGGTCGGCTCGTGCGGCAATGCCCAGCGCTCGAGATCGACCAGCGAACCGCTGCCGAGATCCTCGACAAAGGGGACTCCGTGCTCGCGAGCGAGTGCCGCGAGCTTTGCCGCCGGCACCACAGCCGTGAAGCCTTGGATCGCGTAGTTGCTGGTATGCGCCTTGAGGATAAGCCCGGTCTGCGGCCCGATCGCCGCAGTAAAGTCGGCGAGGTGGGTGCGGTTGGTCGTCCCGACCTCGCGCAACCGCGTGCCGGCGCGTGCCATGATGTCGGGCAGCCGAAACGAGCCGCCGATCTCGATCAGCTCGCCGCGCGACACGATGGTTTCGCGCCCTTCCGCCAAGGTATTCAGCGCCAGTACCAGCGCGCCGGCATTGTTGTTGACGGCAAGTGCCGCCTCGGCCCCGGTCAATCGGGTCAGCCAACCTGCAATATGGTCGTCGCGCTCGCCGCGCCTGCCGCTGGCGAGGTCGTATTCGAGGGTCGTCGGGTCGCGCATCGCCGCCGTCGCGGCGGTGATCGCCTCCTCCGGCAGAGGCGCGCGGCCGAGATTGGTGTGCAATACCGTCCCGGTCAGGTTGAAGACGCGGCGCTGCGAGGGCTGCATCGTGCGGGCGAGCGAGGCGTCGCTCGCCTCGATGATCGCCGCCACCGAGGCGTCGGCGCCGCATCGACGGCGCTCGGCGAGCGCCTCCCTGACCGCGTCGAGGACCAGCGGTCGCCCGTATTGCGCAATCAACGCGCCGCCCGCATCGGATCGCAAGACGCGATCCACGGCGGGCAACCTAGCACGGCGCTCCGTCATGACGCGACGGCAGGCTCGGGGAGCGGCTGGATTGCTCCCTGCTCGAGGTGGACCCTGGGCTCACCGTTGGCCGCGTGAGTAACGAACCCGATCTCGGCCGCTCGGTAGCCAAGCTCGCGCAGCTCGGCAACGCACGCCGCCGCGCAATCGGCGGGGACACCGGCGAGCAGGCCGCCGGCGGTCTGTGGATCGATCAGCATTGCCGCAGTCGGATCGGCGAGGCTGGTGTGGCCCGTGCCGAGTGCGGATAGCGCCGCAACATTGTCGGCATGCAAGGAGCTGGTGATGCCGCGGTCGAAGAAGGACAGAGCGCCGTCGAGCACCGGTGTCGCCTCGGGGTCGAGGACGGCGTCCATGTCGGACGCGCGAAGCATTTCGAGCAGATGGCCCAGTAGCCCGAACCCGGTTATATCGGTGCAGGCAGTGGCGCGATATGTCAGCAGACACCCGGCGGCCGGTCCGGCGGATTGCACCATTGTCGCGATCGCGTTCTCGACGATCGGCGCCGGTGCGAGCCCGCGCGCGTCCGCCGCCAGGATCACGCCGGTGCCGAGCGGCTTGGTCAGGATCAGCCGGTCGCCGGGGCGCAATCCGCCCTTGCGCAACAGCTTCCCCGGGCGTGGCCGGCCGGTCACGGCGAAACCCAACGCCAGTTCGGTCCCCTCGGCGCTGTGCCCGCCGACCAACACGGCTCCCGCCGCTTCGAGCACGTCGAGCCCGCCGCGCAGCATGTGAAAGAGGTCGTGCTCGACGATCGGCGGGCGCGCCGGCGGCAGGGTGGCAATCGCCAGCGCGCTCTCAGGGCTGCCGCCCATCGCGTAGATGTCGCCGAGCGCGTGGGTCGCGGCGATCCGTCCGAACAGATAAGGGTCGTTGACCATGGCGCGGAAAAAATCGACGGTCTGCAATAACGGCGGCATGCCGGGAAACGAGATCAGCGCGGCATCGTCCGGGCTGTCGAGCCCGATCAGGACCGCGTCGCTCGTCACCGGCTGTAATCGCTGCATGACGCGCGCCAGAACCATGGCCGGCACCTTGGCCGCACACCCGCCGCAGCGCATCGGGTCTTCGCCCCCGTCTGCGGCCATTTCCGGTAGTTCGCGGTAGCGCCGCATCCAGCGTCGATCAATCCAGTCCTTGAGCCGCCACCAACGGGTGCCATAGGCGGCGAGGGGTCCACGCGAAGCGACGGCGCGCCCCTCCCCGGTGCCGATCAGGGCCAGGCCGCGTCGTTGCGGGATGGCGCGCCGCGGGCGCTTCCCGGTCAGCACGCGTCGTAAATTCGAGGCGAGCGGCGGGCCTTGGCGGACGGCGTAGACACCGGCCTTCTCGCGCGGATGGGCGATCATCGTGGCGACATCCCCGGTGGCGAAGATGCTCGCATCCCCGGTTGACTGCAGGGTCTCGTCGATCGCAATGAAGCCGTCCGCGGTCAGCGGCAACCCGGTTTCGGCGAGCCAGGGTGCGGTCCCCGCCTCGGTCACCCACAGGGCCTCGTCGAAGGCGATCCGCTTGCCGTTGTCACAGATCAATGCGCCGGGCTCGACACGTACGATCTCGCTGCCGGTCAGCACGGCAACCCGGCGCTCGGCGAGGATCCGCTCGAAGAGGCGGCGGACGCGTCGGTTGTGCGAAGGAAGCAGCGCTTCCCGGGTCACCAAGGTAACCTCGACCGCGCCGCCGCACAGGCCGGCGAGCCGATATTGCGCCGAGAGTGCGAGCTCAACGCCGGCGGCGCCGCCGCCGACCACCGCGAGGCGCAGCCTAGGCATCCTCTCGGCGCGGGCGAGTAACGCTTCCCATCGCCGCGCGAAATGGGCGATCGGCTTGACCGCGATCGTGTGCTCGGCGGCACCGGGAACGTCGTCGGTGCTTGGTGCCGAGCCGATGTCGATCGACAGCAGGTCATAGCGGATCGGTGGGTGAGCACGGCACAGCACGAAATGCCCGGGCCGGTCGAGGCCGATCGCCTCGTCGCGGATCAGCCGCGCCCCGGCAAAGCGCGCGAGCCGGCCGAGATCGATGTGGCACTCCTCAAAGGAGTAATGCCCGGCGACATAGCCCGGCAGCATGCCGGAATAGGGCGTCTCGACGTCGCGGCTGATCAAGGTGACGCGCACCCCCGGCATCGGCCGCATGCCAAAGCCCTTCAGCACGCGGACATGGGCATGGCCGCCGCCGACGAGAACAAGATCCTGAGCGATCGCAACGCGCTGCTGCATTGCCTCCACTATGCCCCAGCGCCGTCCGGAAGACGAGCGCAGCCCAATGTTGGGTCGCGTTCGAGTTCCCTGGTAACGGGAAAATATAGCGAAAAAGCCGATTCAGGCCCCTCTGGCGACCGTCCGCCGTCCTCTAAGTGATTGATATACGTGACACGCGAGAGCAAATTCCCTACGTGACCGAACAGGGAATTAAGCCGATGGCGATCAGAGTCTAGGTTTTCTGCGGGCTTCGGCGCGCCCGTTTTGCCGAGATGTATGCCGCAATGTATGCCGAACAAAAAAGAAGCGGGCACCGAGCGGCGGGTAAAGCTCTCACAGCCGAATCAGTTAGCCGGGTTATCCCGCATGGTCTGAGAGCGGCGGATTCCCTCGGGTTTTGGAAGGCCAGAAACCGGGCAACTGTATCCCGGTCCGTCTCAAAACTGTATCCCAAAACGAAGGGCCGCAGCGTCTTGTGTGCAGACCTTGGCGTCCCTGTTTTCGGCCCTAGCCGATAGTCAGCGGGCCAAAGCACGCGTTGGGTGGCTTACTGATCGACGCAGACGCGAATCGGTGCGGTAATTTGCAATAATGCCCGATCTATATTTTCGGCACCGAATAAAGACCAGATGGGCCGGATGCGTGGTGCGCGGGCCGCGCGGGATTGGTCTGTCGCGTCTGGATAATTTTCTAAGTCCCGCCAGTTGCGAATCCCACGCGTCACTCCCGATCTTACCGCGAAGGATGCAACGAAACGGGCCGCCAAATGGTAGATGTGGTCGGCGTCAACGTCAAAGCTCTTACGATTTCCGGGGAGCCAGCCGTCAGGCTCGATCTTACGCATTCCTATATGCAGCTTTCAAAGGTAAGGATACTCCTCATTCCAACGTTCGTGATGTTGTCGATTGCCTTATACCTTTCATTGCAGCCTATACGAACGGTATTCCCGGCCGTCAGGTAGACCTAACAGCACTTCAAAAGTTTCTGCGGACCACATTCGGATTTGACATTCCCATATATGCGCTTCAACAACTCCTCCCGTCATTGCGCACCCAGGGGTATATAGAGTTTAAGCGTGGTCATAATATAGACGATGCAATCGCACTCGAGAATAACTTCTTAGTTGCTCGCGAAGATATCGTTAATGATTTCGACGAAATTGCCACGATACTTGTGTCTTACGCAAACAAAATCGGGTTTAGTCACCCGCCGCCATCGGGATCCTGGGAATCTGCGATAATTCGCTTCCTAAAGCCATACGAGTCTGTACCTGAGAGAAAGGTTATAAAAATACATAACATACTTATAGACGCAAGAAATCGAAACCAGGGTGGTGGCGGCTTTTGTGCAGCATATTTATGAGGAACAGCCCTATCGATACGGGCGACTGGTTAAGATTTTCCTAGGTATTCTCGTTGAAGATTTCCTTTCTACGGTATCAGAGCTTAGCGAAATCGATCGCCGATATCCGCTGGTCGTGTTTTACGATACTACTGTTCTCTTGCGCAGCCTTGTTGTTCGGGCCGACTCCTGAAAACTGCGTCCGATGAGTGAGATGGACCCCGAAAACGAGACAGTTGGCTAAGGTGGAGCCCTGCCCCTAGAAGGCGCCGATGGCGCGGGAGCAGGACATGAAGCAGACACGGAAGAAGCACAACGCGGCATTCAAGGCGAA
>Ga0306921_10005688_pt1 | contig 12970 bp, 13 predicted proteins | sample sta12Cox44000080_FD_203760 | JGI IMG/M metagenome (GOLD analysis project Ga0306921, IMG submission 203760) | Lab enrichment of tropical soil microbial communities from Luquillo Experimental Forest, Puerto Rico - statoxic.12C.oxic.44.000.080 (v2)... | ecosystem: Environmental > Terrestrial >... | reverse complement strand
CGCTGCTGCTCGATCGCCGCGAAGAACGCGTCGATGTCGACGTGCAGCACCGTGCGGGCGCCGGGCGGCTCGGCGAAGATCCCGGGCGGCATGGCTCGCTCAGCGCGTCCGCGCCGCGCCGTCGCGATGGCGCGCGAAGATGTCCTCGACGACCTGGTTCGCCATGTCGCTCCGCGAGGCGAAGCAGAGATGCCCGGCCAGGCGGCCCGCGCCGTCCCGGAGCGGCAGCGGCTCGAGGACGTTCGCGAAGCGAGCCTCCTCGCGGAGCCGGCGCGCGAACGCCTGCGGCGCGGCGCCGTCGCGCGGCGCCTCGGCGAGCCAGCCGTGCACGTCGCCGGCCGGGAGCGTCACGAACAGGTCGATGGTGCGGAGCCGCCCGGCCATCTCGATCACGCGCCAGTCGAGGTGCGACGCGGGCGGGTCGAGCACGCAGAGCGCGCGCCGATAGTCGTCCTGCCGGACGCGGGGGAGCACGTCCTCGAGCAGGAGCCGGTTGCAATCGCCCTCGAGCAGCGTGACGTCGTCGCGCTTCCCCACGGCCGCGCGCAGGGACTCGACGCGCTCGCCGTCCAGGTCGATCAGGTAGTGGTGTCGGAACGGCGGCGTCACGAGCAGCGCGTTGAGCGGGCTGCCGGGCGCGAACTCGCGGGCGCGCTTGGGCACGCGCACGTCGGGCCCGGCGAAGCCGTCGATCCAGTAGTGCGCGAGCCCGGCCTGCCGGCTCAGGATCGTCGAGTACGCCGCGGCGTACCTGCGGACGATCTCGAGCTTCAACTCGGGCCAGCCGGTGGTCGCGGCCGGCTGCACGCGCGGAACGGCCGCTGGCGTGCTTGCGCGGCGGTGCGAGGGGCGCTTGCTGCGGGCGCCGGCGTTTCGTGTGGTCTTGGAACGGGTCGCCATGCGGGGCCTCGGATCTCCCGGGCGGTCCGTGCCGGCGGCCGGCCATCCCCGCGATTGCCGGCGCCGGACACGGGACCACCCGTCATGTCGGGGCGCGGGGGCGGCGGCTGCTCCCGCAAAGGCCCGCGCGGTTCCAGCCGCGATTCGAGCCTTTGGGGACTCTACTGCACAAATGTGCAGTATGCAAGAGGGGACTGTGACGGACCCGGCCGGCGCTGCGATGCTGCGCGGGCCGCACGCCACCGGCGCCGCATGGCTGCGCCAGGGCCGTCGCGACGCCTTTGGAGGACCGCATGCCGCGCTCACGCTCGCTCGCCGCCATCCTGACCCTGTCGCTCCTGGGTCCCGCAGCCTCACTCGCCGCGCCCGCCAAGCCGAGCGGCCCCGGCAAGACGTTCAACGCCGGCAGTGCCTCGATCTGGTACGAGGTGCGCGGCGGTGGGGGCGAGCGACCGCTCATCATGGTGAACGGCGGGCCCGGGTTCGATCACACGTACGTGCTCTGCTCGGACGCCTGGGACCAGCTCGCCCGCTCGCGGCGCGTGGTGTTCTACGACCAGCGCGGCACCGGCCGCTCGGGCGCGCTCAAGGCCAACCAGTCGTGCACGCTCGCCGACCAGGTCGCCGACCTGGAGGCGCTGCGCGCGCAGCTCGGCGCCTCGCAGGTCGATCTGCTCGGTCACTCGTGGGGCGGCTACCTGGTGATGGCCTACGCCTCGCGCCATCCCGACCGCGTGGCGCACCTGATCATCGCGGATTCGGCCGCGCCGAAGTGGGGCGATACCGAGTTCATCTTCAAGTACATCTTCCCCGAGGGCGTCGAGCGCCAGGGGCAGCTAGACTTCTTCGACACGCTCGGCGACTCAGCCGCCGGCAAGCAGAGCCTGCGCGAGTACCTGGGCATGCTGTTCGTGTCCGCGGCCAAGCGCGACGAGTTCCTGTCGCACGCCGACACGTACAAGTACGCGAAGAAGGTGAACGTCGCGCTGAACGCGGATCTCGCGAACTACGACATGTGGCCGCTGCTGCCGTCGCTGCACATGCCGACGCTGGTCGTGTGCGGCCGCTACGACATCAACGTGGCGCCGAGCACGGCGTGGAAGATCCACAAGGCCATCCCCGGCTCGCGGTGGGAGGTGTTCGAGCAGAGCGGCCACCTGCCGTACTTCGAGGAGCCGGAGAAGTTCGTGAGCGTGGTGGAGGGGTTCCTCGGGGCGCCGTAGGGCGCCGTCAGTCGATGCAGCCGCCCTTGGGTGGCGGGAGCCCGCGGAAGCACGATCTCCCGCCCCCTTCACCGCGGCGCGCGACCCGGCGCCCACGGGTGCCGTGTGGTTCGTGCGCCGGGCGGGCCCACGCCTCGTGCGCGGATCCCGGCGCCGCGGCGGAGGCGGCGGGCCGGCGCTAGCCGGGAGCGGCGCTCAGCCCTCGAGCGTCACCGTGTCGAGCCACCACAACAGGTCTCCTCCCTGGAGCTGCAGCTGGTAGACGTCACCGCTCTCGTCGGTGACCGAGAAATAGAACCGCGGGTGTCTCCCGGCGCGGTCCACCCAGCGGGCGTTGACGCGGGCGACGCGGTGCTCGCGTCCCCGGCGCCGGAACGCCACGGGGGTGACCGACCCGCCGTGGAAGTCGGCGCGGACGGAGACGGCTTCGTCGAGGGGTTCGCTGCGCATGCTCGGGGTGCGGGGTTGGGGCTACCCGCCAGCGCGGGTAGCCGCTCGGCCTGCCCGCGCGGACACCGGCCCGGACCGCTGTCCGCGCGCCTGCGGACCATACTGCACAAATGTGCAGTAGCGCAAGGGAGGAGAGGCGAGGGGGCTCAGGGGGCCCTTGGGCCTCCCGAGTCGGCCGCCGCGCGACGCAGCAGCCACCAGTCCCCGTCGTGCGCGGCCACGCGCAGCTCCGTCCCGAGGCGCGCGCCGAACAGGCTGTCGGGCGGCGCGCCGCGCACGAGGAAGTGGTCGTAGGCGCCGCCCATGGTCCCGTAGTCGAATAGGTCGGGCCGCCACTCGGACGGAAGCGCCGGAGGCGGCGCGCCACGGTAGCGAAGCGAGACCTGCTGCCAGCCGGCGAGCGAATAATTCGGCAGCCCGCCCTTCAGTCGCGCGATCAAGGCGGCGCCGTGCAGGTAGACGGGGTGGTGAACGAAGTGCGAATGCGGCTCGAACACGAGGCCCATGATGCGGGGCCGCTCGGCTGCCCCGGCAGCCACCCGGCGCAGCGCGGAGGCCTCGGCGTCGAAGCGCCGCAGGCCGATCGCGAGCGGAATGGCCAGCACGAGCGGCGTGGCCGCGGCCGCGAGCGTGAGCCAGCGCGTCGAGCGTGCTCCACCTCGCGGCACGAGCGTCGCCGCCAGCGCCAGCACGAGCGGAGCGAGCCGGGGATTCAGGTACTGAACGACGCCCGGGACATCGAGTGGCAGGAACGTGAACAGTCCGAGTGCGACCACCACGAACGCCCACGGTCGCATGCGCTCGAGCGGCGCCGTCGTCGCCACGGGCGCGCTCTCGAAGAAGCGCGCCACGAGCGCCGCGAGCCCCAGGATCAACGCCAGCAGCAGCGCCAGCGAGTCACTGCCATCGTCGAACAGGTTGGCACCGAGCCACAGCAGTGCGCGGAGATTCGTGCCCGGCGACTGCCACCCGATGCTGCCCGAGGTCAGGATCCGCCCCCAGCTCGCATGCGCCCCGCCGGGCCGCAACTCGGGTGACGTCGAGACGAACCCTGCCATCCACAGGAGCGCCGCGAGCAGGAACGGCGTCACACCGGCCAGCGGCACGAGCCGGCGCCGCCACCAGTCGAGCGCCGATCCGCCGCGGTCGTCGTCGCCGGCGCGCGTGAGCCCGAGTGCGAGCGGCAGCGCCGGCACGAGGAACAGCGTCGGCACCGGGTGCATGAGGAAGCCGGCGAGAAGCGACGTCCCGAAGACCACGGTCCAGCGCGCTCGCCGCACCGGGTCGGCGATCGCGCGCACGAACGCGCCGAGGCTCACGAGCGCCAGCGGGATCGCGGCGCTCGTGTTCACGAAGCCCCACCCGAAGTTGTCGCCGTAGGCGACCGAGACGGCGAGCAGCGCGGGCCACGTTGGACGGCCGAGCGAGCGGAGGAGGAACGCCGTCGCGAGCGGCAGTCCGACCACGGCCGCGCTCACGAAGAGCTTGTTCGCGACCTCGAGCGGCAGGAGCGCGTTCAGGCCCCCGACCGCGGCGTAGTAGCCGAGGTACGGCGTGAATCGGAATCGAAACTCGAACGTCGCGGGGTAGAGCGTGGTGGCATCGCGCAGGCGGTGGAGCACGTCGAGCAGGTAGAGATGCTGCGGCAGGTCCACCATCGGCAGGTCGCGCACGAGCCACAGCGGCGCCGCGGTGACGAGCATCGCCACGATCCACAGCACGGGCCATCCTCTGCGTGCAGGTGGCTCGGCGGGCGGCGGCCGTCGCTTCATCCCCTCACCGTAGCATCGGGCTTCTGGCGCGCGGTGCGAGCGCGATGGGATACTCGGCCGCCGCCCGACACTTCCAAGGAGGTCGCTCCGAATGTCGAGATCCCGCCCGCGCGCCGCCGTCCTGTTCGTCACCGCCCTGGCCCTCGCCGCCTCGATCGCGGTCGCCGAGCCCGTCGCGATCAAGACCACCGAATTGGGCCACGGGCCGACGGTCGTGTTCGTGCCGGGGCTGGGTTCCGCCCGCATGGACTGGTTGCCCACGGCGAGGAAGCTGCTCGGGCGCTACCACGTGGTGCTCGTGGACCTGCCGGGCCACGGCGACACGCCGCTGCCCGACCCGTTCTCGTTCGCGATCGTGGGCGACGCGCTCGACGCCGTGCTCGCCAAACAGAACCCCGACAGCACGATCGTCGTCGGTCACCAGATGGGCGGCCGGGTCGCGCTCGCGGCGCTCGCCGCACACCCGGGACGCGCGAAGGGACTGGTGCTGATCGATGTGCCCGTGGGCACGCCGGTCGCGATCGACGACCAGCAGAAGAAGCAGTTCCTGGACTTCCTGGACCAGTCGTACGAGACCGTCGAGAAGATGATGTTCTCGAGCCTGGGCCGCGACACCACGCAGAGCCAGGCGATCTTCTCCGCGTTCAGCCAGACGCCGCCGGCCACGGTGAAGGCGTACGTCCGCGAGACGTTCTACACCGACGGCAACAAGGACGCGAAGGCGCTGAAGGTGCCGCTTCAGATGGTGATCACGAGCCGCCTGTGGAATTCGAGCAGGACGGCGGGCGCCTCGCTCAAGCTGCTGGGTTGGGAGGACACCACCGCCACCGCGCGACGCGTCGCGGATTCCGCCTACTGGGTGATGAAGGACCAACCCGACACGCTGGCGGCCATTATCGGCGACTTCGCCACGGCAAGGCTCGCGGCGAAGAAGTAGCGACGGAGATCGGACCCATGGGCTGGAGGGTCAGGCGCAGCGTGAAGCTGATGCCCGGATTGAGGCTCAACCTCGGGCTGCGGGGACTAAGCCTCACTGCCGGAGTCCGCGGCGCCAGCATGAACTTCGGGCCGCGAGGGGCGTACGGGAATCTTGGCATTCCGGGCACGGGCCTTTCGTACCGCAGCCGCGTCGGTGAGGACTCGCGTACTCCGAATGATGCGTCTCGCGAGGTCACCGTCACCCTCGACCTCGATGAGCAGGGAAGGCTCGCTCTGACATCGGGCGGCGTTCCCCTGGATCCGGCGGTCGATCGTCGAGTTCGGCGCGACCAGGCGGATCGACTGCGGGCCTGGCTCGAGACCCGGTGCCAAGAGATCGAGGACGGTTTCAATTCGATCGCGACCGTGCAACTCGAGACACCATCCCCAGACTCGCGGCCCGCGTTCGGCGCCAAGCCGTTCACCGAGACCAGGCCGGCGCCGCCGCCCACGCTGAAACTCGGGTTCTGGGCGCGCTTGATCCCTCGGCTGAGGTTGCAGCGCGAGCAACAGCACGCCCTGAAAGTGTCACAGTTCGAAGCCGACCTGGCCGGCTGGGAATCCCGGCGAGCGGCGCACGATCAACTACAGACGTCCGAGCGGAATCGCTACGAGGTGCAGATTCTGTCGGACCCCACGGTCATGGAGGATGAACTCGAGAAGTCCCTGCAACAGGTGCACTGGCCAAGGGAGACGCAAGTCAGGTTCGCGCTCGAGGAGGGCGGGGTGCGCATCGTCCTCGATGTGGATCTGCCCGAGATCGAAGACCTCCCGACGCGAAGCGCCGCCATCGCCACCCGGGGTCTCAAGCTGAACATCCACGAGAGATCCGAGGCGGAGATCCGGCGCGTGTACGCCGCCCACGTCCACGGCGTCGTGTTTCGCTCCATCGGTCTGGCGTTCGCGCAGCTGCCTTCACTCCGAGAGTGCATTTGCTCGGGCTATTCCCAGAGACGCGACCCGCGAACCGGGCATGAGCGCGAGGACTATCTGCTGAGCGTGCGCGTGACGCGTGCGCAGTGGAACGCCATCGACTTCAAGGCGCTGGCGTATCTGGATCCGAAGCAATGCCTGGAGGGGTTCCAACTCGTCCGGAGCCTTTCCGCCTCGAGCCTTTTCACGCCGATCCAGCCCCTCGCAGTAGTGCATCACCTGTCCGCCGACGCACCCGGCCCCTGAAGTCGGTCGTCGCGGACGCCGATAACGGCAAGGTCCCCGGGGGGATCCGCCGTGCACCGTCGCCTCGCGATCGTGTCCGCGTCGCTCACGCTCGTCTTCATCATCCTTCTGATCGCGCGCGCACTGCCCGCGCCGCCGCCATCCTCGGCGGCGGTCGGCGCCATGGGCCACGGGCCCGCCGTCGTGCTCGTGCACGGGCTGGGCTCCGACTACGACGACTGGCTCCCGGTGGCGCGCGACCTGGCGCGTGATCACCGCGTCGTGTTCGTGGAGCTGCCGGGCCACGGCATGGCGCCGATGACGATGCCGTTCGCGCTCGAGCAGGCGGCGCTGGCGCTCGACCGGGCGCTCGCCGAGCAGGCCCCTGGACCCGTCATCCTGGTCGGCCATTCCGTGGGCGGTCTCGTGGCCACCGCCGAGGCGCTGCACTCGCCCGGGCGCGTGCGCGGTCTCGTGCTCGTGGAGACGGCGCTGTCGCCGCAGCTGAGCCGTGGCGAGGCCGACACGCTGCTTCAGCAGTTCGACCACGACTGGGACGGCACGCTCCACTCGGTCTACTCGAGCTTCGGCCGCGACTCGCTCCAGGGCGAGCGGCTCTGGGCGCGGGCGAGCCAGGTCGAGCGCGAGAAGATGCGCGCGTGGATCCCGATCGCGCTCGACGCGGACCTCTCCGACGCCGCGTCCGGACTCACGATGCCCGTGCTCGCCGTGCTCGCGCCGCGCTCCTGGGACGGGAACGAGACCTGGGAGCACGCGGCCAAGGCGCTCGGCTACGCGCGCATCCCGAGGCTCAGGGGCATCCGCATCCAGAACTGCGGCCACTTCATCATGCTCGACCGTCCACGCCGCCTGGCAGAGGCGATCCGCCGCTTCAGCGCGGGCGTGGACGAGGCCTACGCGCTGCGCTGACTAGGGGTGTGGCGTCGTCACGACGCCCCTGGCCCCGGCTCGCGCCCGGACGCTCGCCGCCGCGAGCCAGCTCATGAACTGCTGCGCGCCGGGATAACCCTCGTTGTTGTCGATCATCTTGCCGCCCGCGCCCACGACCACCAGCGTCGGGAACGCGCTCACGGCGTGCGCGCGCTGGAGCGAGTCCACGAGCGCGCTGTTGTGGCCTTCCTCGCGCTGGCGGTCCACCACGTGCACCGGCACTACGAACGACGACACCGCCGCCGCGAGCTTCGGGTCCGCGAACACCTCGCGCGACATGTTCTGGCAGGGGCCGCACCAGTCGGCGCTGAAGTCGTAGAGGATGGGCTTGCCAGTGGCTGCCGCGCGCGCCGGCGCCTCGGCGGCCGGCACCCACGACACGAGGTCGGGCCTCGTCGGCGGGAACTTCTCCTCATAGATTCCGGTGGCGATGCGGGCCACGAGCAGCGCACCGGCCACGATCCACAGCCACATGGGGTCGCGCCGCGACGAACCCCGGGGTGTCGCGGGCTCAGCCGGCGGCATACGAGAGCTCCCGACGATTGAGCCGCGCGATCGCCACCGCGAGCGCCAGCGTCAGCGTGGACGCCCACGAGACAATGGCGAACCACGACGGCGGCGTGTGGTGCAGCATCCACTCGAACGACAGCTGTGGCAGCAGCGCGTCCTTGGCCTCCTCGGACGCGCGCACGACCCAACCCCAGTGCTCGAACGTGGCGAGCCCTTCCACCATCTGCGTCATGATCATGGCCAACAACAAGAGTGCCACGTCGCCGAGGCCGCCCACGAGCGTCGAGAGCATGATCATGACCGCGGCGCTGCCGGCGGCGCCGCACGTGGACTCGAGCACCATCCGGCCGAGGTCGAGCGCGTCGGGATGCGTGCCCTTGAGCAGCAGGCCGATGGTGCCGAGGATCAGCACGGCGATGGTGAGCCCGGCGGCGGCCAGCACCGACGCAAGCCAGCGGTTGACGATCACGCTTGGCCGGCTCACGGGCCGCACGAGCAGCAGCTGGAGCGTGCCGGAGGACACATCCTGGCCGATCGCGCCCGCGGCGAGGATCAGCGCGATCGGTGCGCCGAGCCCCCCGAGCGGCGAGAGCGACGTGGTGATCACCGCCGCGCCGAGCGGGAACAGCGTCAGGAGGAGGAGCAGCCCCAGGCGGAGCGGGCTCGTGAGCCGAAGGCGGAGGAACGCGACGACGAGCGTTGGGTTCACGCCGGGTCTCCCACGGGCGGCGCGCTCTGCGCGCCCGTGAACAGGCGTTCGAGCCGGCCCTCCTCCGGGCTCGCCTCGACCACCGCGATGCCGGCGCCGATCAACGCCGCGAGCAGCGCCGTGGCGCCCGCATCGTCCGCCACGGCGAAGCGCGCATCGGGCGCCGACCACCCGCGGAACGTGGCGCCAGCGCCGGCGGCGAGCGTCGAGAGCCGCTCCGCGGTCGGCGGCGCCTGCAGCGCCGACAGCCGCACGCGCAGCACCCGCGAGTGCGAGGCGCCCGCGTGCGTCGTCTCCATGGCCTCGACCTTCCCCTGCTTCACGAACACCACGCGGTGGCAGACGCGCTCCACCTCGGAGAGCTGGTGCGAGTTGATGATCACCGTGGCGCCACTGGCCGACAGCCCGGAGAGGATCTCTCTGAACGTCACGATGCCCGCAGGGTCCACGCCCGAGATGGGCTCGTCCAGGTAGAGAAAGCGCGGCTTCCCGAGCAGCGCCTGCGCGAGCGCCAGCCGCTGCAGCATGCCGCGCGAGTAGCGGCCCACGCGCCGGTCCGCCGCTTCGCGATCGAGCCCGACCCGGTCGAGCAGCGCCTGGCAGTCGTCGTGCCGCGCGCGCTCCGGCAGCTTGAGCAGCGCGTGGTGGTAGTGCATGAACGCCATGCCGCTCATCCACCGGTCGAGCACGAGGCGCTCCGGCAGGTAGCCGGTGGCGGCGCGGATCTCCAGGTCGTCCACGGCGCGTCCCTCGATCGCGAGCCGGCCCGAGTCGGGGCGGAGGAAGCCCAGCAGGCAGCCCAGCAGCGTGGTCTTGCCGGCGCCGTTCGGCCCGATGATGCCCACGGTCTCACCTGGCTCGAACGACAGCGACACGCCGGCGAGTGCGGTGACGCGCCCGCCCATGCCACCCATGCCCCGGGTGTAGCTCTTGACCAGGTTCTCGACTTCGATCGCGGGCACGAACGCTCCCCTCGTTGGGCGCTGCTTACACTCGCCGGGCCGGCCGGGTTGCAGCGGGGCTCACTTGCCGAGCTGGTCCTTGTACACCTTGCCGCTCTTCATCACCCACTTCACGCGCTCCAGCTCGGTGATGTCCTTCGTGGGGTCGCCGCTCACCGCCACCATGTCGGCGTACGAGCCCTTCGCCACCACGCCCACCTTCCCCGACCAGCTCATCAGCTCGGCGGCGGACGTCGTCGCGGTCTGGATCGCCTGCATCGGCGTCATGCCGAGGTCGGTGTAGATCTTGAACTCCTTCACCTGCGTGCCATGCGGGAACACGCCGGCATCGGTTCCGAACGCGATCTTCACGCCCACCTTGAGCGCGGTCTTGAACGCGTTGTGCATGTGCCCTTCCACCTCGCGGGTCTTCTGCAGGCTCTGCTCGGTGATCTTGAGCGGGTTGCCGGGCGCCAGGAGCGGCTCGAGAACGTAGAGCGTGGGCACGTACCAGGTGCCGTTCTTCTTCAAGACCTGCGCCGCCTCGACGTCCATGTACGTGCCGTGCTCGATCGAGCGCACGCCGGCGTTGCTCGCCCAGATCATGCCCTCCTTGCCATGGCAGTGCGCGGCGACGTTGCGCCCGAGGCGGTGCGCCTCGTCGCAGATCGCGCTCAGCTCCTCCTTCGTGTAGCCGGTGTGTTTGGGGTCGTCGTTCGCCGAAAGCACGCCGCCGGTGGCGAGGATCTTGATCAGGTCGGCGCCCTGCTGCACGTCGAAGCGCACCTTCTTCCGACACTCGTCCACGCCGTCCGCGACGCCGCTCTCGAGGTCGTTGCACCAGTGGTAGTCGACCTCGTTGCGGTCGTCGCCGTGGCCGCCGGTCATGGACAGCGCCCACGTCGCCACCTGCATGCGCGGTCCCGGGATCTCGCCGGCGTTGATGGCGTTGCGGAGCGAGACGTCCACCAGCTCGCTGCCGCCGACGTCGCGGCACGTCGTGAAGCCCGCCTCGAGCGTGGCGCGCACGTTGTTGACGCCGGTGATGGCGTTGCGCGCGGCGGGGCTCTTCAGGCCCTCCAGCGGGCCGATGCCGGGACGCGCCGACTGGTGCGTGTGGCAGTCGATCAGGCCGGGGAGCAGCGTCGCGCCGCCGAGCTCGGTGACCGCGAGCCCCGCCGGTGCGCTCGACTCGACGGATTCCACCGTGTCGCCCGAGACCACGACCCACACCGGACCGCGAACCACACCGGCCTTCACGTCGACGAAGTGCGCGGCGTGCACGGCGAAGCGGTCGGCCGCGGCGGCAGCGGCAGCGCCCGCGGCGGCGCCGAGCAGGACGAGCGCCGCGACGGCCGCGGCGAGGGGGAGCGGACGCATGACTTCCTCCGGGGGATGGGGCCTGCCTGCAATCACTGCAGCACGTACTCCAACGTCGTCACCACGCGCAGCACCTTCTCCAGCTGGCTGCCCTCGGGGATGCCGGGCGCCCGGTCGCGCGGCAGGATCTCGAACAGCCCCTGCGAGGCGCGCCGCAGCGGGCCGACGCGCGCGCCCGAGCGCCTGGCGGCGAAGAAGCGCCGCACCGCGCGCTGGTCGGTCGCGATCTTGTCCTGCGTTGGGCCGAGCTCCATCCCCGAGGCGACGATGCGCATCGGCCAGAGCGCGATGTCGGCCTTGACCGGTCGCTCCGCCACGCCCTTCACCGTGACCGAGCGGTCAGCGAGCCGGAACCGCTGCACGCCGGAGCCGATGGCGGCGCCCGCGAGCACGATGGCGAGCGCCAGGATCAAGACGTGGATGAGCGGGCGTTGGTTCATCGCGAAGCCTCGTGGAGCCAGGGGGGCCGTGCGAGCGCAACGGGCAAGGCCGGCGAGGCTAACACGCGGGCAGGGCCGGGCATTTTCGCCTCGTGCCACGCCGTCGTCACATGCCGGCAACAGCGGCTCGCGTACGGTCGTACGCGTTCAGGGGAAACGAAGGCACCCGCCGGGGCGGGATGGAAAGGGTCCTGCCAGACCCAGTCACGAACCGGTGAAGACGGGCCGCCGAGTTCCCCGAGTTCTTTCAGCGGCATGCCGGTGCGCGAGCGCCGACTCCCATGGGCTCATCGCCCCGGGCTCGTCGGCCGGACTGCCGCAGATCACGCCGGGACCCGACGCTCGCATGTCGGGTCCCGGCGTTTCGCGCGTTCGGGCCGCGGTTCGTGCGGCGGCATCTCGACCCGCACCGACCCGGAGCGCCAGAAACGCGAAAGCCCTCGCGAGTGGCTCGCGAGGGCCGAGAGGGGATGGAACGCTCGCTCAAACGCCGATCGCGAATTCTCCCCGCTCGGTGGATGACGCGGCCCGAAGCGAGTCCACCTCTTGCGAGACGGAGCGCGCATGGAGCGCGAAATGATGGCTGTGGCGGATCAGCTCGCGGAGCGCCAGCCAGAGCAGCTCACCGCGGCGGGCCTGCCGGAGCGTCGAGAGGCCGGTGGGCGCCTGAAGGACGTCCCCCCAGCGCTTCGCCGGCAGCGTCTGGAGCGCCATGTGCGCGCCCAGGTACGCGGTCTCCAGCTCGAGCAGGATCTCGCCCCGGCTCGGCGTGCTCGAACGAATCGGCCCCGCAGTGCGGCCGTAGGCGATCTCGTCGATGCGCCGCAGGCGGTGAACGAACCCGACGGCCAGCTCGCGCGCCGTGTCCGCGCAGCCGGATTCGCGCGCGTCGAACTGCTCCATCGGGAACGCGCGCAGCATGCGCACGATCCGCTTGAGCTCGTGCGCCAGCACCTGCGTGTAGGCCTGCCTCACGAAGAACATCTCGAAAACCATCGAGCCTCCTCGTTCTTTGCCGCCCGCCCGGACGAGCGGGTGGGCCGGCTTCGGCTACCGGCACGCAGAGGATGCTTTCGCGGTCCGCACGCTCGGGTGACGGGGAGGTTTCGAGGTCGCTACAAACTGGTCCGGGGCCGTTCCAGGGCCGGGATTTACGGCTCCTCGACGTGAATCGCAGGGATTGGGGCGGGTGTTCAGGGCACGGTCGCGAACGGCGCCACCACCAGCCTGCCGTCCTCGAGCGCCAGCGGCGGGCCGTAGGGGCCGACGAGCCTCCGTGTCCACCACACGCCGGTCGCGCGTCGCGTGGCGGCGTCGCTGAAGTGGTAGTCGTAGGCGAGCGCGCGCACGTACCGCGGCGTCACCCCCGGCATCGGGTCGCGGCCCATCAGCCCGCGCGCGCTGGGCGAGCCCAGGAGCAGCGCGCGGGAGAACGCGAGGAACCAGCGGTCGCGGCCGAACTCGGAGAGCGCGGCGAACCACATCTGCCAGTCGAGGCGCGGATGGTACGGCGCCACGAACGCGGGCCGGCGCGTCACGTCGCCGGGCTTCCAGCGGA
>Ga0306921_10005685_pt1 | contig 12971 bp, 9 predicted proteins | sample sta12Cox44000080_FD_203760 | JGI IMG/M metagenome (GOLD analysis project Ga0306921, IMG submission 203760) | Lab enrichment of tropical soil microbial communities from Luquillo Experimental Forest, Puerto Rico - statoxic.12C.oxic.44.000.080 (v2)... | ecosystem: Environmental > Terrestrial > Soil... | reverse complement strand
CCAGTGCGGCATGATTCGCGGCGCTATCAAAGCAAAGCAAAAGATTGCTGCGAACGCAGCCAGACCGCTAATCCGTGCGAATCGGTCCGCACCGGGATAGGGCCTGAGGACATGATTCATGATTTCTAGAAGGATGCCGTAACCGGTGACAAGGGTCACGAACTGTAAGGGCCAATACAAGTCGCGATAGAGGGCCGAATTGGCGCCAACCGCCAAGGCGCGGAACATGACGACTGAAACGAGGACGACTGAGGCCAGATAGGAATAAAAAAAGCGGTACCTCGCGAGAAGGCGCATTTTCCCTCCCCGCACCACCAGAAGAATCTCCAAAAGGCCGCCCGAGGCCGAAATCAACCAGTGCAACATGAATTGAAGGGGTGACTCAATTTCGACCATAACACAAAACCCGAGAGCCAATGTCTAGTTTCAAGCTCTCGGGCTGCGTACTGGTCAGAGCGCGATGGCGCTTTAGACTCTTCTTCCCCGCCTAGGCGACACGCGACGGGGGTGGGAACGGCATGTCGGCAGTTCGGGAAGGTGGTGGAAATGGCATATCCGAGACGGGTGACAGACCTCCGTGCGGTGGCGGAAACGGCATATCTGAGGGCGCCGATGCAAACGCCAGCGCTAACGTGAGGGCACACAGAACCACACCCAGACCCGTCTTTTTCATCGTTTTTCTCCCAAGCTTTGACACGAAAATCCGTCGCTGCTTTGCCGGGTAGCCTAGTGCTGCCCCCCGGCAAGCATGCTGCAATATCCCGACGCTCAGAGCACCAAGCGTCCTCGTACTAATGACTAAAAACTAAACGATTTAGAGTTTGCGAATCATTGGGGCACATCTGCCAGCGCGAGGTCTCCCGGGACAGCTAACGAGAATGGAACCTTGCGGAATATACGTATGGAGATTACCAACCCTTCGCTGTAATAAGTAAAGAGCCGGGGGAGTGTGAGCCCATCATGCTGGAAAGGAAACCCTCTCAGGAATGCCCAGGCGGGCCGCCGGCCACGCTTCGCGAAGACTTGCGCAGGCTCGACCGGCGCCAGTGGTGGCTCTGGTCGTCCGCTGTCCTCGTCCTGGTGCTGCTAACGATCGCGGTTGCCTCGTTTGCGTTCCCGGCTCTACTGAACAGGGAGCAGGGCACGTACTCGTTCTATTTGAATCAAGCTGTGCGCTCCCTGGTGGGTTTTGTGCTGATCTTCAGTGTGTATCTGGTCTACCAGCAACACACGATCATGCGCATGCGAAACCAGCTGGCCGACCAGTTTCAGTCCATCGAAAAGGTTCAGGACCTCACCAACGAAGTCTACAAACTGGCGGCGCTCGATCCGCTGACGGGTCTTTACAATCGACGCTCAGGCGAGCAGCGGCTTAACGAAGAGATCAGCCGAGCCTTGCGTTATCATCGTCCTCTAACCCTTCTTTTGATCGACCTCGACGGCCTGAAGCAAACCAACGACAAACTCGGCCACGCCGCCGGCGATTTGGTACTGAGACATTTTGCAGAACGCCTCCAAAGGGCGATTCGCGGCTCCGATCTGGCCGTTCGGCTTGGCGGTGACGAATTCATGGCCCTCCTCCCAGAATGCCGCAGCGAAGAAATCGGGCGCGTGATCGGACGCATCGAGGGGCTTGAGGTCGAATATGAAGCCGCCAAAATCCACTGCCGCTTCTCCCGCGGTTGGACTGACTACCGGCCTGGCGAAACCGCCGAAGAGTTCCTCAAACGCGCTGACGACGCTCTTTATTCGAATAAGCGCGCAGGCAAGCGCGCTGACCCGGCTGATCCCGTGTCTATTCCGCAAGCGGTCCACTGATCGCTGACTCGTGCATCCTTCCGCGGTTTGCAGTATTCTCGCTGTCGAAAACCGGTTTGCCCGCTACGGCATCAAAAGCAAGTAGCGCAAGCACAGTTTGTGCCGGGGAGACGGGTCATGAAAATGCGCATTGCGAAAATCGCGGGCATCAGCAGCAAGCTTTCGATGTCTGCTTACCTTCTCGCTCTATTGCCCGCAGGCTTGCTGGTCAGCCAGGTGCTTCTGGCAGACACTCTCGAGCTGCGCAGCGGACAGATCATCCAGGGCAAGTTCATAGCCGGTTCCGTCAAGAACATCCGCTTTCAAGTAGGCGGCCAGGAGATGACCTACCCGACTCAGGATGTTCTCAACATAGGCTTCAGCGACCGAGGCGATGCCTCAAGTGCATCGAATACCCCTCAGGACCAGCCGCCTGCGCGACCCCCGCAGGCGACCGAGGCCCCGCCCGCCGGGCCTGCAACTCCCGCTGCACCTGTGGCTCCCAGGGAGGAGGAGCTAACTCCGGCCACGGCGCCTGCTCAACCGCCACAGGCCACTCCCCCTGTGTCTAGCTCTGGAGCTCCCGCCGCTCCGGGCCAATACACCACCATTCCGGCTGGCACGACGGTTTTCATTCGCATGATCGACAGCGTCGATTCGAAGCAAAACAAGATCGGCGATACATTTCACGCCAGCCTGGAAAGCGCCTTAGTCGTGGGCAATACAGAGGTCGCACCGCGCGGCGCTGACGCCTACGGTAAACTCACCCAGGCCAAGCAAGCTGGAAAAATCTCGGGCGCGCCCGAACTGACTCTCGAGCTCACCGGAATCCGCATCGGCGACAGAATCGTTCCTCTGGACAGTACCGATTACGATGTCGCTGGCAAGGGGCGCGGTAAGCAGAGCGCCGAGCGGATTGGCGGAGGAGCTGTGGTGGGCACGATTATTGGCGCTATCGCCGGCGGTGGGAAAGGCGCAGCCATCGGCGGCGTCGTCGGCGCAGGCGCGGGAACGGCGGTACAAGTCTCGACCCATGGAGAGACGGTCCGCGTGCCCAGCGAAACTTTGCTCGAATTCAGGCTCCAGCAGGACGTCTCGGCGCCTCTGCCTGTGCGATCGAACTAGCGGATCGGTCTTTTTAGTTGCCGTCGGTGTCATTCCCAGCTCTTTGGCGAACGAGAAGATCTGCTTTTTGGTTAGTCCGACAGTTTCCTCCCAGGAAACATCCCTCTCGATTTGTTCTTGTGCCTGTTGGAAGGTAACTCGTAAGATACGGCCCGTTGCACCGAACGTTACCCTCGAGGATGTAAAGCTATGCCTAAAGAAAAACCGAAGGTGAACATCGGGGAAGTCATCCGTTCTTACCGAAGCGACCGCGGTCTCTCGCAGGGTGATATCGAGCGTCGCACTGGCCTGTTGCGCTGCTACCTATCTCGGGTCGAGAACGGCCATACCGTGCCTTCGCTTGAAACCCTAGCGAAAATCGCTGAGGCGATGGAAATCAATCTCGCCGACTTTTTCCCTGGCACGGATACACCGCAGGATCGCGAAACGCGCAAGATTCTCGGTGAACTCTCTGACGAAGAGATTCGCTTCTTGGCTGAGATCAAGCGCTACTCAACCAGCCTTTCTGAGGATGACAAAAAACTCGTCTTGGCCATGATTCGCAAGATGGCTACCATTGTTCCGACGGCGCGCGGCGCCAAGCCGGCACAACCGACGGCGCATCATCATCGCGCCAACGCCTAACTCGAGGCCACCATCACCTTGTCGCTCCGAGGCAGGCCTGCTCCCGGACGGCAGAGGAATTTGTCTTTCACCTCTAGAGAGCGCGTCATTAGCGACTACCTGCCCGTTTTTTTACCCTCGTTATGTGCGTTACAATAGCGGCGTAAACGAACTCCATGCAAAATCGGCATAAAACAGTGGGCGTAAAGGTCGGCAAACTCCAGGTCGGGGGCGGCGCGGCCATTGTCGTTCAGTCCATGACCAATACCGATACCGCCGACCCTGCGTCCACCGTCGGGCAGTGTCTCGAACTGGCACAGGCCGGCTCCGAACTCGTTCGGGTCACCGTGAATATACCGGAAGCCGCTCAGGCGGTGCCTGAAATCAAGAAACGGCTGGTTGACGCGGGCTGCGACGTGCCCATCATCGGCGACTTCCACTATAACGGACACGTTCTGCTGACAAAATACCCCGATTGCGCCCGCGCCCTCGACAAATACCGTATTAATCCCGGCAATGTCGGCCACGGCCAGCGGCGCGACGAGCAGTTCGCTACGATTTGCAAAGTGGCCCGCGATAACGGCAAGCCCGTGCGCATCGGTGTGAATGGGGGTTCTCTTAATCAAGAGCTGGTCATGCGCAAAATGCAGGAGAACACGGACAAAGAGCTGGGCAAAACGTCGGAGGAAATCATTAATGAGTGCATGGTCCTTTCGGCGCTCGAGTCTACCGACCTCGCGCTTGAAACCGGCCTTCGCAAGGATCAGATCATCATTTCCTGCAAAGTCTCGCGGCCGCGCGATCTCCTCGAAATCTACCGCGAACTGGCGAAGAAAACCGAGCAGCCGCTTCACCTCGGCCTTACCGAAGCCGGCATGGGAGCGAAAGGCCTGGTCTGGTCCTCGGCTTCGATGGGGATTCTGCTCGCCGAAGGCATCGGGGACACGATTCGCGTTTCACTCACGCCGCGTCCGGGTGGCGATCGTCGGGAGGAAGTGTACGCCGCCTGCGAACTTCTGCAGTCGCTCGGCCTGCGCACTTTCGCGCCCAGTGTCACCGCATGTCCCGGCTGTGGGCGGACCACCAGTTCCACGTTTCAGGAACTGGCCGAGAGTATCCAGGGTTACATTCGCGAAAAGATGCCGGAATGGAAAGGCGCCTACGAAGGCGTCGAGCAATTGAGGCTTGCCGTGATGGGCTGCATCGTCAATGGCCCGGGCGAATCCAAGGCTGCCAATATCGGCATCAGCCTGCCCGGCACGGGCGAAGCTCCGCGCTGCCCCGTGTACATCGACGGCCAGAAGTTCACCACTCTTGAAGGCACCTACGATGAACTTTCTTCCGCATTTCAGGCCCTCGTCAACGATTACGTGGCCACCAAATATCCCAAGCGCGACCCCCCCCTGCCTACATCCGCTCGGCCCACAGCCGCTTCCTCCTCGAAGTCATCTCGGCGCGTTGTGGCCTAGCGTCGCGGTGCGCGCATCGACGTCATTCCCAGCGGAGCGCGATGGGGACCCTCGGTTGCCGAGAGAGATCTTTCACTTCGGCCGACTCGCACGTTAGAGAGAGTTTCCGTTCTCCCCTCTCGAGACCTTGCAGGGTGAAATCCTGCGAATGTCCACAGAACTTTTTCCACTAGCATTTTCCAAATTTTGTTAGCCTGTCCTTGATCCTCGATAAGAAACGGTAGGCAACTCAACGCAGCAGCTTTTTTGAGTTCCGTGGCTCAGGTGTCATCCAGGTCGGGTCAGGCCATTGCGAGAGGAGGGCTGCGCTTTGAGCTTCGATGCTGCTGAAATAGAGGTTCAGCTGCCGATCCCGCGAAACAGGCGGAAGGTCGGGCTCAGCCACTAGGTTCCTAACGTGACCGTGCGCGGTGCAGAAATCTAAGCGGGGACAACAAACGGAGCGCGGCGGGCGTGGCCGACACTCGGCTCAAGGAGTCGACAGCTCGTTTAGGAAGGAAAAATTGGCCGCTAACGAGGAAACAACCTACCCGCCATCTGGGGCGCAGGGCCCGCGAGCGAGTGATGCTCGGCTGCGCGATGGTGAACCCCCTCGCGACTGGCGGCGTGGCTTCTGGAGCCTGATCCTCACGCAGTTCCAGACCGGCTTCAACGACAACGGTCTGAAATTTCTGGTCATCTACATCGTCATCGGAATGAACCTCCCGAGCGCGGAGCGCGATCGTCTAGTTCCCATCGTGAACGCGGCCTTCGCGATCCCATTCATTCTTTTTTCCATGGCGGGAGGCTATCTTGCCGACCGCTTCAGCAAGCGCAGCGTCACCATCGGCACTAAACTCTTCGAATTCGTGATCATGGCGTTTTTCATTGCCAGCCTCGCGCTGCGGAATCTGCCCATGCAGTGCGCGGGGGTTTTTCTGATGAGCACCGAAGGCGCTCTGTTTGGCCCATCGAAGTACGGGCTGTTGCCTGAGTTGCTTCCCGGACCGAAGCTTTCCTGGGGCAACGGTATCATCGAATTCGGCACGTTCCTTTCCGGAATCGCGGGTGTCGCGGCGGCAGGTTTTCTCGCCGATGAATACCACGGCCGCGAAACCATCGCGGGCTTCATCCTCTTGGGCTGCTCGTGCCTCGGTCTGCTGATGAGCCTGGGAATCTCCCGCCTGCCTGTGGCCGACCCGAGCCGGCAGTTCCGCTGGAATCCGCTTGGCGATTTCATTTCTCAGATGAAAACGGTCGCTGCCGACCGCCTGCTCGGCTGGGCCGTTCTCGGCAATACCTATCTTTTTTTCCTCGCTGCCCTGCTCCAGACGGTCATCGTGATTTACGGCCACGATGTGCTCCACGCCGACGATCGCCATACCAGCTATTTGCAGGCCGCGATCGCCATCGGAATTGGGCTGGGCAGTCTCGCCGCCGGATATCTGTCTGGTGGAAAGATTGAGTACGGGCTAATACCGTTTGGCGCCATCGGCATGGCGGTTTTCAGCCTATGGCTGTCGTTGCCCACGGCTTCGCTTGCGCTCGTAGGAACCCATCTGGGACTGCTCGGCTTCTTCGGCGGATTGTTTGCCGTGCCTGTCGGCGCGCTCATTCAGCATCGCCCGAGGCCGGAACAAAAGGGTGGCGTGATCGCCGCGGCAAATCTGGTTTCTTGGGTCGGAATCCTCTTTTCATCTGCGGCTTATTGGTTGTTTGCAGACTTCCTCGGTCAATCGCCCCGCGCCATGTTTGTCGATGGGGCAGTCCTGACGCTGGTCATCACAGCCTATTCGGTTTACCTGCTTCCTGACTCGCTGTTGCGATTCGTGCTCTGGCTCGCCACGCATTCGGTCTACCGCATCCGCGTCGAAGGCCGCGAAAACATTCCGGAATACGGCGGTGCGCTTTTCGTCTGCAATCACATGTCGTTTGTCGACGCCAACTTGCTGATCGCATCGACCGATCGCCCGATCCGTTTTCTGATGTATCGCGGCATCTACGACCGACCCTGGGTAAAACCCTTCGCGAAAATGATTCGCGCCATCCCCATCTCCTCCGAGCAGCGGCCTCGCGACATGATCCATTCACTGCGCGAGGCCACTAGCGCCATCAAGAATGGCGAAGTGGTCTGCATCTTCGCCGAAGGCCAGATTACCCGCACCGGCCAATTGCTCCCGTTCCGCCGAGGCCTGGAGCGCATCATGAAGGGTGTTGACGCCCCCATCGTTCCCGTCAATCTCGACGGGGTCTGGGGCAGCATCTTCAGTTTCGAACGCGGCCGTTTCCTGTGGAAGCTTCCCCGAAAGGTTCCCTATCCGGTCACCGTCAGTTTTGGCAAGCCGTTGCGGCCGACGGCTTCGCCTTTCCAGGTCCGCCGCGCCGTGCAGGAATTGCAAACCGAAGCTTTCGCGCATCGCCGCACCCGGCTGCGCACTCTGCATCGCTCGCTTATCCACACAGCCCATCGCCATCCGTTTCGTTTTGCGATGGGAGACAAGCGCCGCCCACGCATGAATTGGGCCGCCGTCTTGCTTAGCGCGATCTTTCTCGCACGCCGCTTGCGCGCCACCTGGGCCGGTCAGGAAATGGTGGGCATTTTGCTGCCGCCCTCCATTCCCGGCGCGCTCGTGAATCTCGCTGCTGCGCTGTCGGGTAAGGTCCCGGTCAATCTGAACTATACATCTTCGGATGAAGCCTTTGCTTCCTGCGCGGCCCAATGCAAACTCGAAACGGTCGTCACAACCAAGTTGCTCCTCGATAAAATTCCGCTGAAAGTGCCTGGAAGGGTCGTCCTCATCGAAGAAGTCGCGGCCGGACATGGCTTCGCCGAACGGTTCAAGGCACTTCTGTTCTGGTGTCTGCCCGCCTCTCTCTTGGAGCGAATTCTCAGTGGCGGCGCAAGCCGAACTCTCGACGAGCTTGCCACAATCATCTTTTCCAGTGGCAGCACGGGCGATCCGAAAGGCGTAATGCTCACGCATTACAACATCGCCTCAAACATCGAGCAGATGGGTCAAACCTTCAGTTTCGACCGCGGCGACACACTGCTGGGCGTTCTGCCATTTTTCCATTCCTTCGGATTCACGGTGACTCTCTGGCTTCCGCCGGTTCTAGGCGTGAGCGTCGTGTACCACCCGAGCCCGCTCGATCTAGCTGCCGTTGGCGAACTCGTGCGCGATTATCGCGTCACGTTCCTCATGGCCACGCCCACGTTCCTGCAAGCCTACATGCGCCGGTGTTCGCCCGAAGATTTTGGCAGCCTCGAATTCGTGCTTGTTGGGGCCGAAAAGTTGCCCGAGCGCGTCGCGCTCGCCTTCGAAGACCGCTTCGGCATCCGCCCGTTGGAAGGCTACGGCGCAACCGAGTGCTCGCCAGTTGTCGCCGTCAACACGAGAGATTTTCGCGCGCCCGGTTTTCGTCAACTCGGCGCCAAACGCGGCTCCATTGGCCAACCGCTTCCTGGAATCAGCGTTCGCATCGTCGATCCTGAAACAAATGAAATTGCCCCTCCGGGCAGGCCCGGCCTGTTGATTGTGCGTGGGCCCAACGTGATGCAGGGCTATCTCGGCAAGCCTGAGAAAACCGAAGAGGTGCTGCGCGAAGGCTGGTACATCACGGGCGATATCGCCGCAGAGGACGAAGACGGCTTTCTCATCATCACCGACCGGCTCAGCCGCTTCAGCAAAATTGGCGGCGAGATGGTTCCCCACGTAAAGATCGAAGAACGGCTGCACGAAATTGGCGGAATGACCGAGCAAACGTTCGTCGTAACCGGAGTGCCGGACGAAAAGAAAGGCGAGCGGCTGGTTGTCCTGCACCTCCTCGAGCAGCAGGAGTTGCAGGCTATTCTCGACAAACTCCCGCAAGCTGGGCTGCCCAATCTGTGGACGCCGCGCGCCAATCAATTCTTTTTTGTCGAAGAACTCCCTCATCTGGGCACCGGGAAGCTCGACCTCCGCCGCATCCGCGAACTGGCCATGCAGTTTTCCTCCGGAGAAAAAGAGCAGCTCGTGTAGTCGTCTGCCCAAACGAACCGCCAGATGGGCCTAATGGCTGTTCGCTTCGGCTCCCCTGCCGTTCGATGTCGTCTTTTCCCCGTTTAAAGGCCAACCATTGCGTTGTTCGCTACGTGCGCGTACCCTCAGGGACGCTGGAGAAGAGTCGGCATGAACTCGCACGACAGACACAATTCGCACCCCAGGCAAGCGACCTTGACGCTCGACCGGGATTGTGGCCGATTTAGCTCCAGTCCCGCGCGGTAGTCATCTCTTTCTAAATTCAGTCGCTTGCCAGATATGGTTGGCGATCCGTTCCTTAATTGTGCGTGGCCGTCCATGCGCACGAGCCGAGGCGTTCGTTGCCTCTTAGAAAGGTGACGCTAATGGGGGTGCCGAGCGGCACGATGTTGCTCGCGAGCACCACTACGGTCAGGAGTCGTGCGCGGCAAGGGTAACCCGGACGGGCTTCTGCAGGCTGCAGCCACGGAGCGGGCCGGGCAATGTCGCCTAGTGAGGCCAAGCGGCGCTTTTTCTGTGGCGGATCCCATGAACGCACCACGGCCGGTATTGAATGCCGCAAGGATGCTGAGGTAATCGATGAAACCCCGCTGCGTACAAGCCGATCGAGGCAGTGCTGGCGGCCCAGGCCGATTTGGTCGAGATCGTTCACACACTGCATCAGGTCGTGTGCGTGAAAGGGTGAATCGAAGGAGATGGCCATCAACGACTCGCGCTATTTCCGCTGCGGCGTCGTGTGCTTTGGCGTTCCAGTTCTCGACCGGCTGGGCCGAGGGTCAGCTACTGGGCAGGGATTTCCGTCGCGCGACGCCGTAATGCTAGCCAGTCGTGCGATGCGATTCCGCCTCGGCCCAGCCATCGAGAAGCGACTTAGAAACGGGTCCTCCCTCGGGGCCTTCTACTGACATTGGCGCGAACTAAAAGACACCCAGCTTGATATGCAGGAATTTTTTCGGGTTCTTTCGAAAGTCGTTCACCAGCAGCCGCATGTCTCCCGTAAGGCCGGTCAAATTGTCGTAGAGCTGCGGATCGCTGAAGAACCTGCCAAGAGTGCCCTGGTTGGAATTCAGTTTGGCGGTTGCGTCACGGAGATCGGCGGAAGCTTCCCGAACGTTGGCGTACAGCGTCTCGTCGGTGGCCAGTTTGCCCAGCGTGCCTTTGCCCTGGCGAACGTCACTCAACAGGGCATCACCCTTCTGCGCGACATTCTTGATTTCATCGTAAGCACTGGGGTCATAGATCAACTTACCCAACGAACCTTTCTGCTCTCGCAGCGCAGAAGTGACGTCGTGCACATCATCCATTGTGGCGTCCACCTTGTTGTAAAGTTCATCCGAAGCAATCAGCTTACCCGCGCTCCCTTGACCCTGCTGGATGGAGGTAGCCATGGCGTTGAACTTGGCGGCCGTCTCGTTGAGATTGTTGTAGAACGAAGGATCATTCATGAACTTTCCAAGCGTGCCGCTGCCGTTTTGGATCTGCTCGACCACCTGTTTTACGTCACCGGTGAGATTGCTGAGGTTTTCCAGTAAGTCGACGCTTCGTTCGACCACCTGCTGGATGGCTTTCTCTTCGACCCCGGGGATCTCTCCCTTATTGGGAATCACCGAACCGGTTATCCCGCGCTTGATTGTTACGTAGCGATCGCCAAGCAAGCCTTGGGTGACCAAGCTAGCAGTCGAATCCGTGCGGATCTGGCTTTGGTATTTTTTGTCGATGCGCAAGACGAGCCTCACGCTGTGCAAGCGATCCCGCGCATTCGAATTCAGGCTGATCGACTGGACATTGCCGATCTCAATCCCGTCGAGATTGACCGGCGCACCCGTCTTCATTCCTTCCACCTCGGGCAGTTCGGTGTACAACCGATATCTCGATCCGAAAAGTCCAGTGCCACCGGTAACGTAGAAAACCGCCACCATGACGATGAAGAGCCCTGCCAGCACAAAAATTCCGACCCGCAGCTCGGCCCAAGTCAATTGCTTGCGTTGTGCCATCGCGTTTCCTCCTCGGTGATCCCGAATCGAGAGCTAGACTGCAGATTCCAAAAAAGTCTTTACGTACTCGTCTGACGTGGTTAGAAGCTCTTCGGCGGCTCCTTCAAAATAGATCTTTCCTTCGCGCAAAACGAGCACGTTCGTCGCTCCGCTGGCCCTCTCCTGATTCTTGCCGATGGGCGCTGGGTGGTGGCCGTTCGAGGCAACCGCTGTTACGCGGCCGGATTTCTCATCGAAACGAAACCGCGCGAGACCCAGCGCATCCTGGACACGATGCGTGGCGAGCATCGATGTCACACCTTGCAGGTCGCGCCCCCGCAAGATGAGGGTAATGATCGTTTGCGAGGTGACCGGATCGAGGCCTGCAGTCGGCGAGTCGTAAAATACCAGAGGAGGACGGTCCACCAGCGCGCGGGCAATCGAAACGCGACGCCGCATGCCGCCGGAGAGCTCACCGGGATACTTGTCAATCGCCGGCTCCATTTCAACGAACCGCAAGACTTCCTGAACGCGCGCTTGGACCTGTGAATCATCGATATTCTCTTCGTTCAGCCGAAAAGCGACATTTTCCGAGACGGTCAAGGAGTCAAACAGAGCGCCTTCCTGGAAAACGAAGCCGACGTGGCGCCGGAAATCCAGAAGGTCGTTTTCCGACATCCTTTCGATTTCTTGGCCCATCACCCAAATGCGGCCGGAATCTGGGCGGAGCAGGCCGGCGGCCATTTTCATGATCAGGGTTTTGCCCGAGCCGCTTTCCCCCAGCAGGATCTTGGTTTCCGCAGGCCACACCTCGAAGGAGATGCCGCGAAGAACTTCTCCCTCAGCAAAACCGATGTGGACGTCTTTGAAGGCAATAAGCGGTTCGCCCGGGACCATCGCAGCCCTGTGTGGCGCCGGGCGGGCCAAGCGGGTCATCTCCAAATTATAGATGGAAAAGCGGGAAGGACGGAGCGTGGGTTTTGCACTCGGCTAGAGAAGGCCCCTTGGCAAGGACCAACGATCTCGCCTCATCTCTGAAATATGTAGAGCAAGAGTTTGGCGAGAAAAAGGTCGATAACCAGCATCCACACCGATGACACGACAACCGCTGAAGTCGTGGCCCGCCCGACGCCCTGCGTACCTCCGGTTACCCGTAAGCCCTTGTGACATGCAATCGTCGAGATAATGAAGCCGAAGATAAGCGGCTTTACGGTCCCCTGGACGAGATCGCCGAATTCGAGAGTATTGACGGCGCGCGTCCAGAATTGCACCGCGCCGAGGCGTAGCGTGAAATACGCTACGACGAAGCCGCCGACAAGTCCCAGGAAGTCGGCCACCGCCACCAACAGCGGCATCGTTAGCACCATGGCCACGACGCGTGGTGTGACTAGTTTGCGTGTTGGATCGGTACCCAAAGCACGCATCGCGTCGACCTGCTCGGTGACGATCATCGAGCCGATTTCAGAAGCTATGCCCGATGCGTTGCGCCCAGCGACTAGCAGCGCCGTGATGGCTGGGCCGAGCTCGCGGACCAGGGCGAGCGAGACGGCATCACCTGTGAGTGCCGTCTCGCCGAAGCGTTGGAATTGCGCCGCGGTTTGCAGCACGAGCACGCCGCCGATCGACAGAAATGCCGCGATAATAATGGGCAGGGAGCCGACACCAATCGAATCCATCTGCTCCAGTGCATCTGACCAGTAGACCGGCGGGGTGAAGATATTGACGACGGCTTGCGCGGAAAGAAGCGCATACTCTTGTACGCCCAAGACTTGGCGTTTGAGCGCGTCCCCGACAGCCGAGAGTAGCGATGGACTTTCGCTGGGATCAGGCATCGTTCAGACGCGGCCGCCGGGACGAACCGCATCAGGGGAAAGCGTAGCGTCCGTCCGCTAAGGCGTCAAGCAAACATCGGTAGAGCGATTGTGTGATTTTGCCCGCAGCGCCCTGGCCGTGCGGGCTTTACGACCACCGAGGCCTCCGGTAGAATCCTTCGCTTATCCCGGAGG
>Ga0306921_10005683_pt1 | contig 12972 bp, 6 predicted proteins | sample sta12Cox44000080_FD_203760 | JGI IMG/M metagenome (GOLD analysis project Ga0306921, IMG submission 203760) | Lab enrichment of tropical soil microbial communities from Luquillo Experimental Forest, Puerto Rico - statoxic.12C.oxic.44.000.080 (v2)... | ecosystem: Environmental > Terrestrial > Soil... | reverse complement strand
CAGGAATCCGGCGGGGGGAGGCGGAGTAGGGAAGACGATCTGCCAAAGGAAATCGACGCGTGGCTGCACCTCGACGAAAGTGGGGAGATTACGGTGTTCACGGGCAAGGTGGAAGTGGGCCAGAACATTCGCACTTCCCTTTCGCAGGCGGTAGCGGAAGAGCTGGAAGTGCCGCTGGGGTCGGTGCGGCTGGTGATGGGCGATACCCAGCTTGTGCCGTTTGATATGGGGACGTTCGGGAGCCGAACCACGCCGGTGATGAATCTGCAATTGCGGCGGGTGTCGGCGGCGGCGCGCGATGCGTTGATTGAAATTGCGGCCAAGGAATGGAAGGCAGACCCGGCGAAGCTGAAGGCCACCGATGGGAAGGTGGTCGATACCGCGGCGAAGAAATCGGCGACGTATTCGGAATTGGTGAAAGGACGGCAGATCACACAACTGTTGCCGGCGGAAGATCCGCTGATTCCACCGGGCGCGTGGAAGGTGGCGGGCCAGCCGGCTGCGAAGGTGGATGCGCGCGATTTTGTGACCGGGAAACATCGTTATCCGGCGGACCAGAGGTTGCCAGAAATGATGTACGGGAAAGTACTGCGGCCGCCGGCGTTTCGCGCAACGTTGACATCGGTCGATACGAGCGAAGCGGAAAAAATGGCCGGCGTGGTGGTGGTGCGGGACGGGGATTTTGTGGGGGTGGCGGCGGCGAACTCGGCGTTGGCGGCGCGCGCGGTGGCGGCGATCAAAGCGGAATGGAAGAGCGAAGCGCAACCTTCGGACAAGGAGCTGTTCGAATACTTGAAGAAGCATGTGTCGGCCGAGGGCCGGGGGGACAATTCGCGCTACGTGACGGGAAACGTGGAGCAGGTGTTTCTGACGGCGGAACACAAGCTGCAGTCGGCGTACAACATTAATTATATTGCGCACGCTCCGCTGGAGCCGCGGGCGGCGGTAGCGCAATGGAAGGGCGACCAGGTGACCGTGTGGACCGGGACGCAGCGGCCGTTTGGGGTGCGCGGGGAGTTGGCGGCGGCCTTTCACATGCCGGAGGACCAGGTGCGGGTGTTGATGCCGGACACCGGGTCGGCGTATGGCGGGAAGCACACCGGTGATGCGGCGCTGGAGGCGGCGCGTCTGGCGCGAGCGGCAAAGAAGCCGGTGAAGGTGTTGTGGACGCGGGAGGAAGAGTTCACCTGGGCGTATTTCCGGCCGGCGGGCGTGATTGAGATAACCAGCGCCGCGAATGCGGACGGAAAAGTTACGGCTTGGGAATTTCACAATTACAATTCGGGAACGGCGGGCTTCCGCACCTATTACGACATAGCCAATCAGAAGATTGAGTTTCATGAGGTGGAGTCACCACTGCGGCAGGGTTCGTATCGCGGGTTGGCGGCGACGGCAAATCATTTTGCGCGCGAAGCGCACATGGATGAAATCGCGACGTCGCTGAAGATGGATCCGGTTGAATTCCGTATCAAAAACCTGAAAGAGGAACGTCTGCGCGCGGTCTTCGCGGAAGGCGCAAAGCAATTTGGCTGGGACAAGCCGCGAGCGGCGAATCACGGGTACGGCGTGGGCGGTGGCTACGAGAAGCTGGGATACGTGGCGACATTTGTGGAGGTGCTGCTGCGACCGCCGACAGGAGACATCAAGATTCAGCGGGTGCTGACGGCCTTTGATTGCGGTGCGATTGTGAATCCCGACGGGCTGCGGAATCAGATCATCGGCGCGAACATCATGGGGCTTGGCGGGGCAATTTTCGAAGCGATCGAATTCGACAACGGCAAGATCGTGAATGCGGGGTTCTCGAAATATCGCGTGCCGCGGTTCCGCGATGTACCTCCCCTGGAAGCCTATCTGATCAACCGGAAGGACGAGCCGCCGGTGGGCGCGGGAGAAGCGCCCATTGTGGGGCTGGCGCCGGCGATTGCGAACGCGGTGTTTGCGGTGACGGGAATTCGCTTGAGGACCTTGCCGATGGCGCCGCTGCTGGTGTCGCGGGGATACCAGTTGGCGTAACGGCGGAAATCAGAAATGGAAAGGCCACCTGCGCGAGCCAGCTTTCTTCTGACCGCAGCAGGGTAGCTGGCGTTAATGTTGAGATCCTGCGTCGCGAACAACACGCGAGCGGGGTTAACCAACAAAAGAGCGAACCGGCTCACGGAAGAGCGAAGGTGAAGAGGGCGGAGCCGGCGGAAATCGCGATGTATTGTTTTCCATCGATAGCATAGGTCATGGGCGCCGCGATCACCGCACCACCCATCTGAAAATGCCAAAGAGGCTTGCCCGATTTTGCGTTTAAGGCGATGAAGTTCCCTTCCGAGTCGCCGGTGAAGACCAGTCCTCCGGCGGTGGAAAGCACGCCCGACCAGCTGGGTGTGATGTGTTTGAACTCCCACTGTTTTTCGCCGGTGAGGGGATCGAGGGCGCGGAGTGCGCCCCAATAGGGTTCGGCATCGGCGGACGGAAAATAGGCGCTGCCGTAGTAGGCGTGGCCGGGCTCGTTTTGCTGCGGAGCGGTGCTGAAGATGTCGCACTGCTCGCGAGCGTTGACATAGAAAAGGCGCGTCTGCGGATCGTAGGCAGGAGACATCCAGTTGGTGGCGCCCGCCGCGCCCGGGCAGACCAGGGTGCCGTCGAGGGTCGGGGAACTGTCGCTGGTGGCGACGGGGCGGCCGTCGGCATCCTGCGAAACGCTCCAGGTGGTCTTGGCGTAGGGCTTGGCGAGGATGAGTTTGCCGGTGGAGCGGTCGATCAAATAGAAGAAGCCGTTGCGATTGGCGTGCGCGATGAGTTTCTTGCCGTCGAGGTCGATCAGCACGGGGACTTGCGTGGAGTCCCAGTCGTGCTCGTCGTGTTTCGTGTATTGAAAATACCAGTTGAGTTTTCCGGTGCCGGCATCCAGGGCCAACAGACAGTTGCTGAAGAGATTGTCACCTTCGCGCTGGACGCGGCGATTGGAGGGGGCGGGATTTCCGGTGGTCCAGAAGAGTTGATTGGTTTCGTTGTCGAAGACGCCGGTGATCCACGCAGCGGCACCACCGATCTTCCAAGAGTCGCCCGCCCAGGTTTCGTGGCCGAGCGCACCGGGACCGGGCGTGGTGTCGAAACGCCATTTGCGCGCGCCGGTATCGGGATCGTAGGCATCGATGAAACCACGAATACCGTATTCCCCGCCGGATATGCCGACGACGATCATGTTTTTCACCGCGAGGGGAGCGAGAGTAAAGCTGTAGCCGATGCGATAGTCGGTGGTGGCAACGTTCCAAATGACATTGCCCGTTTTTGCATCGAGCGCAACGAGGTGAGCATCGAGCGTACCGAAGAAGATTTTGTCGCCGAGGAGGGCGACACCACGATTGACACGTCCGCAGCAGGGGCGAATGTCGGAAGGATAGAGGTACTGGTATTGCCAGATGGGGCGGCCGGTGCGGGCATCGAGCGCAAAGACGCGATCGTCTTGACCGGTGCCGTACAGGATGCCGTCGACGACGAGGGGGGTAGTCTCGAATTTGCCGAGCGCACCCGTTTGGTAGACCCATCGGGCGGCGAGAGTTTTCACGTTGTCGGTATTGATCTGCCTGAGTTCGCTGAACCGGCGGCCACTGTAATCGCCGGAATAGGTAAGCCAGTTCTGGGGTTCGCGCGAGGAATTGAGGATGCGATCGAAGGTGACCTGAGCCGATGCCGGAGGGGGCAGGCCGATCGTGGCCAGGCAAATTGCAGCCAGGAGACAAGTGCGATTCATCCGTCGATTCGTCATCGCGCGCTCACTTCGAAGAGATAGGCAAGGACATCGGTGAGGTCCTGAGGCGAAAGAGTTTTCTCGTCGTAGACGGGCATGAGGGATTCGCGGGACTTCTGGAAAGATTTCAGGGTGCCTTTTTCGAAGAGCTGGACCTGTTGCTGGGTGTCCATCATCTGCAGGCTGAAATTGTCTTCGTTGAGGGTGACGCCGGTGAATTGCCTGCCGTCCGAGGTGACGACGGTGACCGTTTCGTATTCTTGCGGGAATTCCTTGGTGTTTTCGATGAGTCCGGTAGCAAGACGTTTGCTGGGCTGGCGAACGGATTCGATAATCGCATCGTAGGAGCGGGCGGTGACGATGCTGGTAAGTTCGGGGCCGAGCCGGCCTCCCTGGCCTTGGATCATATGGCAGGTGGAACAGCCGGCGGAGCCGTGGAAGAGTTTGTCACCATGCGATGGATCGCCGGATGGAGCGGTATTTTTCTTCTCGACGCTTCGGATGTAGCTGATGACTTGCCAGATTTCTTCGGCCGTCATGCCGACGCCCTGGCCGGTGGTGCCGTTCTGCGGCATCGCGGTTCCGGGAATACCGTCATTGACGGTGCGGAACAGCTCGGCATCGGTTTTGCCGTGGCGCTTTTGCGCGCGGGTGAGATCGGGGCCGCGGCCGCCTCCGCGTGCGCCAAGACCGTGGCAGAAAGCACAGTTGGCGCGAAATTGCGATTCGCCCGCAGAGACAGCCTTCGGGTCGTTGGCGAAGGGATTCGTTTCTTGTGCCGATAACCGGAGGGCTGCGAGGAACAGAAAGAGAAAGCCAGCGACGTAAGTTTTCATACCACTACACCTCGGAAGCGCATTCGGATGTTGGAATTGGAGCGGAATGATAGCACAGCAGCTGGTTCGGACTGACGGGGGGTTGGCGTTGAGGATCGGTGGAGATCCTGCGGGTCGCGGAAAAAAGGCGATTCCCCGGGATGACAATGACTGTTTCCGTTTCTTTGGATCAGAAAGCCGGTGAGCGGGAGGAGCGCGGGGGCACGGTGGGAGCGTCTTGTTTGGCGACGCCTTCGATTTGTTGAAGGATTTTCTGCAGGTCGGAGCGCGAGAGGAATCGGCCGTTGAGGACAACGCCGCTGATTTTTTGCGTGTTGCGAATGTCGTCGAGGGGATTGGCGTCCAGGAACACGAGGTCGGCGACCTTGCCCTTTTCGATGGCGCCGAGTTGATCTTGCATGGCGAAGAAATGCGCCGGATGGAGCGTGGCCGTCTGAAGAGCTTCGAGCGGAGTAAAGCCTGCGGCGACGAAGCGTTGCATTTCCTCGTGCAGACTGAAGCCGGGAAAAATGTACACGCCGGGAGGAGTGTCGGTGCCAGCGAGAAAGGGCACGCCGGACTTGTGCAGCAACCGGACGACCTCAAGTTCCTTGTCAATGAATTTTTTGCGGCTTTCGAGCGTCTCGGTATTGAAATCGGCTTCGACTTCTTCGGTGAATTTTTTCCAGGTCTGGTTCTTCCAGGAAGCGGGAACGTATTTAGCGCGAGGGTCTTTGCTGAAATCGGTTACATCGATGAGGTTGCCGCCACGTTCCCAAACGAGCGTGGGGCACTGCCAGGTCTGATTCTTGGCGAGGAGCGCGGCGAGTTCGGCAGCACGGGCGGGGTCGTAGGTTTCGAGAAATTTGGTTTCGCCTTTGCCGCCTTGGAGGAAGGCGTCCTCGAGGGGCGAACTGCCTTCGAAGATGCCGATAAGGTGTTCGAAGCTGTGCATGCCGGCGTTGGACATTTCGCTCGCGCGGACGGAATCGGGGACGTGGCCGGCAAAGGGAATTTCCTGCTTGCGGGCTTCTTCGACGGCAGCGAAAACGGCATCGCGGGGGATCAGCGACTGAAACTTGATGAAGTCGGAGCCGGCTTGTTTGAGGTTGTCGACAGCGCGGCGAGCGTCCTCCGGAGTGGCAATGGCGATGGAACTCGGAAAGCGAGGTTTCGGGCCGTCGAGCATGGGGCCGGAGGTCATGATGCGCGGACCGAGGAGGCGGCCGCCTTCGATTTCGTTGCGCCAATCCTGTACGGTTTCGAGGTCGCTGCCCATGTCGCGAACGCCGGTGACTCCATTGGCGACGAAAAGAGGCAACGAGATTTGTTGAGCACGGGGAAACCAATCGCCGAATTTGAGATGGACGTGCATGTCCCAGAGACCGGGGATGAGGTACGCGCCGCGGGCGTTGATATTGGTGGAAGCGTTGCGTGGATAACGCGTGGTTTTGCGGGGGCCGACGTCGAGGATTCTATTCTTCTCGATGACGATGACCTGGTCGGGACGAATCTCGCCGGTGCGGACGTCCACGATGTTGGCGTCTGTGATGACCACGGTGTCCTGCAGGGACCCGTGTCGGGCAGCAAGGGGCAGACGCACGAACGCAATCAGAAAGACAACCGCAGCCAGAGGGACGAGCAGCGGGCGAAAACGCATGTGCAGATTCTAGTGCGTGACACCGGGCGTTGAAAGGGAAACGAAGAGCCACGATTCGAATCGGACCGGGACGCTTCCGTTTGCGATGCAAGAAGAAGGCGGTGTAACCCTTCGCGTGGCTCGAGGCAAGAACCCGCCCCGACAAAGGAAGGCTGGTGTCACTTCAGGGAGTCGGCGCCGGCTTTGGCGCATTGTGCGTCGTGTTCGCTCGAATCACCGGACACGCCGATGGCGCCAACAATTTTCCCGTCCATGAGGATGGGAATGCCACCTTCGACGGGAACGACACCGTCGAGACGAAGAACACGAAGGCCATTGCCACCGCCGGCGAGAGCATCCTGGAAGGCTTTGGTGGGACGCTTAAAGAGAGCAGCGCAGCGGGCTTTGGAGATGCAAATATCGGCGCTGCCAAGCTGGGTGTTGTCCATTTTTTCGTAATAGACGAGTTTGCCGGAGGGATCGACGACCGCCACGGCCATGTTCCAGTTGTTCTTGCGAGCTTCGGCGATAGCGGGCGTGGCGGCTTTTTTGGCGTTTTCGATACTGATGGGAGGGCCGTAGGGATTCGGCATTTGAGCGCGAAGGGGGAGCGCACTCAGCAGGCAGGCCACGAGCAGGGCGAACAAAACCTTTCGATGGAGCGAAGGCATGTTTTTCTCTCCTTGAAAACGGAATCACCGGTGGAATGGCTATTCGAACGGGCAAACCGGGAGCATGATACACGTCACAAATCGTCGCCAGCAACAGGAGGATTGCCTCGTTCGTAGGTATGAAGAATCCGCCCGCTTGCAGGGATCCATTCTTCAGAGACGAAGTGGAACGCCAATTTCTCGAGGATGTGTATAGAGACCTCGTTGCGGTTGTCGACTTCGGCAAAGATGCGAGGTAAGCGAAGCCGTTTGAAAGCAACGTCGATGAAAGCCCGGGAGACTTCGGAAGCAAAGCCTTGCCGCCAAAAGGCCCTGGCGATATAGAAAGCCAGATAGACCTTTGCTGGCTTGCCGGAAGCACGCAGTCCACCGCAGCCGATGTAGGTATTCTCGGATTTGCGTATCGTGGCCCACAAACCAAGACATCCGTTGGTTGGCCCAGGTAGTCGTTTCGAAAACGGCTGAGGGCTTTCTCAAGTGGCCAGGGTGGTCCGCCCACATAGCGGCGGACCTCCGGGTCGGTCTGCATCCGGACAAAGGCGGGCTCGTCCTGGGCTTCGTGGGAACGGAAAATCAGGCGATGGGTCTCAAGAAAGGTCATCGCGACCATAGCGACGGATTATTTTTGGCGGGTCTGTTTGCCGGTCATGACGTTCGCGAGAGGCTGGGAACCCATGGCCATATCGAAGCTGAAGGTGGCGGAGTCGGGCGAGAGCTGTTTCAGTACGAAATGAGTTTTGACGGGTTGCCCGTTGTATTTGGATTCGTTGGCCCAAGTCCAGGTGTCGCCATCGAGAGAACCGTGGGTATAGGTATTCTCACCCCAGTTGTTGGTGGAGAAGTAGACGTAGGATTTTTCGCCCAGATCGTAACTCATAACGCTGAGTTCGTGGACTTCTCCTCCCATCAAGGTTCCCTCGGCTTTGCAGAGGACGGCGAATTTTCCGGGAAGCCAATCGCAGGTTTCCGTGGCGGTGTATTTGCCGCCCGGTCCGAAGGAGGTGGGCTTGATCTCGGCTTCCGACTTCCACGTGCCGACGAAGTAGGCGAGTTTTTCGTGTTCGGGTCCGGCCTTGGGGGCCGGAGCAGGTTCCTGGGCGGAGCCCGCGGAGATGAGCAAAAAGACAAGGAGCGCGACAAGAGAAGGAGTGGCGAGTTTTTGCATTTAAGCCTCCGTGGAAGAGATGCCGGCTGATGGCCGGAGAAGGCGTGGGGATCGTAGCACGTCAGGGCACGGCTAGCCAGGAAACGGATAAAGCGCAAGGCATGAACCATTTTCCGCAGGGTGTGTCACAGGGAATTCATTAACGCGGAACCTGCCCGCAATGTGCGGCGAACAGACTGCCCTGCCCGGTCCATACACTCCATTCAGACAACTCCCAAAGGAGGAACGTTAAACAATGTCGTCCAAGACGCGGGGAAGGAAAGTGCTGAACACGGCTCGCACGAGCCTGGCGGCACTGGCCTTGCTGCAATTCAGCGTGGCAGGCCCGATTGTGGAAACGGCACAGGCGCACGACAAGGATGGGGAGCATGGCAGCTCACCCATCAAACACGTAATTATCATCGTTGGGGAAAATCGCTCGTTCGATCACATTTTCGCGACCTACCAACCGAAGGGCAAAAACTCGGTCGACAACCTGTTGTCCAAAGGGATTGTGAACGAGGACGGCACACCGGGCCCGCACTATCACAAAGCGTTGCAGGATTCGGCGGATGTGACGGGAACGACCACGTTCCAGTTGGCTCCGACAACCGGCAAGACGCCTTTCACGCATGAACCGGCGCCGCTGAATGGCGGGCCTACGGACGTCTGCACGGACAATCAGAACTTGATCGATCCTACGAAGGGAGTTTGCTCTCTGGCGGACGCCATCTCCTCGGAAAACGGGCTGGCACCGGATTACTACCAATTTATGTTGACGGGCGGAACGGGACTGACCGGAAAAGTGCCGGACACGCGGATTCCGGGAGTCCACGGCACGGCGCCCTATTCGACGCTGCCGGGTGGGCCCTTCCAGATCACTGGTAGCACCTTCCCTTACGATTCGTATGCGGCGAGCCCGGTGCACCGCTTCTATCAGATGTTCCAGCAAATGGACTGCAGCGCGAAGCATGCGACCAAACGCAATACCAGCGGGTGCAAAAACGACTTCTTTACCTGGACGGAAGTCACGGTAGGCTCGAACAACAACGGCAAGCCCGCACCGACGCCGGCCGGATTCGATACGGACTATTTCCCGGGCGCGCATACCACGGGCGAAGGCGCGACGTCGATGGAGTTCTACAACATCGCGAAGGGTGATGCGCCGTACACGAAGTTCCTGGCGGACCACTACGCGATGAGCGACAACTACCACCAGCCGGCGAAGGGCGGAACGGGTCTGGACAGCTTATATCTCGGCTTTGCGGACGCGATCTGGTTCGAGGATCAGAACGGCAATCTGGTGCCGCCGAACGGCATCAATACGTGGGCGGGAGGTCCGGTGAACGAGATCGAGAATCCGAATCCAGTACCCGGTACGAACAACTTCTGGATTCAAGATGGCTACGGAGGATTCGGAAACCTCGGCAGTTCCACGGGAGTGTATGGCGGCGGTACCTACAGCAACTGCTCCGATGCCAGCCAGCCGGGTGTTGGGCCGGTGCTCGAATACCTGGCTTCGTTGCCTAAGCCGATCAAGGCGAACTGCGATGAGGGTCACTACTACCTGCTGAACAACTACAATCCCGGGTACTTTGGCGACGGGAGCAACGCGTATACGGACACGAATTCGAACAACACGCCGTTCACCATCCCACCGACCAGCCAGCGCAGCATCGCCGACGTGATGCTGGAGCACAACGTGTCGTGGAAGTATTACGGCGACCAATGGAATTCGTATCTGACGGACAAGTACCAGCTGAACTACGGAGCGGTGGGTCCCACCAGCGACCAATACTGCAACATCTGCAACCCGTTCCAGTATCAAACGCAAATCATGACCAATGATGCGGTGCGTACCGGGCATTTGAAGGACACCACCGATCTATATGACGACATCAAGAACGGCACGCTGCCGTCGGTATCCTACGTGAAGCCCAGCGGATGGGTCGACGGGCATCCAGCATCTTCGAAGTGGAATCTGTTCGAAGGCTTCGTCAAGAAGATCGTGGATGCGGTGCAGGACAATCCCAAGTTGTGGGCGAGCACGGCGATTTTCGTGACCGTGGACGAAGGAGGGGGCTACTGGGATCACGGATTTATCCAGACCCTAGACTTCTTCGGAGACGGGACCAGAATTCCGCTGATTGTGGTCTCGCCTTACACCAAGCCGGGACACATTACGCACAACTATTCCGATCACGCCTCGATTGTGAAGTTCATCGAGCGGAACTGGAATTTGCCGACGATCAGCCAGCGCAGCCGTGACAATTATCCGAACCCCAAGGCGGACGACGATGATCCGTACGTGCCGTTGAACTCGCCAGCGATCAGCGACTTGTTCGAGCTGTTCAGCTTTGGCGGGCACGACGACGATTAGTCTCGGAACACAAGCAGAGCGCTTCCTTCCTTCGAGCCTCCGGCGGACGTCGGGGGCTCGATGCTTTTTGCGTCAGAGAAAGGGAGAGCGGCCCGCCGCAGAAGGGGGCGCGACAAAGGCCGGAGGGCGGCGTAGGGTCTGCAGGGGATCAAGCAGCAAGCGAAACGGTTAACGAGGGCACGCTCGCGGAACCGGCCGGTTATGGGCTAAGTACAACACAACACAAGCGTTATTCGATGCCGAACGCGGAAGAACCGAGACCGTTCGATGAAGTAGTAGAAAACAGTGGGTTGAATTCCAGCGACGTTCTGGCTACCCTTTTTACTCTGGAGAGGAAAGGCATCATTCAGCAATTGCCGGGGAAGCAAAGTTTTGTGGTGAAAAAGAGGAAGTACCGCTTGGAGAAGCTGGCGCATCAGAAGCCAGAACGCCCGAACCAGCGGACCACTGCAAGAAGGATACCTATATAAGGTAGCGAGAAGGACACAAGCCGCCCTGCTGGCCCTTCCAGCGGCTAAATCTAAGGTTACAAAGGAACACATGGCTCGAGCATTGGTAATCGTCGAGTCGCCGGCGAAGGCGAAGACGATCAACAAATATTTGGGGAAGAATTACAACGTCAAGGCGTCGATAGGGCACGTGATGGACCTGCCGACCAAGACGATCGGAATTCGTCTACCCATCGAAGAAGAAGAGATCAGGAAGAGCAAGAAGAAAAAGAAGCGCAAGAGCAACGCGGCACCGAAACCGCCGCTGAGGCCGGTTTCGTTGGATGATCCCAAGATTTTCGAACCAACGCTGCAGGTAATACCGGGCAAGGGCAAAGTCATAAACGACCTGCGGAAAGCCGCGAGTACCGCCGAGGCCGTGTACCTGGCGGGGGACCCCGACCGCGAGGGTGAAGCGATCTCCGCGCATTTGCAGATGGTGCTTTCGAAACCGACAAAATACCTGATCCCGGAAGAGGAAGCGAACCCCAACGGCAAAAAGAATGGCGCCGGCGAGGAAAAGCCCGCGGAAGCGAAGGCCGATGCCAACGGGAAGAAGAACGGCAAGGGCAAGTTCAAGAAGAAGGCCGACAAAGATCGCATCGACATCGAGCCGATCGATCCGAAGAAGATCTTCCGGGTAACGTTCAACGAAATTACCCCGAAGGCGATCCGGGCGGCTTTTGAGAAGCCGCGGCAGCTGGATGCGCAATTGGTGAACGCGCAACAAGCGCGGCGTGTGCTGGACCGCATCGTGGGGTACAAGATTTCGCCGCTGCTGTGGGACAAGGTGCGGCGTGGACTAAGCGCGGGCCGCGTGCAGACCGTGGCGCTGCGGCTGATTGTGGAACGCGAGCAGCAGATCAAGGCGTTCGTGCCCGAGGAATACTGGACCATTCACGCCATGCTGGACGCGGGCGAGCCGCCGATATTCGAAGCGAAGTTGGCGAAAAAGAAGGGCGAGGACGTCGCGGTCAAGAACCAGGAAGCGGCGGAGGCGATCGTCGCGACGGTGAGCAAGGCGAAATGGCAAGTGGCCAGCGTGGCGCTGAAGGAAAAGCGCCGGAACGCTCCACCACCATTCACGACTTCGAAGCTGCAGCAGGCGGCGTATAACCGCTTGCGATTTACTGCCAAGCGCACGATGGCGCTGGCGCAGCGGTTGTATGAAGGCGTGGAGCTCGGCGAAGAGGGCTCCGTGGCGCTGATTACGTACATGCGCACGGATTCCGTGCAGGTTTCGCAGGATGCCCTGGCGCAGGTGCGCGAGCTGATTCCGGAGCGGTTTGGAAGCAGCTACCTGCCCGAAAAGCCGAATTTTTACAAGTCCAAGAAGGATGCGCAGGGAGCACACGAAGCGATCCGCCCGACGGATGTTTCGCGGACGCCCGAAGATGTGCGGAAGTATCTCGAGGATGATGTTTTCAAGCTGTACCAGCTGATCTGGCAGCGCTTCGTGGCGTCGCAGATGCTACCGGCGGTTTACGACCAGACCAGCATCGATATTTCGGCGGGCGATTACACCTTCCGCGCGACCGGATCGATCTTGAAGTTCGATGGCTACCTGAAGGTGTACCAGATTCCGGCGGTGAATGCGGACCGCGAGGACGACGAGAAAGATGACGAGGGCGAAGGCAAGGCTTTGCCGCGCGTCACCGAGGGGCAGGTGCTGAAGCTGGACTCGATCAAGCCCGAGCAGCATTTCACCGAGCCGCCGCCGCGCTATACGGAAGCGACGCTGGTGAAGGAGTTGGAAGAAGACGGAATCGGGCGCCCCTCGACGTATGCCTCGATCATTTCCACGATTGTGGAACGCGAATACGTGAAGAAGGATCAGGGGCGGTTCACGCCGACCATGCTGGGCGAACGCGTGTGCATGCTGTTGATCAAGAGCTTCGAGGACGTGTTCGACGTGAAGTTCACGGCACGGCTGGAAGATGAGCTGGACGAAATTGAAGAAGGCAAGCTGCCGTGGCGAGAATCCGTGAAGGAGTTCTGGGAGAAGTTCGTCGTAGACCTGGAAAAGGCCGACGATGAAATGATCTCGTACAAAGCCGGCATACCGACGGGCAAGAAGTGCGAGAAGTGCGGGCAGG
>Ga0306921_10005682_pt1 | contig 12972 bp, 14 predicted proteins | sample sta12Cox44000080_FD_203760 | JGI IMG/M metagenome (GOLD analysis project Ga0306921, IMG submission 203760) | Lab enrichment of tropical soil microbial communities from Luquillo Experimental Forest, Puerto Rico - statoxic.12C.oxic.44.000.080 (v2)... | ecosystem: Environmental > Terrestrial >... | reverse complement strand
TAACAGTCTGGCTGGCCGGCTGCGTAGTGATCGAGGGTGCCACCGCGGCAGCATTGACTGTTAGAGTGGCGGTGTTGCTGGTCACGCTGCCAGTCGAGTTGCTGACTGCCACGCTGAACTGCGATCCACTATCCGATGTCGCAGTCGCCGCAGTTGTATATGTTGCTGATGTCGCGCCGCTGATGGATGTCCCATTCTTACGCCACTGATAGCTGAGCGGTGCGGTGCCGGAAGCGGTGACTGAGAATGTCGCTGTCTGACCGACAGTAACAGTCTGGCTGGCCGGCTGCGTAGTGATCGAGGGTGCCACCGCGGCAGCATTGACTGTTAGAGTGGCGGTGTTGCTGGTCACGCTGCCAGTCGAGTTGCTGACTGCCACGCTGAACTGCGATCCGCTATCCGATGTCGCAGTCGCCGCAGTTGTATATGTTGCTGATGTCGCGCCGCTGATGGATGTCCCGTTCCTCCACCACTGATAGCTGAGCGGTGCGGTGCCAAAGGCGGTGACTGAGAATGTCGCTGTCTGACCGACAGTAACAGTCTGGCTGGCCGGCTGGGTGACAATCGACGGCGCCACTTGACCTGGATCTGTCGAACTTGCGGGACCTTTGCCGCTTGTCACCTCTGCGCATCCTGATTGGGAGAGTGTTGCCAACAATACGATCAGGAATAGGAAGAAAACATATGGGCAACAACGAGACGGAACCTTGCATTTATTGTGAGCGCTAAACGAACCCCACCTTGTGAAAGATTGTGTCGCATCGCAATGTTGCGACATGAACAAACGCACAAAGAAGGCATGGACGAAGTGTACTCGGAGTTGGCTAAGCTTTAAACCTAGGTACCCCATTCTGCCAATACTTTAAGTGCCAGTCGCGAATGAGCACCACTGGCCATTAGAGTAGTTGAAGGGCAGGTTTCGCTCTCTGTACCAACACCTGTACTGTGAAGCTCGACCCCTAAGGCGGGATTATTAGGGGGCTGCGCCGCTTGGCTCGCCCGCGTTCCCTGTCGCGTCTACACGCTGCGAGGTTTGAGGTTTGAAACGTCGAACGGTCTGAGGCGGCGCCTTCTGGTATTCGCCGAACGTACGGCTTGCCATTTTGCTCACCGAATTATTTGTGTCAGTCCAAGCTTGCGCGAAAAGGTGATTGCAGGCAGACTCGCATGTTCGGAACGAACTGTGGTTTTCGGATCCGGCAGTAGCAACGGAGTAGACCCATCTCGTTTTGCGCCGACTCCGGAAAGGGCACAGCGAGCCGCCCAACTGCGATCCGATTTGGGCATTCCTGCTTAGGTTTCGTCGGACGCTCAAGCGCCTATCTGCATCCCGAGTTAGTGAAAGCAAGCTTTCCTCCAACTCTGTGACCGGTTCCCAGAAATCCGATTGCTGCTCGTGGGATCCACTGAGGAACAAGATATCCTTGATCATGAGACTCGTAAAATGTCTCGAGACACATCCACGCATTATCCGGCCAGGGGAGACCCTGGACATCGCGCCATACTATTCTCTAATGGACTTTTTGGTTCTACCAAGCCAGCTTTCCCAATGTTGTTTTGGAGGCTTATGCCGCAGGGAAACCCGTAGTGGCTGCCAGGGCGACGGGTACGGTGGACGCTGTTGTGGATGGAGAAACGGGCTTCCTATTTCCCATCGGTGATGTACCAGCTCTTGTCAGCTGCCTACATACGCTACTCTGCGACAAAGTTGCGGCCACCAAATTTGGGGCTGCCGGGCAGCATCTGATCAATCGCGAGTTTCGGCAGCCGGCAGTGTGGAATGCCCTGAAGGAAGAATATTGCCGACTCCTGCAGATCGAAAGTCAGTCGCGAAGCAAATCGCTTGTTTCAAAGGAGCGGCAGATTTGGTGGGACAAACCGATGAATAGAGATCGACAAGGAGTTTTGAAGAGAATCCTGGACTTCGTCTCTGCTACTGTTGGTTTAATTCTCCTTTGCCCACTCCTCCTACTGGTTGCCCTTGCGATTCGGATAAGCATGAGTAGCCCTGCACTCTTCCGGCAGACGCGCGCCGGACACGGAGGAAAAGCTTTCAGGATACTTAAGTTCAGAACAATGATTGACGCTTACGATCCAGAAGGGCGGCCCCTGTCGGACAAGGTGCGGATCACGTGGCTCGGCCGCCTCCTCCGTAAGACAAGCATTGACGAGTTGCCACAGTTGCTCAACGTTCTGAGCGGAGAAATGAGTTTGGTCGGCCCACGTCCGCTGATGATTGAATACGTAAAACTCTATGCTCCATGGCAGGCTCGTCGTCTCGAAGTCAGACCCGGCATAACCGGTCTGGCCCAGATTAAGGGGCGCAATAAGTTAAGTTGGGAAGAGAGATTCGCTCTGGATGTTTGGTACGTCGATCACCAAAGCCTGCTCCTAGACCTGCGAATCTTGCTATGGACAGCAGTCAACCTGCTCAGGCGTAACAGCGTCGGCGGAGACGGCGATCTCGACGTGCCCTCATTCACCGGAACTCTGTCTGCCGATCGCCCCGAGATTGACCTACGTACCATCAGCAGCAGTCTTCCATAATCAACGACGTTTTTCGGCGAGCCTTCCAAGCGACCGGTAAATTCGGGCAGTGGACCACCAGCACACAGGCAAAGCGATTTTTATATGCCAGAGCACGGGTGTGCCCAAATAGCTGAGGGGAACACTTGAGATAACGCGGGGCCAAAATTGTGAACTTGCATCTGATCGCAATGCCCAAACACAAAGATTGGAGAGCACCGATGCAGAATCATATCCCTTTGATAAGCGATGATGTCATTACCAGCGAGCTCGTGATCATCGGCGCGGGTGGCTTCGGCACCCTTGCTGCATCTGTAATCCGTGACATCAACGCCGCGGCGATTGCACACGACCGCCCAGCTCCCTGGGCTATCATCGGGTACGCGGATGGCGACGCCACAAAACGCGGAACGCGACACGAAGGATACATCGTACAAGGAACCATCGAAGAGATGGAACGTGATTTCCAGGGGCGTGCCCTATGGTTTTTCTCTGCCATTGGCGACAACCAATCCCGCGCAAATGTGGCGCGCAGGGCCGAGGACCTCGGGTGGCGACCCGCGACCCTGATACACCCAACGGCAATTTTGTCGGGCAACGTGGAAGTCGGGGTCGGGAGTTACGTCGGACAGTTTTCTGTTGTCTCGGTCAACACAAAGATCGGCGCACATGCCGTTATCGACATGCATGTGTCAATTGGTCACGATGCAGTGATAAAGGATTTTTGCTCAGTCTACCCTGGTGCCCGAATATCTGGTTGCTGCTGCCTCGGGGAATATGCACTTGTCGGGTCAAATGCCACCTTGCTGCCCGGGACGGCGGTTGGTGACCGCGCTGTTGTCGGAGCAAGCTCTCTAGGGAGCGGGACAATCGAGCCAGGTGCCACAATTCTCGGCGTGCCTGGACGCATAATTTACCGCAAGAGTTCTTTCTGTCGCCAATAGTTTCTGCTTCCATGACCGTTCCGCACTTTATAGGTCGCCCACGCGAAACGAGCGATTATCTGCATGATACAAAGCATACGGTCAAGGGTGTTCCTCCCGAAGACATTCAGGTCAAGAACAGTGATTTCCCAACGGCGATGGGCGCAACTGCGGATAACAAAAGAAGGAGGCAGCCATGACTAGCGGGTATCAGCCTACTTTCGAAATCTTTTCAACAAGCGCACAGTCGAAGGACTCGAAGGACTTCTCGCGCGATCGCTATGTGCGGCCGTGGGGCTTCTGGGGACCGTCGTTGGCGACCGGGCTGTAATTGGAGCGAGTTCGCTGGCGAGCAGTTGCGTGGAGGCGGATACCACTGTCCTTCTGTCGCATGTGATGCTTATGGGACTTCCTGTGTGTATTTCCACCATCAAGAACGAAAGCGTCCACAACGAACAATCGCCACACGCGAATTCCACGCGATTTGCAAACGATGGACGAGATGAAAGGAGCGTCAGCCGTGACCTGTTATGACGAATCTCGCGTCCAGATCTTTTCCACGAGTCCACAATCGAAGGACTGCCCACGCGAGAACTACTCGCAGAACGTCATCAATGTGGCTCAATGGAGTGAAGAAGCCGGCTACACCGCCATTCTGGTGTATACGGATAACTCTCTCGTTGACCCCTGGTTGGTCTCCCAGATCATTCTCCAGAACACGCGAAAGCTTTGCCCATTGGTTGCCATCCAGCCGATCTACATGCATCCGTACTCGGTGGCCAAGATGGTTGCCAGCTTTGCTCATCTCTATGGACGACGGGTTTACCTAAACATGGTCGCAGGGGGTTTCAGAAATGATCTTCTGGCCCTGAACGATACAACTCCCCACGACGACCGTTATGCCAGACTCGTCGAATACACAACGATCATCAAGTTGCTGTTGGCGGGCTCTGATCCGGTCACCTATGAGGGCAAGTTCTACAAAGTAGACAAACTCCGAATGACCCCGCCGCTCGCGCCAGAATATTTCCCTGGGATCTTGATGTCTGGATCGTCCGATGCTGGCTTAGCATCGGCAAAAGCCGTTGATGCCGTGGCTGTCCAGTATCCCAAGCCCGCGAAGGAGTGTGAGCCGATAGCACATCTGAATGGCCTTCGTGTGGGCGTGCGGGTTGGAATCGTTGCGCGGGAAACAAATGAGGAAGCTTGGAGCATCGCCTACGAGCGATTCCCAGGGGATCGCAAGGGACAGATCGCACACCAACTCGCGATGAAAATCTCCGACTCGCATTGGCACAAACAGATTTCCGACATGGCCAAAGAACGCGATTCCACTCAGGGCGTGTACTGGACCTGGCCTTTCGAGAATTACAAAACTTTCTGCCCATACTTGGTTGGCAGTTATCAGGAGGTCTGCGAGGAGATCTGCCGCTATTTGCTGATCGGGTATCGCACCTTTATCTTGGACATACCACCCAACCGTGAAGAACTCCGGCACGTCCAGGCCGTCTTCCAAATGGCATCCGAACAGACACTTCCGTGAACACCTTACTTCAGGACTGGGTCACAAGACAGTCAGAGCTGCGCCTGGAAGCATTCGCGGTAGTCTTGGAGCAGAAAGACTCACCACGGCCAGCTCGGACAAAGAGCGGGTCACGCGGCTCGGCCGAGTTTTGCGCAAGACCAGCCTCGACGAGTTGCCACAATTGGTCAATGTCTTACACGGAGACATGAGCCTGGTCGGTCCCCGCCGTCGAATATCTGAAGCTCTACGCGCCGCAACAGGCTCGTCGTCATGAGGTAAAGCCGGAATTACTGGCTTGGCGCAGATCCAGCGTCGAATAAGTTGAGCTGGGAACAAAGATTCACTTTGGACGTTTGGTACGTTGATCACGCGAGCTTCCTGGATCTCCGAATCTTGCTGAAGACCTTTGTCAACGTGCTCAGACGCGACAGCATCAGCCCCGAGGGCGATCTCGACGTGCCCTCGTTCACCGGGAGTGTCACGGCTAGAGTTAGGCACAAACGCGACCTCCGCAGAGTGCACACTGGTCCTTTCGAACAGCGCTTGTCGATCGAGTAGAAATTGGTCATGAAACGTCACGCTCATGTGTTGCTGGTCCGCGCCTCACGATTCCAGATGACATACTAGACCTTCGTAGCCTCCTAAGTGATCTCTCTTAAAAACAGTTCTCGATGAGTCCCAACTGATGAATGTCATGCTTACGTGTGCCGGCCGGCGCAACTATCTAGTCAAATTTTTTCAGGAAGCACTCAACGGCCGAGGGCAGGTATTTGCGGCTGACACGTCTGCGAATGCTCCTGCCTTACAGCAAGCTGACAAAGGCTTTGTATTGCCTTCCCTGAACCAGCCAGCCTACATGGATGCGCTGGTCACCATTTGCAGGAATCACCGCGTTATTCTGCTGATCTCGCTCAACGATTTCGAACTACGGCTTCTCGCTATGCACAGAACGCGCTTTCTGGAGGTGGGAACCATTCCAGTCATCTCTTCTCCGCAGATCGTTGACACTTGCTGCGATAAGTGGAAGACGTATGAGTTCTTGAAGGCGTCCGATCTCGAAACGCCCGCCACCTACCTGTCGCTGACGCACGCCCAGGAAGCCCTCCTTCGAGGGGATATCACGTTCCCGGTAATGGTGAAACCTCGCTGGGGAAGCGGTTCTGTTGGAATCGAGTACTCGGAAGACGGCCGAGAGTTGGAGTTCGACTACGCGCGTGCAAAGAAACGTCTCTCCAGGACACTTTTGTCGCAGATGAAGGGTGCTGATCCCGAGAGATGCATCCTGATTCAGAAGCGATTGGACGGGCAGGAATATGGACTGGATGTCGTAAATGATCTCGAGGGTCGATATGTTAATACCTTCGTCAGACAAAAGATCGGTATGCGGGCGGGGGAAACGGATCAGGCCACTACTGTAAAAAGCCCCTGGCTGGAAGGCATTGGAGCGGTAATCGGCCGAAAGCTTGGTCATGTTGGAGTTCTCGACTGCGACGCAATCGTTACCGAACATAACTATTATGTACTGGATATGAATCCGCGTTTTGGCGGTGGTTATCCCTTCTCACACATAGCGGGCGCCAATCTGCCGGCAGCTCTGCTTGCATGGGCGAATCAGGAACAGCCTGATGCACGTTGGCTCACTGTTAAGCCCAACATCACGGCCTCCAAGTGCGATGGGCTTGTGGTCGTGGACAACAAAGCGCGGGTACGGCAACGGGCAACGGAGTCGTGCGCCGGTCGGATTCTGTCAAGAATGACCGCATAGTTCTGAGGATTGATGCCAGCCGGTACTGCACCGCTGGATTGTTGAATGTTGAGGAGGTTTCGATGACAACTTCTGCGTGCCAGGTAGCAATCATCGGGGCTGGACCGTCGGGATTGGCGGCCGCAGCGCACCTACGTTCAGCGGGAGTGGAACTGTGTGTGTTCGGCAAGGCAATGGAATTCTGGGAACGCCACATGCCGGCAGGCATGCTCCTCCGCTCGTACTGGGAAGCTTGTCACATTTCTGATCCAAACGACGACTTAACCCTCGATCGGTATCAACGAGCGCGCGGTGTTCAGTTGCCGAGGCCGGTGCGGCGCGATGATTTCATCAATTATGGGCAATGGTTTCAGCGTCAAGCGGTGCCTGACCTGGACGGCCGCCGCATCACACGAATCGAAACCGCCTCGAAATCCTTTCGCGTGATCTTGGAAGACGGTGAGTCGGTCCGGGCGCAGCGCGTTGTCATTGCAACCGGAATCGCCTCATTCGCCCGGCGGCCGAGCCAGTTCAATGAACTGCCACCCAGGCTCGCCTCGCACTCTTCCGAGCACCACGATTTCCGCCGGTTCGCGGGTCAGCGCGTGATCGTGGTTGGTGGAGGACAGAGTGCGCTCGAGTCGGCGGCGCTGCTGCACGAGTCTGGAGCCACTGTGGAGGTCATCGTACGGGCGCCTGTAGTCCGGTGGCTCCGATACGGCACGTGGCTGCACACCTGGCTGCACAATCGAGCTAATCCCCTCCGATGGATACTGTATCCACCGTCCAACTCCAACCTAGGCCCACCCGGGATGAACTGGATTTGCGATAAACCGGAGTTGTTCAGGCGGCTACCCCTCGCGGTTCACACCCGGGTCAAACGGCGTGCGACACGGCCAGGTGGCTCAGGCTGGTTACCGCCCCGGATGAATGGGGTGACAATCACGACCGGCCGCGTGATCGTCTCCGCTAACCCTGTCGGCCAAGACGTCCGGCTCAGGCTCGATGACAGAACCGAACGCTGTGTCGATCACATTCTCCTCGCCACGGGTTACCGCATGGATATTTCCAGCTGCACCATTCTTGCAGCGAGTTTGGTGCGGTCGCTGCGCCTCGTCGACGGCTACCCTGAGCTCACGACGGGATTCGAAGCGTCACTACCTGGGCTGCACTTTCTTGGGGCATTCGCTGCCGGAACTTTCGGGCCGCTCATGAGCCACATTGCAGGTACCAAGTATGCCGCACGCGCTCTCACTCGTTGCATCGTCGGACAGCCGGCCAACCGAGCCACAACCAAGATCGCATCGCCCATTAGCAGGACAGCCAGCGCAAATCTCCGCCATGGGTGAACTCATGAAACGGACCTGGCTAAGTTTGACGCAGTGAAACGTGCCGATTTTCCTTCGTTACGGCGCGTTCTATGCGCGGAAGTGCTTCCAACGCCAGTGTTGTCGGATGCGGCACCTCCCTCACGCGTTCGATTCACGAATCTGTACGGCCCCACGGAGGCCACCATTGCCAGCAGTGGACGCGATCTGTCGGCAGTGGAGCAGGGAAATCCGATAGCACAATGGCTGTCGTCGCCTCGAAATTCCAAGTCTTAAGTGCAACTCACCAACGCGAGTCGTCAATATGGAACGAACTTGTAGACCAAGCGCCAATGCCGGACGTCTACTATCGGCCCGGTTATGCACGCACTATTGAGGCGGCCGGTCATGGGAAAGCGATCGCGCTGCTGATTAACGGTCCAAATACACAGGTGCTTATGCCGCTGCTACTTCGCCCGCTTTCGGACTTGCCTTTCGCGGCTGGTGAGACTGGCTTTGATGCGATCACACCGTATGGATATGGCGGATTGCTGCCGCTTAGTGAAATTCAACGGCCCTCGGCAACCGAGGTGCATGCAATTTTGGACGCACTCAGGCAATGGTGCCTGGAAACAGGTGTTGTCAGTTGCCTGATTCGCCGCACCCATTTTTGTTCCAAGATCACTGGGTAGGCCCAGAAGAGGGATGTTCACAGGGGCGCGTGCTTAGCTGCCGTGCGGTGACTTTTGCAGTCGATTTGACCAGATGGGACAGAGAACATCAGCGCATCGCCGGAATGCGCACGGACCGTCGGTCATCTCTCAATCGTGCGCGGTGTTGTCTCGAAGTCACCTGGAGTGAACGCGACGTCTCGCTAGCCGAATCACTTTCCGTTTTCCGCGACATCTATGAACAACGCATGGCCCAGCTCAACGCTAACTCCTATTACCTTTTCCCGACCAGATACTATCTTTCAGTCGTAGCGAACTTGACGGACCATTTGGGGGTAGCCCTGGCCTGGAGAGATGGCCGCCCCGTTGCTGCAAGTTTGTTTCTGGCTGAGCGCCAATTTGCCCACTATCACCTCAGCGGTTCGACTGATGAAGGGCGCCGGTCAGGCGCTCCAACATTGCTTATCAATGCTGGTGCGGAGTGGGCCTCGGAGCGAGGTTGCAGATTGCTCCACCTAGGAGGTGCAGCCAATGATGCGCACGGATTGTACAATTTCAAATCGAGTTTTGGCGGACCGACGTATCACTACTACACGCTCGACGTGATCGCCGACGAGCCAAAGTACCAAGGGCTGACGGAAGAGCGGACGAAGTTCCAGTTGCTTCCCCTGATGCGTGACGGCTTTTTCCCTCGTTACCGCGCCTAAACACGTTTGCCATTTGAAGAGAAAAGAGAACCAGGCTGATGCAACGCGACTTTCGCCTTGTGGAAGATGACGGGATTTCCGGCAATCTCAGTCGCCGCGAACTTGTGATTATCGGCGCCGGTGGGTTCGGTGCGATCGTGGCATCCGTAGTCAGGGACATCAATGCAAGCGCGATTGCAAACGCGCATCTGGCCACTTGGGACATCGTCGGGTACGCGGATGCCAGCGCGGCAAAGCGCGGAACGCAGCATGAGGGGTACCACGTTCATGGAAGCATTGAAGAGACAGGCCACGTTTTCAAAGGCCGTGAGTTGTGGTTTTTCTCCGCCATTGGCGAAAACTGGGCGCGCGGAAAAGTTGCCGAGGCCGCGGAGAAACTCGGGTGGAAAGCAGCGACACTCATACATCCAACGGCTATTTTGTCGCCCCGAGTTGAGGTCGGCCCTGGCACTTACATTGGACCGCTTGCGGTGGTTTCGGTGAATACGAAAATCGGCATTCATGCGATCGTCGATATGCACGTTTCGATCGGTCATGACGCGGTGCTGAAGGATTTTTGTGCCGTGTACCCGGGTGCCCGAATCTCTGGTTGCTGCCACATCGGCGAATACGCACTTGTCGGTTCCAACGCCACGCTGCTTCCGGGAACGGTCGTTGGCGACCGGGCTGTAATTGGAGCGAGTTCGCTGGCGAGCAGTTGCGTGGAGGCGGATACCACTGTCCTTGGCGTTCCTGGGCGCATTATTTATCGCCGAAAGGTTGCCTGGACTAACCAGTAACTGTACCCTCATCTTTCATCTAGCTCCGGGCGACCCAAAATTCGCAGCCTAATGGCGGTTCGTGAGGCGACCGTAGATGCCCGATTTTAGCGGTACATTCCGACCGCCATAATTATGGTCATCAGTGCTCGCGATTGTAAAAGAGCTGTCCTATTGCGTGGTCTCTCACCCGGCCAGGTTTTCCGAGGTTGCGTTTTAATTGCTGGAGATTCAAGACGATCAAGGAAGCTTCTGACGAGCAAGGCTCTTTGCTCGATGACGCACATCGCCAGACTAGTTTGGGCGAGCTACTCCGGCACACGAGGCTCGGCGAGTTGTCGCAGATTAACATTAGAAACCGCCTACCTTCGACAAAAGATTAGAGATGGATGTCTTGTACGTTGACCATCTGTCGTTCTGGCTCGACCTTCGCTTACTGGCAGCTTCGGTATGGATCGTACTGAGCTAAACCGGCGCGTTGCGGAAGATCCCATCAGGCCGGATGACGAACGAACGTTATCACAACCAGCCTGTGAAATATCACAAATGAGGAACGCAGTAGCGGCACCAGGCGATTGTTCTCTTTCCTACGGGCAACCCGGCGATAGCTATGAATATTCTTATTTCTTCGGCCGGCCGCAGGGTGGCGCTTCTCGAGTGTTTCCGTCAAAGTCTCGCGGAATTGGGTATTCGAGGACGCGTTATCGCGATTGACACGACACGGTATTCGCCGGCAGGTCAACTGGCCGACGCGTATCATATTGTTCCGAAGTGTACAGATGCATATTTCGTTGCTGAAGTGCTCAGGATCTGCGAGCAAGAGGAGGTCGGCCTAATTGTGCCGACCATCGATGCGGAACTGCCGAGCTATGCCAATTCGTTGGCGGAGTTTTCCTGTCACAGCATACGCGTTTGTATTTCGGCACCCGAAACCATTTCACTTTGTGGCGACAAGTGCCTGAGCCACCTGTGGCTTGCCTCGCACGATTTCCCGGTACCGCGACAATCAACACCAGAATGGGTTCTGCAAAATCGGGAACAATGGCAGCTGCCATTAATTATGAAACCCAGAACCGGCAGCGGTTCCGTAGGCTTTCGCGTAGTCGCGTCCTTTGCGGAATTGGAAGCTATTTGTAGCAACATCGATGACCTGATAGTTGAAGAACTGGTTTCGGGAGCCGAACACACTGTCAACGTTTTCGTGGATCGGGATTCTCGCTGTCTTTGCGCTGTGCCGCACCTTCGAATGGAAATTAGGGGAGGTGAAGTATCCAAGGCCTTAACGGTGAAGGACACGCGGTTGATATCGTTAACGTGCCACATCGCTGAAACTCTGCCAGGGGCCCACGGTGCACTGAACATTCAGTGCTTCCTCACCCCCAGCGGAGAAATTCGCATTATCGAAATCAATCCGCGATTTGGCGGCGGTTATCCGTTGGCTCACCGGGCCGGCGCACATATGACCACATGGTTGTTACAAGAAGCCATAGGGCTGAAACCGTATGGGCCGTTCGATCAGTGGCAAGATAAGTTGCTAATGCTTCGCTACGACCAAGGCGTATTCCTTAGCGACGATATCCTCAAAGACGATAGTCATGTCAACTCTGTGTGTTGCGTTCGATCTCGATGACACGCTGTACCTGGAGCGCGACTACATCCGAAGTGGTTTTGGCGTCGTCGGTCAATGGGCCACCGCGGAACTCGGGGTTAAGCATTTCGCCGAGAGAGCGTGGGCGCTTTTCGAGCAGGGCCGCCGAGGGACAATTTTTAATGAGGTGCTGCAAGCCTTGGGCCGATTTCCTGAACCGGCACTGATTTCGAAGATGGTTGATATCTATCGAAGTCATGAGCCGCACATATCTCTCCTTCCTGATGCAGCCGAATGCCTGCGAAGTCTGCAAGGACATGCGGTCATCGGTGTCGTCACCGACGGTCCCCTGGCTTCCCAGCGCGCAAAATTCCGCACACTTCGGCTTACGGAATATTGCAGCCTTGCCGTGTTTACCGACCAATGGGGAAAAGAATTTTATAAGCCCCGCCTCCGCGGTTTCGAACTACTGCAAATCCGAGCGCGGCGCGGCGATCTGGCTTTTACTTACATCGGCGATAATCCCATGAAGGACTTTGCCGGGCCGCGTGCCCTCGGCTGGGATACAATCCGGGTGCGGCGACAGCAAGGATTGCACTTTGCGGAAGAAGCGGCTGTGGGTGCATCGCCGAGAATGGAAGTTGCAGATCTTTCGAGGGTCTCTGAAATCCTCGGTGTACCTGAAAACAGCCGTGCATGAACATCCTTTAGGGCCCGCCTACGGACTCTCTACGCTTCCTGAGATCGCAGGATTCTACTGAAAAGAGTATCCATCCAACACTGGCGGGCCACAATTTTTCCCTCTTGGAAAGCTATAAAGCTGGCGAGGCTTGGCTCACAATTTACGGCTTTGTCCAAAAGTTTTTTGCCAGCCTTATGTCTCGCAGGAGAGAAGAGGTTTCTCACAGTCGGGTTTGGGAAGCGGTGGTTTTCGTGAGTGAACATCGGTTCCGGCAGCTATTGGCGTGGAGGCCGTAGTTGTGTCGCATGTGATGCTTATGGGACTTCCTGCGTGTATTTCCACCATCAAGAACGAAAGCGTCCACAACGAACAATCGCCACACGCGAATTCCACACGATTCGCAAACGATGGACAAGATGAAAGGAGCGTCAGCCGTGACCTGTTATGACGAATCTCGCGTCCAGATCTTTTCCACGAGTCCACAATCGAAGGACTGCCCACGCGAGAACTACTCGCAGAACGTCATCAATGTGGCTCAATG
>Ga0306921_10005678_pt1 | contig 12976 bp, 14 predicted proteins | sample sta12Cox44000080_FD_203760 | JGI IMG/M metagenome (GOLD analysis project Ga0306921, IMG submission 203760) | Lab enrichment of tropical soil microbial communities from Luquillo Experimental Forest, Puerto Rico - statoxic.12C.oxic.44.000.080 (v2)... | ecosystem: Environmental > Terrestrial >... | reverse complement strand
CGGAAAGATGTCGATGACGTCACCGCGCACACGGAAGGTGCCGCGGGAAAAGTCGGCCGAGGTGCGCTTGTATTGCAGCGCGACGAGGTCGGCGATCAGTTGCCGCTGGTCGATGCGCTCGCCCTTCTTCAGCGCAAAGGTCATCGCGGTGTAGGTCTCGACCGAGCCGATACCATAGATGCAGGACACCGAAGCGACGATGATCACGTCGTCGCGTTCGAGCAGCGCGCGCGTCGCGGAATGGCGCATGCGGTCGATCTGCTCGTTGATCGAGGAGTCCTTCTCGATATAGGTGTCGGTGCGGGGAACGTAGGCTTCAGGCTGGTAGTAGTCGTAATAGGAGACGAAGTATTCTACCGCGTTGTCGGGGAAAAAGTTCTTGAACTCGCCATAGAGCTGGGCGGCGAGCGTCTTGTTCGGCGCGAGGATCAGTGCCGGGCGCTGGGTCGCCTCGATGACCTTGGCCATGGTGTAGGTCTTGCCCGAGCCGGTGACGCCGAGCAGCACCTGGGTGCGGTCGCTGCGCTTGATGCCTTCGACCAGTTCCGCGATCGCCTGCGGCTGGTCGCCCTTGGGCCGGTATTCGGATTTGATCTCGAAGCGGACGCCACCTTCGCTCTTCTCCGGACGCGGCGGACGGTGCGGCGTCCACACCTTCATGGTGCCGTCTTCTTTGCGGAACTCCGGGCGGCCCTCGCGGATCAGCGTCTCCAGCGCATCCGCGGTCGCCTTCACGCCGAGCGCCTCGGTCTTGCTGCGCGGCGGTCGGGCCAGCGCCTCTTCGTCGTCCTCGGCGGTCGGCAAGCCCAATTGCCGCGCCAGCTCGGGATCGAGGGTCGGGATCGTGGCCGAGGTGCCGTAATTGGCTTGAGGCGCTTCGTCGAAACCCTTCGCTCGCTCCTTCAGCTCCTCCCATTCGCGATCGGATTCGTCACCGGACGCATCCCGCTTGCCAACCTCATCGCTCTTGCCGCGCGTCGAGGCACGGGCACGGTGCGCGGCCGCCTCGCCACCCGAGCGGCGATCGAACGAATTATCCGGCGGCGGCTGCAGCCCGGTAGAGGACCCGACGCCGCTCTCGCCGCGATTGATCGCGGGATTGAGCAGGTCGGCCAGCGCCGGTCCGATCGGTTGCACGTCGGGTCGGCCGGCTTTGGATTTTGCGGATTTGCCGCCCCGTTTCGGGGCGTCGGGATTCTTCGCCATGGGGCGAATATGGGCCTAGTGCCGCCGACATGAAAGAGCAAAGCCCTTTCCAGGGAACCGAGATGTCAGCAGTTGTCAGCGCGATCCCGTCAGGCGTCGAGGGGGTCGGCCTGCGTGCTCACGATGTCCAGATGAATGCCGCCGCAGCGGGTACAGCGAAGCGTCCAGTATTCCGACTGGGCCTTCCCGCCGATGACGCGCACGACAGCGAGGCTGCCGCGGCAATCCGGACAATGGGTCCGCACCATGTTCCTGGTGTCCAACCCGACTCCGTCCTGTGGCATGGCCGATCCTCCCGGCAGCTTAGTTGGAGCTTGCGGCTTGCCCAGTCGCCCAGCGATGCTTGAAGCGGTCGATGTGCTGCTTGGCATGCTCGACCGCCGCGTTCTCGTCGTACCAGGCGAAGCCGACTTCGAGGGTGGGGAACGGGCAGCCATCGATAACTACCGGAAGCTGGTCCGCGCGGCGGATCCTGGCGTGCCAAAGTCCGCGTCCGGCCTCGAAGGACTCGATGTCGTAACCGTCGTAAAGATGTGTCATGGGCCATTCCCGGCTGGATAAGGCCCAGCGACGGCATCACGAATCCGCCGAGAACTTTGTGAAGCCGTTCACACGACGCGGCCTTTTTTGCGAGGGCGGCTTGCCGTGCGCGGCCGGTGCCGCCGCGGCCTGCATGATCCAGCGACGGAAGGCGGCAAAGTCGCGCTGCTCGGTCTGAAAGCTGCGATAGACCAGGTACCAGCGCATGCCCTTCGGGACCGAAAGCGCAAACGGCGCGACCAGCCGCCCGGCCGCGAGGTCGTCGTCGATATAGGGCCGGATGCCCATGGCAATCCCGAGCCCGTCGCCCGCGGCCTGCAGCGCCTGGCCGTAATACTGGAACTCCGGCCCGCGCGCGGTGAGGCGGGTTGTGCCCGCCGCCTTCAGCCAGAGCGGCCAGTCCTCGGCCGAATGCGCGACGCGGATCAGATTTTGCGGCTTGAGGTCGCCCGGCCGTTTCAGGGACGCGGCGAGTTTTGGCGCGCACACCGGCAACAGATCGGCGGCGAACAGGGGTTCGGCGACCAGGCTCGGCCAGTTGCCGTCGCCGAGCTTGATGCCGCAGCTCCAGTCCTCGCCGAAGGGCGCGGCGACGCCGCCGGCGGTGATGCGCACGTCGATCTCGGGCTGCTGCTTGCTGAAATCGGCCAGCCGCGGGATCAGCCAGCGCATGGCGAAGGTCGGGCCGACGCCGATGGTCAGCACGCGCACGCTCGCCGGCGCGGTGACCTGCGCGGTGAGGCTTGCCAGCGCATCGAAGATTGGCGTCAGGCCGTTCTGGTAGGCGCGGCCGGCAGGGGTCAGCGACAGGCGGTTGGCCTGGCGCTCGAACAGCGCCACGCCAAGCCGGTCTTCGAGCAGATGCACCATCCGGCTGATCGCGGCTGCCGAGACGTTGAGCTCATGCCCCGCCGCGGCAAAGCTGCCGCCGCGTGCCGCGGCCTCGAATGCCTTGATGCCGTTGAGAAACAGGAGCCGTCTCAAATAACCCTCAGGAAAACTGATGCTGAGGGCAAGATAACTCCGTTTGCGCCGGAGGTACAGGCAGGGCAGAACTGTGTCCGGAGGTAAACGACATGACGCCGCTGATGATCGCCGCGCTGGGTGCGTTGATGGTCGCAACCGCGTTCCTGTCGGGCCTGTTCGGCATGGCCGGCGGGATGATCCTGATCGGCGTGCTGCTCGCGCTGATGCCGCTGCCGACCGCGATGGTGCTGCATGCCATCACCCAGATGGCCTCCAACGGATGGCGCGCCCTGTTGTGGCGCGCGCATATCCGCTGGCGGCCGGTGTTCGTCTATTTCCTTGGCTGCGCCATCGCATTGGCGATCTGGTCGCTGATCCGCTACGTCCCGGATAAGCCGATCGCGCTGCTTTTGCTTGGTGCGACGCCATTCATGGCGCGGCTGATGCCGAAAGATCTCAAGCCCAATCCCGAAAGCGTCTGGCAGGGCGCGGTCTATGGCTCGATCTGCATGGGCTTGATGCTGATGACGGGTGTCATTGGTCCCTTGCTCGACACCTACTTCCTCGGCGGCACCATGGATCGGCGCGGCATCATCGCGACCAAAGCGACCTGCCAGGTCGGCAGCCACCTCACCAAGCTGATCTATTTCGGCGGCATCATCGACCAGGCTGCGACGCTCAATCCAACTCTCGCGCTGGTCGCGATCGCGGCCTCGATGTTCGGCACCACACTGTCGCGCCGGGTGCTGGAGGCGATGAGCGATCAGCAATTCCGCCGCTGGGCCAACCGGCTGATCACGACCGTTGCCAGCTACTACATCCTCTATGGCGGCTGGCTGCTGGTGGCCCGCAGCTCAGCCGCGTCGTTCTGAAGGAGGGCGCTCATGACCGAGCTTGCCGACCCCCTGGTGCTCGATTTCGTCGAATGGATCGCGCGTGAGCCGAGGCCTTATGCGGAAGTGGTCGGAACCTGGAAGACGTCGTGTCCGCGGCTGACGATCTGGGAGGACGCGGCCGACCGCGGCTATGTCGCGCGTGAGACTGTCGCCGGTTTCGGTCTGGTGGTGACGGTCACCGAAGACGGCGCGAAATTGTTGCGCGCCAACGGCCGCCCTGGCTGAGGGCCGCTCCGGCTGAGGGCCGCCCCGGCTCAGGGCCGCGTTCGGCTGAGCGAGGCCCAATCGGCGCGATCACATTCGCGCGGTGCCATTGACTCGACCTCGGTGAAGGGCAACATTCATGCAACCGCATCCATTTCGCAATGCGCAAAATCGTGCCCCAGCCCCAGCAGGAAGCGCCGCCATGATCGACCTTTATTATTGGACCACGCCGAACGGCCACAAGATCACGATGTTCCTCGAAGAGACCGGGCTCGCCTACAAGATCTTTCCGGTTCAGATCGGCAAGGGCGAGCAGTTCAAGCCGGAGTTTCTGGCGATCGCGCCGAACAACCGCATTCCCGCGATGGTCGATCACGAGCCCAAAGGAGGCAGCAAGCCGATCTCGATCTTCGAGTCCGGTGCGATGCTGCTCTATCTCGCCGAGAAGACGGGCAAGTTCTTGCCCAGCGATGCCTATGGCCGCTACGACGTGATCCAATGGACCTTCTGGCAGATGGGCGGCCTTGGGCCGATGGCCGGCCAGAACCATCACTTCCGCAACTACGCGGTGGACAAGATTCCCTACGCCATCGATCGCTACGTCAACGAGACCAATCGTCTCTATGGCGTGCTCAACAAGCGCCTTTCCGATCGCGAGTTCATCGGCGGCGATTATTCGATCGCCGACATGGCCTGCTATCCCTGGGTGGTGCCCTACAAGAACCAGGGCCAGGACATCGACCAGTTTCCGCATCTCAAGCGCTGGCTCGAGACCATCAAGGCGCGGCCCGCGACCGAGCGCGCCTATGCCAAGGCAAAGGAGGTCAATCCGAATTTCGGTCAGCCCGTCAACCGCACCGAGGAGGAGCGCAGGATCCTGTTCGGGCAGACCGCGGCCGTGGTGCGGTAGCCGATGACGATGAAGCTCTACGAACTGGTCGGCAGCGACGATCTGCGTCCGTTCAGCCCCTATTGCTGGCGGACGCGGATGGCGCTCGCGCACAAGGGGCTGAATGCCGATTCGATCCCGTGGCGCTTCACCGAGAAGAGCGCGATCGCCCCGCACGGCTCGGAGAAGGTGCCGGTGCTGCTCGATGGCGACAGCGCGGTGGTCGATTCCTGGGTGATCGCGAACTATCTCGAAGACAATTATCCGGATCGGCCGTCGCTGTTCGGCGGCGACGGTGGCCGCGCGATCTCGCGGATGCTGAACTGGTGGGGCGATATTGCCGTGGTCGGCGGAATCTTTCCGCTTGTTGTCGCCGATGTCCCCGCGCACCTCGGGCCGGTCGATGCGGACTATTTTCGCAAGTCTCGCGAGGCGCGGCTGGGCAAGCCGCTGGAGCAGGTAAGGGAGACTCGCGATGCGGCTGTCGCCGGATTGCGCAAATCGCTCGAGCCGATGCGGCTTACCTTGAAGACGCAAGCTTATCTTGGCGGCGAGGCGCCGAACTATGCCGACTACATCGTGTTCGGTGGCTTCCAGTGGGCGCGCGTGGTCAGTCCGTTCAAGCTGCTCGAAGCAGAAGATCCGATCTGCGCCTGGCGCGAAAGATTGCTCGATGCGTTCGATGGGCTGGCGCGCAAATCGCCGGGCTATCCGGTGTAAGGGCCGACGTCACTCTATGCAACGTTCGCCCCGGCCAGTTTGCGCAAGCATTTCGGGCAGAGACAATCTTCGCCGGCCGCAGGCATCGGCACGCGCAAGCTTTCTTCCTTGCACCAGCAATCGCCGGCGGGATCGCAGTTAAATTCGGTTCCGCAGTTGGCGCAGGCAAGGCGTCGCGGCGTCGGCTTTCCTGTCCGATTTGTCATGATTTCACTTGGAAATTCGCCGCCATTTTCATGTCGGGTTCATCTCGAACGGCAGTATAAGTCAAGTGCGACCAATATACGCCACGCGCCGGACTGTTCGAAGGATATCGCTAGGATAAGCGACGAGGGAATTTGATGGCCCGCGATCCGCAAACCGCTCTTGTCGCGTTGCATCGCTTTGGGCTCGGCGCGCGCGGCGGCGCGTCGGGTGATTTCGGCAATGCCGCGGCCGATCCACGCGGCTTTGTGAAGTCGGAGCTCAATCGTCCGAACGGCGTGCTGCTGGAAATGCCTGGCCTGCAATCGACACCGCAGCTGGCGCTCGCCGTGTTCGCCTTTCAGGATGAGCAGAAGAAGGCGCGCGAGGCCGTCGCCAAGTCCGCGGCGCAGCCGTCTGAAGCCGCGCCTCAGCCGCAGCCATCTGCACCGGACGACAACAGGCCCCGGCGCGGCCTGTCGCTGTCGACGGCCGCCAAGGAAATCGCCGGCTACGTTCCTGGGATGAAGACGCAGGAGGGTGGCGGCCATCCGACAATGAGCGGCGGCGAAACCATGCAGGTCGAGAATGCATCGCAGCCTGCGCCAAAACTCGCGCCGCCACCGCAGCAACCGGCTCAACCGCTCAACGTCATCCAGAAGACGTTTCGCGCCGAGGCCCTGGCGCGGGTCCAGCGCGCGATGAGCTCGGAGAGCGGGTTCTCCGAACGTCTGGTGGCATTCTGGTCCAACCATTTCTGCATTTCCGCCAACAAGGGCGCGCTGGCGCGGATCTGGGCCGGATCGTTCGAGCGCGAAGCGATCCGCCCGCACGTGCTCGGCCGCTTCGCCGAGATGCTCAAAGCCGTCGAGCAGCATCCGGCGATGCTGTTCTTCCTCGACAACCAGCAATCGCTCGGGCCGGACTCGCGTGCCGGACAAAACCGCAAGCGCGGGCTGAACGAAAATCTGGCGCGCGAGATCATGGAGCTGCATACGCTCGGCGTCGGAGGCGGTTACACCCAGGACGACGTCACCTCGCTCGCCCGCGTCATCACGGGGTGGACCTTTGCCGGACGGCAAGGCCTGCTCGGATCACCCGGCACTTTTGTGTTCAACGCCAACGCGCATCAACCCGGTTCGCAGCGGGTGCTGGGCAAGACTTATCCAGCCGGCGGCGTGGAGCAGGGTGAGGCCGTGCTGTCAGACGTCGCGCGCCATCCCTCCACGGCAAAATTCATCGCCACCAAATTCGTCCGTCATTTTGTCGCCGACGATCCGCCGCCGGCGCTGGTGGCACAGTTGCAGGGCGTGTTCACCAGGACCGACGGCGACCTCAAGGCGCTTGCCATCGCGCTGGTCGATGCGGATGATGCGTGGCGCGCGCCGGTGAGCAAGATGCGCTCGCCCTACGAGTTCCTGGTCGCGACCGGCCGCCTGTTCGCGCGGGTGCCGGATGATCCCGGTCAATTTCTCGGCGGGCTCAATGTGTTGGGCCAGCCGTTGTGGTCGCCGGCCGGGCCGAACGGTTTTCCCGACACCAATGCGGCCTGGGCCGCGCCGGAAGGGATGAAGCTCAGGCTCGACATTTCTGCGCAGGTCGCCTCGCGCGTCGGCAACAACATCGATCCGCGCGAACTGATGGAGGTGGCGCTGGCGGATGCGGTGTCGACGGATACGCGGCAAACGATCGAGCGCGCGGAATCGCGGCAGCAGGCGATTGCGCTGTTGTTGATGTCGCCGGAATTTCAAAGGAGATGACGATGGATTGCTGTGAAAGCCGCTCATCGGTGATCGCGTCACGCCGCGCGTTGCTGATCGGCGGCGCGTCCTTTGCCGCCTGGGCCTACTTGCCGAAATTCGCCCGCGCCACGGACGGACGCGACCCGCGGCTGGTCGTCGTGATCCTGCGCGGCGCGCTCGATGGACTTGCGACCGTGGCGCCCGTCGGCGACCCCGACTACGCCGCGCTGCACGGCTCGATTGCGCTTACATCAGATGGTCCGCATGCGGCGACCATGCTCGATGCATTTTTCGCATTGCATCCGTCGATGCCGGAATTTGCGCGGATGTATCGCGACAAGCAGGCTGCCGTCATTCATGCGGTGTCGACGTCCTATCGCGACCGCTCGCATTTTGACGGACAGGACGTGCTGGAGAGCGGCTTTCCCGGCCCCGGCCGCGTGCAGTCCGGCTGGCTCAACCGCGCGCTTGAAACATTGCCGCGCGGTGAGCGGGTGATGAGCGCGCTTGCAGTCGGCCCGACCACGCCACTGGTGCTGCGCGGTGCGGCGCCCACCGTGGGCTGGGCTCCGGTCGCGCTGCCGCAGGCCGATGACGATACTGCAGTGCGACTCGTCGAATTGTACCGGCACCGCGATGCGCAACTCGCCAACGCCCTGTCGCAGGGTCTGCAGCTTGAGAAGGTCGCGGCCGGCACGCAGACCGAGGACATGCGGCCAAAGCCCGGCGTCAACAACATGCGCGTGGTGGCGCGTGGCGCGGCCAAGCTGATGGTGGCCGATGATGGGCCGCGGATCGCGGCACTCGCCTTCGATGGCTGGGATACGCATGCCAATGAGGGGGGCCCGATCGGACGCCTGGCGTTTCTGCTGTCGGGCCTCGATGGTGCGCTGGCGGAGTTCGAAAACGGGCTTGGCGAACGCTGGCGCGACACCGTGGTGGTGGTGGCGACCGAATTTGGCCGCACTGCGCGGATCAACGGCACCGACGGCACCGATCATGGCACCGGCACCATCGCGCTGCTTGCCGGCGGCGCGGTCAAGGGCGGCCGGGTGATCTCGGATTGGCCGTCGCTGAAGGCGAGCAGCCTTTACCAGGGCCGCGATCTCGCGCCGACCACGGATCTGCGCGCCGTCATCAAGGGCGTGCTGGCCGATCATCTCGGCATCGGCGACAACGCGCTGGCGAGCACCATATTCCCGGACAGCGGCGCGGTGCGTCCGATGAGGGGGCTGATCGCGTAATTCCCAGCCTCTCCCCCGAAAGAACCGGGAGAGGGAGAATCAGCACTTCGTGATCTTGTCGATCTCGGCCATGTCCACGCCGCCGAGCGTCCAGGCGATTGCCTTCACGTTCTGCTCGATCTGTTCGGGACGCGTGGCGCCGGCGATCACGCTTGCAACCTGCGGCCGCGCGGCGAGCCAGGAGAAGGCAAGCTCCAGCATCGAGTGGCCGCGCGCCTGCGCAAACGCCTGCAGCTTCTCGACGATGCCTTCATTGCGCGGGGTGACATAGCGATCGCGCAGCTGCGGCGCCTTGCCGAAGCGGGTGTCACCGGGCGCCGCCTCGCCGCGCTTGTACTTGCCGGTGAGAAGCCCGCTCGCCAGCGGAAAGAACGGCAACAGCCCGAGCTTGTATTCCTGCGCGCAGGGGAGCAAATCCTTCTCGATGTCGCGCACGACAAGGCTGTACTCGTCCTGGCACGAGATGAAGCGGCCAACGTTCATCGCGCGCGCGACATGCTCGGCTTCGGCAATGCGCCAGGCAGGAAAGTTCGAATTGCCGATGTAGCGGACCTTGCCGTGGCGGACGAGATCGTCGAGCGCGCGCAAGGTCTCCTCGATCGGCGTCAGTGGATCGTAGTCGTGCTGCTGATAGAGATCGATGTAGTCGGTCTTCAGCCGCGTCAGGCTCGCTTCCACCGCGTTCATGATGTAGCGGCGCGAGGCGCCCTGCTTGGTGCCGTCGGTCGCCATCGGCTTGGAGTACTTGGTCGCAAGCACGATGTCCTTGCGGCGGTCGCCGAGCACGGTGCCGAGCACTGTCTCTGAGCCGCCCATGCCGGCGTAGATGTCGGCGGTGTCGAACAGGGTGATGCCGAGGTCGATCGCCTTGTGGATCACCTTGCGTGAGGTTTCGAGATCGGTGCGCTGGCCGAAATTGTTGCAGCCGAGACCGACGGCGGAAACACGTAAGCCCGAGCCGCCAAGATTGCGAATTTCCATAGGTGGGTCCTGTCGCCGAAATGCTGGGAAGGAGCATCTTGGCGCGCGGACCCTTGCGCTTCAAGGTGCGATCCTACCGGGTACCCGTGGCCCATTTGCATGGCCAAGGTCCGAAGCGCTTGAGGATCAAAAGCATGGGCCAAAAAAAGTGCGGCCCCGGTCAGACGCGGCGACTGACGGGGACCGCTGGGGGCGCTTGATCTGTGACGGGGGGCCTGATCAGACGCAAGCCAAACCTAGCTTTGCTTTGTTACGCGCCAGTGACAGCCTTAGTTATCCACAGGCCGGTTGCTGGCCAAAACCGGCCTGTTTTCGCCAATGCGCCCTCTGCGCGGGCGTTATCCACAGCCGCGTCAAAGCTGCTTGCGGTAGATGATGAATCCGGGGTGGTCGGCGACCTTGTCGTAGAGCGTCCGGGCGGTCGTGTTGGTCTCGTGCGTCTGCCAATAGACGCGTCTGCTGCCGGCGAGCTTGGCCTGCCGGTAGACTTCCTCGATCAGCGCCCGGCCGACGCCCTTGCCGCGCGCGGTTTCCGCCGTGAACAAATCCTGCAGATAGCAGACCGGTTCGATCGCGGTCGTGGAGCGGTGGTAGAGATAGTGGGTCAGCCCAAGCAGCGCGCCGCCGCTCTCGGCAACAAGACCGTGCACCGGCTCATAGGCGTCGAAGAATCGCTGCCACGTCATCTCGGTAATTGCGCGAGGGAGCCCAGTCTCGCCCGCACGGCCGTAGAAGGCATTGTAGCCGTCCCACAGGGGAAGCCAGCGATCGAAGTCGCTTCGTGCGACGAAGCGGACGGTCAAGTTATCAGACATCTTATATGTTTGCCGCGTGCGAGGGCGATGATCCCTGTTCATTAGGGATTTTGAGCCCGCGGATCAACAAGAGATCGATGAGAAACCGGGCGGAACCCCGCGCGGCCTATTCCGCGGCGCGCAGATTGCGCATCAGCGCGCGGTCGCCGCTACCGCGCAGCGCGCGGTAATACTCGGCGCTGGCCGGATCGTCGGTGAGGCGCACGAGATCGGTCACCGGCGTGTAGCTCAGCATCCGTCCGCCATCGGGCAGTGCGGTGCAGGAGAAGCGGAGAACCTTGCCGTCCTTGAGGTTGATGTTGATCGGCGTCGAGTCGCCGGCGCGCATCATCTCCATGCGCCGCGCGATGAAGGCGTTCAACTCGTCGGCCGGCAGCTCATAGGCGCCGGTGTCGCGGCCGTGATACATCAGCGCGATGAAGGGCGGCTTGGAGTCGGCCTTCTCGTCCGGCAACTGGAAATAATCGCGGAAGGCGCGGTTGATGAATTCGGCGCGGGTATCGGCGTCGAGCAGGACAATGCCGATGTCGACCTGATCGAGTGCGGCCGACAGGCGCTCGGCCGTGGCGAAATGCTGGCGCTCGAGCGCGAAGGCGTCCATCCAGCGCTGCCTGAGCAGTCCGGTGACGGCGGCGGTGCCGCCGGCGGTCATCGCAAGGATCGCGAGCCGGATCAGGTCGGAGGCCTCGTAACCGGGCGTGGCGCGGTGATCGAGGAAGAAGAATGCGGAGCAGGTGATTGCGATCGCGGCGGTGACCGCAGCAGAGGCGAGGCCACTGAGCGAGCCGGCGAATGCGACGATGCAGAGCAGGAGCGGCGCGGGATTGGGGACGCCGGCCAGGAAGCGGTCGACCAGGATGGCGATCAGCGCGGTTGCTGCCGCCAGGGCCGGACCGGAGATTGCGCGCCAGTCGAACTGCATGCCGTCCTCGTTGCCCGATCAGGAATAAGGCAAGCACTTGACCGATCGTTGCACCAACGAGGAAGTTTCGGGCGCCTTGCTTAAGAAGGGGTTGCGCGCGCCAGTCAGGCTTTCCGATCTGTTGGATCAAAAGCAATCGACTTGGCGCTGGAACCGCCGGCCGCGGCCGAAGGCGGTCAGATCGGCATCGCCATCGCGGCCTTGATCGAGAGCGCCGTAACGGCGACGACCAGGCACAGCGACAACGCGCTGAGCGCAAGCGATGCCGCGACGGCGTCGATCAGGCGGGTCGACGCAACCGGTGCGCTTCGGCCACCAAAGCCGGTGGCGCCGTACGACCGTGTCATGGTTTGCAATCCCCTAACCGGGGCGGGCGAATCACCCGCGCGTTCGAAGCAACGTCGCAATCGTCGCCGGCATTATTGGGGCAGTCTCCGCTGCCAAATCGCCGCAGGCGTTAAAGAATCGTTAACGATCATACCCCGGCGGCAATGCTTGCTGGATTCTCGATCTCCGCCGGACACCAATCCATCGAAACGAAACCGGGCGACGCCTCGACCCGCTTGAGCCAGGTGCGGATCGATGGGAAGGTCGAGAGATCGAAGTCGCATTGGTCCGCGACGTGGGTGTAGCCATAGAGCGCGATGTCGGCGACGGTGAGCTGGTTGGCGGCGAAATAGTCGTGGCCTTTGAGATGATTCTCCATCACCTGCAACGCGCCATAGCCGCGCTCCATCCAGTCCTCCAGTGCGTGCGTCTGCAAGTCGCGCCCGCCCTTGACCAGCGCGAGCCAGAAATAGGCCGCGCCGATATTCGGCTCCAGCGCATGCTGCTCGAAGAACATCCATTGCAGCGCTTCGGCGCGCTCGATGCGCGATTCCGGCGACAGCGGCGTTCCGTTGGCGACATACCAGAGGATGGCGTTCGACTCGGCGAGGAAGCGGTTGTCTCCGACTTCCAGCAGCGGCACCTGCCCGCTCGGATTCTTGGCCAGAAAATCCGGCGTGCGGCTCTCGCCGCGCAGGATGTCGACCTCGATCGCATGATAGGGCGTGTTCAAGAGCGCGAGCGCAAGGCGAACCTTGTAGCTGTTGCCGGAGCGCTGCATCGAATAGAGCTTGTACATGCGGCCTATCTATCTTCGGTCGTCGGAACCTGTCTCGCTATCGGGATTGGAATGTTGTCCCCCAACGCGGCTAAACAATGATGCTGAGAGGCGTGGGCCGCAAGGGTTAGCTGCTTGAAAAAGTCTAAAACCTCTACCGCACTGCAACGAGGCGAAAGGATTTTTCAACACGCTCGAACAATTCAGATCACGCCTGCGCGATACGAGCGCGCGCGAGAGACAGCATGGCGCGATCGTGCATCACTTTCTGCAACGCAAGCGCAAATAGTGTCACAGTTGCGATGAGGCCGAGGGGGATGACACAGGCGCCCGCAACTGCGCGCGCGAACAGCGGCACCATCCATGCGAATGCAAGAAGGCTGATATCGTAGTCGCGGAAACCGCTGATCCTGCTTGCGGACACGAGGAACGCGATTGCAGGAGCGAAGATCAGGAGATCGTAGTCCAGCACATGAGGGGAACCGAGCAGGACCGCGGTGATCAACAGCGCCGCCTTGAGAGCCTGATCGCAACCGGAGCGCCAGACGAGCGCGGCGCTGCCA
>Ga0306921_10005677_pt1 | contig 12977 bp, 8 predicted proteins | sample sta12Cox44000080_FD_203760 | JGI IMG/M metagenome (GOLD analysis project Ga0306921, IMG submission 203760) | Lab enrichment of tropical soil microbial communities from Luquillo Experimental Forest, Puerto Rico - statoxic.12C.oxic.44.000.080 (v2)... | ecosystem: Environmental > Terrestrial > Soil... | reverse complement strand
GCGCCGGAGAAGTACCTGCAGCCGGGCGAGGAGGTCTCGCAAACCGAGCTGGCCTGGCGAATCCTGGGCGCAGCGCGCGTTCCCAAAAGACAGCCTTCTGGGCACGCGCAGACGCGCGCTAAGGCGCTCAGCGAAGCCTGGCAGGCCGAAGGCCTGGTCAACATTCGTAGAGGCAAAGGCGGGGCGGTTCTGCTGTCCCTCCGCACCACCTTCCCCCCTGTGGAGTCCGGGTCATGACGCGAGCGTGCCGAGCGTGCTTCGAGCGTGCCCAGCACGCTGAGCACGGTGCGTGCGCTCGACGTGCGAGCGTGCTCCCCCGTGTGCTTCTTAGCACGGGGAGCACGGTCGGCACGGTCACCAGGCACTGGTCGTGGCGCCTCGGAGAAGCTCGGAACAATGGCTGACCCCGGAGCACGCTCAGATGCGGGTTCTGGCAGCGCCATCGGGCTAGCGGACCGCATCACGTTGCGGCCGGCTGAGGCCGCCGCAGCGCTCGGCGTCTCGGAGCGCACGTTCCGCAGCCTGCTCCCGCGACTACCCCACTTCCGCGAGGGCAATGTCGTCCTAGTGCCTGTCGACGAACTCCGGCGCTGGGCAAGCGAACGGGCTCGGGGCTCGGGTTCGGTCGACAGCACGATTCAAGAGCTCTTGGCGAAGGTTGGTGCCCATGGAGCCAAGTGATTTGATGGACCTTATCATCGGCTCGAGGTACGCTCCGCCTTGCGACATGGCCCCCACCACTCGCAGGAAGCCCAGCGGCCGTGGAGGGTGGCGTCCGGGAGCCGGCCGGAAGCGAGAGCTCGACAACCCGGTGCGCGCCACGACGGTGCTAGAGGGCGCTGATTTTGACCGCCTAGCGGCGATCGCTGCCCAACGAAGTGCAACCGTCGCGTCCGTGATCCGGGACGCAGTGAGGGCCTTCCTGAAGCGCCACAAGAGGAGTTCCTGATGTCCGCGAAGGTGCGCTGGTGGAAGCAAGCATGGTGGGTGGTCACGCACGCCGACGGAAGGCGCTACGCCAAGCGGATTGGCTCGACTCGCGACGACAAGCGCGCGGCTACTCGTATCGCCGAGGAGATCAACGCGCACATCGCGCTAGGAACCTTCAAGCAGCAGGAAGAGCCGAAACCGCAGCCCGTCCTATTCGCAGACTTCGCGAGGCTATGGCTTCAGACCGAGGTCGAAGGCCCGCTGCATCGAGCGGACAGTGGCCACCTCGCCCCAATGACGGTCCGGCAGTACGAGTCGAACGTTCGAGTCAACCTGATTCCTGCTTTCGGCCATCTCGCGCTTACCGACATCTCTTCCAGACACGTTCAGGAATTCGCCGACGCCTCAGCACAGCGCAGCCTCTCGCCTCGATCCATTGAGAAGGCGCTGGGAGTTCTGCGGACGATCCTCGACCACGCCCGCGCCAGCGATCTCCTTGGAGAGAACCCTGTCCGGCGATGGACCGAGCTGCGCCCGACGATGGGGCGCCGCCGCAGTGCGGCCGCAAACAAGATCTCGGAGCGCGATGTGTTCTCGGCTCGTGAGCTCCGCGTCTTCCTCAAGCTCGTGAAGCACCGGAAGCCCGATCACCATTCCTTGGTGGTGTTCCTCGCTCACACGGGTGCCAGGTTCGGCGAGGCCCTTGCACTTCGATGGATGGACGTCGACTTGGACGAGAGGACAGCTCGGATCTGCCGCAGCTTCTCCTCGGGGAAGAGCCTGGGTGGGACCAAGACCGGCCGAACTCGGTTAGTCGAGCTGTCCGACGACGTCGTCAACGTGCTGCGACCCAAGCGCCCTGACGTCTTCGGCGACGATGCGCTGGTGTTTCCCAACGAAGCAGGTCGACTTCAGGACCCGCGGAACTTCCGGGATCGAGTGTTCCGGCCTCTCGTTCGCAAGATCGTTGGCGTTCGGAAGACCCTCACCGTGCACTCGTTGCGCCACACCTTTGCGTCGTTGCACATGGCGCGAGCGACCCCGATCAAGTGGGTGCAAGCGCAGGGCGGATGGGCGAGCGCAAAGATGCTGCTCGACGTCTATGGGCACTTCGTCCCCGAGGAGTCGGGCGGCTACGCAAACGCGCTTTCGGCGTCACCGGACGGCACCAGGCGGCACCGCATCGCCAGCGAGCGTCCAGCGCGCAACCACTCGCGCGTCGAAAAGCGCGCACCGTCGCGCACTTCGCTGGTGGCGCAGGGGAGAATCGAACTCCCGACACGCGGATTTTCAGTCCGCTGCTCTACCAACTGAGCTACCGCGCCGCGGAATGGAAGGGCAAACGAGGCGGCGCAGTATGGCTCAAGGGCAGGGCGTGCGCACGCGGGAGCCGGCCCTCGCCATGCGCCCGCGCCGGGAGGGGGGTCTCCGACGCGGGCGCGGCTGCGCCTCTGCTTGCGCTCGGGCGCTCGAGGGGACCGAGAGGCGGGAATGCTCCGCGGGGCTCGCCTGCTGCACTCGCCACGGGGTCGAGAGCGAGAGCAGATACCAGGCAAATCGGAGCACTCGACGCGCCATCGCTGGAGTTCGACGCCGCCCCGAGGTCGCAGGTTCCTGACAGGGCGATGAGATCGACCTTAGATCACTTCGCTGCTGCGACGATGGTCACGCTCTCGACCACCACGCGCTCGAGCGGGTGGTCGTGGGCGTCGCGCGGGGCCTTCGAGATCGCGTCGACGACCTCCTGACCGGAGATCACGCGGCCGAACACGCTGTACTGGCCGTCGAGCTGTGGGCGCCACGACTCGGAGCCGGTGGTCATGATGAAGAACTGACTCCCGGCGGTCGCGGGCGCGCTCTGGCGCGCCATCGAGACGATGCCGGGATCGTGGTGCGTCGCGTTGAACTCGGGCTGGAGGAAGTAGCCGGGGCCGCCGTAGCCGTCGTTCGCGGGGTCGGCGTCCTTGGTGTTGGGATCGCCGCCTTGGATCATGAACTTCGGGATCACGCGATGGAACGTGGTGCCGTCATAGAAGTGTGCGCTCGCGAGCCTGACGAAGTTCGCGACGTGGCGGGGCGCGAGCTTGTCGAGCAGCACGAAGCGGATCTCGCCGAACCCGCGTACACGCACGACGGCGATCGGACCCCTCTCGGGACTGCGACACGAGGCCACGCAGAGCGACATCGCAGCGAGGAGCGCGATCACGGGGCGGGGGCGGCGCACGGAGCGCACGCTAGCACGCTGCGCGGAGCGCGTGATACGGTCGGTCGAGATGCGTGCCGCCTTCGCCCGGGTCTCGCTGTGTCTGTTCGCCGCCGTCCTGGTCGTGGGCGCCGCAGTCGCGGGGAATTCCGCGACGCCAGGTCCCGCCTGGGGCAAGCGCGGGATGGTCGTGACCTCGGTCGGACCGGCCGCGGACGCGGGGCGCGAGATCCTCGGCAAGGGCGGGAACGCAGTCGACGCGGCGATCGCGACGGCGTTCGCCGCTGGCGTCGCACACCAGTACAGCTCGGGGCTGGGCGGCGGCGCGTTCGCCGTCGTGTTCATGGCGGAGTCGGGTGAAGCCGCGGCGCTGGACGCGCGCGAGACGGCGCCGGCCGGCGCCAGCACCGCGAACTATCTCGGTCCCGATGGCAAAGCCATCCCCGATGCTTCGCGCATCGGACCGCGCGCGATCGCGGTGCCTTCGCTCGTGCAGGGCCTGTGGGAGCTGCACCAGCGCTACGGCTCGCTCGAATGGAAGGAGCTGGTGAAGCCCGCGATCCGGCTGTGCCGCGACGGCATCGAGGTCGGGCCGGCGCATCAGCGCATGCTGCAGATCATCGCGCCCAAGCTCGCGAACTACCCCGAGACCGCGCGCATCCAGCTGGACGGCGGGAAGATCCCGGCGCTGGGCTGGCGCCTGCGCCAGCCCGACCTCGCCAAGACGCTCGAAGAGGTGGGGGAGCGCGGCGGCGATGCGTTGGCGAAGGGACACCTGGCGCGCGCGATCGTCGACGCGAGCGGCGGGGCGCTCACGCTCGACGACCTGGCGGGCTACCGCGTGATCTGGCGCACCCCGGTGCGCGGCCACTACCGCGGCCTCGACGTGGTCTCGATGCCGCCGCCCAGCTCGGGCGGCGTGCTCCTGCTCGAGATGCTGAACGCGCTCGAGCCGTTCGACGTGAAGTCGCTGGGCTTGAACTCGAGCGCCGAGATCAATCTGGTCGCGGGCGCGATGAAGCTCGCCTTCGCCGACCGCGCCTTCTATCTCGGCGATCCCGACTACTGGACGGTGCCGACCGAGAAGCTGATCTCGAAGGAGTACGGCGCCGAGCTCACCGACCAGCTGCGCCCGCCGCCGAAGTGGCAGCGCGCGCCGTGGAACTGGGACAAGGGCTGGATCCCCAAGGCCCGGACGGCGTCGACTCCGCCGCCGCAGGACTCGGGCACCACGCAGATCTCGGTGGTCGACGAGAAGGGCAACGCGGTGTCGCTCACCCAGACGGTGAACACGCTGTTCGGGTCGCTGATCACCGTGCCGGGCACGGGCATCGTGCTCAACGACGAGATGGACGATTTCTCGATCGCGCCGGACGCGCCCAACGCGTGGAACGCGGTCGGCACCGCGGCAAACGCGATCCGCCCGGGCAAGCGCCCGCTCTCGAGCATGAGCCCGACGATCGTGCTCGACAAAGGCCAGGTGCGCTACGTGGTCGGGAGCCCGATGGGCACGGTGATCATCTCGGCGGTGCTGCAGTCCCTGCTCGGCGTGATCGACTTCAAGCTCGACCCGCAGGCGGCGGTGTCGGCGCCGCGCTTCCACCACCAGTGGATGCCCGACCAGCTGATCGTCGAGAGCGGCCACCCGCAGGACGTGCTCGACAAGCTGCGCGCCTGGGGCCATCAGGTGGCGCCGAGCCCGTACCCGCTCGGCGCGGTGCAGCTGATCGAGCGCGACCCGCAGAGCGGCGCATGGCTCGGCGCGACCGACCCCCGGCGAGACGGGACGGCCCTGGGCTATTGAGTCACTTGATGATGGCCACGACCGGCGCGTCGAGGCGGATCACCCGCTTGGCCACGCGCTGGATGTCGTCGACGCCGACGGCGTCGATGCGCTTGGCGTAGTCCAGGTGGTAGGTCGGGCCGAGCCCGTACAGCTCGTCGAGCGAGAGCAGCATGGCCTGTCCGCCGAAGCGCTGCAGCGACACGGCCTGGGTCCCGATCAGGTAGCCCTTCGCGCGCGCGAGCTCGTCGGCGCCGACGGGCTCGGAGACGATGCGCGAGAGCTCGCTGCGGATCCCGGCGAGCGACTTGTCGAGCTTGGCGGGCTCACCCGCCATGTACACCGCGAAGCTGCCGGGATCGATGCCCTCCATCTCGAAGGCGGTCACCGAGTAGGCCAGGCTCTGGCGGTCGCGCAGCTCGACGAACAGCCGGCCGCCCTGGCCGCCGAGCACCTGCGTCAGCACGTCGAGCGCGGGCAGGTCGGGGTCCTCGATCGACAGCGCCAGGAAGCCGTACACGATGTGCGACTGGTTCTTCTTCTTGACCAGCGTGACTTCCTTCGGCTTCGACGGCGCGCTCGGCTGCGTGCGCGCCGGGAGCGACGAGGCGCCGGAGCTCTTCCAGCCGGCGAGACGCGCCGACAGCGCCTGCACGAAGCGGTCGGGATCGACGTCGCCCACCACGCCCAGCACCGCGTTGTCGGGCTGCGCGAAGGTCGCCCAGTACTTCGCCAGCGCCGCGCGGTCGAGCTTGGCCAGGCTCTCCGCGGTGCCGAGCGAGGAGAAGCGGTAGGGATGCTCGGGGTAGAGCGCCTGCTGGAACAGCTCGAACGCCTTCGTCCCCAGGTTGTCCTCGCGCCGGCGCAGCGCGGCGCGGCGCTCGACGCGCAGCTTCTCGATCTCGTCCTTGTCGAAGGCGGGATGGAGCAGCGCGTCGCTGAACAGCTCGAGCCCGCTGTCGAGTGACTCGGTCAGGAAGTCGCCCTGCAGCCCGAAGCTGTTGCGCCCCGCGAAGCCGGAGACATCGGCGGCGATGTTCTCGACGTCCGTCGCGAACTGTGCCGCGCTGCGCCCGCTGGTCCCGCGCGAGAGCATCTCGGACACGAACGAGGTGATGCCCTCGTCGCGCTCGCTCTCCGCGAGCAGGCCGCCCTTGAAGGCGAGCCGCAGCGCCACCAGCGGCACGGAGTGGTTCGCCTTCACCACGACGCGCAGGCCGTTGGGCAGCTTGTATTCGCGGATGTCGTCGCGGAGCGTCTCCGCGGCGAGCGGCGCGCTCTGGCTGCCGGTGCCGCGCTGGAGCGCCGCCAGCAGCGTGCTCTCGCTGGTGGCGTGCGGAGCGTCCTTCGCGAGCAGCGCGACCACGCTCGCGTGCTCTGGCACCAGGTACTGCTGCGCCACGCGCTGCAGGTCGGCGCGCGTCGCGCGGCGGATGCGGTCGAGGTAGACCTCCTCCTGCTCGAGACCGCCGGCCAGCAGCTCGAAGTAGCCGTACTTCTGGGCCTGGCCCATCATCGTCTCGCGCTCGTGGACCTGGCTCGCGAGCACGTTGGTGCGCGCGCGCTCGAGCTCGCTCTCGGACGGACCGAAGTCGCGCAGGCGCTGCACCTCCTGGCCCACTGCCCCGACGGTGGCGTCGATCTTGTCGGCGTCGAGCTCGGCGTCGACGAAGAACAGGCCCGGGTCGAGCGGCGTGTACGACGACGCCGAGATCCCGCTCACCAGCTGCTGGCGGTCCTTGACCTCGCGGTAGAGCCGCGAGCTGTCGCCGCCGCCGAGCACCATGGCGAGCAGGTCGAGGTAGGGCGTGTCGGCATCGCGGAAGGCGGTGCCGCGCCAGGCGATGCCCAGCTGCGACTGCTCGAAGTCGCTGGGCACGACCGCGGCGCGCGGCGCGCTCTGCGGCGGCTCGGCCGCGCGCGGGTGCTCGAGGCCGGGCCGCGGCTTCGCGCCCGCGAACGCCTGCTTGATCTGCGCCAGCACGTCGGCGCTCTTGAAGTCGCCGACCGCGACGAAGGTCATGTTGTTGGGCACGTACCAGTAGTGGTAGAAGTCGAGCAGCCCCTGGCGGCTGAAGCTGCGTACACTTTCCTGTGTCCCGATGACTTCGCGCCGGTAGGGGTGCCGGGTGTAGGCGGTCTCGAACAGCGTCTTCGAGATCATGCTGTCGGGCGTGTCGTCGGAGCGCCGGATCTCCTCGATCACGACCTCCTCTTCCTTGGCGAGCTCCCCCGCGTCGAAGGTCGAGTGCAGCACCGCGTCGGACAGCACGTCGACACCCACGGCGGCGTCCTGGCTCGCCATGGTGATGTGGTAGACGGTCATATCGTACGAGGTGAAGGCGTTGATGTTGCCGCCGGCGCCCTCGACGGTGGCGGCGATCTCGCCCACGCCGCGGCGCTCGGTGCCCTTGAACAGCATGTGCTCGTGCACGTGCGCCATGCCCCACTGCTCGGGCTTCTCGTCCGCACTGCCGGTGCGGACCCAGACGTTGAGCGCCACCACGGGCGCGGAGTGGTCCTCGACCAGGACCACGGAGAGACCGTTGTCGAGCGTGGTTCGCAGCATGCCTTCCTTCTCTTGGCGCGGAGCGGGGCCGTTCCCGCCGGGAACCACCGCGCACGCACACAGTATGGATGCCAGGGTCAGGCCGGGGATCCGCCGTCGCAACGCTCTTCCTCCGCCGCCGAAGTGGGGGGCATAGGATAGGCGGCGTGAGTCGAGCGACAAGCGAACCGGACCTGGGCCTGTACCTGCACGTGCCGTTCTGCGAGCACGTCTGCCCGTACTGCGACTTCGCCGTCGTGGCCGTGGGGCGGCTGTCGGCGGAGGCCGAGGCGGAGTGGCTCGAGGGCGTCCGCCTGGAGTGGCTGCGCTGGCGCTCGGCGCTGGCCGGCCGAAGGGTCGCCAGCGTGTACTTCGGCGGGGGCACGCCGTCGCTCCTGCACGCGAAATCGCTGGGCGCGGTGCTCGAGCTGCTGGCCGCCGACCTCGATTTCGCCGAGCCGGAGATCACCGTGGAGCTGAATCCCGGCCAGCTGGAGCTGGCGCGGGTGCCCGAGCTGCGCGCGGCCGGAGTGACTCGGCTCTCGGTCGGGCTGCAGTCCACCCACGCCGACACGCTGCGCCGGCTGGGCCGCGCCCACGGCCCCGGCGAGGCACTCGCGGGCCTCGCGGCGTGCCTCGCCGCGGGGTTCGCATCGCTGTCCGCGGACTTGATCTACGGCGCGCCCGGGCAGACGGTGGAGATGGTGTTGGCGGACGTCGAGCGCGTGGTCGACCTCGGCGTTCCGCACGTGTCGGCCTACGCGCTCACGCTCGAGGGCGACACGCCGTTCGTGCGCGCGGAACGCGCCGGCAGGCTCGCGCTGCCCGACGAGGACGACGTGGTGGAGATGAGCCGCCGCCTGCGCGCCGCGCTGAACGCGGCCGGCGTCGCCCAGTACGAGATCTCGAGCTTCGCCAGGCCCGGCCACCGCTCGCACCACAACCAGCGCTACTGGCAGCGGCGCGAGGTGCTGGGGCTCGGCCCGTCCGCCGCCAGCTTCGTGGGAGGCCGGCGGCTGCGGAACGCGCGCTCGCTCTCGGCGTGGATCGCGGCGCTGCAGGCGGCGACACCGCCCTGTGTCGAGGACGAGCCCGTCCCGCTCGCCGAGGCGCGGCGCGAGGCGCTCTACCTGGGCCTGCGCCGGCTCGGCGGCGTCTCGCGCGCCGACTACCTGCGCGAGTTCGGCGCGCCGCCCGAGGCGTTCCTGGCCTCGGAGCTGACGCGCCTGCGCCAGCGTGAGCTCCTCCTGGATGAGGCCGGACACATCCGCCTGTCCGAGCGCGGAATCCTCTTCGCCGACGAGGTGTTCCAGGAGCTCGTCGGCCGTTGACACCCGCGCGCGCCCGCCGCTAGCCTCGAAACGCGGTGAAAATCCAAGGCTCACGCGGCGTTGCGCCACTGCCAGCGGTGCGCGACCTGGGCGATCTGCCCGGGCGGCTCGCCGACGTGCTGCTCGCGGTGCTGCGGGGCTACGTCGAGTCGGGACAGCCGGTCGGCTCGCGCGACGCGCTCGACCTCGGCGAGCTGCCGATCTCGTCGGCGTCGGTGCGCGGGGCGATGAGCGAGCTGATGGAGCTCGGGCTGCTCGAGCAGCCGCACACCTCCGCGGGCCGCATCCCCACGGACACGGCCTTCCGGCTCTGGGTCGAGCACCTGCAGCGCGAGCCGCAGAGCGAACGGCGCGTGCCCGCGCGGCTGGCGCGCGAGCTGGCCGGTGCGGGCGGAGCTGCGACCTCGCCGCTGCAGCTCGCCGCAGATCTCTTGACCGAAGCCACCGGGCAGCTCGGCTTCAGCCTCGCGCTCGACCGCGACGAGCTGCGCCTGGTGCAGGTCCACTTCGTGCGGGTGTCGAGCGAGCGCGTCACCGCGCTGCTCGTCTCCGACGGCGGCGCGGTGCGCACGCGGCTGCTCGACGAGCGCGACACCGATCAGCGTCGACTCGACCGCATCTCCGCCGAGCTCTCGCATCTGGTCGCGGGGCTCACACTCGAGGAGGCGCGCGTGCGCCTGCACGCGGAGATCGAGGGCGACCGCAAGCGCCGCGACGCCCTGTGGCGCGACACGCTCGCGCTCGGCGCGCGCGGGCTCGAAGGCGCGGAGCTCGTCTCCGCCGAACTCTACGTCGGCGACCGCAGCCGGCTGCTCGACCAGCCCGAGTTCGCGCGCGGCGAGCGGCTGCGCGAGCTCTTGCGCGCGCTCGAGGAGAAGCAGCGCATGCTCGGCCTGCTCGACAAGCTGATCGGCGCGGGCGGCGTGCGCGTCGCGATCGGCGAGGAGCTCGGCGACGCCGCCGTCGCGCACTGCGCGGTGGTGGCGGAGCAGCTCGGGCCCGGTCCGCGCCGCGGGCTCGGAGTGATCGGCCCGGTGCGCATGCGATACGATCGCATCATCCCGATGGTGCGCTACGTGTCGAGCAAGCTGGCCCCATGAGCGAGCCCAAGGGCCCCAAGGTCGACATGCCCAGCGAGCTGCTCGCCGAGCTCGACGAGAGCGGCGAGGCGAAGCCCGAAGCGGCCGCCGCGCCAGCGAGCCCCGAGGTCGCGGCCGAGCTCGCGGAGCTCAAGGACCGACACCTCCGCCTCGCGGCCGACTTCGACAACTTCCGCCGCCGCTCGCTGAAGGAGCGGCAGGACCTGCACAACTACGCCAATGAGAATCTTGTCAAGGAGCTGCTGCCCATCGTCGATAACCTCGAGCGGGCCGTCGACCACGCCCGCAAGGAGGAGCAGCGCAGCGACAGCGACAACCTTCTGCAGGGAGTCGAGCTGACACACCGGTCGTTGCTGCAGATCCTGACCCGCCTCGGCGTGGTCGAGATCGCGGCGCTGGGCCAGCCGTTCGACCCCCAGATCCACGAGGCGGTGCGCCGCATCCCCTCGAGCGACCAGCCGCCCAACACGGTCGTGGCGATCTACCAGAAGGGCTACATGCTGAAGGATCGGATGCTGCGGCCGGCGATGGTCGCAGTCGCCACGGAGGCCGGCTAGCTCGTCCCCATCCTTCGGTCGCCGCGCATCGAAGGCATGGGAAGAGTCGTCGGAATCGACCTCGGCACCACGAACAGCTGCGTGGCGATCCTCGAGCGCGGCGAGCCGGTGGTCATCGCCAACAGCGAGGGCAGCCGCACCACGCCGTCCATCGTCGCCGCGAACCAGGACGGCGACTACCTGTGCGGGCAGATCGCCAAGCGACAGGCGGTGACGAACCCGACCAACACGGTCTTCGCGGTGAAGCGCCTGATCGGCCGCCGCTTCGACGACGAGAACGTGGTCCGCTTCCGCGAGATCTCGCCGTTCCAGATCGTGCAGGCGCAGAGCGGCGACGCCTGGGTGAAGCTGCGCGACAAGGAGTGCAGCCCCGAGGAGATCTCCGCGCTGGTGCTGAAGCGCATGAAGGAGACGGCGCAGGACTATCTCGGCGAGGAAGTCACCGAGGCGGTGATCACCGTCCCCGCCTACTTCAACGACGCGCAGCGCCAGGCCACCAAGGACGCCGGCCGCATCGCGGGCCTGAACGTGCTGCGCATCATCAACGAGCCGACCGCCGCGGCGCTGGCCTACGGGCTCAACAAGGAAGGCCAGGAGACGATCGCGGTGTTCGACCTCGGCGGCGGCACCTTCGACATCTCGATCCTGCGCATCGGCGACTCGGTGTTCGAGGTGCTCTCCACCAACGGCGACACCTTCCTCGGCGGCGAGGACTTCGACCAGGCGGTGCTGAGCTGGCTCGCGGCCGAGTTCGCGGAGAAGAACGCCGGCAGCGACCTGCACGGCGACCCGATGGCGCTGCAGCGGCTGAAGGAGGCCGCGGAGCGCGCGAAGCAGGAGCTCTCCTCGGCGACCGAGACCGACGTGAACCTGCCGTTCATCGCGGCCGACGACGCGGGCCCGAAGCACCTGTCCGAGACGCTCACGCGCGGGAAGCTCGAGGAGCTGTGCGCCGAGCTGATCCTGCGGCTCGAGCCGCCCTGCCGCGCGGCGCTCTCCGACGCCGGGCTCGAGCCCGGCCAGATCGACCGCGTGATCCTGGTCGGCGGCATGACGCGCATGCCCGCGGTGCAGGCCAAAGTCGAGGCGATCTTCGGCCGGGCACCCCACCGCGGCGTGAACCCCGACGAGGTGGTCGCCGTCGGCGCGGCGATCCAGGGCGGCGTGCTGAAGGGCGAGGCGTCGGACGTGCTCTTGCTCGATGTGACTCCGCTCTCGCTCGGCGTCGAGACCCAGGGCGGGATCATGACCAAGATCATCCCGCGCAACACCACTGTGCCCACGCGCCGCAGCGAGGTGTTCTCGACCACCGAGGACAACCAGAACCTGGTGCGCGTGCACGTGCTCCAGGGCGAGCGCGAGCTCGCCGCCGACAACCAGACGCTCGGCCGCTTCGAGCTGGTGGGCATCCCGCCCGCGCCGCGCGGCGTGCCGCAGATCGAGGTCAGCTTCGACATCGACGCCGACGGCATCCTGAACGTCTCGGCCAAGGACCTCGGCACCGGCCGCGCGCAGCAGATCAAGGTCTCCGCCTCGGGCGGGCTGTCGCCCGAGCAGATCGAGAAGCTGGTCGCCGACGCCGCCCTGAACGCGACCTCGGACGCCGAGCGCCGCGTGCTGGTGGAGCTGCGCAACACCGGCGAGGGCCTGGTCTACTCGGTCGACCAGACACTCGGCATCTACGGCGAGAAGCTCGAGGCCACCGAGCGCGCCGAGATCGACGCCGCGGTCGGCCGCGCCCGCAAGGCCCTTCCGGGCACCGACCAGGAAGAGCTGCGCAACGCGGTCGAGGACCTGCAGCAGCTCGCCTACAAGATGACCGAGGCGATGTACGAGCGGATGGACGGCGGCACCGCCGTGAACCCCGGCGCCGCCAGCGCACCCGCCGCCCCAGGTGGCGACGACGAGCTGATCGAGGACTAGAGCGCTTCCAGCTGCCGCGGGCCAGAATAGGGCCCGTGCCGCACTGGGGAACGTCACCTCGCCTCCGCCCGCTCGAGCGCTTCCGCGGAAGTCTGCTCGGGCTCGCCGTCGGCGATGCCCTCGGCACCACGCTCGAGTTCCAGCGGCGCGGCGAGTTCAAGACGCTCGTCGACATGATCGGCGGCGGCCCGTTCGACCTGGCGCCCGGGGAGTGGACGGACGACACGTCGATGGCGTTGTGTCTCGCGACCAGCCTGCTCGAGCGGCGCGGATTCGACCCCCACGACCAGATGGCGCGCTACTGGGCCTGGTACGAGGAGGGGTACTGGAGCAGCACGGGCGTCTGCTTCGACATCGGCAACACGACGAAGGCTGCGCTCGAGCGCTGGCGCGCGCAGGGCGATCCCTTCGCGGGCTCGGACGATCCGCTCTCGGCAGGGAACGGCTGCATCATGCGGCTCGCGCCGATCGCGCTCTACTTCTCGCCCGACCTCGAAGAGGTCGGGCACTTCGCCGCAGAGAGCGCGCGAACGACGCACGCCGCGCGCGAGTGTCTCGACGCCTCCCGGCTGTTCGGACGCATGATCGGGCGTGCTCTCGCC
>Ga0306921_10005676_pt1 | contig 12978 bp, 12 predicted proteins | sample sta12Cox44000080_FD_203760 | JGI IMG/M metagenome (GOLD analysis project Ga0306921, IMG submission 203760) | Lab enrichment of tropical soil microbial communities from Luquillo Experimental Forest, Puerto Rico - statoxic.12C.oxic.44.000.080 (v2)... | ecosystem: Environmental > Terrestrial >... | reverse complement strand
GATAAGTATGTAAACCGGCAACAGGGCGAAGAAGCCGGCGATGGCTATCTCACGCACGTTCTTGAAAAACCTCTTCATACCGTGTCCTTTAGTGTGTGCGCCCGGGCTCGCGCCCCATCAACGGTCTTCGACGGCGCTGCTTACGACGCAGCCGGCCGACCATGGCCGCGATCGCCCTAACGTTTTAGAGAACTCTGGCGCAAGGAAATGTCACAGAATCTTCAAGGACGAAAAAGTGGTCTGCCATTATGCTCATTGCCATCCCAGGCGGACGCTAAAGCGTCTGATCCGGTTGAAGCCCCGGCGCGAGCGGACGACATGAAGGTAAACGATCTCATATTTGGCCGCCCTTTAGCTACCGAAGAGGAGAAGGCCGAGCGAATCGGCCCGCTGAAGGGGGTCCCGATTTTCGGCCTGGATGCGCTGAGTTCGGCTGCCTACGGTCCGGAAGCTGCGCTGACCCTCTTGATCCCCCTGGGCATGGCGGGAGCGGCCTACATCTGGCCGGTAACCATCGGCATCGTGATTCTGCTCAGTATCGTTTACTTTTCGTACCGGCAAACCATCTCGGCCTATCCCCAGGGAGGCGGATCCTATACTGTCGCCAGCGAGAACCTCGGTCCGCGGGCGGGCCTGCTGGCGGCCGCTGCGCTGATGATCGATTACGTTCTTACCGCCGCGGTCGGCATCTCAGCCGGGGTGGGCGCGCTGATCTCAGCGGTGCCGTCCTTGCAAAGCTCTACTCTTCGCTTGTGTCTGGGCATTCTGATCCTCATCACCATCGTCAACTTGCGCGGAGTTCAAGAGTCCGGCGGGGTCTTCCTGCTGCCGACATATCTGTTCATCGTATGCATCCTCGGACTGATTGGCGTGGGCTTGTACAAGGCGCTCGCTGCCGGTGGCCACCCCATACCGGTGGTTACGCCGCCTCGCTTGCCGGCGGCGACGGGGGTTGTCAGTTTGTGGCTCATGCTCCGAACATTCTCCAGCGGATGCACCGCGATGACCGGCGTAGAGGCCGTCAGCAACGGCGTGATGGCCTTTCGCGAACCCACGGACAAATATGCCAAGCAAACTCTGACGATCATCATTGCAATTCTGATCCTGATGCTGCTGGGAATCGCTTACCTCGTGCCCGCCTATGGCATAGCCGCCACCGATCCCGGAGCCCCGGGATACCAGAGCGTGCTCTCCCAGTTGTTGGCCGCGGTGGCGGGTCGGGGGGCGTTCTACTGGCTCAGCATTGCTTCCATCCTGATTGTGTTGTCCTTGTCGGCCAACACCGCGTTTGCCGACTTCCCCCGGCTGGCGCGCGCTATCGCCCAAAATGGCTACCTGCCGCACGCTTTCGTGATCCGCGGCCGGCGGCTGGTATTTGCGCAAGGGGTGTATGCTCTGGCGCTGCTCACGGGCGTACTCCTGATTATTTTTCGCGGCGTCACGGACCGGCTGATTCCCCTCTATGCGGTGGGGGCCTTCATGGCATTCACGCTCTCCCAGGCGGGAATGGTGGTGCATTGGAAGCGGGTCGGCGGTCCCGGCGCGGCACGGAGTATGCTGCTCAACGGCTTGGGAGCAATAGCGACGGGAACTACTACTGCCGTGGTCCTGGTCGCGAAGTTTACCGAGGGTGCCTGGATCACAGTCCTGCTGATTCCCTCGTTGATTCTGATGATGCGCGCGGTGAACCGCCACTACGCCCGGGTGACGGAAGAGACCTGCGCTCGCAGCCCAGTCGACACGAAGAATCTTGCGGAGCCGCTCGTCCTGCTGCCAATCGACCGCTGGAGCCTGGTGGCGGAGAAGGCTCTGCGTTACGCCTGGACGTTGTCGCGTGAAATCCGTGTGATTCATGTCGCGAGCGGCGATGCTACCGACGACTTGCGTCAGCAGTGGAGTACGTTGGTGGAAGCGCCCGCTCGGGCGGCTAACCTGCCCACGCCGGACTTAGTCATCCTCGATTCTCCTTACCGCTTCATCGTGAAGCCGATCGTTGATTACGCCATGGCCATGCAAGCTGCCCACAACGACCGCAATATCACCGTGCTGGTGCCCGAGCTGGTAGAAAGTCACTGGTACCACTACTTGCTGCACAACAACCGTCCGGAAGCCATCCGCGCCCTATTGTTATTCAACGGCAACCAGCGAATCACGGTTGTGTCCATTCCTTATCACTTGCAAAACTGAGGCGGCGCGTCTTCATGGCCATGGAGTTTCTCGACGGGCTCACGTTGAAGGAAGTGGTTCTTCCCTGCGCTCGAAAGCCGCGTGACGACCCCAGGATTGCCGCTGAGGACCAAATAAGCACGAAAAATGAAGGCGGGCGCGGCCTTCCTTGGAGCTGGTGCAAGGAGGCCACATTCTCCCCCATTTCCTATCCCTTGCCTTCATCCGCCGACCTAACGTAGATCGCCGGCACCTTCTCTTCGTTCAGACGCAGATATACCGTGAGCTGTCCACGATGGTGCGCCATATGATTGAGTACGCCATTACGGATGGCGACATAACGTGGCCGCTCGCTGACCAGCTTGCCTGCCGACAGCATGCCTGCCGACAGCATGCCTGCCGACAGCATGCCTGCCGACAGCATGCCACCTGGTTGTTCAGCAGGAAATCGTCCGTCGTCTTCTGCAGCGCCTCCCCTTCCCCTGCGGAGACTGGCTTCAAACTGTTCCAGCAGATCGCGCCGCGTTTTCCCTTCTCTGCGGCCTGAATCTCGCACCGCCCGGTGGATCGATGTCCAGCTCGTCCCGGTTCACCCTGTCAATCCACCGGGGAATGTTGGCCACCAGCGTTGCCAGATATCCAAGCGGCATCGACTTCTCAGGTGGCTTCCAGTCGTTCTTTCCTTCTGGGCACCCGCCAGTGTCTTGCGAATCCCGCCCGACTCACGTTACAGTTCAGCTAACGGCAGTTCCGTGATCTGCATTGTGCACTCCTCCGCGTTCGATCTTAGATGCGTGGCGCATGTGGCCCAGGAGGGAGATCCATCGAGCGATGCGCTAGCCTTCCCCTGACTGATCGTCAAGTGCAGCTGGCATTAGCGGGATTCCTCCAGCAGCTGCTGCAAGTATTGCTGCCACACCGCTGCCCAGGTATGGGTGCCATGCCCGTGGGTCTGGGCGGAGGCGGGAAGGAGAATGAATTGCCCTCTCTTGACCTTTTGGATTTCGCGTTGTGCGATGCCCAACTCCGCCGGGTTGATGAAATCGTCAGCTGAATTGACGAACATCACCGCGCGGTGATGCTTCCCAGTTGCGACGACGGGTCGTAATTGCGTGATGAAGTGAGCGCATAGAGAAAGTCATTGGCATCGAGGGACGTAGTAATTCGCTGCCTCGAGTCGGCAAGATATTGGTCCGCCGCCTCGCGGGTGGCAAGGTTTGCCTGCATGAGCAGGGGTGCGCTGCCCGCAATGATCAGGAAGTCGGCTGCGATCTGCAAGGCGGCACGCGGCTGGGTTGCGTACTCTCCGTCCTCTTCCACTCCGGATCCTGGCGGATGGCGTCGATTACCATCTTGCGCCAGATGCGGTTGCGCCCGGCGATTTGTACCGGCAAGCAGGCGAGAGGCATGAGGGCATCCATGAAACCGGGGTAGGTCTCGCCCCAGACCCAGGAGTGCATGCATCCCATCGAGGTTCCGAGGACGAGGCGGAGGTGATTGACACCGAGGCCGTTCGTCAGCAAGTCGTGTTGCGCCAGTACCATGTCGTCATAGTCGTATTGCAGAAAGTGCGCGTGCAAACCATCGCTCGGCTTGCTTGACCTTCCGTGGCCGATGTTGTCGGGAAGGATGATGAAGTAGCGGTTGACGTCAAGAAGCTGGCCGGGCCCAAACAAAACGTCAGCAAATTGCGGGGCCAGGAACTGGCGGCCTGATCCCCCGGTGCCGCGAAGAATGAGTACCGCGTTGGTGAGCCGCCCGTTCGCGTCATGCACGGGCTTACCGAGCACCATGTAGTGCATGCGCAACTCGGGCAGGGTCTCGCCTGACTTGAAGTGAAAATCACGCAGGACGTAGTCGGCTTCTTGCGGGGTCAACTTGTCTTGCCGCTGTGGGGCGGTTTGCGCCGGTCCGATTGCGCCCAGTAACAGCGCAACCAGGAAACCATGGAGTGCGTATTGCATATGGAGAGGTTTCATCTCTCCGCCTCCTGCCTGGTGGACTCTCTCACCCGAGCGAGGTCCGTAACGATCGTACGAGGTTTACCCCGTGCTATTTGGGGCCGCCGCCTTCTGTTGTTGCCTGGCTTCGAACCTTGCTTTGCTCACGATTGCGCGCGCAATCGTTCCGTAGCCGATGACTTCAATTCCGTTCGAGGCAGATACCTTGAAGGTGTAGAAGCGCCCGTCGAACGATTGCAGCACGGCTTCGGTCGTGATCTTCATGCCCACGGTCGCGGGCGCGCGATGCACAATATTGATCGCCGTGCCCACGCTTACCTCGTCGCCTTCGCAGAAAGGCTCCAGCGCCTGATACCCGGCGGCTTCCATCATGCCAATCATGTGCGGCGTGGAGTACAGCGGAGGCAGGTGTTGCTTCCATGCCGTAAGCGTGTTGTTGAACTGAACGGTGGTCTCGGCTTCACCCCGGGTGGCGAGCGGAACTGGTTTTGACATGTGTCGAATGTACCTGCGGAGCGCGCAGCTGTCATCCGCACCGCAGCCGGGGTTGGCATGATAGTTCTGCGCTTGTCGCCGAGGATAATTCTTCGTATAGCCCGCCTGGCGATAGCAACCCTTGGAGGCAGGCCGATCATGTCTCCGGCAGGGGTCGGCGCTGCTGCCAGTAGCGGGCAAAAAGGCAGCCTTCCCACAAATTCCTCTTGACAAACTATACTGTGCGGCACATACTATGCATGAGCTACCATGCCACAAACGGTAAATGGCGCGAACCCGGAAATCCTCGAGAACCTTCGTTCAGAGCTTCGCCGCGGGTCGCTCATTTTGGCGGTGCTGGTTGCCTTGCGCACGGAGCAGTATGGCTACACCCTGCGTAAGTCATTGGAACAACATGGCATAGCTATGGACGAAGGAACGCTTTACCCCTTGCTGCGCCGCCTGGAAGGCCAAGGCTTACTGGTTAGCGAGTGGCGCGAACAGAACAAGCGCAACAAGCGGTTCTACCGCCTGTCGAAGCAGGGGCAGCTGGTCCTGGTGCGGTTGCTATTGGAATGGGAAGACCTGGCCGGCTCGCTAAAGTCGATCCTGCAGCCCCTGCCCCCGCTACGTGAATCGAAGATGGCTCCCGCAGACGAAGCCGTCGCACAGGAGTAATGTCCATGGAACTCATCGACCGCTACCTGCAGGCTGCGAAATTGGCTTTGCCAAGGTCCCAGCAGAACGACGTTATCCGTGAGCTAACGGATGAGATCCTCTCCCAGGTGGAGGAGAAGGAAGCCGCGCTCGGCCGTCCGCTGACTGAAGATGAGCAGGTGGGGCTGCTGAAGCAGCTCGGCCACCCGATGATGCTGGCGGCACGGTATCGCAAACAACAGTACCTCATCGGCCCGGCAGTGTTTCCCATTTACTGGCTGCTGTTGAAACTCGTTCTCGTGCTGGTGTTGTTCGGCATGGCGGTGGCCGCGGTCGTCGTCGCGGCCACCGGAAGGGGCCTTGGGGCGGCACTCGGCACCCTGGCGCAGTATCCCTTCGCCGCGATTTCCGCTTTTGCCTGGGTCACCTTTGTCTTTGCCGTGATGGAATATTTTCAGGCAAAGTTCAACCTCTCCGCCAAGTGGGACCCACGTACTCTGCCCAAGCTCTCCAAGGTTGCGCCCAGGCACTCCCTGGTGGAGTCGACGGCGTGCCTGTTCTTCGGAGCAGTCTTTGGCGTGTGGTGGCTGGTCGGCTTGAAGCACCAGTTCTTCATCTTCGGGCCGGGCATCGCATATTTGCACTTCGGACCGGTCTTTCAGACCATTTACCCGCTGTTTGTCGTGCTGGTCATGGCCGACATCGTGCGTCACACCATCGCTTTGCTGCTGCCGGGATGGGAGAAAGGGCGGTTTGCATTCAGTCTGTTCTTCCGCGCCATGAATCTGCTGGTGCTTTATTTCCTCATCAACGCTGCTGACCTTCTGGTAGCGGGCGAGGTCATCGCACCCGGGTTGCAGCCGGTTCTGAAAGGCCTGAACCAGATGCTCCACCTGGGGGTAATTGTGGCTGCGGTCGTAACGCTGGGGCAGCTGGCGTGGGAGCTGTACCGCTATCTTTTCCGCGCCAGCGACAACGGGCGGCGCGTCGTGGCCCGCCTCTAAGGGCCGGGATAACCATCGGCACTTCCGCTGTCGAGCAAAGCTTCCGCAGACGCGGACACCGCAGGCTCTAACATCTAACCTTGCCCTGGGATATCTTCGGGCATTCATCAAGTTGCTTCTACCGGGGTTCGGCTCGGCGACGTTGGGAGAATTACCCCCGGCCTCGGAGCACGGCAGCGGCGACAGCGAACAGCACCCGACCACACACAACCAATGGTGCCGGCGGAATTGCTGGTAGCCGTGGGCACTGGCAAAACTGGGCTGTCGGCACTGAACTGTGTCGCGGAACCGGGCGGCAGTTCTGCGGCGGATTCCCGCCGCGCGAGGCTGATGGGAGCCGCGAACCAGGGCAACTCCAGCTGGCCTGAAGCGCAACCAAAACCTCCGCGGAGACCTTTGGATTCTCTTCCCAGTCCTCAGCCGATCGGTGGCGGCTCCCGGTTTACCGCTAAAATGGAAGGAGGTGCCGCACCCGCGGCATTTTCGGGTATTCGCGTGTCGTCACGATCTTTCACGGAGAACTATGACGTTGTAGTCGTCGGAGCCGGCCACGCCGGTTGTGAAGCCGCTGTGGCCGCGGCTCGCATGGGGCTGAAGACCGCGCTCTACACCCTCAACGTCGATCTCATCGCGCAGATGTCGTGCAACCCCGCCGTAGGTGGCATTGCCAAGGGGCATCTGGTGCGCGAAGTCGATGCCCTGGGCGGCGTCATGGGCGAAGTCACCGATGCCGTCGGCATCCAGTTTCGCTTGCTGAACACCTCGCGTGGGCCCGCGGTCTGGTCGCCGCGCGCGCAATGCGACAAGCAACAGTATCGCCTTAAGATGCGCGCGGTCCTGGAGTCGGAGCCCAAACTGCACATCAAGCAGGCCGAAGTAGCCGACCTTATGATGGAAGAGGTGGCGGGTGACGAAGGCGGATGCTCGAAGCCGGAAGCGAGGCGCGTGGTGCGCGGCGTCAAGCTCCGGGACGGACGCACGGTTGGCGCGCAGGCGGTGGTTATCACCACGGGCACGTTTCTCAACGGACTGATTCATTGTGGCGAGCAGCAGTACCCGGCGGGACGCAGCGGCGAGCCGCCCGCCGTGTTGTTGGGCGAAGCGCTGAAGGCGCTCGGCCTGCGTGGATGCCGCCTGAAGACCGGCACACCGCCGCGGCTCGATGGACGCTCCATCGACTGGTCGAAGTTCACGCTGCAGCCAGGCGATGACGATCCCACGCCCTTCAGCTTTCGCACCAAGAAGGTCGCGCACCACCACAACCAGGTGCCCTGCTACATCGCATTCACGACCGCGGAAACACACCGCATTTTGCGCGAAAACCTGCTCCGTTCGCCCATGTACAGCGGCCAGATCCAGTCGATCGGGCCACGCTACTGTCCGTCGATTGAAGACAAGATTGCGAAGTTTCCCGACAAAGAAACCCATCAATTGTTTCTCGAGCCCGAAGGGCTGAACACCCACGAGATTTACGTCAACGGAATGTCCACCTCGATGCCCATCGAGGTCCAGCTTGCGGTCATCAAGTCGGTGCCGGGTCTGGAAAATGCCGAGATGCTGCGGCCGGGATATGCCATCGAGTACGACTCCATCGATCCAACCGAGTTGGAACGGACCCTGGAGACCAAAAAGGTCGCGGGGCTGTATCTCGCCGGACAGATCAATGGCACCAGCGGTTACGAAGAGGCCGCCTGCCAGGGGATCATGGCGGGCATCAACGCCGCGCTCAAAGTGAAGGGCGAGCCGCCGCTGATTCTCGATCGGACCGAAGCTTATACCGCCATCCTGATCGACGACCTGATCAGCAAGGGAACCAACGAGCCGTATCGGATGTTCACTTCGCGGGCGGAGTTTCGACTGCACCTGCGCATCGACAACGCCGACCGCCGGTTGACTCCGCAAGGAAGGCGTGTAGGCTTGATCACGGACGCTGCCTGGGCTGAGTTTCTCGCCAAGCAGGAGCGCCTGCAGGCGCTGCGCAACCTGCTGGAGGGCACGCGCGTGAGCGCGGAGTTGGGCGGACATGCTGCCGATGATGCAGCTGCCCGCGCCGTACTCGACGTGCTAGCGAACTGCGCAGGTCTGACACTGTCGCAGGCGCTGAAGCGCCCGGAAGTCCAAATCGAACAGTTGGCGCCGCTACTCCGGTACCTCATGACCGACTTCTTCGTGCGGGAAGAAGCCGGCAGCCGACAGCCTGGTAAACCCGAGGCCGACAGCCCTGCGTCAGCCGTAACCGGCTGGCCACTGTCGGCGGAAGTGCGCAACGAGCTGAAGGCGGTTGAAACCGAGATCAAGTACGCGGGATATCTGGATCAGCAAACCAAATCCATCGAGCGCCTGAAGAAAGCGGAGCAACGCGCCATTCCCGAATGGTTCGATTACAGCAAGGTTTCCGGCCTGTCGCGCGAGATGAACGAAAAGCTGGCCCGTGTGCGCCCCCGCACCCTGGGGCAGGCGAGCCGCATTCCCGGCGTTACGCCGGCAGCGGTATCGCTGATCAATGTGTACATCGAAATCCAGGGGCGGCTGCAGGCACAACTGCGACCGGCGTAGGACCCTCCTCTAGCCAGTTATATGCGTCTGCTGGCGAACCTCCCGCGAAACATGCTGGGTGCTACCCCAAAGCGTTTCACAAAGGCGCGGCGAAAGCTGTCGGTATCCTGAAAACCCACAGAATTGGCCACGGCTTCGACGGTGCTTGCGGTCGCCGACAGGCGCCGGCGCGCCTCATCCAGCCGCAGGCGCTGGACAAACGCCGCGGGTGAACTCCGGAACTCCCGCTTGAAGCGTCGGGAAAATTGTCGCGGGCAAAGACACACCCGTTCCGCCAGCCGTTCGACCGTGAGATCGCCTGCCAGATGAGCCACCATCCAGGGCGCCAAATCGGCGAAGCGGCTGCTGGACTGGGCCTGGAACTTCAGTGGCTCGGAATACTGCTCCTGGCCGCCGGGGCGTTTCAGATACACGACCAGCTCGCGGGCCACGGCGAGGGCAGCCTGGGGACCGAAGTCTTCTTCGATCAGGGCGAGCGACAGGTCGATTCCCGCAGTTACGCCGGCCGAGGTGTAGAACTTCCCCTGCCGCAGGTACAGTGCATTGGCGTCGACTTTGAGCCTGGGATAACGGGTCGCTAGGTCGCGGCAGAACATCCAGTGGGTGGTGACCCGGCGCCCGTCGAGCAGACCGGTCGGAGCCAGTCCGTAGATTCCCGTACACACAGTGGCAATGCGGCGAATGTTGCCCGCCGCTTGTTGAATCCAGTGGCCGAACCTGGCGTTGACCGCTGGTTCCCGCAAGCCGCGTCCGCCCGGGATGATGAGAGTGTCAATGCGGCGCAACGAACGGAGTGAGCGGGCTGCCGTCATCTGCAGCCCGGACTCGGAGCGGAAGGACCGGGGACCGAGAGCGGCGACCGTCACCTTGTAGCCGGGCTCGGAAATTCCCTTGGGACTAAGGACTCGCGCGCTGGAAAAAGCCTCCAGCGGCCCGGTTAGATCCAGCGTCATCATGTCCTGGAATCCCACGATCACGACCTGTCTCGGTGTCATGACAGCCAATCCTCCGCCCAGCTTAATCCGCTGCCCGGTCGTCCACTCTGACCTTTATCCGGCAATTTCGGACGCATAGGGATTCTAAACCTCCGCGTCCTAAAGTGCCGGATTAATGTCATTTCAGACTTCACTTCCCGAGGCTACCCTGGATAAGCCCGTTGCCGGGAGGCAGGTCATGCGAGACAAGACAATCTGGATGCCGCTGCTGGTGGTAATCGCCATAACTTCTGCCTTTTACGCAGTACGGCTGGCGGAATCGCGCAAGGCGCCGGTGAAAGCCGCCACCGTGCATCACCTCAAACCGCCCCCCAGTGGTCAGATCAACGTGGCCTTCATCATTTCCAAGGGCGCCAATGTTATCGACATCGCGGGCGCCTGGGAGGTGTTCCAGGATACGATGCTCACGTCGAAGGGGCAGCCGTGGCAGGGAGGAGAGGACATGGTTATGCCCTTCAACCCGTATACCGTTTCCGACTCGCTTGCTCCCGTGGACGCTAATGGACTTATCGTGGTGCCCAGCTACAGCTTTGCCGACGCGCCCCGGCCGCGCATTATCGTTATCCCCGCGCAGGGTGGCCGTAGCCAGGCGCAAAAATCATGGCTGCTCGCCAACGCCAGGATTGCGGACGTGACCATGTCGGTCTGTACGGGGGCGTCAATGCTCGCGGCGTACGGGCTGCTGGATGGCGAAGCAGCCACCACCCATCATCTGTATGAGCGCGAGCTGCAGCAGCGCTATCCCGCCGTACACTTCGTCAACGGAATGCGCTTTGTGGAGAATGACAAGATTTCCACCGCTGCCGGACTTACCTCGGGCATCGATCTCGCTTTGCATGTGGTGGAGCGCTATTACGGGCGCGCCGTCGCCCAAGCCACGGCCGGCTACATGGAGTATCACGGCGCGTTTTGGAAGAATCCCGAGCTGGCCGCCGTCGAGACAGAGGCAGCGGGCAAGTAGGGTCCGTACCACATAGTGGGATGCCGGTTTCTGATGCCCAACCAGTTGCAAAAAAGCCAGCCCTTGGCGGGCTCACCTGATTGGATGGGGCGGCCGGCGAGGCAGACGCCCGCCGCCGATCGCAGCATCAACCTGACTTAAAGGCTAACCCACATTTCCTTTTTGAGGTTCAGGTGAGTGATCGTATGATCGGGCCAACGCCAGTATTCATGCGGTTTTCACGGCGCAACGGACACTCCGGAGGCTTGCATCCAGTGGGTGAACAACAAAACCAGCCCTTTCAGCTCTCTTTCAACCCCTGTTTGAAGGTAGATTTCCAAGGATCGCGAGTAACGTCGGATGGTGGCCTGCTGCTGGTGCGGGAGTTGGATGAACGGTTGGGGTTGAGCGAACTCATCGCAAAACACTTGACCGACTCACGCGGGAAGAACACCCAATTGTCCATGGCCGATTTGTTGCGTCAGGCTGTGTACAGCCGATTGGCTGGCTATGAAGACGTGAACGACGCCGAGCGTCTGTCGCAAGATCCGACTTTTCGGCTCATGGGTTCGGAAAGAATCTGGGAGCGAGGAGCGGCGCTGACCTCCCGGGTGCAGTCGTTCGAGACGGAGCTGTTGACGCAAGAAGAGAACCTCTCCGGGTTGGCCGCGATCAACCGGGAGCTGATTGCACGAGCGGAAGCGATCGATTCGCCGCAGCGCGTGGTTCTGGACATGGACAGCACAGAGATTCCGGTGTATGGCCAGCAGGAACAGAGCACCTACAACAAATACTACGAATCGACCTGCTATCACCCGCTGTTGCTGTTCAACGGCGAGGGCGACTGTCTCGCTGGTAAACTGCGGCCGGGCAACGTGCATAGTGCAGAAGACTGGGCCGAACTGTTATTGCCGGAGATCGAGCGCCAACAAGAACTGGGTAAGGAAGTGGTGTTTCGGGCCGATGCTGCCTTTGCCAAACCGGAGATTTACGAGGCTCTGGAGGAGAAGGGCGTGAAGTATGCCATCCGCATACCCGCGAACGACAGCTTGGAGCGCGACATCGCAGAGTTGCTGACGCGGCCCATAGGAAGACCGAGCCACAAGCCCGTGGTCTGGTACAAAGGCTTTCTGTATCAGGCGGCCAGTTGGAAGAGGGCGCGGCGTGTGGTGGCGAAAGTAGAGTTCCATGCTGGGGAGTTGTTCCCGCGAGTGGGATTCATCGTGACCAACCTGGAGACCGCGAGCCGGGCAGTCGTGCGGTTCTACAACAAACGGGGCACGGCGGAGCAGTGGATCAAGGAAGGCAAGCAGGCGGTAAAAATGACGCGGCTCTCCTGCCATCGGTTCCGCTCGAACCAAGTCCGGCTGGCGCTGAGCTTGTTGGCTTACAACCTGGGGAATCTGTGGCGTCGGCTGGCACTCCCACAGAAGATTGAAAATTGGTCGCTGACGAGTCTGCAGCAGCGTCTGGTCAAGACCGGTGGGCGGCTGGTGAAACATGCCCGCTACTACTGGCTTTTTCTGGCAGAAGGATATCTGACGCGGCGGCGGTTCGGAGCGATGCTGGGCCGGATCGTGCTACTACCGCTACGGACGGGATAGCAGTCTGGTGGGAAGCAGCCGCTCGGAATCTGGCTACAGCGGGTGGGAGTAAGGAGACGTCTTGCAAAAGCGGGTGGAATCCGGGGCCATTTTGGGCTGTGCTGGCGCGGATGGCAGACCGTCGGAAGTGCTCCCGAGGAAAAATCGTTTTACGGTGTCACGACAAGAGAAACAGGTGTACTATCGTGCCGTTTTCGAGACCAAAAAGGAAATTCCGGCTAGGGTCGTTACCTGTCACTAATGACAGTTCCTCGCGACCCTCGCTCGTGGTTACATAGCAGGCTGACGAAAGGCAACATCCGGTCTACTGTCGCGTGCCGGCAGCGGTTACCTGTTATTTGGCGATCGGCTAAATCACGTCGCGATTAGCAGAGGCTATTCGGCAAGAGTGAAAAGGAGAAGGAGATGGAACGAGGATCTGGTATTCGAAAACGGGCGCTGGCAGCGCTTGCCGTCTGCATGTTTCTCGCAGGCACCAGTGTGATTTCAAACGCTCAATCGGCCACGAGCAAGCCCAACATTCTCTTCATCATGGCCGACGACATCGGCTGGATGCAGCCCTCCATCTACCATCGCGGACTGATGGTCGGAGAAACACCCAACATCGACGGGATCGGCCTC
>Ga0306921_10005674_pt1 | contig 12981 bp, 13 predicted proteins | sample sta12Cox44000080_FD_203760 | JGI IMG/M metagenome (GOLD analysis project Ga0306921, IMG submission 203760) | Lab enrichment of tropical soil microbial communities from Luquillo Experimental Forest, Puerto Rico - statoxic.12C.oxic.44.000.080 (v2)... | ecosystem: Environmental > Terrestrial >... | reverse complement strand
TGCCGAACGTTCATTATTCTCGAAATTCAAAGCCGACCCCTGCCTGTTCTAGCATAGCCGCCAAGATGCGTCTCAATCCCATTTTGGCGCGAAACCAAAGTCGGTCAGCCGGCCGCGCGCGCTTCCAAGCGCCGAGATTTCGGCCATTTCCTGCTCGGACAACTCGAAATCGAAGATGTTAATGTTTTCCGACAAGCGTTCAATGCGTGAGGTGCGCGGTATCGCCGATATGTTCTGCTGCACAAGCCAGCGCAATGAGACTTGCGCCGGGCTCTTGCGGTGCCACAGCCCGATCCGCTTCAAGGTCTCGTCCTTCCGGATGGCGCCCTTTGCGATCGGGCTGTAGGCGACCAGCGCCATGCGGTGGTTTGCACAGGCCAATTTCACCTTGGTCTGGTCGAGATAGGGATGGTACTCGACCTGATCGCACACCAAGGGCTCCGGACAGGCGGCGACCGCCTCCTCAATCAGCGCCACCGTAAAATTCGAGACGCCGATATGCCGCGTGAGGCCGATCTGCTTGGCGCGCGCAAGCGCGCCCAAGGTCTCGGCAAGCGGAATCTGTCGATTGGGCCAGTGCAACAGCAATAGATCGACCTCGGGCATGCGAAGCTTGACCAGACTCTCCTTGGCAGAGCGCTGAAGTTCGTTTGGCGCAAAATGGCTGGTCCAGACCTTGGTGGTCACAAAGACCTCCTCGCGCCTGACACCGGATGCGCGCAGGCCATCGCCGACCTCGCGTTCGTTCTCATAGACTTGCGCAGTGTCGATATGGCGGTAGCCAAACTTCAGCGCCTGTTCCACGATGCGGGCGCAGGTGCGGCCACGCAGCTCCCAGGTGCCAAGCCCAATCGAAGGAATTTTCGCGCCGTTGGCCTCAACGAAATGCATCGGCGCATTATGTCGCGCCAAAGCCGTGCTGCCAAGTCGGGCCCAATCAGGTTTTGGCCAGCGCCGCGAACACGGTTTCCGGCGCATGAGCGATTACAGCGAGCAGCGCCCGTGCGGGCCCCCGCGGCATGCGCTTGCCCTGCTCCCAGTTGCGGATGGTTTCTACCGGCACGCCAAGCCTTGCCGCGAATTCTTGCTGTGTCAGGCGCGCCCGCCGACGCAGGTCGCGCACTTCCGGCCTGCCAGCATCCAGTCGGGGCGCAAAAGCATCGCCCGCGAGTGGGAACTCCTGCCCGTCCCGCAATTCGACGATCCTTCCATCCGCCTTCAATCGCAAGCGCTGCATGGTCCACCCCTGTTGCACCCGCATCATCGGTGAAGCCCATTAAGGCCCAATTAACGATAGGTGCAAAACGCCAGTGCACCTATTTCAGCCCGAACCAAACCGTCGCAATGCCGAGGAAGGAGAAGAACCCGACGACGTCGGTGATCGTCGTGACAAAGGTGCCTGAGGCGACCGCCGGATCCGCCCTTACCCTTTCCAGCACCATCGGGATCAGGATGCCGCCCAGCGCACCGGCGAGGAGATTGCAGATGATCGCAAGCCCGATTACGACCCCGAGGCCCGGGACCTTGAACCACACTACCGCGGCCACGCCGGTGATCACGGCAAAGGCAACGCCGTTGACGAGCCCGACCAGGCTTTCGCGGAAGATGACGCGCAGCGCATTGCTCGCGCCAAGTTCGCGCGTTGCCAGCGCCCGCACCGCCACCGTCATGGTCTGGGTCGCAGCGTTGCCGCCCTGGCTTGCGACAATCGGCGCCAACACCGCCAGCGCCACCATCTTTTCCAGCTGTCCCTCGAACAGGCCGAGCACGGCGGACGCAAGAAAGGCGGTCGCAAGATTGACGAGCAGCCAGTTGAAGCGGCCCTTGGCAATGGTCCAAAAATTGTCGGACAGCTCTTCGTGACTGGTGACGCCGCCAAGCGCCTTGATCTCCTCGTCGGCCTCCTCCTCGATCACGTCGACCACGTCGTCAATGGTGATCACGCCGACCAGACGGTCGTCGGCATCGACCACGGGGGACGCGACAAGATTATATTTGCCAAACAGCCGCGCCACCTCGTCGAGATGATCGGTGACGGACACGCGATGGCGGTCCGCATCGATCAAATCGGATAGCGGCACCGGTCGGCGCGAACGTAACAGCATGTCGAGTGGGATGGCGCCTTGCCAGCGTCGCGCGCCATCGACTGCATAGATTTCGTAAAACCGTTCGGGCAGGTCGGATCTGTCGCGCAGGTAGTCGATCGCCCGGCCGACCGTCCAGCCAGGCGGCACGCAGATAAAGTCTGTCTGCATCCGCCGGCCGGCGGAATTCTCGGGGTAATCGAGGCTGCGCTCGAGCGCATCGCGCTCCTGCGGCGGCAGCTTCTCCAAAATCACTTCCTGGTCCGCTGCGTCCAACGCTTCGAGCAGCTCAACCGCATCGTCGGATTCGAGCTCGCGCACCCCCTCGGCAACGGTTTCCGGTTCGAGCTCTTCGAGGATCTCCTCACGGACGGTGTCGTCGACCTCGTTCAGTGCCGAAAAGTCGAAATCGGTGCCGGTGAGCTCGACCAGGCGAACGCGGTTGTCAGGCGCAAGCGCCGCAATGACGTCACCGAGGTCGGCCTCGTGCAGCTCAGCGACCACCTCGCGCAGAAACGTCGCGTCAGTCGCTTCGATGCGGCGCGCGATCTCGTCGACGAAATCGCGACGAATCTCGCCGTCCTCGCCGCGCAGAAGAAGGCGCTCGAGCACCGAAGCTTCGGCAGGGGGAGCAACCTCCACATGTTCGGCCATGGCCCGCCTCGCCGTTTGACAGAAGGCTTCAACTGGTCTGAGCTGTGTTGCAGGCATTACCCAATCGGCAACCGCAAGCGCAATGCCAAAGATGTCCGGGGCACGACCTATTCGAAAGCCGACCGGTGCGGCGTGCGCCGCGCTCACGATCCTGTTGGCCTGCATGGCGCCAGCGCGTACGGCCGAATGCCCGCACGCCGGCGCGCTGGGGACGTCGCGGATTCTTAGGGTCGATCCAGCCCAATATCCGCAGGTGGGCTTGAAAACCTTTCCACAGACTTTGCCGCTCGGCGACCATGAGGTGGTCTTGACCTTCGACGACGGCCCATGGGCGCCCACGACGTCGAAAGTGCTCGCCGAACTGGCGCGAGAATGCGTGCGCGCCACATTCTTCCTGATCGGCAAGCCCGCCTCGGAGCATCCGGACCTCGTGCGCCGCATTGCGGCAGAGGGTCACACCATCGGGCACCACACCTGGTCGCATCGCAGCCTAAAGCAGATCAAGCCGAGCGAAACCACAGGCGAAATCGAGCACGGCATCGCGGCGGTCGAGATGGCGCTCCACGGGACCGCGACCAGCACACCAACCACGCCGTTTTTCCGCTTTCCAGGCTTTGAAACGACGCCGGCAACACTCGATTTCCTGCAATCGCGCGGAATTGCGGTGTTCGCCACCGATCTTTGGGCCAACGACTGGATCCGGATGACGCCGAAGCAGGAGCTCGCCCTCCTGATCAAGCGCCTGAGGGTCACAAACAGGGGAATCATCGTGCTGCACGACCCCAAGGCGCAGACCGCCGCCATGTTGCCGAACTTCCTGCGCTATCTGCGCGAGGGGGGCTATCACATTGTTCATCTGGTTCCGGCCGAGGAGCCGGCGTTGACATCGACGCCGCTCCCTGATCAGAAACATCTCGACAGGCCGGATGGTTAAGGCTGCGTTCATGGCGCGGCAGCTAATCATCGGGTTTGATGGGGAATGCAGGGTGCTCCATGATTAGTCATCGTTGGGTCGGCGTCGTTCTCGGGTCGTGGGCGGTGTTTGTTAGCCACTTGGCAGCGCAGGCGGCCGATTGTCCCGGCCATCCCGACGCCATCGGCACCTCGCGGACCATCGTCGTCGACACCCGCGCCCATCCGCGTCTTGGCACCATGCAGTATGCGGAGACGCTGCCGCTCAGGGATCACGAGGTGGTGCTGACCTTTGACGATGGACCACTGCCGAAGAACAGCAACCAGGTGCTGGAGATCCTCGCCGACCAATGCGTGAAGGCAACCTTCTTCACCATCGGCGAACAGGCGCTTGCCAACCCCGAAGGTGTGCGCAAGCTCGCTGCCGCAGGCCACACCATCGGCACCCACACCCAAACCCATCCTCTCAGCTTCGAGAGGATGGGTCTGCAGCAGATCACAAAACAGATTGAGGACGGCATCTCCTCAAGCGCGAAGGCGCTCGACGATCCCAGCGTGATGGCCTCGTTCTTCCGCTTCCCGGGCCTCATTCGCACCGATGCAGCCGAAGCCTATCTGGTCGCCAAAGGCCTTCAGGTCTGGAGCACCGATGTTCTGGCCGATGATTGGCACCACATTTCGTCGGCGAAGGTCTATGACCTCGCAATCAAGCGGCTCGAGGCCAAGGGCAAGGGCATCCTGCTGTTGCACGATATTCAGCCCCGCACCGTCGGCGCGCTGCCAAATATCCTTCGTGAGCTGAAGGCACGCGGCTACCACATCGTGCACATCGTGCCGGCGACAGCCGAGTTGCCCCCCACGCCGACCGACCCGGAGGATTGGCAGATGTATCCTCCGTCCGAGTCGGTTCCGATCGCGCACTGGCCGAAGGTACCGAGCTTCGCTTTTGCCGATGCCGAGGGCCTGGTCGCGCCGGCAGGCTCCGATTTCGACAGCCCCGAAGGACAGCCGTTGCTGCCGGCGCGCTCACATGTGAAGCGGCAAGGCGTGCCTCTGCCAGCCGAAGCTCCATGGCCGCGCCTTGCCGACCAAGTAGCGGCTGAGCTTGCCCTCGTCACCTTGCCGGTCCCGGCACCAGAGGTGTTCGAGATGCCGGACGCGCACGCCGCTTTCCGCTCGCCGCCGCCGCGGCGCGCGGTGGCCGAGAGCGAGATGGAAGGCTATGACAAGAGGGCCGCCGAGAGGAACGCGCGCGGCGTGCGGACGCGCGCCGCACATCACACCGGGCGAACGGCACGGCTCGCGCATGCGGCCAAGAGCGCCCCCAAGGCCGCGGCCAAACATCAGGCCCACGCCCATGGCGGTGGCAAAAAACCCGTGCGGGTGGCGAGCTTGAAGAAACACTAGCCGCCCACCACACAGCGGATCATTCCGGCATCAGCGCCTTTGATTGTGGATGGCGAAATCCGTCGATACATCGAAGCCGCCCCAGCGCAGGTCGGAGCGGAAGCGCCAGCCATGTACCGACCGAAGCTGGTGGTGCTTACTGGTGGCGTCCACCTCGCCCGACAGCGAGAGCTAGCGGTTCTCGGGCCAATCCAGGCCCAGCCAGCGGTCATTCTCCTCAAGTCCCCCTCAAGAGATCAGCTAATAGATGAAAATTCGGCTCTTCGAGCGTTCTAAATTCGGGAGGCTTCTTGCAATAGTCCCGGCCAAGATCCCGATCGGCTCCTTGCTCGTGCCACAAAACCCTTCGGAGCTGACTTGTAGAGATACAGCGTCGATGACGAGGCGCCGTTCGATGATGATGGAGCCATCCGGTGATGCCTCGGTGGACGGTGGATCCATCCACTGGTCCGCCGAAGGGCCCACAGCCTCAGCCGAGACCGCGCCAATGGCGTAGGCAACACCAAGGCCCATCAAAAATGCTTTGGGATTGATGGCACAACCGCCGCCTGTCATGTCGTTGGCGGTGAGTGTTTCGAGGGGCTAGTCCAGTTCAAAGGCAGAGCTATAGTTGTGTTTCAGCGCAGGATTCTGCTCGGACTTCTTCAGCACGCAGCGGCCGATCACGAGCAGGTCGAGCTCGTTGCCCATGAAGCACCGGAAGGCGTCCTCCGGCGTGCAGACGATCGGCTCGCCCCGCACATTAAAACTGGTGTTGACCAGTACTGGGCATCCGGTGAGCTGTTTGAAACGGGTGAGCAGGCGGTGGAACAGCGGATTGGTATCGCGGCCGACCGTCTGGATGCGTGCGGAATAATCGATATGGGTGACGGCCGGAATCTGCGAACGCGACACATTGAGCTTGTCGATCCCGAACAATGCCTGCTCGTCCGCGCTCATCGCGCGCCGCTTGTCTTGTCTCACATCGGCAACGATCAGCATATAGGGACTGTCGAACTCAAGCTCGAACCAATCCGCGACGTCCTCGCGCAATACCGCTGGCGCGAAGGGGCGAAAGCTCTCGCGATATTTGACTTTGAGGTTGAGGTTTTTCTGCATGGTCGGTGAGCGGGGATCGCCGAGGATCGAGCGCGCGCCGAGCGAACGCGGTCCAAATTCCATGCGGCCCTGAACCCAGCCGATCGCGAGCTGATCCGCCAACGCCTGCGCGGTGGTAGCAATCATCGCATCTTCAGGGAGCACTTCGAAGCGCGCGCCCACGTTCCTCAACCGCCGCTCGATCTCGCTTTGTGAGAACTCCGGCCCGAGGTAGGCGCCCGACATCGCATCAGACGCGGCCACCACGCGCGGTTTGGCCTTGAACTGGTGATAGGCAGCGAGTGCCGCGCCGAGCGCACCTCCGGCGTCGCCCGCGGCCGGCTGGATCCATATGGAATCGAACTTGCCGTCACGCAGCACCTTGCCATTGGCGACGCAGTTCAGCGCCACACCCCCGGCAAGACACAGGTTGCGCGCGCCGGTCTTCGCCGCAAGACTGCGCGTCAGCCGCAGCACCGCCTCATCGAGCACCGCCTGGATGGAGGCGGCGACATCCATGTGGAAAGGGGTAAGCATTTGATCGGGCGTGCGCACCGGTGCACCAAACAGCTTCGCGAACCGCTCGTTGATCATCGTGAGCCCGGTGCAATAGTCGAAATAGGACATGTCGAGCCGGAACGAGCCATCCGCCTTCAAGTCGATCAGATGATCGAGAATAAGCTTCGCGTATTTCGGCTCGCCATAGGGCGCAAGCCCCATCACCTTGTATTCACCGGAATTGACCTTGAACCCGGTGTAATAGGTCAGCGCGGAGTAAAGCAGCCCGAGCGAATGCGGAAAATGGATCTCTTGAAAAATTTCGAGCCGGTTGCCTTCGCCGATCGCAGCCGACGTCGTTGCCCATTCGCCGACGCCGTCCATGGTGAGCACCACCGCCGTTTCGAAGGGCGAAGGAAAAAAGGCCGATGCCGCGTGGCTCAGATGATGCTCGGCAAAGAGCAATTTGTCGCTCGAAATTTCCTCGTCGAACTCCCTCAATTGTTGCCGCAACAGGCTCTTCTGAAACAGTTTTTCCTTCAGCCAAAGCGGGATCGCCATCTTGAAGGACGAAAACCCTTTCGGGGCCATTGCGATGTAGGTCTCCAACAGCCGTTCGAATTTCAGGAACGGCTTGTCGTAAAAGGCGACGTGATCGATGTCGGAGAGTCCTGCGCCCACAGCATCCAGACAATAGCCGACCGCGCGGTGCGGGAATGACGCATCATGCTTCTTGCGTGTGAAGCGCTCCTCCTGTGCGGCGGCGATGATGCGGCCGTCCTCGACCAGCGCAGCAGCGCTGTCGTGATAGAACGCCGAGATGCCGAGAATGCGCATTCTTCTAGAAAAGCGTGTAGATGAACGGCGCGAACACCGTGCCCTTGGTCAGCACCACAAGGCCACCGAACACCACCATCATGATGAGGATCGGCAGCAGCCAGAATTTCTTGCGCACGCGCATGAAGCGCCACAACTCGGCGACGAAATCCATCATCAGAACTGGTCTCTCATGGTTTCTGGCTCAGGCCCCGGTGTCCGCGCAATCCAGTAGCTGTCGGCGGCGGGCTCTCGCTTCAACCGCAACAGGTCCCGACCCCGCAGACGCATGATGAAGGCGGTCGGAAGGATGGTGCCGTAGAACAACAGGCCCATCACGATCGGGTTGACGATGTTGTGCAGAATGAGGCCGAGCATCGTCCACAGGCGATTGAGCGGATGAAGCCACGCCGGCTCGAGCCAGCTTGCGAGCAGCGCAAGAGCAGCCAAAAGCATTAGCCACGGCCACAGGCGCCCCTGATGCCAGAGGTTGATCAGGCCTAAGGCGGCAAGAGCCGCCGCCATCACCAGCCCAAAGGCCCGATCCGAGCCTGGCCTCGCCGGCTCGTCCCGGACAAAGTTTTCATGGGTTGACTGCGTCATAGCTGCCGTCGACAAAGCACTTGCATTTTTGACAGGGCTTTAGCAGGTGTCGACGGTCAGGTCGCGCTTTTTTTGCTGGCATTTCACCAGCTTGCGCTTGTTGGCAAGGGCCAATAAACGCTGTTGTCGATTCGCGAATGAAGGAACCAATGCCAGACCAACCAGCCTTGCGGCCGATTCCCGGCTTGATCGGAGCTGCCTTCGCGCCAAGGCGGGTGCTCATCAACACGGCGATGGTGTGCTATTGCCTCGCGCTGCTCCTGATCTTTGATTTCGCCTACTCGGCGCTGACCATGGGCGCCGAGCGTGAACGCGCCGCGCGCGTCTACGACCCGGTCTTTGACCACGGCCTTGCCGCGAATTTCGACGGCTACGACGTCTGGGGTGAGGTGCGCTACCGGCTGATCACCAACAGTTTTGGCTTCAAGGACGCCTCCACCCGTGACCTGCCGCTCAGATCGGATGCGCACCGCATCCTCCTGATCGGCGATTCCTTTGCGGAAGCTATCGGCCAGCCGTTCGAGGCCTCGTTCGCAGGAATGCTTGCGCAGGCGGGCGACAAGCGGCCCGATAAGGTCGAAATCCTCAATGCTGGCGTCGCGTCCTACTCACCGTCGATCTACTACAAGAAGGTCAGATATCTGCTCGATCGCGGGCTCAAATTCGACGAGGTCGTGCTGCTATCGGACAGTTCAGATGTCGAGGACGAAGCGACGTCCTATTTCTGCATCGACGACGATCCAAAGTATCACGCCTTTTGCACGGCGCCGGCGGGCGCGGTGCCGTCCGCCGCTGCAAAACGAGACTTCCTCATCGACCATTTCGCAATCACCAACCGGGCGCGCATCCTTGTCAAGCGCTGGGTCCAATCGAACCTCGGCAACCGCCGGCGCGCCATCGATTCCGATCACAACCGGATCGGCTGGACCACCGAAAATCCCGATCCCGCCCGCTACCAGCCGCTCGGCGTCGATGGCGGCATCGCACGATCACGACAGAATATGACAAAGCTGTCCGATCTCTTGGCGAACCGCGGCATTCCGCTCACCATTGTAGTCTATCCATGGGCGCAGCAGATCGCGCAGAACGACCGCGACAGCCGGCAGATTGCGCTGTGGCGGGATTTCTGTCCGAAGCGTTGCAAGGCGTTCGTCGACCTGTTTCCGGTGTTCTTTGCCGCCGCCGATCGCGACAAGGATTGGTACGAACACCTCTATATTCTCGGCGATGACCATTTTTCAGCCGCCGGCAATCGCATGATGTTCGAGGAGCTTAAATGGCGGCTGATGCCATGAAGGAAAACCAGGCCGATTAACGCTTGATTCATCGTCCCTGTTAGATTGTGATTCAAATTTTACCGACATGATCGCTTTAGCTTCTACGCGAGAAGTCGTGGTGATCAGCGCCGCAACCTGCCTCGCCTTGAATCGGAATGATCGGCATGGCGATTGCGGACTCGGCGCATTGTGCAGGCGTTTGTGTTGAACTGGCAAAGAGGCACGAGCGGCTCAGCGGCCTAAAGTCGGTGGCCCCAAGACTCTTGAGCATCGCCATCGTTGCCGGTGTGACGGCGCTCGCTGGATGCGCACGCAATCCGGTTCAGCGCGAGCTCACTGCCGTCAAGCGCGAGGTCAGGGCAGCAGCGGTCCGCGCACCCGCGCCTGCCCGCATTTACGCCGAAACTCGGCGACATGCCGAGCCCACCATTCGCCGGCCCGACCCGGCGCTGCTCGAACCGCAGCCAGCGCCCAATTGCGAGTTCAAGCGAGCCGACATCAAGGCGGTCGACCCGGACGAATGGGCTCGCTTGGAAACCGAGTACGAGCGCCAGTGCTATCAAGATGCCGAACAGGCGGCGCGCGAGCGCCTCAACCAGCTACAGGCCGCGGTGCGCTAGCGTCAGCTGTCAATCTTTGATTGCAATCGATCGGCGGACCGTGCGTGTCACCCGGATAACCGCAAGCCGAGCCGCCCCCTAAATTCAGTCGTCTTTCCGCCACATCAAGGCACGTCCTTTGTTGCGAGGATTTTGCTGATCGAATGCGAAAATAACTGAAAAAAACCAGAAATTGCTGAGGGTCAGAACTTCGAGAGGGATTATGATAACCCTTTACGATTTGTTGGTGCACTTGCTGACGATGACGCCGAAGGCCTCAGGGCAGCGTTCCGCAAGGCCGCCAAGGCCAACCATCCTGACAACAATCCCGGCGACTTCGATGCGCCCCACAGGTTCCGGCGGATCGTCCGCGCCCACCACATTCTCCGCGACGAACAGCAGCGCGCGACCTATGAGTGGCTGCTGGCGGTCGCAAACCGGCAACCTCAGTATTCAAAGCGCCACATCTTGTCTTCCGAGCTCCGCAGCCTCCTGCCAAACGTCTTCGCAGGTGCTGTGATCTCGCGGGTGTCGATCGGCGCATTCCTGCTGTGCGAACTTGCCACCGGGTCGCCATCTGTCCTGCGCGCGTGCAAGAGATGTCTTAACGCGCATCGGCCTTGACCATTGCGATGCAGGCACAACCGCCCGATCCAATCGGAGCGGCAACCCCACGCCACAAGCTTGACGACATCGCGGTCTCCAACACGGCGGAAGCTCGCGACGCGGCCAAAGAAATGGCAGCGCCGGACGCCGTCGCGGACATAGCCACCACTGCGGCAATTCCCAATGTCGAGATGAGGAACGCCCGATACTACCGACAGCAAGGCAGCCTGGCCTATCGCGGGCGGAGATCTTGCGCTTGCACTCATCGATTTTGATCTGGCGATCGATCTCGATCCGAATCTCTCTGACGCCTACATCAACCGCGCCATCGTGGGCGACCTGGAACGCGCTCTTGCCGACGTCGCCCAGGCTAAGCGCGTCGATGAGTTGGGCCGTAGTCAGGCGTTGGCGCTCAAGCCACGCCAAACCGCGCCTTTGCGCTAATCCGCCATGATCTTGGCGACGCAGAGCAAAACCACAGCGGCCAGGAAGAACAGATCCATATACGACTTCACCTCGCCGTCGCGGCGGTGCAACGTGACGTCGCCAACGGTCTGCTTTTTCAGCGGTGATTGCGCGCCGCCTTCGGCAAACAGCGCCATGACACGGTGCGCCTCGATCTCGAGTCGTTCGACCCGCTGGAAGAAGTAGAACGAGCGCAGGGCGGACGCCGCGTAAAGACAAGCATAGACCAGGATCAGGATCGCGAGGATGGCGCGGTGATTGTACGTCTCGATGTAGTTGAGACTGATATAAACCGCTGACAAAAACGACAAATTGGAGAGGAAGCGGTGGACAAAACTCAGGCCTCTCATGCGTCGGCTCGTATCGATCGAGGATTCGATTGCAGTCAGTCAACGCGCCGCGCGGCGCTCGCATCCCGACTCACACCGTAGTCACACTTGAGGATCGATAGGCAGGCATGGGAAGCAGCCTATCTATCCACGAAATTCTTGACGAAACATGCACCATCGCCGCAGAAGGCGAAACAAAACCGTCATTCTGGTTATGATTTGTTTATCAGCCGGCGCTTGATCCCCACCACCAGGTCCGGTCCTGGAATGGGCGTTCAGAAGCGATCCGGCCGATAAGGAGAGGGATCGACGATCGGTGCTAGGCCGCTCATCAGCTCGGCGAGAATCCGCGCCGTCGTCGGCCCCAGCGTAAAGCCCTGGTGTCCATGCCCGAAGTGCATCCAAAGTCCCGCCTGGCATGCGGTGGGTCCCAGCACGGGCAGCATGTCGGTCATGCAGGGTCTGGTGCCGAGCCACGGCTGCGGTTCGATCGGCTTGCCGAGATCGATCAGTGTCTTTGCAGCAGCCTCTGCTGACTCGAGCTGGATGGGCGTCAACCCCGCGTTCGGCGCCGAAAGTTCGGCGCCGGTGGTGATGCGCAACCCCTTTGCCATCGGCGCCATGACGTAGCCGAATGCGGCGTCGCGCAGCGGCTGACGGAGCAAGCTTCCGCCGGCATAGTGCCGGTGATAGCCGCGCTTACGCACCATTGAAAACTTGCAGCCGAACCGCTTCAAAAATTCCGGCGACCAGGGGCCCAGGGCTACAACGGCCGCTTCGGCTTCGATCGGTCCCGCGCTGGCCGTGACCGACCAGCCGCCGCCGCGTACAACCAGCGTTGCAGCATCGCCCTTGAGAATCGTCCCACCCAGCCGCTGGAAAAGATTTGCGTAGGCGGTCACCAGCGCGCCGGGGTTTGAAACTGTCCAGGGATCCTGCCAGTGAAGGCCGCCGAGCCCAGTCTCGACCAAACCCGGTTCTGCCTGCGCGAGATCGCCGCGCGTCAGCACGCTAAACTTTGCACCAAACGCCGTCCGCAGCGCTTCAGCCGCAGCAACCTCCGCGTCGAACGCTGCCTGCTGGCGATGCAGAACCCGGTACCCATCGCGCTGCACCAGATTGCCGGCGCCAGATTCGCGGATCAGTTCGTCGTGCGCGTTGGCTGCGAGCGCGATAATCCGCGCATGGGCAGCCGAGATTCTCTCATAATGGGCGGGACGCGAATTCCACCAATAGCGGAGCAGCGGCCCGATATGATGCGGCAGCGAGGCGATCTGGTAGCGCACATCGTTGGTGCGACCCATCGCGATCCGCGCAAGCGACAGCCAATCATGCGGCATGGGATAGGGTTTGAGCGCCTCGCTCTGGATGATGCCGGCATTGCCATAGCTCGTCTCCTGGCCCGGCGCCTTGCGATCGATGAGCGCAACCGACCAGCCGAGGCGCTTAAGGTGCAGCGCGGTCGCCACACCCACCATCCCCGCACCAAGGACAATCGCGCTTCTCATAGGCCTGGATCTCCGCTTGAGACCCCTAAAGTTCCAGCAGCTTTGACGTCCGGCAACGGCGGCGTCAACACAGCCGATATGCCGTTGACCCGCTTGCCAGGGTCGCCCTGTCCCACCGTCGCCCGGCCGTTACGATGACGAACGTT
>Ga0306921_10005672_pt1 | contig 12982 bp, 13 predicted proteins | sample sta12Cox44000080_FD_203760 | JGI IMG/M metagenome (GOLD analysis project Ga0306921, IMG submission 203760) | Lab enrichment of tropical soil microbial communities from Luquillo Experimental Forest, Puerto Rico - statoxic.12C.oxic.44.000.080 (v2)... | ecosystem: Environmental > Terrestrial >... | reverse complement strand
TGTAGGTCACCTCGGCGCCCAGCGTGCGCAGCGCACGGCCGAGCGAGGCGGTGCCCGGCGGACCGTCGGTCTCCGGTTGCCCGGGTCCCACCGAGAAGCCGGTGGTGAGAAGGACCCGTCGCGCGCGACGGAGGGCGCGCGCGGCCCGCGCGGCTGCCTGGGGCACGAAGAATCGCGCGATGCCCCGACGGCCGGGGTCGAGGCCGAGCAGCGAATCGACCATCGGCTAGGGGCGAGGCGAAGCAGGCGACGGGGGCGACTTCGTTGTCGGAGCGGCGGCCGGCGCTGCGGCCGCCGGAGCGGTCCCTGGCGCGGGGGCGGCCCCGGTGGTCGGGGGCTGGAAGGGCTGCGGCACGGTGAAGGTCATGCCGGTCGCAAACTGTCCTTGCTTCTCGAACATCACGATGAGCCCCGACTCGTAGAGCATGGTCGGAAAGCCACCCTGCTCGCCTGCGGCATTCGGTAGGCCCCATCCGTCGACGATCGCCTGCATGGGGAAGATGGTCGGCTTCGGCTCGAGGACGAAGACGCGCACGAGATCGGGCTTGAAGCCATCCGGTTTGAGCATGCCCAGGTCCACGGTCATGCGGACCATGCCGACCGGCGCCTTGGCGTCCTCATAGACCCAGGTGGTGGTGTCGTAGCCCTCCACCTTCTGTTTTGTCTCCTTGGAGGGTGCACCGTAGCGCTCCCGCAACTGCTCGAGCGTGGTCACGCCGGGCTCGATGCCGCCCCAGCTCGCGGCCAGCGCCGCTACCGGCAGCGCTACCGTCAGCGTGAGCACCAGGGCGAGCCCGCCAAACCATCGCATGCTCCTTAATATCCCATAGCGGCGCCGTCGCCGCGCGGATCAGCAGCGCCACGCAGCACGCCGTTGTCGAGCACGGCCACGGCCTGGGCCTGTCCGGTTTGCGCGAACCAGTCGGTCACGGGCTGGATGTTGTGTCCCTGGCGAACGAGCGCCTCGCGCAGCAGCGGCGACATGCGCCCTTCCAGGCGCACGAGGTCGGGGGCATCCGACGGATTGATCCGTCCATACATGAAGCGCGGCCGCTCGATGGCCTCCTGGATCTCCATGCCATAGTCGAGGGCGTTGGTCAGGATCTGTGAGTGGAACATGGCCTGTCCATCGCCGCCCATGGTGGAGAGCCCGAGGACAGGGCGCCCCTCGCGAGTGACCATGCCGGCCATCAAGGTATGGAACGGCCGCTTGCCCGGAGCGAAGCAGTTCGGGTGCTCGGGATCCACGTTGAAGTACGAGCCGCGATTCTGGAGGACGACGCCGGTACCCGGCGCCACCACCCCCGAGCCAAAAGCGCGGAAGAGGCTCTGAATCACGGACAGGACGTTGCCCTCGCCGTCGGCGATGACGAAGCCTGTGGTATCGCCGTCCACGTCGCCCCACGCGTGGAGCTGAGCCTTTCGCGGATCGAAGTCCGCGCGGCGGCGATCCGCGTAGCTCTTGGCAAGGAGCCGCTCGACGGGCGGCCGCGATTGCGCAGGATCCGCGATCCATCGGTCACGATCTGCGTAAGCGAGCTTTGTCGTCTCGAGCAGGAGGTGGAGCCGCTCCACGGAGTCAGGCGCGTGCTTCGTCACCTCGAAGCCTTCGAGGAGGTTCAAGGTGAGCAAGGTGGCCAGCCCCTGGGTCGGGGGCGGCGTCTCGTACACCGTGTAGCCGCGATAGGTCGTGGAGAGCGGCTCATCCCATTCGCCCTGGTGCGCGGCGAGGTCGTCCGGGGTGAGAAAGCCATCGCGCTCGAGACGCGCCGCGATGGCACGGCCCACACGGCCGCTATAGAAAAGATCCGGCTCGGCGCCGAGCTCTGCGATGGAACGGGCGAGATCGGGCTGGCGGAACATGTCGCCCGGCTCGGGAAAGACGCCGTTGGGGACGAAAATGCGTCGCCACTCGGGGTCGTCGAAGAGCGGGAAGCGCTCCCGGATGGCCTGGCAGACGATGTCCGAGATGGGAAAGCCGTCGGCCGCGTAGTGCATGGCGGGGGCGAGCAGCTCGGCCATCGAGCGCGTGCCGTAGCGCTCCCGCAGCATCGCCCACGCGCGCGTTACCCCCGGCACGGACACGGAACCCGGTCCCACGCCAGGCACCGCGGTGTGACCGCGGCGCTCGAGCTCGTCCAGGCTCGCCCGAGAGCCCGAGCGTCCCGCGCCGTTGAGGAAGTGGACGCGACGGGTCGCCGCCTCGTAGTAGAGACAGAAGAGGTCGCCGCCGAATCCGCAGTAGTTGGGCTGGGTGACGCCGAGGACGGCGTTGGCCGCCACCGCTGCGTCGATCACGTTGCCGCCCGACCGCAGCGTCTCGACCCCCGCCAGCGAGGCGAGCGGATGACAGGTGGCGACCATGCCGTGCCGGCCCATGGGCGCCTGGCGATGCGCATAACCGATCTGCGGCATTAGGTCACCCGGAGGGGGGCCGCAGTTCGAGGTGAGCGGCGGCCCACGGCCGACGCGAGACGAGAACCGAGTCGGCTCCCCTTCCGAACCTCTCCCCGGAAACGGATGGCGCGGGCAAAGCCCGCGCTCGAAGCGGTACGCCATTCAGCCAACGGTCGAAACGCCTGCAGAGCGTGCCTGCGTCGCCACATCACGAGGAGCCTCCGAAAATGCGCGTGATCTCGTCCTGCGGGAAGGCCGGCATGGGACGCGCGAGGCCGCCCGAGACGAGGGCCACGCCCTCGGAGGCCGCGGTGACCCGGCCGATAGCCGCGCAGTCGACGCCCGCGGCGCGGCAGGCGCCCGCGACGGCATTCGCGTCCGCAGAGGCCACCGTCATGAGCAGGGATCCCGAGGCGATAGTCCCGAGCGGATCGAGTCCGAAAACCTCGCAGAGGCGGCGGCCCTCGACCAGGACGGGCACACGCTCGCGGTCGATCCTGAGCCCAACGCCCGCCGCCTGGGCCAGCTCCCAACATGCGGTGGCGAGTCCGCCTTCGGTCGGATCGTGCATGGCGTGCACGCGCGCCGCTCCGCACGCCGCGCGCGAGTCGGCGAGCACGCTGATGCCGGGCGCGCGGAGAAAGCCGCAGGCGCGCTCGACCACGTCGGCGGCCACGCCGCGGCGGACGGCGTCCTCCCCTCGCTCGCGCGCGATGATGGCCGCGCCCTCGAGAGGTACGCCCTTGGTCAGGAGCACGGCGTCCCCGACCTGAGCGCCTCCCGTCGTCACCAGCGCGTCCTTGCTCACCTCGCCCAACATGGTCCCGACCACGATGGGCCGCGGCAGGCCCGCCGTCACCTCGGTGTGGCCACCCACCAATGCCACGCCCACTGCCACGCACGCCTCTGCCACCTCGGCGAAGAGCTGCTCCACGTGCGCTTCCTGACTCTTGCCCTCGGGCAGGAGCACGGTGGCGAGAAACCAGCGCGGCGTCGCCCCGCGCACGGCCAGGTCGTTGGCGTTGACGTGCAACGCGTACCAGCCCATCTCGTCGGTGGCGAAGGTGATGGGATCGGTCGTCGCCACGAGATAGCGATCGCCCATGTCCAGGACGGCGGCGTCCTCGCCGATCTGAGGGCCCACGATCACTCGCGGATCGGCGCCGACGTACTTGCCGAAGAGTCGCTGGAGGAGCTGGGCGGGAAGCTTGCCCACGGGCAGCGGCGGCATGACCCGCGTAGTATAGGAGCGGCTGCAGGTATGGGCAAGAAGGGGCACGAGCGCCAGGGATGATCTGCGACGACGCCGATTGGCTGGGTCGGCCCTTCGGAGGTGCCCCGCTTCACCTATGAGCATCGGAAATGTGGTGGTTCCTGAATCTCCTGCCCCGCCGGGCCCGTCGAAACAGGCGGGAGGACATGGATATGACGGCGTGGATAGCAATGGGCATCGTGGCGTTGCTCTTCGTCGGCCCTCTCGTGTGGCGCACGTGGCGAGACCATCTCGAGGATCGCGCGCTCTCACTCCAGGCCGACCTCCAGGCGGCGGTGAATCACGCGCTTGGCGGGGAATCGTTGGTGGCGGTGCGAGTCAAGGCCGGGGCTCACGACAAAACGGGTACGGTGGAGATCTACGTGCCCGCGGGCTGGGAGGACGTGCTGGAGGATGTGTGGCCGGTGGTGCTGTCGCACATGCCGGCTGGTTACGTGCTGGTCTTCAGGCCGAGCCCCACGGCGGCGCCTGCTCCGCTCCGACGCGCCGCCTGACGTCCGCTTCATTCCTGCGGTGCTGCCAAAGCTGGTAGCTATCGCGGGGATCGTCATGATCCTCGCGATAGTCTGGGACGCCTTCGAAGCCCTCGTGCTCCCTCGCACCGCGAACCGGCCTTTCCGGCCTGCCCGTCTCTTCTATCGGGGAACGTGGCCGGCCTGGCTCGGCCTGGCGCACCTGGTCCCGCGGCGCCGTCGCGAGAACTTCCTCGCCATCTTCGGACCGTTGTCCTTCCTGCTCCTCATGGCGTGCTGGGCCATCGGGCTCGTGTTCGGCTTCGCCATGGTGCAGTGGGGGTTGGGCTCGCACCTGATCGTGCCCCGAGGCACGGGCGGCTTCTGGACTGATTTCTACATGAGCGGGACTACGCTCTTCACCCTCGGCATCGGAGACGTGACACCCAACAGCGTCTTCGCGCGCGCCCTCACCGTCGTGGAGGCAGGCTTGGGCTTTGGCTTTCTCGCCCTCGTCATTGGCTACCTGCCCGTGCTCTATCAAGGCTTCTCCCGACGTGAGGTGAACATCTCGCTGCTCGACGCGCGCGCAGGCTCGCCGCCCAGCGCGGGCGAGCTGCTGCTGCGCCACGCAGACGACATGGCGGGCCTCGAGTCGCTCCTTCGCGACTGGGAGCGATGGGCGGCCGAGCTGATGGAGAGCCACCTCTCCTATCCCGTGCTCCTCTACTTCCGCTCCCAGCACGAGCACCAGTCCTGGCTCGGCTCGCTCACCGCCATCCTGGACGCGAGCGCGCTGGTCATGGTGGGCATCCACGGCGGTCCCGCGCGGCAGGCGCAGCTCACCTTCGCCATGGCCCGCCATGCTGTCGTCGATCTCGCCCAGGCCACCGGCACTGCGCCGCGCGGCCCCGAAACAGATCGGCTCCCTCCGGAGGACTTCCGCTCGTTGCAGTCTCTGTTGATCCGGAACGGCGTGAGGCTGAAGGAGGGTGCGATGGCCGAGACCGCGCTGGCGGCCTTCCGCGGTCTCTACGAGCCCTACGTGGCAAGCTTGGCCGCTCGCCTGCACCTGATGCTGCCTCCGTGGCGGGCGCCCGTCGACGAGGCCGACAACTGGCGCACGAGCGCCTGGGAGGCGGGATCATCGGGAATCGCGGGGCTCTCGCGCCACGACCTGGGCGAGCATCCAGAGCTCTGAGCGGAGTCGCGGGAAGGTGACTACTGCCCCTGCGTGGTGTCCCAGTCGACCTCGGTGACGATGACGCGATAGGCGGGCGCGCGGAGGACGGTGCCGCAGAACTGAAATCCCGACTGGCCCACGATCTCGCGCGCCACGTTGGGAATGTTGCGCGACACTACCCGGTCGTTGTCGACGCTTTGGACCATCAGGCTCACGTTGCGCGCGCTCACCCGCTGGTCGTTGTAGATGCGGCCGCATACCGCGTTGAAGTCGCGCGTCTGCGGTTCCACCGTCCATTGGATGCGCAGGCCACGGCTCTCCGTCGTCTGCACCTCGGGCACCGGCGCCTGCGCGCCTGCCGACGTGACCAAGGCGAGGACGAGCCCGGCCATGAGACTCGCGCGTGATCGCATGGCTAGAAAAGCCCCGAGGCAGCGCGCAGGGCCGCCATCACGAGGGGCTTGGGATACACGCCCAGACCCACCACTCCCGCCACGCACACCAGGATGGAGACGGCGAGATAGGGCGAGACGGGCACGGGCTGCCGGCGCTCCGGCGAATCGATATACATCCGCTTCGCCACCAGGAGGTAATAGAAGAGCGCCACGACGGTGAGGATAGCACCAACCAGCACGAGCCAGTACATTCCTCGTTCCGCGGCGGCCCAGAACACGTAGAGCTTGGCCCAGAACCCCGCCACGAAGGGAATGCCGCCGAGGGACAGCAGGAAGAGGAGCATGCAGAGCGCGAGCACGGGCGAACGTTGGGCGAGGCCTTTGTAGGCGGCGATGGCCTCCGAGCCGTCGGACTGCGCCACTGCCTCCACCACGAAAAAGGCGCCCATGTTGCCGAAGAGGTAGGCGACCAGATAGAAGAGCATCATGGCCACGCCGTCCGCCGACACCGCGGCGAAGCCCACGAGCATATAGCCGATGTGGGCGATGCCCGAGTAGGCGAGCAGGCGCTTCACGTTCTGCTGCGGGATGGCCATGAGATTCCCCGCGACGATGGTGACGGCGGCCAGCCCCGCCGCCACGGGCACCCACAGGAGCACAGGATCGCCCACGCCTTCCAGGTAGAGTCGGAACATCACCACGAAGCCGGCAGCCTTGGGCGCCACGGAGAGCCACGCCACGAAGGGCGTGCTCGCCGCCTCGTAGGTATCGGGCACCCACATGTGGAAGGGGAAGGCGGCGATCTTGAAGCCGAGTCCGCCCAGAGTGAGGATCATGCCCAGGAGCAAGAGCGGATGTCCCTGTTGGAGGGCCGTCACCACCCCGGAGAGGTCGGTGGTCTTCGCGATGCCGTAGACGAACGACAGGCCGTATACGATGAAGGCCGAGGACACCGTGCCGATGAGGAAAAACTTCAGCGCGGCTTCCACCGACTCCGCTTCCTGCTTGCGAAACCCCGAGAGGACGTAGAGAGGGATGGACATGAGCTCGAAGGCCACGAAGAGGAGGATCAGCTCGCGGGCGGAGGCGAGGACGAGCATGCCGAGGAGGGAAGCGAGCATGGCCACGTAGTACTCGGTCGCCCGCCGCGCGAAGGTTTCGGCGCGGAGGCCCAGCGAGCCCACCACGCCCAGGAGGGTGGCGAGAAGGAAGAGCCGCTTGGAGAACACGGCCAGCTCGTCCTGCACGAAGGTGCCGCCGAACAGCGCGGTCCCCGGCTCGATCCGGAACGAGAGCACGAGGAGCACGAGGAGGCCGAGGGCGGCGAGCACGCCCACCCGCCGTCGGTTCGCGCCCGTGCTCAGAACGCCCACGAAGAAGACGAGGAGGATGAGGACGCCGAGCCCGAGCTCGAGGCCCAGGCCGCTCATCATTGAAAGACTCCGAGCCTGATGAGGAGCGGTACCGTCGCAGTGTCCACGGGGCCGAGGGCGATGCCCGGGGCGACGCCAAAGAGGATCAGGGTGAAGACGAGGATGATGAGGGCGGCCCACTCCGGCCCCCGTGCATCGGGCAGGTGCTGGAAGTGTGGATCCGTGGACCTCGGTCCCCAGAAAATCTGCTTGGCCACGCGCAGCACGTACACAGAGGTGAGATAGGCGCCGATCACGCCGGGGAAGAGCCACCAGGAGGACGGCGACTGCCAGGCCCCGAGGAAGGTGAGGAACTCCGCCACGAAGCCCGCGGTGGCGGGCAGGCCCAGCGAGGACAGGCCCGCAATGGTGAAGGCGGTCGCGATGCCCGGCATCATCTGGCCGAATCCACCCATGGAGAAGATGGCGCGCGAGTGCGCCTTCTCGTAGACGAGGCCCACGAGGGCGAAGAACAGGCCCGTCATGATGCCGTGGGCGAACATCTGGAAGACCGAGCCGTTGAGCCCGTTCTCCGTCAGCGTCGCCATGCCCAGCATGACCACGCCCATGTGCGACACCGAAGAGTAGGCGATGACGTACTTGAGATCGGTCTGGGCCATGGCGCTGAGCGCGCCGTACACGATGTTCACGCAGGCGATGGCCCCCACCAGCCACACCCACTGATTGGCGCCGTCGGGGAGGAGCCCAAGACCCAGTCGCACCACGCCATAAGCGCCGAGCTTCATGAGCACCCCCGCGTGCAGCATGGACACCGCGGTCGGCGCGGAAGCATGGCCGTCGGGTGACCAGGTGTGGAGCGGCCAGATGCCCGCGAGGATGCCGAAGCCCACGTAGAAGGCGAGGAAGACCCAGGACTGGAGCCCGCGCTCGAACTGAATGCCCTCCATCTCCAGGAAGGAGAAGGACGTGGAGCCCGAAGCCACGTAGAGGGCGAGGATGCCCACCAAGATGAAGGCCGACCCAAAGAGCAGGTAGAGGGTCAGCTTCATCGCCGCGTATTCCTTGGTGCCCACCCCGGTGCGACGGAACGCCCAGGCGAAGATGCCCTGGGGGCGGATCTCCCCCGAGGAGCCCCAGATACCGATCAAGAGATACATGGGAAGCACGGCGATCTCATAGAAGAGGAAGAGCACGAAAAGATCGAGGGAGACGAACACGCCGTACACGCCGGTGACGAGGACGAGGAGGAGCGCGTAGAACTCCTGGCTGCGCTCCTTCACCGTCCAGGAGGCGAACACGCCCGCAAAGATGATGATGCTCGTGAGGAGCACCATGAGCATGCTCATGCCGTCCACGCCGAGCTGGTAGTTGATGCCCAGCGGCGGCACCAGCGAGAGCTCCTCGTAGAACTGGAAGCCTGCCGCCTCGCGCTCGTAGGCCCAGTAGATGCGGATCGACAGCAGAAGAGAGATCGCGGTTGCCACCAGGGAGATCCAGCGCACGAGGAGCGGCCGATGTCGGGCGAGGAACATGATGAGCACGGCCCCCACGAAGGGGGACCACGTGATAACGCTGAGCGTGGGAAACCCCGTCATCGAGGCCACCGCGTCCATAGCATGAGGAGGAGCACGCCGAGGGCGATCCCGTAGACGTAGTCCTGGGCGCGCCCGGACTGCAGATGGCGCAGGCGGTCGCCGGCCATGAGGGTCCACGCGGACAGCACGTTCAGGACGCCGTCGACCAGATAGCGGTCGATCCAGCCCACCAGGCGGGACAGGGTCAGCATGAGGCCGCGGTAGACGAAGGCGAAGAGGTCGTCGAGCCAGAAGCGCCGGAGAGCGGCCACGCGAATGGGGGTAAAGGCGCGGGCGAGGCTCTCCGCGCTGATGACGCGACGCTGGTACACGAGGTAGGCGAGCGCGATGCCCGCGAGGGCCACGAGCACCGCGGTGGGCGTGAGCCAGCCCAGCGTCTCGAACTCGGCCTTCGGGTGCCAGAACGCAAAGAGGATGCCCGCTCCCAGAGAGAGGACGGCGAGGATCCACAGGGGCAGCGCCATGGAAAAGGGCGCGTCGTGCGGGTGGTGCTCGTGACCATGCGCGCCGGCGGGTGCGCCCGCGAAGGTGATGAAGACCACGCGGAACATGTAGAAGGCGGTGAGGAACGCGCCCACGAGGAGCATGGCGAAGGGACCGGGGAATCCGCCCGCGAGGGTGGCCCCGAGGATCTCCTCCTTGGAGAAGAAGCCGCCGAAGAAGGGAATGCCCGCGAGAGAGAGCGTACCCACCACGAAGACGATGGTGGTCTGTGGCATCTTCCGTCCCAGGCCGCCCATCTCGAAGATGTCGTTGGTGCCCACGGCGTGGATGACGGCGCCCGCCCCGAGGAAAAGGAGCGCCTTGAAGATGCCGTGGGTGAGCAGGTGCAGGAAGCCCGCAGAGGCGAAGCCCGCCCCGATGGCCGCCATCATGTAGCCGAGCTGGGAGACCGTGGAGTAGGCGAGCACACGCTTGATATCCGTCTGCACGCAGGCGAGCACCGCGGCGAGGAGCGCGGTGAAGGCGCCGTTCCACGCGATGATCTGCATCACGTCGGGGGTGAGGCGGAAGAGCCACACCGTGCGGGTGAGCAGGTAGACGCCGGCGGTGACCATGGTGGCGGCGTGGATGAGGGCGGAGACGGGCGTGGGGCCTTCCATGGCGTCGGGCAGCCAGATGTGGAAGGGGAACTGCGCGGACTTGCCAGAGGCGCCCAGGTAGATGCAGAAGGTGATGACTCCGAGGCCGGCCAGAGGCATGAGACCGCTCTCCGTCAGGCTCAGGAGCTCGAGGAAGTCGAACGTACCGGCCTGCCGCCACAGGAGGACGATGCCGATCAAGAAGCCGACGTCACCCGCCTTGGTGATCCAGAAGGCCTTGACGGCCGCCCGCGCTGCCTCCGGCCGCGGATACCAGTAGCCAATCAGGAGATAGGAGCAGAGGCCCACCAGCTCCCAGTTGATGAAGAGCTGGACGAAGTTGGGCGCGAGCACCAGCCCCATCATCGAGAACGCGAAGAGGGACTGGTACGTGTAGTAGCGGCCGAGAGACGGCGCAGGCTCGTCGGAGAGATAGCCCAGCGAATAGACCTGGACGAGGAAGGAGACGAGGGCGACCAGGACGAGCATGAGGGCGGAGTCGCCGTCGGCGAGCACCCCCACGGAGGTGAGCGGGCCGGCCTCGGTGGGAATCCACGCCCAGAGCCACGAGGAAAAGCCGCCGCTCGCCGAGGCGACCCGGAGCGAGGCGAGGGCAGCGGCGAGGGCGCCCGCCGCAAAGAGCACGGACAGGTACGCCGCGGGCCGGCCGCTCCGACGCAGAGGCGCCACCACCGCGAGGATCACGAAGGCGCCGGCCGGGAGGAGCAGGGCGATCAGCGCGGGCAGAGCCGGATCGGTCATGGGCCTCCGTCAGCCCTTGAGGATGTCGAGATGATCCGCCACGGCCGTGCGCTTCATCCGGAACATGAGGATGACGATGGCGAGGCCGAGGGCAACCTCGGCCACCGTGATGGGAATGGTGAAGGACGTGAAGAGCATGCCCACGATGTCGGCGTTGTAGCGCGCGAAGGCGACGAGGTTGATGTTGACCGCGTTGAGCATGAGCTCGATGCCGAGGAGGATACCCACCGTGTTCCGCCGGGTCACCACGCCGAAGAAGCCGACGGCGAAGAGAACGGCGGCCAGCGTCAGGTACGCGCTGAGCGGCATGGCTAGTCCTCGGGGCGGGCGAAGTACAGCGCGCCCAGGAGGCCGACCAGGAGGAGGACGGCGAGGAGCTCGAAGGGAAGCACGAACTCCGTCATGAGGACCTGGCCGAGGACGCGCGTCACGTCGACGGCGATGACGGGCTGCTCCACGGGCAGCTCGGCGCCGCGGAGGAAGCGCAGCAACGCCACGAGGAGGGCGCCGGCCAAGATCACCCCCGTGAGGAGGCGGCGGCTGACCTGGGTCAGCCGGTCACCCACCAGACGCTCGGTGACCACGATGGCGAACACCACGATGGTGATGACGCCGCCCGCGTAGAGCAGGAGCTGCACGGCGGCGAGGAACTCCGCGTCGAGGGAGAGAAAGATCCCGGCCGTGCCGGTGAGGGACAGGGCGAGCCAGAGCACCGAGTGGAAGAGGTTCTTGGTCAGCACCACCGCCAGGGCCGAGCCGATGACCACGACGGCCAGACCCCAAAACGCGACGACGTCGAGGGTCACTCGGCCTTGCCCTCCGTCTTCGCGGGCGCTTCCGCCTTGGCGTGCTCGGCGGGAGCAGCCTTGGGGGGCGTCTGCATGTCGCGCAAGCCATTGCCGGTAGCCCACGACGGATCGAACTGGAGACCGATGGTGTGCAGGCGATCCTTGTCGAGGAGGAGCTCGCGCCGGTCGCTGGTGGCGAGGTCGAAGGATTTCATCATGATGATGGCGTCGGTGGGGCACACCTGCACGCACAGCTCGCAGAACTCGCAGGCGTAGAGCTCGAGAGTGAAGGTCTTGGCGAAGTTGCGCTTCTCCGCCTTGAGCATCTCCACCTTGATCACCTGGGGCGGGCAGATGTACTCGCACAGGCGACAGCCGATGCAGTTCTCCTCGCCCGTCTCCTTGTCGTAGGTGAGCGCGAGCACGCCCCGGAACCGGTCGGGATACACGCGCTTCACCTCGGGATAGTGCACGGTGACGGGCTTGCGGAGGAAGTTCAGCAGGGTGACGCCCATGGCGCGCCGGACGGCGCCCAGGAGATCACCCAGATCTCTCCAGAAGCTCTGGCCGAGCGCTCTAGGCACCCGGGGCGCCCTTCCAGGCCACCACCACCGCGGTGGCCATGAGGAGGAGGAGCGAGAAGGGCAGGAGGAGCTTCCAGGAGATGGCGAGGATCTGGTCGACGCGGATGCGCACGAAGCTCCAGCGGATCCACGTCACGAGCAGGAACACGAACATGGCCTTGAGAAGGAACCACAGCGGCCCCAGCCAGGCGGGGCCGGGGCCGCCCCAAGCGCCCAAAAACAGGAGCGCGCCCAGGAACGACGTGCCGATCACGTGCGCGTACTCGCCGAGCTGGATGAGAGCGAACTTCATCCCCGAGTATTCGACGCGGAAGCCCGCGATGAGCTCGGACTCCGCCTCGAGGATGTCGAAGGGCACGCGGTTCTCCGCGGCCAGAGTGGTGACGATGTAGGTGAGGAAGGCGAGCTGGCCCAGCACGGGATAGAAGATGAACCAGTGGAGGAGGTCGGGCTGAGCCGCCGCGATGTCGGAGAGCCTCAGCGAGTCCGCGAGGAGCACGGGGACCAGAGCCACGAACACGAAGGGCAGATCGTACGAGATGATCTGGTTCACCGCGCGCATCACGGAGAGGAGCGCGTACTTGTTGTTGGACCCCCAGCCCCCCATGAAGAGGCCCACGATCTCCATGGCGGACACGGCGAGGAAGAAGAGGATGCCGATGTTGAGATCGGCCACTCCCAGCCCCGGCGCGAAGGGCAAGGTGGCGAAGATGAGCATGCACGGCAGGAGGAAGACGATCGGGGCGAGGTTGTACACGGCACGGTCGGCCGTGCGCGGAACCACGTCCTCCTTCATCATGAGCTTCAGCGCATCCGCGATGGGCTGGAGCAGCCCGTGGGGGCCCACGCGATAGGGGCCGATGCGCGACTGCATGCGCGCGGCGAACTTCCGCTCGAGCAGGGTCACGTAGGTGACCATGCCGATGATGGCGTTCAGCACGATGAAGCCCACCACGAAGAAGTAGAGCGCGGAGAGCATCAGTTCCTCCCTCTCCCTTCCAGGGAGAGGGCCGGGGTGAGGGTCGAGGAGACATGGGTTGGGGGGCCCCCCCCCCCCCCCCCCCCCGCGGGGGGGGGGGGGGGGGGGTTGTGGTAGGA
>Ga0306921_10005671_pt1 | contig 12983 bp, 11 predicted proteins | sample sta12Cox44000080_FD_203760 | JGI IMG/M metagenome (GOLD analysis project Ga0306921, IMG submission 203760) | Lab enrichment of tropical soil microbial communities from Luquillo Experimental Forest, Puerto Rico - statoxic.12C.oxic.44.000.080 (v2)... | ecosystem: Environmental > Terrestrial >... | reverse complement strand
AAATCCATAATCGCTCGGTCTGCTCCAATTCGTTCCCAAGTCTCACAGAATGCGATTCTGGCCATTTGGGTATCCCGTTAGTATAAGGCCAAAACCTCTACGTCGCTTTGCCGGAATGCGGCCTGTGGATTACCCTCTCGGTCGATCTTTGGAATCATTGGTTTGGGGCGATGGTCGATCACGGTTTCTCGGCAAAGTAACTACAGCGAAAGGAGTTGAAGGCAAAGCGGGTCAAATCCGGGAGGAAGTAGGCCATGGTTGGGAACCGGAGAGCTCGGCGATCCTAGTGAGCGGATCACCTCGCGCGAGCGTGCTCGGCGGCCTCGACCATCGCGACGAGGCTGGAGGTTATCGGCGTTGGAACCCCATTGCGAACCCCGCCGCGTAGAACGGGGCCGGCGATGCCATCCAGTTCCAGCTCGCGTCCGGCAGCGAGATCTTTCGCCATGGAAGCGCGCATCGAGGGCGGGGCGGCGGGAAAGATCGCGAGTATTTTCCCGGCATCGACTTCCGCGCCTTCTTTAGCGGCGACTGTACAGGCTTCGTGCACCGCGGATTCGAGTTTGGCCTTCCACTCCCGATCGGCCGAGATTTGACCGTTATTCTTCCCGGAAGCGGAGGTCACCAGCGCGAACGGCTCGAGAAAGCAGAGCTTGCTCCACAGCAGCGTGGACTCATTGGCAATGAACTGGCAGGCGAACCCCAGTTTTTGCAGGCCGGCGATGGTGTCTTTGAGCATTGCCCTCCCGCTTGCCGCAACGTTGAGACGCACCTCTGAGCGCAGGACAAACCGGCCCGGGGCGATGCGCTCGGCCTCGACCGCGATGGTCGCGGGCACGACGCGATCGTGGCCAAAACGCGCACGGAGTAGGGCGACGTGGTCCACACCATTAAGCAAGGGGACGGCGATGCCAGGAACCGCTTCGACCGATGTCAGCGCATCTTCGAGCTGATAGGTCTTGGTAGCGATCCAGAGTGCGTCCACGGCCCCCGTCAGCCCCGCCACGACCTTGGCTGGCACAGTGATTGTGCCTGCAGGACGCTCCAACGACAGGGTCTTCGGATACTCTCCGAGCTTCCCGGCGCGGACGATTAGTGTAACGTCGTACCCCAAGGAATTCAGAGTTGTGGAGATGAGCCCACCGATCGCGCCGGCGCCTAGAATTGCATGTTTCATAGAACTCTTTCTGCGTCGGAAACCCCCGATTTCAACCGAGGGAGGAGGCGCGAGGTTGCCCGCGGGCAATGGGCAACGCTAGACTGAATGCGAAATGGCTCTTGGGTGTAGGTTTTGCCGGAGCGATCCGGACGCCCGGGGGATGAGGCTGACGCGCGGTCGTACATGAACGCTGCTCCGTTAGAAATAACAGCGGAAGATAACAAACCCTTCCCTTTCAACCGGCACAACGGCCTCCGGTAATCAGGACCCGAACCCGGAAACAAGGCCAGTGTCGCGGAGACTGGTGACTGTTGGAAGTTGCCACGCAGTCAGTGTACCGGCAATTTCCGGTGTATAGTCGTTAGCGGTCCGGAAAGCGAACAAGGTTTACCCGGAAACCGGGGGCCTTGAACGCCGTGCTGGAGCGAACCGAGCTCTTCAGGAGCTTAATCCCTTCTATAAGAGGAACCTGGGGCGACTGAATCCGTGCCCTTTCCAACTACGTTATGCGCAAACAGCATGGATCGCCGGAAACATGCACCTGGGGTTTTGTATCGATGAGATTCTTCGTCGCCGCAAGCATCGTCTTACCCTGCACCGTCGCTCTTTACGCCCAGAACAGCGGGGCCAGTGTTGCGGCGCGGCGCGCGCAACTACACGATGCCCTGCAATCTGAGTGGGAGTACGATCTCCGCACCCATCCTGAGTTCGCCACTTATGTAGGCGACACGCGCTACAACGACCGGCTGGGCGACTACTCGCCCGCGGCCATCGCCCAAGAACAAGAGCATGCCAGGCAGCAACTGAAGCTGTTTGAGGCCATCGACACCAGTGGTTTCCCCGAAGAGGAAGCATTAAACCAAAAGCTCATGGTGCGTAATCTGCGCGAGGACCTCGAAGAGTCGAAGTTCAAAGACTGGGAGATGCCAGTCACCCAGTTCATGGGATTGCACCTGAGTTACGCATCGATGCCTTCGGAGATGCCGTTTAAGTCCGTAAGGGATTACGAGAACTATATCGCCAGGCTGCACCAGCTTCCGCGGGTGTTGGGCCAGATCACTGACGACATGAAGCTCGGCTTACGCGACGGATTGATGCCGCCCAAGTACTTGCTGGAAAAGGTGGCGGTGCAAGCCCAGGAGATCGCCGACGCAAGCGGAGAGAAGAGTCCGTTCGCCGAGCCATTGAGGAAATTTCCGGCGGATATTCCGCCCGCCGACCAGCAGCGCCTGCGGGAGGCAGTGATAAAAACGGTGGCAACTGAAGTCGGCCCTGCCTATGCGAAGTTCGCGTCCTTCGTGAAGAATGACTACGCCCCCAAAGGCCGGACGGAGCTAGGGGTGCGGTCGCTGCCGGATGGCGATGCGCGTTACCAGTTCCAAGTGAAGCGCCTGACCACCACGAACCTCACTCCCGAAGAGATCCATCAGATGGGTCTGCAACAAGTAGAGGAGATCGACGCCCAGATGCTGGCTATCGCCAAACAGCTGGGCTTCTCAGATCTGAAGAGCTTCAACCAGCACATTCGTGAGGACCCGAAGCTGCACGGCACGTCGGGGCAGCAGATTCTCGATCTCTACCAGCATTACACCGACCAGATGTATACCAAGCTTCCGCAACTTTTCGGGCGGCTTCCCAAAAGCAAGCTATCGGTCGTGCCCATGGAAGCCTACCGTGAGCCCAGCTCGCCTCCGGCCGACTACTCCCCCGGAACCAGCGACGGCTCGCGGCCGGGAAGAATCAACGTCAACCAGTACGAACCACAGAACCGCCTCCTGTTGAACCTTGAGGCGATCGCCTATCACGAAGGCGTTCCTGGTCATCACCTGCAGTATTCGATCGCGTCAGAGTTGACCGATATTCCTCCGTTCCGCAAGTACGCATGGTATCCCGCATATTCTGAAGGCTGGGGCTTATATTCCGAGCAGCTGGGCAAAGATGTCGGTTTCTACCAGGACCCCTACAGCGAGTACGGCCGGCTGGAGAATGAGATGTGGCGATCGATTCGGCTTGTGGTCGATACCGGCGTGCACTACAAGCACTGGACGCGCGAGCAAATGGTGGATTACTTCCGCACCCACACCGCCATGGATGAGCCGAACATCCAGACGGAAGTGGACCGCTACATCGCCTGGCCCGCACAGGCTCTGAGCTATAAGCTTGGCCAGATGGAGATTCTCGCCCTGCGCGCGCAGGCCCAGAAGGAGCTGGGCTCGAAGTACGACATTCGTGCCTTTCACGATGAAGTGCTGGGAGCCGGACCGCTTCCGTTGGAAATTTTGCGTGCCCGCGTCGTGGACTGGATCCGGGGACAGCCGGCGGCCAAGGCGGCCAGCAGGCCATAGCATTTATTCTGGGAGATCAGGAACCAGCAGGAAGGATTTCCTGGTGTTGTGTTGTGCGTCTGATAGGGGTTCGAATTGAAGTTTCTTGACCGCCTGCAACCGCTTGGCGTGCTGGCCCTGCGCCTGGTGCTGGGTGCCATCATGATCGCGCATGGCTATCCCAAGGTCTTCGGCGGACTGCAACACACAGCGGCTTTCGTGCATAGCTTGGGAATACCGGCATGGCTGGGATACGTATCGGCATTTGTGGAATTCGGCGGCGGGATATTATTGGTTGCGGGCTTTCTTACCCGTTGCGCGGCGCTGGCGGTCCTCATTGACATGCTGGTGGCAATTTTCGCCGTTCACTTCAAACACGGCTTCACGGGCGCGGGGAACTACCAGCTTCCGCTGTCGCTGGCTGCGATTGCTTTCGCGCTTCTCTTTAGCGGCGGCGGTCCCATTTCGCTTGACGCTGTCACCGGGAGGCGATAGCAGAGGCTGTGTGATTCTTCATGCCTTGCTGGCAAGGTCAGCTTCGGCCTTGCAGTGACGAAAAACCCACCAGGACCCTTTCTCCAGAGGTGTAGCAACTTTGCCAAGCCGGTTCACCGCTCCAGCCGCTTTTTTGTCTAGACGACGCTCGGGTGTCGAGCCGCCGCTGGCTGGTCCGCTATTGAAAGCAATCTACAAGTCCGCCCTCCTCGTCGGGAGGAACTGCACAGGTCAGCTGACGCTTTCCGCGGTGGCAATATCGGGTCGAGGGGCGAGCCTTCAGACTCTGGCTTGAAAGCAGCGCGGCAAGCAAGTTTGCGATCCTGTACAGTCAAAACCCCTCGCCGCTTCCCGGCGGATTGTCTGCTATCACGATGCTCCAGGCGGGGAGCTTTACGGCGAACTTTGGTAGAATTCGACTCACTTACATACTGACCAAGGAGACAAACATGGCACTCAAGATCGGTGATACCGCGCCCGATTTCACTGCGGACACCACCGAGGGCCGCATTAAGTTTCACGACTGGATTGGCGACTCGTGGGCGGTGCTGTTCTCACATCCCAAGGACTTCACCGCGGTGTGCACCACTGAGCTCGGCTACATGGCGAAGCTCAAGCCTGAGTTCGACAAGCGTGGCACAAAAATCATCGGTCTCAGCGTCGATCCCGTGACCGATCATTCGCGCTGGGCCGATGACATTAAGGAGACGCAGGGCTACGCGCCAAACTATCCTTTGATCGGTGACGCCGACCTCAATGTCGCCAAGCTTTACGAGATGCTTCCTGCCGCCACCGAGGGCGGGTCGAAAGGACGCACCGCTGCCGACAACATGACCGTGCGTAACGTCTTTGTGATCGGGCCCGACAAGAAGATCAAGCTGGTCCTGATCTATCCCATGACCACCGGCCGCAACTTCGACGAGGTCCTGCGGGTACTTGACTCCCTGCAAATGACCGCCAAGCACAAGGTCGCGACGCCGGTGAACTGGAAGCAGGGCGAGGACGTGATCATCGCCGGGTCGGTGTCCGACGAAGAAGCCCGGCAGAAATATCCACAAGGCTGGAAGGCTCCGCGGCCCTATCTGCGGATCGTGCCGCAGCCCAAGCAGTAGGACTGATTCAGACTTGCTCGTCGGGCACAGTCTTAACACGGCACGCCTTCACAGTTGCCGAACCCGGGAATGGCGGCTTTCGCCACGGCAGAGCCTCAGCGGATTTCGTAAATGTTGAATCCGGGCTGTAGTCTGAAGTGATTTGCCAAGGGGACGAAGTTGCCAGCTGTGAAGACGTGCGCCCGAAGGCCGTTTTCCGCGGTGGGATTGGGGTGGACTTCAGTTTGGTGTCGTCCCGGTGTTAATTGGGTCCGAGGTTACGAGTTTTTCCTTGTGCGCCTTGCTTATCGCCGTTGTTATGGCGAGCATCTCGGCCGGCCAGCCCGCCGTGCCGCCGCTGCGGATCGCCGTCGTGGGCCTGGTTCATGGCCATGTCGAAGGATTCTTCCGGCACAACCTGCATCGTGCTGACATCGAAATTGTCGGCATCACCGATCCCAGCCAAACTCTGTTTGCGCGCTACGCCAAGCAGTTCAATCTCGATCCCCGGCTATATTACGCAAACCTCGATGACCTGTTGGACAAAACCCACCCCCAAGCCGTGCTGGTTTACACCTCGACCTACGATCATCGTGCAGTCATTGAAAGCTGCGCGCGTCACGGTGTCCACGTCATGATGGAGAAGCCGTTGGCTGTCAGCTACGCGGACGCCCAAGCTGTAGCGGCGGCGGCAGAACGCGGCCATATCCAGGTGCTGGTGAACTACGAAACGACCTGGTATCCCAGCAACCACGGAGCCTACGACCTGGTTCGCGATGGGGCGCTCGGCGAGATCCGCAAGATCGTGGTGCATGACGGACATCGCGGTCCAAAAGAAATTGGTGTCCAACCGGAGTTTTTGTCCTGGCTCACGGATCCGCAGCTCAACGGTGCCGGCGCGCTGTTTGATTTCGGCTGCTATGGCGCCGATCTTGCGACGTGGCTGATGAACGGTCAGCCGCCGGAATCGGTCACCGCGGTTACGCAGACCACCAAGCCTGGCATTTATCCTAAGGTGGATGACGAAGCGGTGATTGTTTTGAAGTATCCGAAGGCCGTGGCCATCATTCAGGCGTCATGGAATTGGCCCTTCGATCGTAAAGACCTGGAAGTGTACGGCCAAAGGGGCTACGTTATCACTATTGCGCGCGACGGTCTGCGCCTTCGTCGTCCCGGAGAACAAGAACAGGAGGTGAGAGCGAAGGATTTAGCTGCTCCTTACGATGATCCGCTTACCGAACTTCGGGGAGTACTTCTCTCCGGCGCGAAAGCGGATGGACTCACCTCGCTTGAAACCAACCTGGTGACGATGGAAATTCTCGACGCTGCCCGCACTTCCGCCGCGGCTGGAAGAAGCATTCCGCTACCGCTGAAGAAATAAGGCTCTTGCAAGTACAGTATGAATCTACCTTACTTTGCGAGCGAATCCCGCGCCCTCACCGCGATTTTCTGGGCCGGCCTCACTTGCGGAGTAATGGACATTTCTGCCGCCCTCCTTATCTGGTGGCCGCAGGGCGTCTCGCCCGCCAGACTCTTAAAAGGCATCGCGGGTGGCTTGCTGGGACCGCAAGCTTACAACGCCGGCTGGCCGGTCGCTGCGCTTGGCCTCGCGTGTCATTTTTTTATCGCATATTCAGCAGCGACGGTTTTCTACTTGGCCAGCCGAAAGCTGAGATTTCTGACGCTGCGCCCGGTTCTCTCCGGGGTGCTGTATGGCGTCTGCGTTTACCTTGTCATGTATTGGATCGTGGTGCCGCTCTCACGCCTTCACCGCCGCCCGACCTCTGTCAAGGCAACCGTGATTGCCATCATCACTCACATATTCTGCGTCGGCCTGCCAGTCTCGCTGGTCATTCGCCGCTTCTCGCGATAGGTATGGGGAAATCTTTAACCTCCATTTACCTCGGCGGCTGCTGCGGTTGCTGCCGGGCCTGCTTCTTCTTGCTCACCGGGGTCACGGGCGCCGGATCCTGGCACTTCTCCTCCATCACTGTCATCTCGGTTGCCTTGAATCGTCGCCCGGCATCGCCTTTCTTTCCCGCAGATCCCGGCAGCGGCTCCCACGATCCTGTTAGCTTTACCTTGGCACCCGCGCCCTTTTTCAGCTCTTCACTGCCCACCACCTGCACGCCCAGGCGATGCTGCATGCTGGTCAGCGTGTATAGATCATCCGCATCGGGGCCAGCAAGACATCCGACCACAGTAGTGCCTTTCGGAGTCACCGCAGGCTTCCCCGCCTCCTGAGCTGCGCCCACGCTTAAGGCACTGGCGCACGCTACCGCGATCAAGAAACGTCTGATCTTTCGCGCCCTCAAACCCACCATACGGCATTGCTCCGGCGGCCTCAACAGGTTGCGCGGGATGAGCCTCCAGGGTTTGCCCACGCCCGACGCATCGGGAGCGCAGCACATTGCAGATCGCCTTTCCAGTCGCCCCGAAATTCGCGGGGATCGACAATGTTGCGGCCGGCGAGTGCGGCAGTTCGCCGAGGGGGTGTTCTGTGCCGGCGTTAACACCGCGGCCTTCCAGCGCGTGCGTAACGCCGAAAACGAAGCGCCCTTCCCTGCAATGATTTCGAAAGAAAAAATTCGTGCAGGCTTTCCCTAAGGGGGCGCTTCAGTTGTCTGCTGCGCGGTGCGTTGAATGATGCTAGGCGAGGTGAGGTCCGACGGACGCGAAGGATCTTTTTAATTTGGGTGTCTTGGAACCGAAACTCGGAATCCGAAATTCAAAACACATTTCTACGCCAAAAATCAATTCGAGACTAATTCCTGGCCAATGCCCACCTCTTCATGAACTCTTCCACACTCCGCACGTATACGTCTGCGAAATCCACCGTATTTCGCCGTTCCTCGATCCGCTCCATCGCCTCTTCCAGCGACCATCCCTGCGCCCGCAAGACCGCCAGCGTCATCATTGGCGCGCGATGCACTCCGGCCGCACAATGGATGAGCAGCTTCGCCTGAGGATCTTCCAGCGCCTCCAGGGCAAAATCCACGCCGCGCTGCAACAACTCCTGCGGCTTCGGCCGAAAGTCGTCATCCGTTGGGTTCCACAGGACCCGCACGCCGTATGGCTCTGCCAACCGGGTGTCGTCGAACTCGATCTGCATGTCGATAATATGAGTAACTCCGGCCGCCACCACTTGGATCATCTTGTTGTCATTCCAAATCCCCCCGCCCACCGCGATCTGCTCCGTCACCCAGGTCAGGTCCATGCCCGCTGCGCCCCCGCGGGGCCGGGTTATTGGCCCCCACCCGCCATTCTACAGGCGGGTGGGGGCGTTCTTCCCGGGCCGCCCGCAACCAACGATAACGCCCTCAGCAGCGATGCAAGTAACCGGCTTGCTGAGTGGCTGTCGGCGACCGGTGAGACTGCGGCTGGGGCCGCGTTTATTATCCGACAGCGCTTGCGGTGAAGGATCGGTCCGCTCGTCTTCGTTGTCGCTTTCCGGCTCTTCCCATTCCGCCCCGCGGGGCAAATCCCGGTGAAGCCCGCGGCACAGTTGTCTCCTGCAAACTCTCCCGGATCGGAGCCTCACTCACGTTTGCAAAAATTCGCCTACACCATTCGCCTTATGTAGAGCGAGCGTCTCCGGCCTTCGTTCGCTCCCACAGTGGTTCCTGGTTTCTTCCATGTTCGTGGGGGCTGCGCTTCCATTCCAAACGGCCCTATCCGGTACCAGCCGCACAGACTGTCGCTCCTTTCGCACCATCAACAACTGTCACGTGTTCAGCGGTTCTGCGCCAAAAATGCGACAATCCCTTCATCCACCGCGATTCAGGAGGTTCCCGTGCGTCAAGTCATTGCTACCACCCAGGGCCCAAAGGCCATTGGCCCCTACTCTCAGGCGATCAAGGCCAATGACCTCATCTTCCTCTCCGGCCAGATTCCGCTTGACCCCGCAACCCAACAGCTCATCTCCGGTGATGTCGCGGCGCAAACCGAGCGCGTTCTACAGAACATTACTGCCATCCTTCGAGCCGCTGGAGCCTCCCTGGCACAGGTCGTAAAGACCACGGTGTTCCTCAAAAGGATGAATGACTTCGCCTCCATGAACGAGGTGTATGAGCGCCATTTCACAGCCGATCCGCCTGCCCGCTCAACCGTCGAAGTCTCCCGGCTTCCTAAAGACGCGCTCGTCGAGATTGACGTTATTGCCCTTACTGTCTAGGTCGTACCGAGTGGCCGCTGCTGAATTTTTGCATCTATACGCGGGAACCAGCGTGCCCCTATCGACATCGCAAGCAACGCTTGCTTTTGGGAAATGTGCCAGACCATTTGTGCAAACACCTGCACTGCCTGTCAGATGGCCATATTCGGCGCTCGAGAAATCAATGACTTACGCTGCCCCATGATGGACACTCGATTGCTCGTCGTAGTTTGACCACTTTCCTTCGTCTTCGATGAGTTGCCGTATGACGCTTTGCATCCGTTGCGCTGAATACGGCCGGAGCTAACCGGTTCCGGCCGTGTTCGTTTTTTATGGCCCAAATCGCAGCGTACTCAGGAGTGAGGGAAGGCAAAGTTGAGGGCCCTTGATGGCGTATGCGGCTGAAGTGGACTGCATGCGTTTCCCCGTCGATTGCGCGCTGAGAAGTTTACGCGAGGATCGTGCTCCAAGCCTGCTCCTGCTGCGGGGCTGGCCTTCACCGTCCCTGTCGTCTCTGTTGGACATCCCTCCGGTCCCGGCGGATATCCGCTGACTCGACATCGCAGCCTAGTTTCGAAACCAAAGTCTGTGAGGAAAGGTTCCCAGTGAAGAGTGGGGCAGAGGTGTCGGCGCCCGCAATGCCGCTTGGGCTCTACCCTGGCTAAATCAGCCTCAGGGCGGCTCCCCGCTGGCTCGTCACCAACTACTAACTGCTACACTCAACCATGTCTTCATGAATCTCACGGACCGCATCTACCTTGCGGTACACGTCGCGCTGGCATTGCTGGTCTGCGCCCGTCATGACGCCGTCGCCCACAAGTGGTGGTACGTAGCGTGGAGTGTGCTGGCCATCCTCGCGATTGTAAGCTTGGCACGCAAGCAGGATGACGGCCAATTCTGGGAGTTCGCCCATGACTGGCTACCTTCGGTCTTCTTCATCACGGTCTTCGAGCAGGTGTCGTTCTTGTCTCTGGTGTTCCGCGGTGAATGGCAGAATTCTCACCTCATCGCCCTCGAATCGATGCTGTTCGCGGTGCCTCCCGGGGAATGGCTGCGGCGCTACTCTGCACCGTGGTTTACCGAACTACTGGAGTTCGGCTACTTCAGCTTCTATCCGCTCTATCCTGCGGTCGCAGGCACGCTTTGGGCCTGGCGCGGCCGTCCGGAGTTCGCCGGGGTCTTTCGCCGCTTGACGGATTCACTCAGCGTGGGATATCTGGTGTGCTATACCGTTTATCTAGTTTTCCCGACTCGCAGCCCGTACCACAATATGGGGCTCAATAACGCCTTCCCCCTCCGGTCCAATGGTCCGTTCCACTTTCTTGTGCGCCTTATCCAGGGTAACGCAGGAGTCCACGGCAATGCCTTTCCCAGCGCTCACATCATGTTGGCCTTCGCCGTGCTGGTGTTTGTTTGCCGTTACTTTCCGCGAATCCTGTCGTGGTTGTTGGTCTGCGTGCTGCTGATGTGCGTCGGGGCGGTGTATGACGGCTACCATTATTTGAGCGACGTGATCGCGGGGGCGGCGGCCGGAGTCACAGTAGGAGTGGCGTTCGCAGGAGCAACGAGCAATTGGCGGTGGCCCGCTCCGGGGGCTTGAAGGGCTGGAGCAATGCATTCGCGGCGCTTTGACGGACCGCTGACCAGCGTCGTCTACCCAAGATTTTTCGGCCGACTGCGGTCTCTGGCATTCTGGTGTGCGGAATCGTCAGCAACTCAAAGAGGGTACATGACTCCATTGATCACATTCTCCCACTGGCGAGCCAAACAGCATTGGGCTCACGGCCACCAGTATTACGTACTTGTCAGTACGCTTGCCGTTGCACTGCTGGGTGGGCTCGCCGCGCACGCCCAACCCGCAGCCTCTTCGCCTGGCATTGCGGCGGCGCCCTCCACAGAGACCGTGATAACCGAGTACTCGCCGCCTCCGGCGCTGGCCGCCAAGGCCGAGGCCTATCGCAGCGCCCTGCATACCCACTTCTTTGCCGGGACGCTTTACGCTTGTGTTGTCCTCCTCCTGATTCTGTTCTGCAGGCTCGCACCCCGGTACCGCAACTGGGCTGAGCGGGCATCGTCGCGCCGCTTTGTGCAAGTGGTGATCTTCACGCCGCTTTTGCTATTGACGGTTTCGCTGTTGAGTCTGCCGACATCGATCGGGGACCAACGGCTCGAGCTCAACTTTGGCCGCTCGGTGCAGCATTGGGCATCGTGGTGGAGCGACTGGCTCACGAACCAGATCATTCTGCTCATCGTTGGAACGCTGGTGGTGTGGATTCTCTATGCGGTGATTCGCCGCAGCCCGGGACGCTGGTGGTTCTATTTCTGGCTGGCGTCGATTCCGATCATCACGCTGCTGTTCTTTTTGCAGCCGCTGATCATCGATCCACTGTTCTTCCAGTTCAAGCCCCTAGCCGCCAACCATCCGCAACTAGTGGATCAAGTCGAACAGGTCGTGCACCACGGCGGCATGGATATCCCGCCGGCGCGCATATTCGAGATGAATGCCAGCACCAAGACCACCGAGTTGAACGCTTACGTCGCCGGCTTCGGTGCTTCCAAGCGTGCCGTCATGTGGGACACGCTTCTGACGAAAGCCACGCCGCAGGAAGCGCTGTTCGTCTTCGGCCACGAGATGGGCCACTATGTGCTGCTGCATGTTCCGCAGTTAATTGCCGCCATTTCGCTCATCTTACTCGCGCTCTTCTACATCAGCTACCATCTGGTGCACTGGGTTCTGGCTCACTGGGGTGACCGCTGGAACATCCGCAGCATCGATGACTGGGCCTCACTGCCGCTGCTACTTCTGCTGCTCACAGTCCTGTCGTTTCTGGCGACGCCCGTACTCAACGCCATCAGCCGCCATTACGAACACGAAGCCGACCGCTACGGCATTGAAGTGATTCACGGTATCGTGCCCGATGCCAACCAGGTAGCCGCGCGTTATTTCGAGAAGAGCGGCGAGATCAATCTCAATGAAGGGCATCCCAGCACGTGGGTGAAGATCTGGTTCTACGACCATCCGACGAGGCCGGAGCGCGTGCACTTCGTCGCAACCTATGCTCCCTGGTCGCAACAAGAGAAGAGCAAGTATGTGCCCTAACTAGTCTTGCCCAATCGACCAAAGGTCAGCGGGTTGGCCGTACCGTTGTAGCTTCTCCAGCCAGCCTCCCGCCGGATTCCGTATCCGTTCTCTGGCTTAGTAATTCGCGGAAAAATCGTCGTACAATGCTCGTCACAGCCGCATTCTACGGAGACAATTTGAACAACCCAAATCCAACGACGGCCACACTCCCCAGGGCGTGACGCCGCCGTTTCGTGCCAAGGAGCAACCATGTCTCAAGTCGCGCGCAATCTGCTTTTGGCTGCCTGCATTGCAGTCACAATAGGCTGGTCCCAGGCTGATCTTATTGCCCAGGCTAAGGAATCGTCAGCGCCCGCCGCCAACGTACCTCCGCCTTCCGAGAACGCGCGCGCCATCACCGATGAAGACATTCAGATGCTGCGCAAGGACATTCGCGCACAGCGCAAGGATCTGGTTGCCGTCAATATGAAGTTGACTCCGGAGGAGGCGGAGAAGTTCTGGCCGGTCTATGATCAGTATGTTGCGGAGCTGGTCAACAACAACAATAAGAAGTATGCGTTGATCAAGCAGTACGTTCAGACGGGCGGCGTGTTGACGGATGCCGAGGCGGAAAACGCGGTGAAGCAGTGGATAAGCGTGGATGAATCGGTAGCCGCCCTGCGGTCCAAGTACATACCTA
>Ga0306921_10005669_pt1 | contig 12985 bp, 12 predicted proteins | sample sta12Cox44000080_FD_203760 | JGI IMG/M metagenome (GOLD analysis project Ga0306921, IMG submission 203760) | Lab enrichment of tropical soil microbial communities from Luquillo Experimental Forest, Puerto Rico - statoxic.12C.oxic.44.000.080 (v2)... | ecosystem: Environmental > Terrestrial >... | reverse complement strand
TAGAACCGCAGAAAGTCGCGAACTCTTTTCTGACTTACCACGTCGAGACCGATTGTTGGTTCGTCAAGGAAAAGAACTTTGGGTCGATGAATCAGTGCCGCGATCAGTTCCATTTTCATGCGCTCTCCAAGGCTGAGTTCGCGGACCATGATGTTCAACTTGTCGCGCACGTCCAACAGGTCAGCGAGTTGATCGACCACTTTTTTAAAAGAAACATCGTCGATTTCGTAAATAGCCCGGTTGAGCTCAAGCGATTCATGTGCGGGCAGGTCCCACCACAAGGAATTTTTCTGCCCAAGGACCAAGCTGAACTGCCGTTTGAAGGGCGCCTTTCGTTCCCAAGGAATATAACCCAACACCCGAGCGGTGCCCGAAGTCGGCACGAGCAAACCCGAAAGCATCTTGAGAACAGTCGTCTTTCCGGCTCCGTTTGGGCCCAGGAATCCGACGAATTCGCCTTCCTCGATTTTGAACGTTACCCTTTGGGCGGCATCGATTTTCTCGTACTCCCTTGCGACCAGCCCTTTGAGAGCCCCGAAAATACCCTCTTGCTTTTTGTAGGTACGATAAGTCTTTGAGAGGCCGTTGGCAGAGATCGCAGCACCCATTGGCAGAGCATCGGTTGGAAGAACGAAACGTGCAAGAAAAGGGGCCGATTCTTTAGCCCCATTGCGGCGAGCCAGGGCAAATGTCGGCGCGTCGCGCGCATTTCGCGGGGATCCAATGGCCTCAAACGTGTCTTCTCGGGCTCGGTTAGGCGGCGGTCTTGGGGCTGGCGGTGCGAGCAATTTTCAAGAACGGCTTTAATTTCTCGACGGCGGCGGCAGCGGTCAGGCCATGTTTTTTTCGTAAGATCGGAATCGTGCCATGTTCCACGAACTGATCCGGCCAGCCAATACGAACGACCGGCGTCGTAATTCTAGCCTCTGACAAATGTTCGATGACTGCGCAGCCGAAGCCATTGTGGAGGACATGATCTTCAAATGTGCAGACAACGTCGACACTTCTGGCAAAGAATTCGAGGGTTCCGGTGTCCATCGGTTTAATCCAGCGAGGATTAATCAAGGCCACGGAAATGCCTTCATCCCTGAGAAGACGCCAAGTTTCCTCTGCAAGGGCGAACATATTTCCGAGCCCGAAAAGTGCGACATCGCGGCCATGTTGGACTACCTCGGCCTTCCCGATCTCAAGCAGTTTTGGTTGCGGCTTAGGCTTTGCGCCGGTGCCGGTTCCTCTGGGATAGCGGATGGCAATCGGACCTTGATGGTAGTTTGCCATTGTCCACAGCATGTCCACAAACTCTTCTTCATCTTTTGGCTGCATATGGACCATGTTCGGGATGTGCCGCAAATAGCCGATATCAAAGAGACCGTGGTGGGTTGGCCCGTCATCACCAGAAAGCCCCGCGCGATCCATGCAGAGCGCCACATTCAGATTCTGCAATGCAATATCGTGAATGAGCATATCGTAGGCCCGTTGCATGAAGGTCGAATAAATCGTCAGAAATGGCTTAAATCCTTGGGTTGCGAGTCCGCACGCGAACAAGGCAGCGTGCTCTTCGGCGATACCGACATCGAAATATTGAGAGGGATGCTTAGCGGCAAAGCGAAACAGGCCGGTGCCCGAAGGCATTGCTGCGGTAATCGCCATGATCTTATTATTTTGATCCGCGAATTTAGCCAGCGTTTGACCCAGAAGTTCTGAGTATGTCGGGGTGGGGGCGGCGGCCGTCTCTCCGGTCTCGAGTTTAAATTTGCTCAGACCATGAAATTTGTCCGGCTTTGCGATGGCGGGCGCGTAGCCTTTTCCCTTCTGGGTGATGATATGAAGAAGAACCGGCTCGTTTTGTCGCTTTAAAAATTCGAATGTTTGGATGAGCAGGGGAATATCGTGACCGTCGATCGGCCCGTAGTAACGTAATCCGAGGTCTTCAAAGACGACGCTGGGAAGAACGAGATGTTTCACGCCTTCCTCAACTTTGTGTGCGAGTTGCTGAGCATATTTGCCGCCGATGATCTCTACGAACTTCGCCGCTTTTTCATGCAGATGGCTGTAAGTATCGCTGGTGACCAGCTTGTTTAAATAATTGGCGATTGCCCCAACATTTTTCGCAATGGACCATTCATTGTCATTAAGAACGACAATGAAGCGTTTGGTGTTCTCGGCGACGTTGTTGAGGGCTTCGTAGCTTGTTCCGCACGTGAACGCGGCGTCTCCCGCGACGACGACGACGTTTTCCTTCGTACCCTTTCGATCCCGGGCAACGGCCATGCCAAGGGCTGCTGAAAGCGCGGTTCCGGCATGGCCGGCGCCGTAGCAGTCGTGCTCGCTCTCGCTCCTCAGGAGAAACCCATTCAAGCCTTGGTATTGCCGAATCGTATTGAACCGATCACGCCGCCCGGTAAGGAGTTTGTGAACATAACCCTGGTGACTTACGTCGAAGACCAGCTTGTCTTTGGGCGTATTGAAAACCCGGTGCAGTGCAATGGTCAACTCTACCACGCCCAGGTTAGGACCGAGGTGTCCACCGGTCTGCGAAAGAATCGTGATCAGCTCATCGCGTATCTCCTGAGCGAGTTGTGGAAGTCGCCCTTCTTCAAGACGCTTGAGGTCCGCGGGCGAACTGATGGCGTCCAGCAACCTGGTTCCTGATGATGCTTCAAAAGAGTCTGTTTTCATCATTTTTGATTTTGTGTGTATCCTTGGGCGAAGCCTGAGGTTCTGGGGTCGCGGTCGGAATAATTTTGCCATTACCCGAGCGATTGAGAGTTTCGATTCGGTTCTCCGCGGCCACGAGTCGTTGATTGCACACACCGACCAGCCGAATCCCTTCTTCGTATCGAACGATCAGCTCCTCGAGCGGCAATTTGGATGACTCCATCTCCTCGACGATCTTTTCCAATCTTTCCATTGCCTCCTCAAAAGAGGGGGCCCCGCTGTCTGGCTCGTCTGTCGGCATGCGTAAGATGCGCACACTAATCGTGTGCGAAAAGAATGCCAATAACTTTCGCGGTGGCGCTTAATTGTCAGAACGGCCGATCTTTACGTCACTTTTTTGACTTCGCTAACCACTATTTGGCAAGAAATTTGTCACTCTCTGTCTTTGGTCCGAAGAGCATTTTCGAGAGTTGCCGGTGCGAACAAGGGAAATTTCTGCTGCACAATAGCCGGATGATCGGCAGCCGTGACCGTCACAGTGATTTCTTTGCCATCCCGCAACACAGTGATGGGGACGTCCTGCTCGGCAGTGAGAAAAAAGGAGGCGTTTACAACATCTGGAGGCGAACGGATTTCGACGCTGCCAATGCGCAGGAGCACATCTCCTTGCTGAAGTCCGGAATCTATGGCGGGCGAACCCTCGGCAAAGCTTTGGATGACTGCGGTCGAACGACGCACCGGCTCATCGGCCTCGACAACGCTAACTCCTACCCATCCGGGTCTCACTTCGCCGAATCGAACATAGTCAGTGCGCACCTTTTCTGCGGCCTTGATCGGCAGCGCATAGCACGCGGTGCGGTTATCGATGGGAAAGATCAAAATACCCACGACCTCTCCTTTCAAATTCATTACGGGGGATCCTGCCTCGCCACGCTGCGCGGCGATATTTACTCGAATAAGGGTCGTGCTGAAATATTGATTTAGATATTTAAGATCAAATCCCCCAATCATTCCGAACGAAGGAGTTACAGAAAGATCCATGGGATAGCCGATCGTGACTACCGGTGAAGCCAGTTTGAGTTCGTCTGAATCCCCGATCGAGAGCCAGGGAGTATTGGCGGAAACCTTAAGAAGGGCGATTCCGCTGCGAGGGTCGGCGACCAAGCGCTGGGCTGGATACCGGCTAGAGCCAAACTCGGCTATCAGGTCCCAGGATTCGCCGCCTACTTCGTACGCGGTCACGATTGTTCCGGCCGGATCGATAAAAAAACCCGTACCGGCGAGCCGGCCGTGTTCGTCTTCGGCGTGGATCCGGACGACAGCGTTTTTTGCCTGGTCGAAGACCCTTTTAACTTCGGTGGAAATGAAATTGAGCCCCTGTTGAGCGAAGAGTCTTGAAGCACTGAGCAGGAAAAAAATCAGGCCTGCTTTCAGAGCCCCTGAGCCCAGTCTCCGAAGAGGTCTACGTCCAAGGATTTCGACCATTGCCTTCAAAAGCTGAACGAAGCCTTGTAGCTTACGGGTCGTCCATCCAAAACATAGCGAGGTAGAGCGGTCTGAGATGGTCGAATGACCGGGACCACTTTGGGTGATGAAGCAGAGTCATCGAACGTCGACCAATCAAGATTGCCGCTGAGGGCAAGCCGGTTAACGGCAACTTTCTGAGCTTCGGGTCCGGATAGAACGGCTCTACTCGTACTTACGTCCGTCGTTTCCTTGTAAGGGGCCCACAAACCAGAACCAACGATCGTCGCAACCACCACAAACCCACCGAGCACTGCAGCGTAAGCATAGCTAGGAACTCGAAAATTCCCAAGCCCGGAAACAAAACGTTCCCACCAGATCAAGGTCGCCGAGCGCCGCAAAAGCTCCTCGCGCTGGCGCCGATGGAATTCGATCAATGCCCTGTCAAAATACCCTGGGGGTGGCTGCTCGAAGCGCTTAATTCGAAGCAATTTTTGTAGCTGCTGGTCGTCGAGCATCATTTCTTTCTAAACTCCTCGAGGTAATTCTGCAACTGCCGATGTGCGTAAAACAGCCGAGAGCGCACGGTCGCCTCGGGAATCCCGAGGATTTTTGCAATCTCCGCGTGCGGCATACCTTGGATGTCGAACATGGTGACGACTGCTCTATGCTCAACAGACAGCTTCATCATCGCTTCGTTCAATCTCTGTTGAAGTTCCGAGAGATCTACCTCTCGAGTTGGCGAATTTGTGGCCGCTAAGTCAATCAATTCTTTATCATTTTGTACATTTGTATCTAGATCGTCCAGACTGAGCTGAAAGCGGCGGCCGCGCTTTTTCACGAAATTAATGGTCATATTGACGGCGATTGCATGTATCCAGGTGTAAAAGCTTGACTTACCACGGAACCCGTTAATAGAGCGATAGGCCTTGGCGAAGACTTCAAGGAGCAAATCGTTCGAATCTTCGTGATTGGCGGTCATATTGTAAATCAGGGAGTAGATGCGGGGGCTATACTTCTGCCAGAGCAGATCGAAGGCGCGAGTCTCACCGTTCTGAGTCCGGCGAACCAACGTTTCGTCATCGGGCAAGTTCTGGTCTTCCATGCACCTCTACCCTGCGAGATAAGGATCAAACCCCATGTTATTGCGGGGAAAGGACACTAACGAACAACGCCAGTTTCGGTCCGGCGGTTCTTAGCCCATGCGGATTCGCTATGACCCGGATCGGCCGGCATTTCCTGACCGAAGCTCACCGTTTGAATGCGCGCTGAGGAGACGCCAAGGGAGAGCAGAAAATTTCGGGCGGCCTGGGCACGGCGTTCCCCGAGACCGCGATTGTACTCCGGGGTGCCTCGTTCGTCAGTGAAGCCAGCAAGAATGATGTTATGGCGGGAGCCTTTCATAAATCCGGCAATGTGGCGCAGTTTTCCTGCCTCTGGGGGAGAAATTTCGAAGCTGTCGAACGCGAAGTAGACCGGCTGGAACTGTCCCTTCTCTACGTTATCGCTGAAAAATGAAACACCTTCTTGACGCGGAGGGAGCGGGGTTGCGTTCACGATGTCCCCTTCGACCCCGGCATACTCCGTTTTGCGCTGCTGCTGGCAGGCGGTCAGGCTAAACGCCAAAACAAAAATACGGGAGAAAGTTTTTTTCATTGTAGAATAGTTATTTCCAGCAAGGCCCGCGCCTCAGACCAGCGAGATGTAAGGGTATTTTAAGGCTGCGTTGGGAGCAGCGCCGGTTGGGCAAGACGGCCAGGCTATAGAATCCCTGAAAAGCGAAAATCACCCAATGATAAAATGCGCGGACATAAAAAAAAATTGACACATTCGCAACCGGATCGGTCCGAGACAAAAGCCATCTTTGACAAAGCAATGCCTTTTTGGCCGGTGAGAGTTTCGACAAGGTCGTCCGTAAATTGATGAACGGCATGACGCGTATCGCCGGCATAGCTTTTCTGGAGCACAACGCCGCCCGTTTTTTCCGTGGCTTGCGCGCTGAAGCTTGATGCGGTCGGGCCGCGGATGTCTTTCGATTGAACGATGATGGAGGTCCCTTTGCGAACTGTGATGAGGGGCGAGGATGCTTCTTCGCCAATCAGAGTGAACGCGGAAACCAAGAGGGAGCCGAACAGGAACAAGACTCTCATCGTAGCGAGGCTGCACCTCAGACCGGCGAGATGCCGGCGTAGCAAGATTGTACAGCCAGCAGCGTCGACCTGGTGAAGCGGCCTCGCTTTATAGAATCCTTGAAAAGCAAAGGCGCCTGATGATTGAGGGGCGAACACGGAAAAACCTTGACTCATCGGTAGCCGGTTTTGCTTTTCAAGGATTCTAGAACTGCTTTCGTTGTGTCGATGACCGCTTAGGAATGACCAATGAACTCTTTACACAGAAGGCTGTGAGCCGGTAGGGTCCTCTCGGTCAATGACGCATCGCGTTCGCAAAGCATTCGTGCTGGGCGCCGGTCTGGGAACCCGGCTTCAGCCGGTTACCAAGGTTCTGCCCAAGCCGTTGCTGCCGGTCTTCGGTAAGCCGTTGGTAACATTTGCGCTCGACCATTTGTTAGAGGCAGGAATCGAAAAAATCTGGATTAATACCCATCATCTCCATGAAAAATTTGAGGCACTGATTTCTGATCGCCGCTATCACGCGATTGAGCTTGTATTTGAGCCGGACCTGCTTGAAAGCGGCGGCGGAATCAAAAATCTCGAGAGCAGGATGGGAAGCGAAGCATTCATTGTGTATAGCGGAGATATCCTGACGGATGTGGCAGTTGAACGCTTGCTGGAGGCACATTTAACACAGGGAAACGAAGTTACGCTGGCGTTGAGATCTACTGGACTTTCGTCGGTTGTCAGTTGGTGCAGGGATACCGGTCAAATACTCGGCCTCTCTGGTGATCTGAAGTCCGATATGGACGCTAATTACGATTTTGCGGGTATTTCGGTTTGGAATCCCTCGGTTTTTACTCGGATCCCGGAAAATATAAAGATTTCCTTTGTACCAATTATCATCGATTGGCTGAAGGCAGGCGGGAAAATCGGAGGCGTTTTATTGGAGGAGAATCATTGGTTCAATGTCGGCACCCGGGGCGAATATCTGAGGCTGCATCAAGTCATTGCGAAGGAGGGATGGTTACCGGGGTACATCCGGGATTCTGAATGGCCCGTGCGCATTGAGCGTTCAGCGAAAGTGTTTGCGGCCAGCAGAATCGAAGGGGCTTCGTATGTAGGAGATGATTGCCGCGTAGATGGTGATGCTTTTATAGAGGATTCGATATTATTGCCGGGATCTTGCGTCGGGAGCGGTGTCTCGCTGCGATCCTGTATCGTCGGGGGCGCCCGGGTCTTAACAGGGACTTATGTGGGGACGGATTTCGTATGAACATTGACCGTTTAATTTTGCAAACCCGCGAACGATTTCCGGAGCTCGACCATGCGCATGTCGAGATCCTGCCCCTTGAAAAGGGAGGATCGGACCGGCGCTACTACCGGATACGCTTCAGCGCCGAGCACTCGCTGATACTGGTCAAATACAACATTCAAAAAGTCGAGAATCAACGCTTTGTTGAAGCTGCGAATCTTCTTTGTGCGATCGGAGTGAATGCGCCACTAATTCACCATCATGACTCCGAGCAGGGCTTGATCTGGATGCAGGATCTGGGCGAAGAAGACCTTTGGCACTACCGAGCGGAGCCATGGTCTGTTCGGCGGCGCTTCTATGAACAGGCGCTCGACCAGGCCATCGTGTTACACAAAGCGGATCCAGCAGTCAGCGAATCTCTTCATCTGCAATCGGGATTCGACGAGGCACTTTATCGGTGGGAGCAGGAGTATTGTCTGGGAAATTGCCTCGGACGATATTTTCAAGTTCCGTCGCAGGAAATCCAGCGGCTCAGGTCCCGTCCAGAATTTGGGAATCTTGCGCGAAGACTTGCTTCCTACCCAAGGCGCCTGGTGCACCGCGATTTTCAATCACAGAATGTCCTGCTGTTTAATGACCAGGTCTATCTGATCGATTTTCAGGGGATGCGCCCCGGGCTGGCGCAGTACGACTTAGCCTCATTGTTTTTGGATCCCTACGTCTCTCTTCTGAAGGAAGAGCGCTCTCACCTGTTGAGCTACTATTTCGAGCGAAATAGCATGGGCTTGAGCCGCACGGAATTCGATGAGGTCTATTATTGCTGTGGAATTCAGAGGCTCATGCAGGCATTAGGCGCTTACGGAGTCATTGGGATAGTTGCGGAAAAGCGGGAATTTCTGCGACACATTCAACCGGCAATAAAAACGTTGATAGAGGTTGCTTCAAACACGGAGAACTTTAGGTTCTTTGCAGATTTCTTAACCGGCCTTCCGGTGAGACCCAAAACCAGCATTTGATTCTCGTGAGCACGAAAAAATCTACTCTGGAAGAGTTACCAACCGTTGTCATCGAAAATATAGAGCCGTGTATTGACGGCGGCGGCTACCCAATCAAAAGGGTCGTTGGACAGGAATTGAAAGTGTCAGCCGATGTCTTTAAGGATGGCCATGATCAGATCAGCGTTTTGCTGAAATGGCGCAAAGTAGGAGAGCCCGATTGGCATCAGACGCCGATGGCGCCGACAGAAAATGACCGATGGGAGGGGATTTGTCATTTCGTTCAGAACGCTCGTCACGAATACACAATCGAGGCATGGGAAGACGCTTTCAAGTCGTGGCAGGTTGAATACGCTAAGAAGTATGGAGCTGGCAACCTGGATCTGCGGACTGAACTGGACGAGGCTTCTATTTTTGCTGAAAAGGCTGCGGCTCGCGCCACGCTCAAACAAGACAAAGAGCGATTGCTTGCCTTTTCGAAGCAACTGAAAAACGCTGATGCGCATTTTGGGGCTCAGTTGGCGAAAAACCCGGAGCTATCGGGCTTGATGGCTGCGTGGCCCGATCTGTCACTGGGCACTGAGTTTCGGCCGTATCTCCAGGCGATTGTCGATCGGCCCCAGGCGCTGTTTGCTGCTTGGTATGAATTCTTTCCGCGTTCCGCGGAGGGGAAAGCAGGTTCGGGATCAAAATTTCGGGATTGTATGCCACGCGTCGAAGACGCAAAGGCCATGGGGTTCGATGTAATCTACTTTCCGCCGATTCATCCGATCGGGTTCACGAAAAGAAAAGGGAAAAACAATTCTGTGACAAGTGAACCCGGGGATCCCGGTGTGCCGTACGCTATAGGTAGCAAATTCGGCGGGCATAAAGCGGTTGAGCCGGAGTTAGGTACGCTGGACGATTTCGACTGGCTGGTGGGGGAAATCAAGGCCAGAGGCATGGAGGTTGCCCTGGATTTCGCGATTAATTCTTCTCCGGATCATCCTTACGTCAAAGAACACCCAGAGTGGTTTTTTCATCGCCCGGACGGCACGATTAAATACGCGGAAAATCCTCCAAAGAAATACGAGGATGTCTATCCTTTGAATTTCCACAATCCGGATTGGCGCGGTCTTTGGGAGGAAATGAAAGATGTCATCCTCTTCTGGGTGCGGCATGAAGTCCGCATCTTCCGCGTAGACAATCCTCACACCAAACCCAACGCATTCTGGGAATGGCTGATCTTAGAGATCCAGAAGGATTATCCGGATGTCATCTTCCTGGCTGAAGCTTTCACCCGGCCAAAAATGATGAAGTCTCTGGGTAAACTGGGGTACACCCAGTCCTATACCTATTTTACCTGGCGGAATACCAAGTGGGAGCTAACCGAATATCTTACCGAGTTAACTCAAACGGAAATGAAATATTACTATCGCGCGAATTTCTTTCCGAACACGCCTGACATTTTGCCAACATTTCTGCAAACCGGAGGGCGACCAGCCTTTCTGATTCGAGCCGTGCTTGCGGCGACGCTTACGACGGTCTACGGGATCTACAGCGGATTTGAGCTTTGCGAGAATGTTCCTGTACCAGGCAAGGAAGAATATTTGAATTCCGAGAAGTATCAGTTCAAGGAACGGGACTGGAATGCTCCTGGTAATATCAAGGACTATATAACAAAGCTAAACCGAATTCGTAATCAAAATCGCGCCTTGCGCGAGTATGAGAACCTGCGTTTTCATACGGTAGAGAACGAGCAAATTATCTTTTATTCGAAGGCGACGGAAGCGTTGGATAATATCATTCTCGTTCTGGTGAACCTGGATCCGTTCAACAATCAGAGTGGATTTGCCTATGTGCCTTTGGAAAGTTTCGGTCTCAACGGCAGCGCCCCGTTTCAGATGGAAGACCTCCTAACAGGAGAAAAATTTGTATGGCGCGGTCGCCGCAATTTTGTAATGCTTGATCCGCATGCCCGCCCGGCGCATGTATTCAGGCTTCGGCGGTTGATCGGTATGGATGGCGAGGAGATGATTTTTGCGTGAAGAAATTTCCTGCGGAGCGCGTCTTTTACCCATCCGGGGTTATATTCAACTTTTAACATTCGATTTTCAGACAAAATGTGACGTGCTCTGTATTAGGAAGCGGCGAATGTTGAAAGTTGAGATATGACCCCGTATGAGACATGACCCCGTATGGTTGCCGAGATAAAAGTTGCTTGGTTCGGCGTAGTCTTAGCACTTGCCCTATTGTTGTTTGGCTGCGGTAAATCCAAAGAGCAGGCAGCCCAAGAGTTGGAGAAACTGAATCTAAAGGTGCAATCGGACGATTTTGTTCGTTCGGCCGAGCTGGGCGATAGTAAAGCGCTGGGCCTCTTTTTTGCGGCGGGTATTGATATAAATGCGCAGAACAGCGGCGGCTACACAGCTTTGATGGCGGCTGCAAAAAATGGGCAAGTCGATGTAGTGAATAAGCTGCTTGAGCGGAAGGCCAACGTCAATATCCAAGGCTACGTTGGATTGACGGCGCTAATGCTTGCAGCCGAAAACAACCAGCTTAGCATCGTCAAGGCGCTCCTTTCCAAAAACGCTGATCCGAATCTTCAGGATAACAACGGCTGGACCGCTCTGATGAAAGCGGTGTATCGAGGGAATACCGATTGTGTAGTGGCGATAGCGGATCGTTCTCGCCAGGAAGTTAATCGCGGCCTTTTAGTTGCGGCGCTGATGGGTCACAAAGAGACGGCGAAGGCTTTGCTGGACCACGGGGCCGAAATAGATTCAAGGGCCGAGGACGGGCGCACGCCTCTCATGCTGGCGGTAAGCAAAGGCAATGCGGATCTGGTGTCATTCTTTTTGCGGGAAGGCGCCGATCCTTCGCTCGCGGACAAGTCTGGCGCTACGGCGGCATCCCTTGCTTCGGCAAAAGGGAGCCGCGAAGTCGCTTCTCTCCTCGGGAGTGTTCCGCCGCCGTCGGCGGGTGGCTCCGCGCAAAATTCCGCTATGGCCGGCTTGCCCAAGGAAGCGGCTGGAGCAAAGTCGGATCGTGAGCTGTTGGCGCGGTCGGAAGGGAGCCCGGCTGAGTGGGCGCGGGGCCAATCTCAAGTTTCCGATCAACCGCCTGTTGCCAAGAACATCACCATTCTTTCGATACGGCAAGAATTCCTGCCCGCTATGTTGGCGGCGGTTTCGGGGAAACAAGCCAGGATTCAGCCCTCCAGCGGGGATTCTTACACCGTGACAACGGGGGACCAGCTAAAAGGGCTGGACTACGAAGTTACCGGTGTCGAGGCGCGTAATACCGAGGACAAGGATGGGAATCCGGTTGACGACTCGGTGGTGAGATTACGAAATATCAAAACCGGTCAGGCGGTGACTTTGATTAAGGGTGTCCCCGTGCAGGAGCATGCTTCCTACGCTCTTCTCTCTGTCTCAGGTTCGAGCGAGCCAGTAAAGGTGGAAACAAATCAGAATTTTGCGGTCCCGGGCGATCCGGATCACACCTATAAGGTTTTGGATATCCGGCCCGCTCAGGTCATCATTAAGCGGATAGAAGATAACCGCGTATTCACGCTACCCAAAAGATAGAGATTGCGCGGAATTGTTATTCCGGTTGAGCTTGTGAGAAGTGCAGACCAAGCTAATTGTGTTATGAAAATTCCTCTCGAAGACTTGTTTGAAGATATCGTCGGCAAAGCGCAACGGGGTCTTGGCTTGGGGGATCAGGAGCTTTCTCAAAAAACGGGGTTGGAAATCGAGGAATTGCGCGCGCTGAAAGGCGGAAGCGGAGATAGATCAAAGATCGGCGTGCTTGCTCAAGCGCTCGGGCTGCAAGGCTCTGCCCTTGAAGCAAGTTACACTAAAAGCTGGTATCCCGATGGAGTGCCTGCCGTCGAGGGAGTAAAACAGGTCAATACCCATTTTCTTGATATGACTGTGAACGCGTATCTCGTCTGGGATCCGAGCTCGAGAGATGCCGCCGTTTTCGACACCGGTGCGGACGCCAGCGAGCTTCTGAAATTCGTCGCCAGTGAGAAGTTGAGCGCAAAATACCTCTTCTTAACGCACACTCATCATGACCACGTTGCCGACATCGGGGCCATCGTGAAAAAGACCCATGCTGAAATTTTTGCTCCTGACCTCGAGCCGGTCGCTGAGGCGAAGGCTGTGCGCGAGGGCGACCAATTTCGCCTCGGCAAGTTGCGAGTTGAAGCCAGACTGACCAACGGCCATTCGCCAGGGGGTACATCATATGTAATCTACGGTTTACAGGTGCCGGTTGCTGTTGTAGGAGATTCGCTGTTTGCCGGATCGATGGGAAGCGCGCCCAACGACTATCAAAAGGCGCTCAGGAACAATATTGAAAAGATTTTGTCGTTGCCGCCTGAAACGCTCATCTGCCCGGGTCATGGACCACTAACGACTGTTGCAAATGAAAGGTTACACAATCCATTCTTTGCCCTCTAGAATCAGCCTTGCTGGGGAAATAGAAGTATTTGGTGGGGATTTCGCGTTTGCAGC